>ERZ773164.52-NODE-52-length-115013-cov-29.061031_pt1 | contig 115013 bp, 94 predicted proteins | sample MGYA00511917_ERZ773164 | MGnify/ENA primary metagenome ERZ773164 (study PRJEB29015, sample SAMEA2737847) | human gut metagenome | biome: human gut; feature: human-associated habitat; material: faeces | place: China | collected 2012 ...
TGCGGCTTGTCGGACACACTCCGTGAGTGTCCAAACGTGGCAAAGACACGGAATGAGATGCCAGCCACGGCATGGAAGAAATACATGAATTTTGCTTCAAAGAATTTGCCGCCGTCTGTTTATTCTGGAACTTTTTGGTTCTCTGGTATTCCCGTAATATTACTTATCAAACCAAAGAACGATATTCTTATTGCGGCAATTCCTTTTTGTCTCCTTTATTATTGCAGCAGCCCCAGAAAGATTTCTCTCCGCTCCACTTCTTCCGCTTCCTCATTTCCGTCCGCCCTGGCGTGCAGCAGCGGATATTTTGCCCCCGTGCGCAGCATCTCCATCACCGACGCATAGTTGGCATATTCCGGCGACACCAGAATCATTCCTTTTCCACGCGGCAGTTCCTGCTCCATCAAGCCGCACAGATAGCGGAGGTTTGCTCCGTGAACCAGCGGAAACTTTTCCCGGATCTCCTGTAAGCGTTCGTCCGGCTGCTTCCAGCTGCCGTAGACGCCGCGGTAAATCTGCATAAATTCATGCAGCTGTTCTGTAAAATGCTCCGGAATCTTTCGTCCCGACTCTGCAGCAAGGAACCACAGATATTCCGAGAGCGGCATATACACCGGAACAAAAGCATGTTTCCTCACCGCTTCCTCCATATTCTGATTCAGATAAGCGCTATGCAGCACAATCGGATCGCCGGCCAGCAGCAGCTGTCTGTCCTCCGTCACATATACCGCCCACTCCTGTAAAAGGCTTTTGGTCCACTCCCTGCTCCAGGCATCCGGCGCGGCGGTCTTCTCCCGGAAAGAGGCACGCACCTTTTCCCGCCACTCCTCATCCAGGCAGTGCCATGCATCCCCGAGTAAGAGCACCTGCCACAAGATATCCGCTTCTTCCGCAAAAAGCAGCTGTTCCAGAAACGGTGTCACAAGATGCGCCCTCTTTCCGTCCGTATCTAAGACCGTACGCAGGATTTCCGGAACCATTCCGTCCGCCTCCGCACCCTCGGTCTGGAATACCAGAAACTGTTTTTCCTCCCCGTCCGTCTCCTGCAGCCGGTTTGCAATCTGTCCTGCCGCAGCCGAGAATGTACAGTATTCTTTTGCGGTGCTGTACGCTTTTCCCGCATGAAGATCCTGCGCCGTGTAATCCGGCAGTACTGCCGTGCGTTTTCCTTTCTGATTCAGGTAAAGTGCCATCCACTCTGTATACACGCACAGCGGCGGCAGATACACCGTCTCCTGCTGCGGTTCTTTCGTCTCTTTCATGCCTTTCTTCCCGTCCCGAAGCCGCCCGGACAATACGGCTGCCTCCGGCAGTATGGCGCGCTCCGTGCAGTTCTCTACATGGGATAAGCTGTTTAAAAACGCCTCGATTCTCGTTATCACTCCCACCTTGGACTGATGCTCGTCCACCTCTATTTTCAGGTACGGCTTGTCCCCCATAATTTCCGCAAAAAGGTGGGAGATCATGCCGTCCGGTCCGCAGCCGTGGTTCGTCAGATAGACGGCATACAGATTCGGATGCTCCTTAATGATCTTCGCTCCCGACAGAATGTGCTGCGCAAATGGCCAGTACAAATTTGGATAATGACCGGACAAATCCACATCATGTCCTTTCAGATGGGAAAGTGTCAACACTCTGCACCCTCTCTTTAACAGTTCCCCGGGAATTCCCATATTTAAAACCGGGTCTGACACGCCGTAGTTTCTTGTAATCAGAACGAGCACCTTGTCCTCCGGTTTCAACTCGTCCAGGATCTGCGCGCCCAGTTTTTCAGAATTCTTCTCACAGCGCACCATCGCCGCCGCGCCCTTCGCGAGCGCCGCCGCACACCGTGCCTTGTCGCATCCCAGTTCCTGACCCGCTTTGATCATCGCTCCCGCAAGCTGCGGTTTTCCCATATCCAGATCCAGAACCGGGCAGATCAGCTCCACGCCGCGTTCCGAAAGCCCCAGCACACTTGCGACAATCCGCGGCGCTGTCTGCATATAGACACAGCCGTAATTGTGCGCAACGCCGGAAGTCTCATGCCGGATCGTGTGGATACACGGGATAAAAATGTAGTCCACCTTTTTTTTCGCAAGCCATTCCATGTGCCCGTGCAGTAATTTTACCGGATAACAGGTCTCCTCCGCCGCCATCTCCTGTCCGAGCGCAATGATCTTATCGTCCGTCTCCGGCGACAGCAATACATTAAAGCCGAGAGTCTTAAAATACTGGTACGCCATCGGGAAAAATTTATAAATCATGAGCGCACGCGGGATTCCCACAGTCTTTTTCCCCGGCAGCAGCGTTCCGTCATAGCCTGCCAGGAACCATTTCTGGCTCTTCCGGTAATTCTCCTCATTCCGGATGCTCTCCTTTTGGGATGTACCGCCCTGCTCTTTTGCCGCGAGCGCCGCTCCGTATGCCCCGGTCACATCGTAAAACGGCGTGATGTGAAGCCGTTCTCCAAACACTTCATAGAAAGCCGCAACGATTCCCTCGTTATGCACGACTCCGCCCTGAAGGCAGATATGATCTCCCTTGCGCTTATTGCCGACTACCCTGTTTAAATAGTTTCTGACAATCGAGCGGCACAGCCCTGCACAGATATCCTCCTTGTCCGTGCCTGCCGCAAGCTCCGCTGCAATCTTGGATTCCATCAACACGGTGCAGCGCTCTCCCAGATCGATCGGCACATTTGCCTTCAAGGCACTGTTTCCGATCTCCTCCAGCGATACTTCCATGCGGTTCGCCTGTTCCTCGACGAAGGAGCCCGTGCCCGCCGCACACACTTTGTTCATCTCGAAATCGACGACCTGGCCGTCCCGGATACTGATGTATTTGGAGTCCTGACCGCCGATCTCAAACACGGTATCCACCTCCGGGCACAGATGGGCAGTCGCGCGCGCCTGCGCCGTGATCTCATCCAACACCGTGCCTGCACCGGTCTTCTCCGCGATATAGTACCGCCCCGATCCCGTGACACCAATGCCTTCCCACGTGAGTGCTTCCCCGTATTTCTGCTTTAACTGTGCCATTCCCTGCTGCACCGCGCCGAGAGGATTGCCGCGCGTTCTAAGATACAGATCGTCAATGACGGCTCCGTCCTCCCCCGTCAGCACAAGGTTTGTGCTCGTGGATCCCACGTCAATCCCGAGCCAGAGCTTTTCCCCGCCACGTAACGGTCTGGTCCGGTGAAGTGCCTCCTTCTCGTAGTCATACCGCGGCAGCGCCTTTCTTTTTTGCTCCTCATCCGCCACCTCCCTGCGGACCGGGTGTTTCCAGTCAAAAGCCAGCTTCCCGCGGCATGCACAGGCTGCGATTCCGGCAGCAGACACCACAGCTCCCTCTTCCCCGCAGAGCAGTTCTTCCTCTTTTAATCCGAAGATATCGCAGATGGCGAGGCGCACGCCTTCATTATAGACAACGCCTCCCGTCACAAGCACCGGCGGCTGCACCGGAAGCTTCCGCACGACCGCAGATTTAAAATTGCGGATGACAGCATAGGAAAGTCCGAGCAGAATATCTTCCACCGGCACACCTTCCTGCTGTCTGTGGATCAGGTCTGTCTTGGCGAACACGCTGCACCGTCCTGCAAGCCGCGGCACACTTTTCGCCCATCTGACATACTCCGAGTAGGCGGACAGCGGAAGTCCGAGCCGGTACATCTGATCCTCGAAAAATGCTCCCGTTCCGGCGGCACATTCCCCGTTCATGGCGTAGGAGAGCGTCTCTCCCTCACGGATTCCGGTAAGGAAGCAGGAATTCTGTGCTCCCATCTCTACGATACTTCCCGCGTCCGGATAGAGCATTCTCTGTCCTTCCAGAAGGCTGCTGATACGGTTGATCTGCGCTTCCTTTTGAATCCCCGGATACAAACAGACTGCACCGGGATTGACCGCTGCATACAAAATCCTGTCGCCGCACGATGTCTCCACCTGCCCAAGCATGTCCACAAGATTCTGATACAGTTCTCCGCGATGCAGTCTGTAATCTTTGTATATGATGTTTTCGCCTTCGACAACAGCGATGGAAATACTTCCATTTCCGATGTCGATTCCAAGTCCTGCTTTTCTCATTGCTTTCCTCCGAAATTGCCTCTTACGCATAGTTAGAATATTCTAACTAAATGTATCACATTGCAAGAGCCGTTTCGGTTGCAAAAGCAACGGAATCAATTTTCTATTAGAGAAAGATTCTCAAATAGTTCGATCAGTCTAACTTCAATCCTGCCAAAAGCGAGCCAAGGCTGGTTCCTGTGGATGTGTGGTCTGTGTATGCCTCCAGATCTTCCACGCCTTCGGTATCTACCATCTCCTCTGCCAGCGCCTTCATGGACAGGCTGATCTTATTGTCGTTGGTATTCAATACCTTTGCCTTGACCTTCTCTCCGACCTTAAGCACTTCGGACGGCTTTCCGATTCTGCGCTCACAGATCTGTGAGATGTGTACCAGTCCGCTCAGTCCGTTGCCCAGATCAATAAATGCGCCGTACGGCATCAGGCTCTCGACAGTTCCCTCAAGCACGGTTCCCGGCACGATCATAGAGATCTTGTGGTTGCGCTCCTCCGCCTCTGCCTCGAGTGCGACCGCCTTTCCGGAAAGCACGAGCTTTTCGCGCTCCTCATCCACCGTGATGACCCGGACCGGAATCTCTTTTCCTACCCAGCTCTCCGTATCCTCCACATAAGCGGATGTGATCTGGGATGCCGGAATGAACGCGCGGATCCCCTCAAGATATGCCACAACGCCTGCCTTCACGCTCTCCTTGATGCGGACGGTTACCGTTGTACCCTCCTCCATCATCTCTTTGAGCTTCTCCCATGCCTGCTCTTCATTGGCTTCCCTGCGGGAGAGAAGAATGTTGCCTGCGCCGTCGTCTACCCGGATTACGGTCGCCTCGATCGTATCCCCCACATGCACAGCCTCCGCCAGTGAGAAATCCGGATCGCTGCTCATCTCCTCCGCACTGATAAATCCCGGTGCATAATATTTCAGGTCAAGCGTAACGCCCTCCTCGTTGACATCGATCACCGTGCCGGTTAAAATATCTCCCTCTCTGATTCTGCGGAAAGAAGCTTCTAACTCCTCCTTGTAATCATCCATTGATTCCATGTGTCTTAAACCTCCATCTCTTTTTCTACCTGTAGTGTACCACATTTCAGTCTGATTACAACCTTGAATAAGTCACCGTCCACCTCGATCGTCAGTTTTCCGCCCTGCGCCTCGGTAAAACTTCTGGCGATGGCAAGCCCCAATCCCGAGCCCTCCGTACCGCGTGAAGTATCGCCGCGCACGAAGCGCTCCGTGATTTCCTCCGGATCAAAATTCAGTTCCGTCGCCGACATATTTTTGATCGTGATCTCCACGAACTCCTCCGGTGCCTCCCCGGATGTGTGCACCTGCACGTACACGCGGCTCTGCGGCATCGCATATTTCTGAATATTGACAAACAGATTTTCAAAGATGCGGAATGTCTTCTGATTGTCGAGCACCACGATCACTTTTTCCTCCGGCACATCCCAGCGCAGCGTAAGTCCCATCGCCGCAAAGCGCTCCGTATGCTCCACCGCAACCTGCTTTAACAGATTCACCACATCGACTTCCATCGGATGTAGCACAATATTGTTGCTGGTCGCCTTGCTGACCTCAAAAAGATCCTCGATCAATATTTTTAACCGCTGACTCTTTTTATCGAGCGTCTCAATGTATGACCTGCGCTCCTCCTCCGTAATGTCCTCCTTCTTTAACAGTTCCACGTAGGTTGTGATCGCCGTGAGCGGTGTTTTTAAATCATGGGAAACGTTCGTGATGAGATCCGTTTTCATGCGCTGGCTCTTCACTTCCTCATCCACCGCCTTCTTAAATCCGTCGCGCACCCTAGAAAGCTCCACCTTCATCGGCTCATATATTCCCAGATCCTCGGTGATCTCCGTGTCCAGATCTCCGTCCGCCATCCGGCTTACACTGCGCAGCAGCGCCTGATAATCTCTGCCGATCCTGTCATAATATTTTTTGATAAAACAGAACACAAAGATGGAGTACACGATCAGCGCGCCGATGCCGAAAAACCACATCATCGAGCAGAGCGACAGCACCGCAAAGTTGATCAGCACGATTTTCCAGATCGTCTTTGTGGATTTTTCTGAAAAATCCACATGCGCCACCTCATAGCGGAACGTGTTCCACAATTTTTTCAACCACGGAAAAATCTGATAAATCAGGCTGTACTGTCTGATATATTCCCTGACTCCCAGGAAAAATACCGGACGCAGTATGCGAAGCGCCGCATACCAGATGCCATACAAAAACAGGAGCGGAACCATCATCTGTCCAAGCTGTAAGATGGCTCTCCAGGCATTGTTTCCAAGTAAAACATCCACTCCTTCGCTGTAATAGGAATAGCTTCTTATGATATCGTAGAAATTTTCCTCCATACATGCCATGCAGCAGACGGCAATCACCGCCACCTCCATGAGATACCATTTCCCCGGGCGCTGCATTGGTATGTCTTCCTTCCAGATGCGTCTGCTCGTCATAAGAAACATCCATCCCGCCACCGCAGCAAGGCTCACCAGAAACAAAATACTTCCGCCGGACGCGCGGTACACCAGCACCACCTGCACCCAGTAATTTGTCATACCCTCATACGGATCTCCCAAGGAAATCGTATCACTCGTTGATACCGGAAGTCCAAAGATCACTTTAAAGTCCTTCGGTCCCTGCAGCTGACCCGCTTCCACATATCCGCCCAGCGACTGTCCCAAAAGATTTTCCCGGTCTACATTCTGAAACGCCTTGATCAGAACGCTGCCGCTGATATTTTCGTCGTACAGCGGTGTCACTTCCAGCGCGCCCTTTTCGTCAAAGGATAAACATACGATGTCCGTATAATACTGCTGCAGCTCATCCGTCACAGTTCCATCCGCGCACGTCTCGAGCAGCTGATCCGTATTTTTCACGCAGTCGGCACTGCTTTTGTATACACAGTAATCGATGTTCCAGCTGTCACTCTCAAACTGGCTTTTCCATTCATCCAACGTAGAGGTTACCGTGTCCTTTATATACTGGTAATCTTCCTCATCCGTCGGCAGATTCAAAAACAGTCCGCCTGCATCTGCCTGCCCGCTCCGCTCCATCTGCTCTACATACAGGACATAGCTGCCCTGATAGAGTGTCTGTACCGTATCGTTGTCCACGCTGTCCGAGGACTCGCGCATCATCTCCGCTTTCTGCTGCTCTTTCTGTCTCTCAGCCGTCCGGTACACCACCGGGAAAAAACACATGGTAATGATCGTGATAAAAATGATTCCCGCGATCGCTATGATAATCCGCTTGCTGTTGTTTACGGCATCGCTGTTGTTGCTGCTGTTGCCGGCACCGTTATTTCTGCTGGCACCACTGTTGCTGCTGGCATCGTTATTTGCGCTGACATTGTTATTGCCGGCACCATTGTTTCTATTGTTGTTTTTCAATTTTATATCCAACACCCCACACCACCTTTAAGTATTTTGGATCTCTCGGATTGATCTCAATCTTGTCCCGGATATTTCTCACATGCACCATAATCGTATCGGTATTGATCGCCTTTTCATTCCACACGCGCTCATAGATCTCGTCCGCCGAATATACACGCCCCGGTGTCCGGATTAAGAGCGCAAGTATCTTGAACTCAATCGGCGTCATCTTCACCGGTTTTCCATCCACAAACACCTCCACGGTGTCCTCATTCAGTTCCAGTCCTCCGATCACATGAATCCGGTCGTTCTTTTCCTCCTTCGGACTCCTGTTTGCAAACTGCGTATACCGGCGGAGCTGGGAATTGACACGCGCCATCAGTTCCAACGGTGTAAACGGCTTGGTCACATAGTCATCCGCCCCGATATTTAACCCGATCACCTTGTCGGTCTCCTCTGACTTCGCCGAAAGCATAATGACCGGAAAGTCATATTTTTCCCGCAGCTTCATGGTCATTGTAACGCCGTCCATGCGCGGCATCATTATGTCGACGATCGCCAGCGAGATCTTCTCCCGCTCCATCACCTCAAGTCCTTCCACGCCGTCTGCCGCCTTGAATACGTTGTAATTCTGACTCTTTAAAAAGATTTCAATTCCGTCCCTGATTTCTTTATCATCCTCAACAATTAAAATGTTATATTGTTCCATTTTTCTGCTCCTGCTCTTGTTCTCTTTTCTGCTATCATAACACATCCGCCGCAGAATCACACGCCTCCCCGTGCATTGATTACATTTTACCTGATCCGCCGCAAAATTCCCCGCAGAAATACCCGAAGAATTTCTAAAGAATTATTTAGAATTATTATCTTGACAACTGCCACTTCGTAGTGTATAGTAGTACAAGTGCTGAGGCAACTCACACAGATGCTGCTGTGGCTCAGTCGGTAGAGCGTCGCATTGGTAGTGCGGAGGTCACGGGTCCGATTCCCGTCAGCAGCTTCATTGAGAAGAAGCGCAAATCCTTGAATGAAAGGGTTTGCGCTTTTTTGTGCTATGGTGTTACAGTGTTACGGTATTATGACGAATGTATTGCGATGGAAGTCTGGATGAGGGGGGATATACGGTTGAGGCGTTAATGCTATCTCATGTCCAAGGGGAAAGTAGAAAAACTTTTCTCGTCCTGCGGGTCTCAGCGATACTTTTTCTACTCTTGGGCCCGATTTTTGCTTCTATGCGGGTCTGGTTCGCACTTTTTCTCTTCTCAGACCCGGGTTGCTCTTCCCTTCTGGCATTATGTCAACCTTTTTCTGTTCTTTCCGGGTCTGGCACGCACTTTTTCTGTTCTGAGACCCGATTTTTACTTCTATACGGGTCTGGTTCGCACTTTTTCTCGTCTCAGACCCGAGGTGCTCTTCTCTTCTGGCATTATGTCAACCTTTTTCCATTCTATGTGGGTCCGGCACGCACTTTTTCTGCTCTGGGACTTCGCCTTTTCCTTCTATCAGCCCCGGATTCCAGTTTGTTTGACGATTCTTCACACATTTTTCAACACTGCTTCATACCTTTTTCACATTTATCCGGTATCTTAATCATTGTCAAGAGGAAATCCCCATTGACACAATTTCTTTTTCATAATATGGCCGGTAAGTACCCCACATCTTACCGACTTCTCCTTCTTTTTATAAAATGATAAACGTACAAAACGCCTCACCATCCGGTGAGGCGTTTTGCGTATTCCTGTTGAATACCCAGATTCTGTCAACTTCTCCTTTACTACATGCGATTCATCATCTTAATGTGTGACTTGAACAGGGAATAATATTTCATTCCCTTGTCTTTGCCATAGTGCCCCTGCAATGCTGCGCGGAGAGAATTGAGATTCTTTCGCTTTCCGTTTGCCTGATAGAGGAATCCCGAAAAATCTTCCGGCGGTTCCTTTGCATATTCACTGTGGTCAAAAACCATTTTGCAGTACATGTCAAACTTTTCTTTTAAGCCATAAGCCGGAAGTTCTGACCAGTAAGACGCATACTCTGCATTCGTCTTCAGTTCCTGATACAGCCGCTTGCCTTCTTCCTCGCCGAGAAGCGCAACCAGCGCATTGTGAAAATCCACCAGATTTTCCTTGCTGATGCAGGCACACAATGTCTTTAAAATTGCTCTCTCTGCATTCAGATCCAGTCCAAACTTCACTGGCGCTTCGCTCTGGTCCGTGGCATTTGACACACTCTGTGGATTCTCTGACATTTCTTCTTTCAAATCCATCATTTCTGTCATCTGTCCGGATTGTTCCTCCGTCAGATCCGGCTTCTCATTCCCTGCGTTCTGCGTCTTTGCTTTGTCACTCTTCTGTGACTTTTCCGAACGATCCGGTTCTGACATACGCTCAGACTTTTCTGCTTTGACTGCTTTCGCTGACTTTCTTGACCGTTTTGCCCTGCCAGTCTTCTCTGCCGGCTCAGCCTTCCCGGATTCCTCTGCCAACCCAGCGTTTTCTGCCGATTCCGACTTTCCGGATGTCTCTGCATCCTCAGCCTTCCCGGTCACTTCCGGCTTCCCGGATGTCTCTGCATCCTCAGCCTTCCCCGTCACTTCAGCCTTCCCGGATTCCTCTGCCAACCCAGCGTTTTCTGCCGGTTCAGCCTTCCCGGATTCCTCTGCCAGCCCAGCGTTTTCTGCCGGCTCAGCCTTCCCAGATTCCTCTGCATTTCCAGCCTTTCCGGACGCTTCCGGATTCCCGGATTCTCCTGCCTTACCGCCGGCTTTCGACGGTTCTGACTTCTTGGATGACCGTGGCTTCTTTGACTGCTCTCTGCCACGCTCTGCTTCCGCTTCCTGTCCAATCTCCCGAACCTGCTCTGCCTCCGCTTCCTGTCCGTTCTCCCGAACCTGCTCTGCTTCCGGGCCAGCCGCTCTGGTCTGCTCCTGTTCCGGCTCTACTGCTGCCCCGGATTCCTTTGCCACGCGCTGCTTTTTCTCTGTCAGCATTCTGTGGCATTCCTTTCCGCTCAAACGGCTCACCGGCATTTTCCGCGTTGACCAGTAGCGCACCGCAGCGTCAAATCCCGTATCATTTGATACAATAACATACTCCCTGGCCGCGTTCTGGCTCAGGCGATAGCCAAGCTCCGATACCAACTGGAAATCCAGCGCATTGCTTCCCTCAAAACACTTAATAAAGTCTGCTTCCTTTTCCGTCTCCTTGAGCATCCTCACATTTTCATAATTCATATGCGGGCTCTTTGTCGTATAAAATACAAGAACCTCGTCATCTTCCTGCGAGGATACCAGAAGCGGCACCCATATATCTCCTACATTCTCACTGTCAACCAAATAAATTTTTCCCATTCATTCTCCTGCTGACAGAATCCTTTTTTATTGTACCACATTCCGCATTTATACTGCAATGTTGTTTTTCCGCTGACGCTTCTTCACTTTCCCGTGTTCTGTTTTTATAAAATATCGATGTACTCACCCGCAAGCGCCTTGTTCATGCTGCGCACTGCACAGAATTTTCCACACATGGAACAGGTGTCCTCGTGCTCCGGTTTGCGGTCCTCGCGGATCTGTTTTGCGGTCTCGGGATCAATCGCGCATTCCCACTGTGCATCCCAGTCCAGCACACGGCGTGCGTCTGCCATCTTGTCGTCGATCTCTCTTGCGCCCCGCACGCCCTTGGCAATGTCTGCCGCATGCGCCGCAATTTTCGATGCAATGATGCCCTGCTTGACATCCTCCACATTTGGAAGTGCCAGATGCTCCGCCGGTGTCACATAGCACAAAAATGCAGCTCCATTCTGCGCGGCGATCGCTCCTCCGATCGCGGAAGTGATATGGTCGTACCCCGGGGCAATGTCCGTTACCAACGGTCCCAGTACATAAAACGGTGCTCCCATGCAGATCGTCTGCTGAATCTTCATATTCGCTGCAATCTGATCCATCGGCATGTGCCCCGGTCCCTCTACCATGACCTGCACATCTCTTGCCCAGGCGCGCTTTGTAAGTTCTCCCAGCCGCACCAGTTCCTCAATCTGACACACATCGGATGCATCCGCCAGACAGCCGGGTCTGCAGGCATCGCCCAGAGAGATCGTCACATCATGCTCCCGGCAGATCTCAAGAACCTCATCGTAATACTCGTAAAACGGATTCTCCTCTCCGGTCATACACATCCACGCAAACACCAGTGAACCGCCTCTGGATACAATATTCATTTTTCTCTTGTGCTTCTTGATCTGCTCGATCGTCTTGCGCGTGATTCCGCAGTGCAGCGTCACAAAATCCACGCCATCCTCGGCATGCAGGCGTACCACATCAATAAAATCCTTTGCGGTCAGTGTCGCAAGATCCCTCTGATAGTGAATTACAGAATCATATACCGGCACGGTTCCGATCATAGCCGGACATTCCGCCGTCAGTTTTCTCCGGAACGGAATGGTGTTCCCGTGCGAGGAGAGATCCATGATCGCGTGCGCTCCCATGTCAACTGCAGCCATCACTTTTTCCATCTCCACGTCATAATCCTTACAATCTCTGGAGATTCCGAGATTTACATTGATCTTCGTCCGCAGCATCGAGCCGACGCCCTCCGGGTCAATGCATTTGTGATGCTTGTTCGCGCAGATGACCACCTTTCCCTCCGCAACGAGCGGCATCAGCTCCTCTGTGGTCATGCGCTCCTTCGCCGCAACCTTCTTTAACTCTTCCGTCACAATGCCCTTGCGGGCTGCCTCCATCTGTGTTGCATACTGTTCCATATTTTTCTGCTCCATTTCTGCAGAGGGTGTACGAAAAAATCCGGCGTCGCAGTGACGCCGGATTCCACAAACTATCTGATCCATCATTCGCTCCCTACGACAGTATTAACTGACAGGTTCCAAGAGTCAGGTTTTAACCTTCTCAACCGTTTGCGCATGCGCACAGTCCCTCTGCGATATATTCTTTTTCCTCTAACACCTTATCTCAATTCTATGCTTCTGTCAATCTCCCTTTCCTTACGGCTGCTCTTTTCTTACCAGTAACAAAGTCTGTTCAGCCATCATGACTGCACTTTTTCATAACGAAAAAAAAGAACAGCCATCACTGGCTGCCCTTTTAGGAGAAGGTATTTTTACTATGGGGTATAGCAAAAACTATATATAATGTATTGGGGGGTTTTTACGGTTATTATAGTACCATGACTGCGCAAAGAAGTGTGCACAAACTTCACAAAACTTCTGTTCCATTTCTATACATTTTGTACAGTACCTTGGGACTAGTATTTTTATTTCCGCAAAATTTTGCACGACCGGTTGTTCATTTCCCGCTCTTTTTTGCAAAATGCCCTTTTTGCCTTCCCTCTATCTCTGCCGGATCTTTCCCTTGATACGCGAGAGCGCATTGTCGATTGTCTTGGGACTTTTTCCGAGTTCCTCCGCTATCTGGCGGTAATTTTTTCCTTCCAGATATGCGTCTAAAACCTGGCGCTCGAGCGCGCTTAACTGTTCCCGCAGCTGCTCCCAGAAAGCGGTAAAATTCTCCTGCTCAATCACCAGCTGTTCCGGATCGTCCATCTGGTCGGTGAGAAGCGTCTCCGCCAGAGATTTACCCTCCTCCGTGGTCTGGGAGTAAAAGGATACGTAAGTATTCAGAGGTACATGTTTTTTCCGGTTGGATGCCTCCACCGCACTGTAGAGCTGTCTGTTGATGCATAATTCCGCAAAATGGAAAAAGGATGTCTCCCTGTCGGACCGGTAATCCCGGATTGCCTTAAACAGTCCGATCATCCCCTCCTGAATCAGGTCATCCGTATCTCCGCCAATCAAAAACATCGCATTTGCCCTGCGAAGCACCAACGGCTTGTACTTTTCCAGGATATAATCCATGATCCGCTCGTCACCTTCGCGCAGTTTCTGGATGAGTTCTTCATCCGCCAGCTTCTGATATTCGTCCACGTCTTCCTCCGTCTTTCCTCTCTGTCCTTTCACGTCACCTGAGCTTTCCGCGCCCGGCTGTATTTTGCGCAGCATAAAACTCTGTCAGCCTATGCCTGCTTTATCGTCTTACATCATCCGCTGTCTGACGATCTCATAGGCAAGCACACCAGCTGCCACGGATGCATTCAGAGAATCAATGTCACCCTTCATCGGAATGGAAGCCACATAATCACAGTTTTCGCGCACCAGCTTGCTGACACCCTCGCCCTCACTTCCGATTACAAGACCGATCGGTCCCTTCAGATCCAGATCATACATCTGCGTGCCGCCCATATCCGCGCAGACAAACCAGATGCCCTGCTCCTTTAACTCCTTGATCGTCGCCGTGAGATTCGTCACCTTGGCAACCGGCGTATAGTTCAGCGCGCCGGCGGACGTCTTTGCCACAGTCGCGGTCAGTCCCACCGCCCTGCGCTTTGGAATAATGACCCCGTGTGCTCCGCAGAGGTTCGCGGTACGGATGATCGCCCCGAGATTGTGCGGGTCCTCAATATTATCCAGCAGAAAAAGGAACGGCGGCTCTCCCTTTTCTCTTGCAATCTCCAGAATGTCGTCCACTTCCGCATATTCATATGCTGCCGCCACCGCGATCACGCCCTGGTGCTTCTTCGTCTCCGAGAGCTGATCCAGACGCTCTTTTTCCACAAAATGGATAATGGTGTCGTGCTTTTTTGCCTCTCTTACGATCGTGCGCACCGGTCCGTCCTGACATCCGTCCAGCACAAAAAGCTTGTCGATTGTCTTGCCGGAACGAAACGCCTCAAGCACCGCATTGCGTCCCTCTATTTTTAATTCCTCGTATCCCATGTATTCTCCTTTTCTTTCTGCTTCCGGCAGGCGCTTTCTGCTGCCTGCCGCACCCTCTGCCACCGGCAGACGCTCTATGCTTTCGCCCTCTGATTCCTCTTCCCGCGGCAGACGTTCTATAACTTCAAATGCAGCCCGTCCACACCGGTCTTCACCAGTTCCACCAGACGCTCAAACTCATCCTGTAAGTACAGCCATCCCATCAGCGCCTCAAACCCGGTGGCCTTGCGGTAGTCGGACATCGTCGCATTCTTTGCCATCGTCGGCGACTTGGCATTTCTGCCGCGCCGGTAAATGTCCGCTTCCTCCTCTGTCAGAAACGGCAGAAGCACCTCCATCATCTCGGCCTGCGTGTGCGCCTTGACAATCTGGCTGGTCCGTTTGTGCAGTTCTCCCGCTCTGGTATTCCCTTTTCCCACGACAACAGAACGGATGACGAGATCATAGATCCCGTCACCGATATAAGCCAGTGTCAGCGGTGAGTAGGTGCGGATATCGACTTCCGCAATCCCGAACTGTTCCTTAATATAAGAATCGATTCCTCTTCCCATACCAGCTTCCTCTCCGACTCACGCTTTATGCCAGATCACACCCTCGCGTGTGTCCTTTAACACAATTCCTTTTGCCAGAAGATCATCCCGGATCGCGTCCGCCTTTGCAAAATCCTTCTCTTTCTTGGCAGCTTTGCGCTCCTCGATCTTCTCTAAAATATATGCCTCAAGCTCTGCATCCACCTCTGTGTCTTCCGCCGGATTCTCCACCTTCGCCGTCGTCAGGTTCAAGGAGAGCACGCGGTCAAAATCCTCCGCCAGCGCGCGCTTGGTTGCATCGTTTAAGGTATCATCCTTGAGCAGGTCATAGACGATTGTAATCGCCATGGAAGTGTTCAGGTCATTGGAAATGGCATCACAGAATCTTTCCTTGTACTCTGCAAATTTACCCTCATCCACTGTGCCGTCCGCCTTCAGATCTGCGATCCTCTTCACAAGCTTCTTGTAGGCAACGCTCATGTTGTCCAGCACCTCGTAGGAAAACTCAAGCGGCTTTCTGTAGTGGGACTGCAGGCAGAACATACGGTACACGATCGGATCGTATCCTTTTTCCTGCAGAAGCGACACCGTAAGGAAATCCCCCTTCGACTTGCTCATCTTGCCCGACTTGTCGTTCAGGTGGTTCACATGGAACCAGTAACCGCACCACTTATGTCCCAGATAGCTCTCAGACTGTGCGATCTCGTTGGTGTGATGCGGAAAAATATTGTCCACGCCGCCGCAGTGGATATCCATATATTCACCCAGATGCTTGATGCTGATGCAGGAACACTCGATATGCCATCCCGGGTATCCCACGCCCCACGGACTATCCCATTTGAGCGCCTGATCCTCGAATTTGGACTTTGTAAACCACAGGACGAAATCATTTTTGTTCCGCTTATTGACGTCCTCCTCCACATCGTCGCGCACACCGACTAACAGCTCTTTCTCGCTCTGGGAAGAAAAAACATAATAGTCGTCCAGCCTGGAAGTGTCAAAATAGACATTTCCGCCTGCCACATAAGCGTAGCCCTTCTCCAGCAGCACCTCGATCATGTGAATAAACTCCGGGATGCAGTTGGTTGCCGGCTCCACAACGTCCGGACGCTTGATATTTAACTTTTTGCAGTCATCGAAAAACGCGTCCGTGTAAAACTTCGCAATCTCCATCACCGTCTTGTGCTCGCGCTTCGCACCTTTTAACATCTTATCCTCACCGGTATCCGCATCGGAGGAAAGGTGTCCCACGTCCGTGATATTCATGACACGTTTTACATCGTAGCCCACATAACGCAGTGCTTTTTCCAGCACGTCCTCCATGATGTAGCTACGCAGATTGCCGATATGCGCGTAATGATATACCGTCGGTCCGCAGGTATACATGGCAATCTTTCCATCCTCATGCGGAATCACCGTATCGATATTTCTTGTCAGTGTATTGTAAAATTTGAACTTATTCTCCACTTTGGTATTCTCCGTTTCTTTTTATTCTTATTATTCCTGTGACGCTCCGGCTCCCGTGCTTAAAATACGCACTTCTTTTTCCAGATCCAGCACACGGTTCACCAGTTCGGCATTCTCATGCTGCAGCACGGTGATATCCTCCTTCACAGGGTCCGGAAGATGCACCTGATCCATGTCATCCTGCGGTGTCCTGATATTGTCGCGCTTTACAACGCGTCCCGGCACTCCGACCACGGTGCAGTTCGGCGGCACTTCCTCGATGACGACGCTTCCGGCGCCGATCTTGGAATTATCCCCGACCGTAAAAGAACCGATAATCTTCGCCCCGGCACTGATCATGACATTGTTCCCGATCGTCGGATGACGCTTTCCGGTCTCCTTGCCGGTACCGCCAAGTGTCACGCCCTGATACAGCGTCACGTTATCTCCGATGATCGACGTCTCGCCGATGATGACGCCGCTTCCATGATCGATGAAAAATCCCTTGCCGATCGTCGCTCCCGGATGGATCTCAATGCCTGTTTTTCTGGCTGCGCGCTGCGAAATAAACCGCGCCCAGAAATAATGCCCTTTAAGATAAAGCTTATGCGCCCTTCTGTAGCTTAGCATAACATGAAATGTCGGATAAAGCAAAACTTCCATCGGACTTTTGATCGCCGGATCGCGTTCCTTGATTACCTGAAACTCTTCCTTCATATACCTTAGGATACCCATCTCTTCCCATTCCTTTCCACATACAAACCAGAACAAAGTTTCCCATTACAAAAAAAGGATCATCCGTCTCCTAGAGACGAAATGATCCGCGGTTCCACTCTACTAAAATCATATGATTTCACTTGACGCATGTAACGTATGCCAGACGTACCCGGCTACGGCATCCCTGCATCCTGCGGTGCAGATGACTCTCGCCGGATCAGCTCACGGAGGCACTTGGGGACTCTCTCTTCCAAGACTGCTTTCAGCCGGTGACAGTCTCTCTCTGACGAATGTCCGAATCCTTACTCTTTCCGATCTTCGCTTTTCCAATTCATCTTTTTATCGGCAGAAGATACCTCTCCTGCCTACTATAGTTTATGCACTTCCTGTGTTTTTGTCAATCTTTTTTCACTGCATGTTTCGTCTGCAGCCGCCTGAATTCTTCTTGGCTCATTGTACGCTTCGTCCGCAGCCGCCGCAGCCCGCGCAGCCTGCCGCAGAGTCCGCCACAGTAAAACTTCCCTCATAAAAACTGGAAAGCGCGCAGATCGCCTGTGAGGAAATCCCTTCCTCCGTTCCGGTGAAGCCAAGTCCCTCCTCCGTGGTCGCCTTGACATTGACCTGATCCGTACTGATGCCGAGCGCTCCCGCGATGTTTTCCTCCATCTGCGGGATATGCGGGCGCATCTTCGGCTTCTGCGCAATGATCGTCGCATCAATGTTCTCCACCACGTAACCCCTCTCCCGGATCAATTCCGCCACATGGGAGAGCAGCTTCATACTGGAAATTCCTTTATACTGCGGATCAGTGTCCGGAAAATGCTTTCCGATGTCACCTAATCCCGCCGCGCCCAAAAGCGCATCCATAATCGCATGAAGCAGCACATCCGCATCCGAATGTCCGAGCAGACCAAGCGTATGTGGGATCCTGACACCGCCGATAATCAGATCTCTGCCCTCAACCAGTTTATGCACATCGTAACCCATTCCTACTCTCATGATACCCTCACTTTCAAGCCTTTTCCTATGAAAGAACAAAAATCCCCGGACACACAACTGCTTGTATTCCCGAGGACTCTCTAGTAGCGGAAGGGAGATTTGAACTCTCGACACCACGGGTATGAACCGTGTGCTCTAGCCAACTGAGCTATTCCGCCATATTATATTGATATCTATGGGACCTATAGGGCTCGAACCTATGACCCTCTGCTTGTAAGGCAGATGCTCTCCCAGCTGAGCTAAGATCCCATATTCATCGGTCGCTACCGCAACCGACTTGATTAGTATACTATCCGTATTGCAAAAAGTCAACACTTTTTTTCTATTTTTTTGCATCTATTTTCCCGGGGCAGTTCGAGGAAGAAAAAAACGCTTTTCTTCTATTACTCTTCCTCCAACAGACGATCCACCAGCTTCACGCATTCCGCCGCATCCTTGGAATAGCCGTCTGCTCCGATCTCCTCCGCAAAGCTTTCCGTGATCGCCGCACCTCCGATGACAACCTTCGCCGTACATCCGCGCTCTTTGACAAGCTCCACCACGTCCTTCATGCGCATCATCGTCGTCGTCATCAGCGCGGAGAGCCCTATCACCCTTGCGTTTTCCTTCATCGCGGTATCTACAATCAAATCTGCCGGGACATCTTTTCCCAGATCAATCACATGATACCCGTAATTTTTCAGCATCAGCACCACAAGATTCTTCCCGATGTCATGGATATCTCCCTCCACGGTCGCCACGACGAGCGTTGCCTTCGGCTCCTTGTCCGAGCGTGCTAACATCGGCTCTAAATACTCGATCGCCACCTTCATCGTATTCGCAGAAGAAATCAGCTGCGGCAGAAAATACTTCTGCTTGTCGAACAGCTCGCCGACCTCGTTGATCGCCGGGATCAGATGTCCGTTGATGATGTCATCCGGCTTCTCCCCGGTGTCTAACGCATGTTTGACCTCGTCTAAAATATGATTCTTATTGCCCTTTAAGACCGCCGTAAAAACCGCACTGCGCGCCTCATTCGCGTTCCCGGAATCTTTTGTGCCACCTGCGTTTCCCGTCTGTCCCGCGGCAGTACCTTTCACGGCAGCGCCCTTCGCCGTCCCGACAGGTACCCACACATGTTCCATGCCCTCATGCTTCTCGGACAGATAATTCATGCGCCCGATATAGCGGATGCCGCTCTCCTCCTTGTTCAGAAGCATGTCCGATGCAAATGCCGCATTCATCAGAAGTTCCTGGGAAGGATTTGCAATCGCCATCGTAAGGCCATTTCCGATCGCCATTGTGAGAAATGCCGTGTTGACATAGGAGCGCTCCGGAAGTCCGAACGAAATGTTGGACAGTCCGCAGACCGTCGGCAGTTCCATCTCATTTTTGCAGAAAGAAAATGTCTCAAAACACTCCAGCGCCGCCTTCGGATTGGCACCGATCGTCGCCACCAGTCCGTCCACCACAATGTCCTCTTTTCCCATGCCGATCGCTTCCGCGCGTCTTAAGATCTCGCGGATGATCCCGTGCTTTTCTGCAGAATCCTTCGGCAGCCCCTCGTCCGAGAGCGGCAGCAAAATAAACATGGCACCGTACTTCTTCGCGATCGGCAGCAGATACTCGATCTTTTCTTTTTCCAGAGAAATGGAATTGACGAGCGCACGACCCGGATAGATGCGCAGCGCCGCCTCGATGATATCCACATGGCTGGAATCGATGCAGAGCGGCAGATCTACCGTGGAAGTCACCTCATAGATGGCGTCTAACATCATCTGCTTCTCGTCAATTCCATTCATTCCCATATTGATGTCCAGAATCTGTGCGCCGTTCTCCTCCTGCTCCGTCGCCATAGTGCGCACCATACTGAGGCTTCCCTCTTTTAACTCCGCCTGCAGTTTTTTCTTTCCTGTCGGATTGATCCGCTCTCCGATTACCATGAACTTACCGTCAAGCCGGATCTCCACATGCATCCGCTCCGAGGCGAGCATACGTCTTTTCTTTGTGAGAGGCATATGCACCGGCATGGAACCCACCGCCTGCTTTAATGCACGGATATGCTCCGGTGTCGTGCCGCAACATCCACCGATAATCGCCGCGCCCGCCTCCACAAGCTTCGCGCCGACTGACGCAAACTCCTCCGGAGTGGTACGATACACGGTCACGCCGTCACAGAGCTCCGGCATACCGGCATTCGGCTTTGCCAGAAGCGGAATCGTCGCATACTCCACCATCTGCTGTACCGGATCAATCATCGCCTCCGGTCCGGTGGAGCAGTTCAATCCCACAGCATCCGCTCCGAGGCTCTGCAGCACAATCACCGCCGTCGCCGGATCGGTTCCGTAAAGCGTCCGCCCGTCCTCATTGTAGGTCAGCGACACCATAATCGGAAGATCACACACCTCGCGGATAGCGATCACCGCTGCACGGCATTCCTGAAGACTCATCATGGTCTCCACGACAAAAAGATCCGCTCCCGCCTCGCAGATCACCTTCGCCTGCTCCTTGTAGACTTCTACCAGATCCTCAAACATCAGATCGCCGAGCGGATAAAGCTGCCGTCCCGTCATCGTCAGATCGCCCGCCACATATGCCCTGCCGCCTGCCGCGCGCTTTGAGAGCGCCACCAGCTCACGGTTCATCTGCACCAGGGAATCCTCCAGTCCGTACTCCTCCAGCTTGATCCGGCTTGCCGTAAAGGTGGGTGCGAACAAAATATCGGTGCCCGCCTCCACATAGCGCTCCTGCAATTCTATCAGAACCCCCGGGTTCTCCAGAATCCACTGCTCCGGGCAGACCCCGACCGGCATTCCTGCTTTCTGCAGATTCGTTCCTGTCGCGCCGTCCAATATCACCGGTCTGCTTCCCACAAGTGTTGCAAATTCCTCTCTGGTCATTCCCGTATCCTCTCTATCATCCGTTCTCGCTTATCAAGCCACATCTTACCATTTCCCCATGCCCGGCGCAAGTCTTTTGCAATGTTTCCTGCAATCTGCGTCCGGCACCACCGTTTCTTGATTGTTTTCCCGTTTTATTGTATCATTCTGTAGATACATTTACAGAAAGGATACACGACTATGAAACAGCCTGTCAGTCTGATTGCCCTCGATATGGACGGCACTCTTTTTAACGGACAAAGTGAGATCTCAAAGGAGGATCAGGACGCCATTCGCGAAGCTTCCTCCCGCGGAATTCACGTTGCCATATCGACCGGACGCCCTTACGCCGGGCTTCCCGTCACACTTTTATCCGGTCTCGGCGTCTCCTATGCCATCACCTCCAACGGTGCCGCTATCTATCATCTGCCGGACCGCCTCTGCATCCATGAATGTGCGATGGAGCCTGCACTTGTATGCCCCATCATCGAAGAACTGCAAAAAAAGAGCATCCATATGGATGCTTTTATCAATGGTGACGGCTTCAGCCAGCGTTCCTGTGAGGGAAAGATCGACTGTCTGGACATGCCAGTCTCGATCAAACGCTACATTCACCGGACCAGAACCTTCACCGATGATCTCGCTGCCTATATCCGCGTCCACAATCTGAACGTCCAGAAGATGACGCTGAATTTTTATCCGCAGGAGGACGGCACTTTTCTCTACCGCGACGAAGTGATGCAGATTCTGTCAGAGCACCCCGAGATCACCTTTCTCTCCGGCGGCTACCACAATCTGGAATTCACCAGAGCGGGCGTCACCAAAGGAAACGGTCTCACCCTGCTCTGTTCGCATCTCGGCGTTGATATCCGGGAAACGCTTGCCTGCGGCGACACCCAGAACGACATCGACATTTTAAAAACCGCAGCGATCGGCGTCGCCATGGAAAATGCCCTGCCGGAAGTGAAGGAGATCGCAGACTTTGTGACGCGCTCCAATGAAAACAGCGGCGTCGCGCATGCAATCCGCACGTTTGCCCTGTGATGCAGGCGCTTACGCGTGTGTGATCACGCCGCCTCCCGCGACATAGTCTCCGTCGTACAGCACCACTGCCTGTCCCGGTGTCACGGCGCGCACCGGCTCTTCAAATTCACAGCAGATCTCATCCGCACCGGTGCGCCGCACGGTGCAGCAGCTTCCCGCATGCGAGTACCGGATCTTTGCCTTCAGGCGAACCGGCTCCTCAATGTCGGAGAGCGCCATAAAGTTCAGCTGATTCGCATACAGCCGGTTTGTATACACATCTTTATCACTTCCGAGAACCACTTCATTTGTCTCCGGGCGTATCTCTGTCACAAACACCGGATATCCAAACGCAATCCCGAGTCCTTTGCGCTGTCCGATCGTATAATGTGTAATTCCCTTGTGCCGCCCTAAAATCTCTCCGTCCACCGACACAAAGCTGCCCGGCGGCGGAACCATTTCCCCGCACTCTCTGTCTATAAATCCGGCGTAATCATTGTCCGGTATAAAACAGATCTCCTGGCTGTCCTTTTTATGTGCAACCATCAGTCCGATGTCTTCCGCAATCGCGCGGATCTCATCCTTTGTGTAATCTCCTACCGGCATGAGGGTATGGGAGAGCTGCTTCTGCGTGAGATTAAACAGCGCGTAGGTCTGATCCTTTGCCGCCGTCACGGAGTTGCGGATGGCATATCTTCCGTTGGAAAGCTGTTCCACGCGCGCGTAGTGGCCGGTCGCAATGTAATCGGCTCCGATCTCCAGGCTCCTCTGAAGCAGAGATTCCCATTTCACATAGCGGTTGCAGGCAATGCACGGATTCGGCGTGCGCCCTTTTAAATACTCCGCTGTAAAATAATCCATGACATTCTTCTTGAACTCGCGCTTGAAATTCATCACATAATACGGAATCTCCAGACGATCCGCCACCCTGCGTGCGTCATCCACCGCCGAGAGTCCACAGCATCCGCCGCTCTCCGCCTGTGTAAACTGATCCTCATCCTGCCAGATCTGCATTGTGACTCCGATCACATCATATCCCTGCTGTTTTAACAGATATGCCGCCACGGAAGAATCCACTCCGCCCGACATACCGACTACTACTTTTTTTCCTGCCATGCCCGCTCCTGCCAACAAACATATGAGGTTGCCACACCTTACGGTATGGCAGCCTCATCTCTTCGTGTCTTCCAATGTTAAATTCCGGAATTGTAAAGATCTCCGGTGCTGTAATTATAAGTATACATACCATTCTTGCTATAGGTATTCGCCTTCGCCGCTTCACTCTTCGCGTTGGATGCGATCTTCAGGAGATCCACATTCGTCTGCGTCGCATAAGATCCGTGCGTTGTAAACAGTGACTTCAGCTTGTCCATATCCGCCTTCTCAAAGCTCTTCTCGTCCACGGAAAGTCTGCCGTCGGCATCCACGGTAATGCCCGCTTTCTCCAACGTCTTCTCATTCGCTCTGGCGTTGCTCTTCAAAGAGTTCGCCGCACGCAGAATGCTCTTCGTCTTAGAATCGTCCGCCCGATCCAGCAGTGAATTGTAATCATCCACATACGACTTCACCGCCTTATAGATGGCATCACGGTCATACTCCTGCGTCTTCGTGCCGTCCTCCGCGGTCTTCTCCACTTTGTTGAACACAGAATCCTTTCCGGTTGCTGTCAGCTTGGAAAGCGACTTCTCCGTACTCTCCGCCGCACTCTCAATTCGGGTCAGTGTCTTCGCGTCATCCTTCGCGGTTGAGATCGACGGGCTGACCTTCGTGGCGCTGTCCGTGGAATCCGACTTGCTGTAATAGGCACTCAAAAGCTTGAAATAGCTTCCGTTGCGGATCGTCGCATAATCGGAATAATTGATTCCGAGCAGATCGCTTCCGCCTCCCAGCAGAGAGGAGGTTGTATTATTCCGGTTCAGACTGGAAAATAACACGCCCAGTGACGATGAATCATATCCTGAAATACTTGCCATACTCTATCACTCCTTTGAAAAAAAGCATCTGACCTCCGTGTCAGAATGTTGATCCGGCTGTTGCATTTGTGCACAATACCTTCTTGTTATCTCATGTTCTATATCGTCATTTTAGCCCGAAACCTTAGATTTTTCAAGCATTTTCTGGTGATTGTCCTTATTAAAATGTTTAACTATTGTTCATAGTTTATTCATATCTTATTGCTACAATAAAATTATCAAAAAACAAGACAATTCGTTACAATATATTTGATAATTTTTTCATAATAGCCCAGGCGCGCGAGTGTCTGGGCACTCCTCATTTCAGGGGCTTTTTCTCCCTTTTACGCAGACAGAGAGGGGCGCCGCACATGCGCGGCACCCCTCTCTTCTATTCCAGATCTATACGGCCTGTATTATTTCTGGTCATTATACTTCACATCACGCACGTCATAACCGTGGCGCTCTAACGCGCGTACCACACGCTCAAAATCCGGTGCTTCCACCCGAAGGAAAATCTCTGCCAGATCCATAACATCCGTCGGAATCACCATCATGTTGCAGATGTCTCCGCCCTCCTTAGCAATCAGCTCACAGATCTTGCCGAGCACACCGCGGATATCATACGTGTAGATTGCCATGGAATTGTGCTTGTTACCGAAGATCTTCTGATATTCCTTGAATACCGCCTGCTGCGTCACGATTCCAAGCAGCTTGTTCTGCTCGTTCGTGATCGGAATAAAACGAACTTTGGAGGTGATAAACATTGCTGCCGCTTCCTCAATCCGTGTATTCTCACCGATGGTCTCAATTCTTGTCTTCATGAACTCCATCACTTTTCGCTGTGCAAACTCTTCTCTGGTCCCTGTATAGTTCCGGAAAAATTCCTCAAACAAAAACTGTTTGGACAAAACACCCACAAACTGCTGTCCATCCACTACCGGAAGCGAGAGAAGTCCCTGCTCGTCGATAATCTTCATTGCCTCTTCTACCGTATTCTCCACGCTGATACACGCCAGCTTACTGAAAGGCATCATAATTGCTTTTACACGCATAACCAATACCTCCTGTCTGCTTTTATTATAAGTATATTATACACTAAATATTCTCAATTTGCCAGTCTATCGGTGCGATTCCATGCTCCTCAAGAAACGCATTTGCCTTGCTGAAATGCCGGCACCCGAAGAAGCCCCGGTATGCGGAGAGCGGACTCGGATGCGGTGCCGTTAAGATCAGATGCTTCGGATTCGTAAGCATCGGCATTTTCGACTGTGCCGGTCTGCCCCAAAGGAAATACACGACCGGGCGATCCTGTGCATTTACCGCCTGGATGACCGCATCGGTGAACTGCTCCCAGCCTCTTCCCTGATGAGAATTCGCCTGGTGCGCGCGCACGGTGAGGACGGTGTTGAGCAGAAGCACTCCCTGATCTGCCCATTTTTTCAGATAACCGTTATTCGGAATGTAACAGCCCAGATCATCGTGCAGCTCCTTATAGATATTCTGCAGGGAAGGCGGGATCTCCTTTTGCTCCGGCAGCACGGAAAACGAAAGACCATGTGCCTGATTTACATTGTGATAGGGGTCCTGTCCCAGCAGGAGCACCTTCACCTCACTAAGCGGTGTAAAATGAAAGGCATTAAAGATATCCTCCGCCGGCGGATAGACCACTGTTCTGCTGTATTCCTCCCGCACAAATGTGTATAATTCCCGGTAATACGGCTTACGGAATTCCCCCTGGATTGCCGGAAGCCAGTCATTGTCAATCATCGACATATCCCACTACTCCTTTTTTCACAGACAGCAGTGTGGGCGCACCGTGCTATCGCCGCACAGATACGCCCCTCGCTGCCAGATCGTTCTTCAGATCCATAATCTCAAGTTCTTTATAGTGAAACAGGGATGCCGCAAGAACCGCATCCGCTTTTCCCTTTGTCAGGGCATCATAAAAATGATCCTTCGTCCCGGCGCCGCCGGAAGCAATCACAGGAATCGATACATTTTCCGCGACCTGTCTGGTCAGTTCAATGTCATATCCCGCTTTCGTGCCATCGCAGTCCATGCTTGTCAGAAGAATCTCCCCTGCGCCAAGCCGGTCTGCCTTCATCGCCCACTCGACGGCATCCAGACCCACATCAATCCGTCCGCCGTTCTTATAGATATTCCACCCGGATCCGTCCGCGCGTCTCCTTGCGTCAATCGCAACCACCACGCATTGGCTGCCGAATTTGTCTGCCGCCTCCGAGATCAGTTCCGGCCGGTTGATCGCGGAAGAATTGATCGCAATCTTGTCTGCGCCCTCGCGGAGCAGTGCCTTAAAATCATCCACCGTCCTTATGCCGCCTCCGACCGTAAACGGAATGAACACTCTCTCCGCCACGCGGCGCACCATATCGACCACGGTATTTCTGGCGTCCGAGGTAGCGGTGATATCCAGAAATACCAGTTCGTCCGCACCTGCCTTATCGTAGGCTGCCGCAATCTCCACCGGATCTCCGGCATCCCTCAGATTCACAAAATTAACACCCTTTACCACACGCCCGCCATTCACATCCAGACAGGGAATCACTCTCTTTGTAAACATCGCATGCCTCCGCTATATTTCCGCAAAATTCTTCAATATCTGAAGTCCCACTGTGCTGCTCTTCTCCGGGTGAAACTGGCACGCAAACAGGTTGCCCTTCTCCACGGAAGCATGAATCGTCACACCGTACTCTGTGGTCGCCTTCACAATCGACGGATCTTTCGCTTTCAGGTAGTAGGAATGTACAAAATAGACATACGGCTGTTCCTTCAATCCGGCAAACAATCTTCCTTCATGCGGGAAATCCAGTGAATTCCAGCCGATGTGCGGGATCTTAAGTCCCGGCGCCTCCGGAATCTTCACGATCTCTCCGTCCAGCAGATGAAGTCCCTCCACGCCGTCACTCTCCTCGCTGCCCTCAAACAGCAGCTGCAGACCCAGACAGATGCCGAGAAACGGCTTGTCTTCCTGCACAACCTCGCGGATTACCTGATCCAGCTCATATTTTTTCAGCTGCTGCATTGCCGTTCCAAAAGAACCGACACCCGGCAGTACCACTCTGTCTGCCCGGCGTATGCTGTCATGATCTCTCGTGACCACACATTCCTCACCCAGCGCGAGGAACGCCTTTTCCACACTTTTTAAATTGCCTGCGTCATAGTCTATAATTGCTATCATTCTCTCACTCCGTCGATGTCATCCAAGTCCTGCTGCCGCCAATATCGAATACAGTTCCTGCGAGTAAGTATCCCGCTCTCTCTCCGCGTACAGTTCCTGTGCGCGCTCCTGCGTAAGTCCAAATCCGGACAGTCCTGCCACCGCCTGGTCTCTGATCTTCGCGAGTTCTGTGGAGCAGCCGTAAGCCGCAGCCTCCTCGCTGTACTTATCGCATCTTCCGACCGCGCGGATGAGGGAATCCAGTGCCATGTCATAAATACCGTTTTCCATAAAGGTCTGGTATGCCTGATATTCTCCGGCTGCATTCGCCATGATGCTGTACTTCTGGTAGGTCTCCTGATCTGCCTCCTTGACCGTAAGTCCGCTCACATCCGCGAACGCTGCCTGATAGTCGCCCAGTTCATACGCCTGCTTGGCATTGTTGAAGCTCAGGGTATATCCGAACAGATTCGTTCCCACCAGCACAAGTGCGAGGAAAGACGCCGCCATGACCATAATCAGCACCACCGGCTTTTTCGGAAGCGGCGGTGTATTGTCCGGCTCCTTCGGCTTCTTCGGCTTCTTGGCTTTCTGTGCTTTTTTCTCTGCCTTCGCCTTCTTCTCCTGTGCCTTCTTCTCCGCCTTCTCTTTCTTCTCCTGCGCCTTCTTCTCTGCTTTTTCCTTCTTTGCCTGCGCTTTCTTCTCTTCTTCTGAAATCTCCGGTTCCGCCTCTGTCTCCGGCTCGGCTGCCCCCGTTCCTTCCAGTTCCTGTAAGAGCTTTAAATTCTCATCGGAAAGATCATCCAGCTCCGGTGCCTGTTCTAAACCTTCCGGCTGTAATTCCCCGGTGTCCGCTGGTGCCTCCTCCGTCTCTTCCTCATCACCAAACAGTGCGTCGCCGATTCTCTTGATCAGGCTCTTTTTCTCCTTTGCAGGAGCCTCATCCCCGGCATCTGTCTCATCTTTTTTCTTCTTGCGTCGTTTTTTCTTTTTCCCGGTGTCCTCGTCCTGCACCTCATCCGCAGTCTCCGGCATTGCCGTCACGTCCGGCATTTCTGCGTCTGTGTCTGCGGCCGGAGCAGTGGGATCCGCCATCTGGCTCATATCCGGGAAATCGCCCTCCGACTGCAGCAGATCCATCAGATCTGAATCGTCGTCCTGGAAATCACCGATGGTATCGACCATAAGATCTCCGTCCTCCGACGCATGGGCAGTCTCCGCCGCTTCTGCACCGCCGGTGCTCTCATCTGCATCCTTTGCGCTGTCTAAAATGCCATCCAGATCCTTGAAGAACTGATTGTTCTCCTCCGTCGTCTTCTGTGTTCTTTCCTCTCCAGGCGCCTGATCCAGCTCATCCTCGAACTGTCTGATAAATGTGTCCGCATCTCCTTCCAGATCTGTATCCGCCTCAAAGGACTTTAAAAAATCGTCTTCCTCACTCATACCAGCTTTTTTTGTCTCCTGTTCTTTTTCTGCATAAAGCCCGTCTGCCGTATCGCCTGGCTCCGTCTCACGGGCTGTGTCGGCAGGACTTCCTCCCTCTACGGAGTGCAGCAGCCCATCCAGATATTCCTCTGCTCCGCTCATACGATACCTCCATCGACCTATAACTTAAGCGGGGGATGTGATCCTGCTCCATCACATCCCCTCTTCATTTCATTCTCAGTCCATGCTCTTGTCAATCAAGTCGTCAATCGCCGAAACAAGACTGCCAATCTCCGGCTTTGTCAGCTGGGCATCCGCTCCAAGCTGTTCTCCCTTGATGCGCATCTCCTCATTTACAAGAGATGAGAAAATAATCAATGGAATCTTCTTCATATTGTCATTTGTCTTAACCAGCTTCGTAAGGCGGTGTCCGTCCATCAACGGCATCTCAATATCTGTGATAATGCAGTGTACTTTCTCACGCACATTGCCTGCTTTTTCAAACTCCTGCAGCTTATCCCATGCCTCCTGACCGTTCATTGTCACAATCAGGTTCGTGTAGCCTGCCTTCTTCAGGCAGTCTGTGATCAGTCTGCTAAGAAGCGGGGAATCCTCTGCGATCAAAATCGGAGATTCACAGCGCTCACGCTGTCCCATGTCGTCCATATCGGACATCTTCAGTCCTGTCTCCGGGCTGATGTCCGTCACAATCTTCTCAAAGTCAAGGATGATGATCAGCTTGTCATCCATCTTGATGACACCGGTCGAGGCGCTGTTCTGCTCGGTATTGATCGTGGCATCCGGCTTGATGATCGCCTCCCAGGAAACACGGTGGATACCAAGCACGGCATCTACGTGAAATGCAATGTTTAACTTGTTAAAGTTCGTAATGATAAAAAGTCCCTCTGTCTTCGCATCATCCGGCATTCCCAGACAGCGCTTCAGATTTACCACAGAGATCATCGTATCACGCGGCATGAAGATTCCTTCGATACTCGGATGTGAATTTGGGACAGGCGTAACCGGCTGATAGGTTAAAATCTCCCTGATCTTTGCAACATTGATTCCGTAATGATTGTTTCCCAAGGTAAATTCCAGAACTTCCAGTTCGTTTGTTCCCGATTCCAATAATATATTTGTATCCATTCGTCTCTCTCCTCTCGCGTAATACCGCAACGTATCTATCTGACAGCATTATAGCACATTGGTACCTGAAATGCATTGTTTTTCATGCGTTTTACAGAATAATTTGTATCATTTGATCCATTTGCACATACAGTTCCACACTGTCTGCCGACGCCACATCATCCGGCACCTGGAATACAAGTACCAGGCGGGTGCTCCCTCCCGCAGGAATCGTACCCTGATAGGTGGAAAAATCCGTATCCAGCAATGTGGTCTCCGCCGTGCTCTTGACCGACTGGTTCAATACAACCGTGAACTTCGGGCTGACACTCAAAACGTCAAGACCCACTCCGTCCGCCCCGGTGTTGGTCACATCTATGGACAGCACCAGATACTGTTTTCCGGCATCCGGGGTCATCTCATAATAATCACCTTCCATGTACCCCGGTGCAAGCTGCGCGCCCGCATAGGTCATCTGAATGCCGTCGGCTCCGAACAGTTCGTCCAAAGACGCCGATCCGGCTGCCGCCACCGACACAGCAGGCGCCGTATCTTCCGCAGATGCGGCTGTTCCCGTCTCTGACGCGTCCTGTGTCTCCGGCGTCTGCGGCACCGTGACATCCTCCTGCGTCTCCTCCGGTTCTTCCGGACTCACATACGTCAGACCTTCCCGCTGATATGTGTTGTACTTCGTGACGATATGCGCCGCATAATTGACAATGACGTTCTCCTCGTCGTCTGTCAGGTCGTAGAGTGCATCACCACATCCGCCCAACAGCATCGTTGCAGCCATCACCGCTGCCATCATCTTGATTCTTGTTCTTCTCATAGGATTCCATTCCTCACGCAAAGTATAAACTAACATTATGTTAGCATTTTAAAGGAAATATAGCAACAAAAAAAATTTTTTGCTGCATCATGACTGTTTTCCTTTTTCCAGTTCAAACCAGAATTCCACGCCATCCTCATGGTTGATCACGCCGCACCGCTGATGGAACGAGTCCATGATCGCCTTCACAATGGAAAGACCGATTCCGCTGCCGCCGTACTCTCTCGTACGCGCCTTATCGACTTTGTAGAACTTGAACCAGATTTTGTCGATATCCTCCTCCGGAATCGGGTCTCCGGTATTGAAGACGCTGATGCGGACGTTCTTCTCCTGCTCCCTGCAGCGGATGGAAATCTCCTTTTTCCCGCCCGCATAATGAATGGCATTGCTCAGGTAGTTCGTCACGACCTCCTCCGTCATAAATTCATCCGCCCACACATAAATGGGCTCTGTGGGACATTCCGTCACCGTAATGCCGCTCTGCCCGATGAGGATATCCACCGAGTGCAGCACGCCCCGGATGAGCTCTGTTACGTCGAAGCGCTCCATCGTGATCGTCTCGTTTCCGGATTCCAGCTGGTTTAATGTCAGAAGCTTTTTCACCATCTGATTCATCTTATCCGCCTCGTCCATGATGACCTCACAGTAAAAATCCCGGCTCTGTGCGTCATCGTTGATACATTCCTTCAAGCCCTCCGCATATCCCTGGATCAGGGCAAGCGGCGTCTTTAATTCATGCGATACATTCGAGAGAAATTCCTTGCGCTGGCGGTCTATCTGCGTCTTTTTCTCAATGTCTAAAAGGAGCTGGTTGTTTGCGCTTTTCAGTTCCGAGATCGTATGCTCGAGCGCCTGCGACATCTCGTTCATGTGCGTGCCGAGTTCATCGATCTCATTGCGCCGCTTTCCTTTCGGCGTATAGCAGACCTCAAATTCCAGCTGGGTCATATGCTTGGAAATCTCGGTCAGTTCCAGGATCGGATCGGTGATTCTCTTAGAGATGAATACCGACACAACCGTGCTCACCGCAATCGCCAGGATCCCGACGTACAGCAGGAACTGGTTCGACGTCTTGGCGCTCTCCCGGATGCTCTCTAACGCCGACCGCATCAGCACCAGATTGCCGTTTGAGAGAGTTCCGTACAGTACCAGATATTCCGCATCCAGCCTGGTGTCCGTTCTTCTCTGGATCACATAGTCCTCCGCCTGCGCCAGCACCGTGGTCTCATTCTGCGTACCACCGAAAATAATGTCCGTAAACTCGATTAACATACGCTGTGTATCGTTCACGGAGGATCTGACAATCGTGCGGTCCGGGCTGATCACCATGACCGTGATATTGCCGTTTGCGCAGAGATTGTCAAATGTCACATCAAACGAGCTGTCGTCAAGGCTTCCATCCTCGCTCGCCGCGTCAATCGTAGTAAATCCGGACAGCAGTACATTTTCTTTGTTCATCACATAGTAGCGCTCCAGAAATACCGTATTGAGCACCCAGCAGAGCGCCACGGTTCCCGCTACCAGACCGATGATAATTCCGGCGATTTCCCTGGTCAGTCCGCCCTCTTTCGGATGTCTGCCGCGCCCCTGTCTCTTTTTATCAAAAAGTCCCTTCATTCCGCGTCACTTCCATTATTCTTCCGTCACTTCAAATTTGTAGCCCATGCCCCAGACCGTCGTGATATATCTTCCCTTATCTCCCATCTTGGCACGCAGCTTCTTGACATGCGTATCAATCGTTCTCGCATCGCCAAAGTAATCGTAATTCCAGACGCTGTTCAATATCTTCTCGCGCGAGAGCGCAATCCCCGCATTTTCCATAAAGTATGCCAGCAGTTCAAACTCCTTGTAGCTTAAGTCGATCCGCTCTCCGTCAACCGTCACCATGTGGGCTGCCTTGTCCAGAACGATTCCTCCCATGGAGACCGCCGCTTCTTCATCCTGCGTCTTTCCGCTCCGGCGCAGAATGGCTCCGACACGCGCGACCAGTATCTTCGGAGAAAAAGGTTTGGAAATATATTCATCCACACCGAGTTCAAATCCGTTCAGCTCGTCGCTCTCCTCACCTTTCGCCGTCAGCATAATAATCGGGACCTTCGACGTCTCCCGGATCTCCCGGCACACTTCAAATCCGTTGCGCTTGGGCATCATGACGTCTAAAATAATCAGCGCAATGTCTTTTTCCCGGTAAAATATATCGAGGGCTTCCTCGCCGTCTCCCGCTTCAAGCACCTCGTATCCCTCTCTCACAAGGAAATCCCGCACCAGCTTGCGCATTCTGCTCTCATCATCCACCACCAGAATTCTGATCTTATCCATGTTCCCGTATCCTTTCCGCTTTTATCGTCATTCTAACAGCTATTTATGAAAAATCTGTGTATTTTTCACCCTATTACGGCATGATTCCGAGTTCCTTTTCCTTCGCCTCGATCGCTTCCTGCCTCTGGTCGAGCCGCTCCTCCCACGCCTCGTATTTGTTGATCAGTTGATTCTCGTAGTTTAACACCGTTGTATTATTGGTCGTCGCCGTAATCGCAAACATCGCCACGACGCATGCTGCCAGAATCAGGGCGATCCAGCGCACAACGCGGTAGCGTCTCCTGTAGTCCACATTTTTTACCACGGTCTGCGTCTTCGGCTTTGGTGCCGGCGCGCGCTTCGCCTTGCGGAGACTCTCCTCCACCTGCGGATGCTGCACCGGAATCGGGAAAATATCTTCCTTCCGGATAAATGGAATCGACTGCAGATACTCCTGCAAATCTTTCAGATAAGAGTAGCCGACTGCCGTATCAAACAGCCGCTGCTGTATCATCTTATTATAAATGCGAAGTACCATCTCAGGGTCGTCCATCTGGGCTTTCTCCTTGACGTATTTCACGCCCTCCGCCTCTTTTCTCGCCTGCGCGGCTTCCGCCTCATTTACAAATAAAAATCCCTCCACGACCATGGAGGTCTTTTCCTGTTCTTTTTGTCTTTTCTCTACAGACATTCTTCGATCCTCATCTCTTCCGTTTCTGCTGTGATTTTGCTCTTATTATAGGAAATGGCGGTGTGAATTGCAAGTCAGGGAGATATAAAGATTCCGCATTTTCCCGACGAAAAAAGCGCCCTGCATGGCGCTTTTTTAAGATGGACCAGACGGGAATCGAACCCGTGTCCGAAGAATAATCCCCTGTCCTTCTACGAGCTTAGTCTGTCCTTTGACATTCCCTCTGCCGTCCGGGAACAGACACCCTTACGGTTTTGGTAGCTTCATGGTACGCCCGCAGGCTCAAAGCTTTGCCTGTGTCGTTTCTCACATCGTCGAAGCCTGGGTCCTAAAGTGTGAGTGCTCTAGGTCAGACTGCTGCCATTAGGCAGCGTATGCTAAATTATCTTCAGCGTTTAAATTTAATTGTGGAATTTGACGCATCCCGTGCGGCTCGCTTCTCCAGCTTCATATTCCCCGTCGAAACCTTTACTGGCCCCTGTTATTTATAAAAAATCTAATACAGATTCTTTACCTTGAAATCACGCTCTGCCTCGCGGCGCATGTCTTTCTTCGCAATGTCCTGCCGCTTGTCGTAGAGCTTCTTACCTTTGGCAAGTGCAATCTCCACCTTCACGAGGCTTCCCTTCAGATATACCTCCACCGGAACCAGCGTGTAGCCCTGCTCTGCAAGCTTTCCCGTCAGCTTCCGGATCTCTGACTTGTGCATCAGAAGCTTCTTGGGGCGGAGCGGATCTTTGTTGAAAATGTTGCCCTTCTCATAAGGGCTGACGTGCATGCCGTAAACGATGACTTCACCGTTCTCGATGCGCACAAACGCCTCCTTGATCGAGCACTTGCCCATGCGCATGGACTTCACTTCCGTCCCGTGCAGTTCAATGCCCGCCTCAAACCGCTCCTCCAGGAAATAGTCATGGTAGGCTTTTTTGTTGTTTGCAATTAACTTCTTCTCGGTCTTTGCCATCCCGACTATCCTCCTTCGCTTACTGTCTGCACTGCCGCTTTTCATCTGCACTGCTGTTACAGTATACCCCACAAATTTTTATTCTGCAATAAACTTCTGGTTTAATTTTTCATTTTCTTCGTCTTCTGTTCCGGTAACGACACGAAAGTCGATCGTTCGCATAAATGGATCTGTCGCTGCCACGACAATCTTTACCTTCTGGCCAAGCTTGTAGCGCTTTGCGGTAGTCTCCCCGATCAGCTCATAGGTGCTCTCGCTGTAGTGGAAATAGTCGTCTGTCAGCGTCGTCACATGCACAAGTCCCTCCACGGTATTTGGCAGTTCGACATAGAATCCCCACTCGGTCACGCCCGAAATGACACCCCAGAACTCTTCACCCAGATGTCCGGACATGTACTGTACTTTCTTTAACTTGTCACATTCGCGCTCTGCCTCATCCGCCCGGCGCTCCATCTCGCTGGAATGCTTTGCCACCTCCGGCAGAATCTTCTCATAATGCTCGATGCGCTTCGCATTCATTCTTCCGCGCAGATTGTCCTTGATGATCCGGTGAATCTGTAGATCCGGATAACGGCGGATCGGCGAGGTGAAATGGCAGTAATAGGAAGTTGCCAGTCCGAAATGCCCGGTATTTACGGTGCTGTATTTTGCCTGCTTCATCGAGCGGAGTGTCAGCCGGCTGATTAATACCTCCTCCGGCGTCCCGTCAATCCGAAGCAGTAGCTTCTGGAGTTCCTTCGGGTGTACCTCATCCTGCCCGATATGAATGGAATAGCCGAAATTATTGATAAACGTTGCCAGCTTGTGGATTTTCTCCGTATCCGGGTTCTCGTGGGTACGGTACACAAACGGTAGTTCCTGCCAGAAGTAATCCTGCGCCACCGTCTCGTTGGCAAGCAGCATGAAATCTTCGATAATCTTCGTCGCAACATTGCGCTCGTACGGCTTGATCTCCACCGGACGTCCCTGCGCGTCCAGAATGATCTTCGTCTCCGGGAAGTCAAAATCAATCGATCCCCGCTTCATCCTCTTTTTGCGGAGAATCGCCGCCAGATCCCGCATCCTCTCAAACATTGGCACAAGCTCCTCATACTCGCGGATCTCCGCCTCATCGTGATCCTCCAGGATCTTTTTGACACTGGTGTAACTCATGCGGCGGTCGACCTTAATGACTGTCTCCGCAATCACGTGATCGATCACATTTCCCTTCGCATCCACGGTCATGATACAGCTGAGCGCCAGCCGGTTCTCCCCGGCGTTCAGCGAACAGATACCGTTGGAAAGCGCATGCGGAAGCATCGGGATCACACGGTCGACCAGATAGACCGATGTGCCGCGCTTTAGAGCCTCCACGTCAAGGGCGCTGCGCTCCTGCACATAATTCGTGACATCCGCAATATGAACGCCCAGGCGGTAGACATCCCCTTCCTTCGTCAGGGTGATGGCATCGTCCAGATCCTTGGCATCCTCTCCGTCGATCGTCACCGTCTGCCAGTCCCGCAGATCCATGCGGCCTGCCATATCGGCCGTGCTGACCTCACCTGCCACGCGCTCCACCTGATTCATGATCTTCTCCGGGAACTCGGTCGGCAGATCGTAACCTCGCACGATCGAGAGAATATCCGTCCCCGGGTCGTTCACATGTCCCAGAATCTCTACAACCTTTCCCTCCGGCTTTTTTCCATTGCCGCCGAAATCCGTCAGTTCCACCACGACCTTATGTCCGCTTACTGCCCCTTTCGAGCGCTCCTGCGGGATAAAAATATCCTGTCCGAATCTCGGATTATCCGGCACTGCGAACCCGAATGTCTTGCTTTTTTCATAGGTACAGACGATCCGGCTGACCCCGCGGGTCAAAATCTTTGTGATCTGCCCCTCTCTGCGCCGTCCATGTCCCTCGGCGCGTGTCAGCGCCACCTGCACGGTATCGCCGTGAAAAGCACCGTTTACCTGGGATTCCGGAATAAAAATATCCTCATCCTCCCCCTCGACCGTCACAAAGCCAAATCCTCTCGGATGCGCGGCAAAAACGCCTGTCAGGAATTTACCCTCCGACTTCATGTACTTGCCCTTTGATGACACTTCCACTTTTCCCTCCGCCACAAGCGCATCCAGCACTTCCGTGAGATCTCTTCTGTCACTCTTTGGCACATTTAATACTGCCGCGATCTCCTTCGCCTTCATCGGCACATAAAGTTCATCGCAGATCAGTCCGTAAATTGCTTTTTTTCGTTCCTGTAAAAGTTCTTCTCTCATATCCTTCCTCTCCGCAGCAAAAAAGCTGCCGCAGATGCGACAGCCTCATTTCTAAAAGATTCCCAGATTCAATACAGCGGCAATGATGATGAACAGCGCAACCAGAATCTTGGTTCCCGTCACCAGTCTGCCTTCCATGGAACGTCCCTTATTCCTTCCCCAGTACGTATCTGCCGCTCCGGCGATCGCTCCGAGTCCTGCGGACTTTCCTTCCTGTAATAAGATAATGACTGTCAACGCCAAACAAATCAGTATGAAAACAACGGTTAAAATCGTCTTTAAAATTGCCAAAATAATTCCCTCCTACGGTAATCAACTCACAACTTTAGCTATTATAGCATACTCCCCCCGCGTTTTCAACTGTTTTTTACGCTCTCCCGAAAGGCTCCGCCGGAGAAAACTGCGCCGTCTCGCCAAGCTCCTCCTCAATCCGCAGAAGCCGGTTATACTTTGCAGTGCGCTCCGCCCTGCACGGCGCGCCGGTTTTGATCTGCCCCGCATTCACCGCGACCGCAAGATCCGCGATAAACGCATCTTCCGTCTCCCCGGAACGGTGGGAGATCACCGTGTGATAGCCGGCACACTGTGCCATCTCGATGGCGTCCAACGCCTCCGTCAGCGTGCCGATCTGATTCACCTTTATCAGCACCGCATTTCCTGCATTTAATTTGATGCCGCACTTGATCCGCTTGGGATTTGTGACAAACAGGTCATCGCCGACAAGCTGCATGCCATCTCCCAGACGCCCGGTCAGACTCTGCCAGCCCTCCCAGTCGTCTTCCTGCAGACCGTCCTCAATCGACACAAGCGGAAAACGCTTTGCCAGATCTTCGTAGAGCGCGATCATCTCCTCCGCGTCCCTGCAGATTCCATTCTCCCCCGGGAAATGGTACATTCCCGTCTCTTCATTATATAATTCACTCGCCGCGGCATCCATCGCGTAGACCACATCTTTTCCAACCGTATAGCCCGCCTTTTCCACCGCTTTCCCCAGATACCGGAACACCTCACCGGCATCCGCAAGATCCGGCGCAAAGCCGCCTTCATCGCCGACCGCCGTAGCATATCCCTCCTCGTTTAAAATCTGGCGCAGAAAATGATATACCTCCGCGCCCATGCGCAGCGCTTCCCGATAGCTTTTGGCACCGATGGGAAGGATCATAAATTCCTGAAAATCCAGTGAATTCTTCGCATGGACTCCGCCGTTTATGACATTCATCATGGGAACCGGCAGCCGCTTGGCGTTGCCTCCGCCAATATAGCGGTAAAGCGGCATATCGAGTGCCGCTGCCGCCGTCTTCGCGCAGGCGAGCGAGACGCCTAAGATCGCATTCGCCCCAAGATTTCCTTTGTTGTCTGTCCCGTCCAGCTCGACCATTCTGCGGTCGATGAGTGCCTGATCCAAAACATTCATTCCAAGAAGCGCTTCCCGGATCTTTGTGTTGACGTGATCCACCACCTTCTTCGTGCCCAGTCCGAAATACTCCCTGTCGCCGTCCCGAAGTTCCACTGCCTCAAATCTTCCGGTGCTCGCTCCCGACGGAACCGATTCCCGCGCCGTAGTCTTTCTCCCCGTTGTCTCCGTCTCGGCGGTCACCTCCACCTCCACGGTCGGATTGCCGCGGGAATCCAGAATCTCCCGCGCGTGTACCTCTGTAATTTTCATAGTAAGTGCCATAAAAAATCCCCTTTCGCGTAACATACTTCTGCATCGTAGTATGTCCCGCAAAAGGGGAAAGTATTACTCGAGAATTCTTCCGTCCGTAGAGATAATGTCTACCTGCCACGGAATCATCTTACCACTTGCCGCGAGTGCATTTTTCACCGCCTGCTCGATTCCTCCGCAGCACGGCACTTCCATGCGGACCACGGTAATGCTCTTAATATCGTTCTGCGCAATGATCTGGGTCAGCTTCTCCGAATAATCCACATCGTCTAACTTCGGACATCCGATCAGCGTGATGTGATTGCGGATATATTTTTTGTGGAAATTCGCATATGCATACGCTGTACAGTCCGCAGCCACCAGAAGCTTTGCTCCGTCAAAATACGGGGCGCGCACCGGAACCAGCTTGATCTGTACCGGCCACTGTGTCAGTTCCGACGTAAGTTCTGCCGCACTCTCCTCTGCGGCGGTCGGACAGACTGCCTGCTGCTCGTGGCGGATCGTTTTCGCCTGGGTTCCCGGACATCCGCACGGAAGCGGCTGTGACGCCATCGACTGCTGCGCTGCTTTCTTTCTCTTATTCTCCTCAACTGCCGCTGCATCATAAGCCGCCGCCTCACGCTCCACAAAATGAATCGCATCCATCGGGCAGGCCGGCAGACAGTCGCCGAGTCCATCGCAGTAATCGTCCCGCATCAGCTTGGCCTTGCCGTTTACAATACTGATGGCTCCCTCGTGGCAGGCGTTTGCACATGCCCCGCAGCCGTTGCACTTTTCTTCCTCAATCTCAATGACTCTTCGTAACATCATATCCTCCATTCTAACTCCGGCACGCATGCCGGAAATTCTCTCTTGACTTTTCTTCCACAGGATACTACAATAGCGTCAACATTTCTGTTGTTTTTACAACAAAAAGTCGAAAGGACGAAAAATAATGCAAACTTTCCAAGGATACGATGCTCTCTTGCAGGCTTCTCCCGTTTTTTATGATATTGCACCCGAAGAAATCCACGCCATGCTCGACTGTCTGTCAGCAAAGACCCTCTCCTATCCAAAGGGCAGCTTTCTCTTTCACTACGGCGACCATCTGGATTCTCTCGGTCTTGTGTTAGAAGGATGTGTGGATGTCATGAAGGAGGATTTCTGGGGCAACACAAATCTGATGACCCGCTGCCGCCCCGGAGACATCTTCGGAGAATCTTATGCCATCCGCACAAACTGTGCACTGGAAGTCAGCCTCTACGCCGAGCAGAACTCCACTGTACTCTACTTAAACGTCGCAAAAATGATGACGCTCTGCTCCCGCGCATGTGAATTCCACAACCAGCTCACAAGAAATCTGCTCTCCGTTCTCGCCGAGCGCAATTTCCAGCTCGGGCAGAAATTAGAGCACATAACCAAGCGGACGACCCGTGAAAAGCTTCTCTCCTATCTGTCGAGTGAGGCGCGCAGATCCGGAAGTTCGTCTTTTGATATTCCCTTTAACAGACAACAGCTCGCCGACTATCTCTCCGTAGACCGGAGCGCCATGTCGAACGAGCTGTGTCATCTAAGAGACGAGGGTCTCATTTCTTTTCAGAAGAACCACTTCACGGTGCAATTCCCTTCGTCTTGAGAAAATCCACCCAGATTCCGTATTTCGAGCCATACAGATGCAGATTGTCAAACGTGAGATCCGCTCTTAAGTTTCCATCTGCATCACATACGACGTCATTCACATCAATGTAAAAAATAGTCTGATTATCCGCAAGTTCCGCAATTCTCATATTGCGTTCATTGATTCCCTGATTGTTAAAAATCTTATCCGAGTCGGACTTCGCCTTTGCAACCCGCATGATTCCCTGCACATAAATGATCGCATCCGGCTGAAGTTCTCTAAATTTCTGAACCGACTGCGCATACTGCTCCATAAAACCGTCCAGGGTTCCTCTTCCCATCTCATTGATGCCGATCTGGAAGTAGATTTTGCCAAACTGCCGTCTGGAAAGCGCATCCTCAAGCGTGGTCTTCTCCCCGTCCACATCACAGAACTTTTCCGTCCACATATCGTAGATTCCGAGTCCGGTAGTCGCGTAAAAAGTAGCATTGTCCAGCCCGCCGTAATCGCGCAGCCCCACGGTTCTCGAATCCCCGATAAAGACCGCGTCGTCGAACCAGTCGTCATTCACCATACAGAATTCCCGGGTGCGCGGTGCCTCTTCCGTCTCTGTCTCTCCGACCGCCTCCGTCCCGCCGGCAAGCTCAGTGTCAGAGACACTCTCCCCCGGCAGCAGGAGGGACGGCAGCTTTCCGTTCTCTCCCATGCCACCCGGCGCACCCACATGACTCCACGGGAATATCCCGTCATGCAGTCCGTCAAACACCAGGACGAAGTACGGTGTCGTTCGTATATCAACCGTATAGTTCTTATATATTGTATCTTTCCCCAGATAGCCGGCAGCTGACAGCGCCGCCCACAGGATCAGCAGCGCAACCGTTACCGGACATTTCAAAAGCTTTCTCAAATCTATCCACCACACATTTAAAAATTAAAGTACAAAAACGGATTATTTGCCGACACCGCCAGATAATACATGCAAAGCCCGAAAATACCGAGCAGTATCACCCTGCCGATCCATTTGTGCTCGATCAGCCGGTAACAGGTCTCCGGAAGCGGCGTCGAAAACAGCACGCCTAAAAGAAACAGCGGTGCATAGTCATTCAGATATTTTAAATAATCCAGATGATTGATGACCCCTGCTGCGTGCCCCGCAAACGGGAACAGCCGCGTCATATAAACGCCAAGCTCCGACAGGTCGGTGACCGCAAACGCCACCCAGCTGAGCGGAACAACAAACAATACATAAAGATGGCCGATCACCCTGCTTTTCTCCAGCAGGCGCAGCAGAAAGAGCTTTTCTACCAACAGGCAGCAAAGCAGAATCCCGCCCCAGATCAGGAAGTTATAATTCGCCCCGTGCCACAGCGCGGTAAGGCTCCACACCACAAACAGGTTGAAAAAGGTGCGCGCCTTTCCCTTCCGGTTGCCTCCCAGCGGAATGTAGACATATTCCTTGAACCATCTGCCGAGCGTAATATGCCATCTGCGCCAGAATTCCGTGACTGATTTTGAAATATAAGGATAGCGGAAATTCACCGGGAGCTCAAATCCCAGCATTTTTCCGATTCCTCTTGCCATCATCGAATATCCAGCGAAGTCAAAATACAGCTGCAGCGAGTAAGCGAACGCTCCCATCCATGCAAGCTTTGTTGAGATGCTGTCGAACCCGATCATCCGGATGCTGTTCCAGAGTGTGCCGATCCGGTCCGCAATCACGACTTTTGCTGCAAGTCCGATAATCAAGAGCTTCATTCCCTCTTCCAGCTGACGTGCCTTGATCGTGCGCTCTCTTCCCAATGCTACACGCACATCCGCATAATTTGTGATCGGTCCCGATATCAGCTGCGGGAACATGGTCAGATACGTTCCCAGCCGAAGCAGCGACTGTTCTGCCGGAATTCTTCCGCGGTACACATCAATCACGTACGCCATAATCTGAAACGTGTAAAAACTGATTCCAAGCGGAAGTCCGGATGCCAGACCACTGTACTTGAAGAAAAAAAGCACGCCCAGATCATACCCGAGCGCAAGAAGCAATAAGCGTTTCTGTCTGATTCCCCGCCCGTCCGTACTCTTCCGATACATCAAACGGGTCAGCGTGTAATTGACCAGAACACACGCAAGGAGAATCGTAATATAACCCGCCTCGCCAATTGTATAAAAAACAATACTTCCCCCCAGCAATGTGACATTGCGGAACTTTTTCGGGGTAAGATAATATATCACTAAAAAAACCGGCAAAAACCGAAATAAAAACTCAAAACTGCTAAATAACATTCCACAGACTCTTTCTATCTGACTTCTATCTACTGTATCCCTATTTACTATACCTCATTATAGGCGAAATATTACAAAATGGTGAACTATTACTGAAAGTTTGTGAAATTGTATCATTTTTGTCATAAACGCTCTATTCTGTAATCTTTTCGTAACTATTTTGCCTCAAACAGCGCCTCGATCTCACCGATGAAATAGAGCGAACCAAACGCAACCGTGCGGTGTGTTTCATCGAGCCGCCCTCTCTGAAAACAGGACGCAAAATCATCGGCTGATGCAGCTGCAATTCCTTTCCGCCGGATGCAGTCCGCCAGGGCGTCCGCCTGCAGCGCCCGCTCGCACTCCACCGTGCAAGTTGTAAAATCAATGGCAAGCGGCAGCAATTTGCCGATCATTTTCTCATAATCCTTATCTGCCATCACTCCCATGATAAAGTGAAATTTTTCTCCCGGGAAAAGCGATATAAGACTCTCCTTTAATGCTTCCACGCCGTTGCTGTTGTGTGCACCATCCACTAACAGGAATGGTTTCTCTGAAAGAATTTCCATCCTGCCCTTCCATACGGTCTTAGCGATCCCCTGACAGACTGCGCGCCTTACGCCCTCTTCCCGCTCTTTTGTCCCGCCGCAGATCCACTCTGTATGTCTCCTGAAAAATGCCTCCGCCCCGAGAAGCGCCGCGACAGCATTCTCATACTGATGAACGCCAAGCATGCGCATAGACAGATCACGGTAGGCACCAAACGAAAAATACTGTCTGCCGTCGCGGTAAGTCTGCTCTTTTATCTCCAAAGGGTCGATCAGCCGGAAATCTGTAATTCCTTCCTCCCTGACCTTCGCCTCAAACACCGTCATGACTTCTGCCTCCTGGCTCTCAAGCACAAGCGAGGTGCCTTTTTTGATGATGCCCGTCTTTTCCGCAGCAATCTCCGGAAGTGTATTCCCAAGCACCGCCATGTGGTCATAGCCGATCTTTGTGATCACGGTTACATCCGGCACACCTACGGCATTGGTTGCGTCCAGCCTCCCGCCAAGTCCGGTCTCTAAAATCATGACATCGCATCGTTGTTCCTTAAAATAGAGGATTGCCATGGCAAGTGTAACGTCAAACATCGTCGGCTGCACGCCAAAATCCATCGCAAGAAGCTGCACGCCGATTCTCTGCGTATCCTCCTTAGAGATCATCTCCCCGTTTATCTGGATGCGTTCCCGAAAGTCCACAAGGTGCGGGGAGGTAAACATCCCGACGCGAAGTCCCGCCTCCCTTAAAATTGCGCAGAGAAAAGCAGAGACAGAACCTTTTCCGTTCGTCCCTGCTATGTGTATCAACGGAATCCCCGCCTGCGGACTGCCAAGCGCCTTTAACATGCGCCCGGCAACCTCCACTCCGGCAAGATTCCCGAATCTTCTGATCTGATTGATCTGATCTACAACTTCCTCATATGTCATCTGTGTCCCGCGTTCCTCTCCGGGCAGCAGCGACACACCCGCGTGTCTTACACTGCCATGATTACGCCGCCATCATTTGCATACATACTGCTGACACCGGCAGTATTTATAATAATGATTTTCTTGAAATTTGCAAGCTTTTCTATGCGGGCTTTTACCGCTGCGGCGCGCTCCGGGCAGTTGCAGTGCGCGATGGCAAGCACACGCTGCTCACAGTTCTTCGTGCGCCCGATCATATCCTGCACCATTTTCTCAAGTGCCTTGTTCATTCCGCGCGCCTGACCGAGCTGGCAGATCATGCCCTCCTTTGTGGAACCCATCACCGGCTTGATATTGAGCGTATTGGCAATCAGCGCTTTCAGATTGGTCAGTCTTCCGTTCTTGCGCAGAGTCTCTAACGTCTCTAACACAAAATACGTATTCATGGAACTGATGTACTCCTCCGTCCTGGCAACGACCTCCTCAAAGGAAAGCCCCGCTTCCTCGTACTCCTGAATCTTAAGACCGATGATCGTCTCCCCGATCGACGCAGACCTGGAGTTAAATACATAGATCCGTTTCTCTTCTTCCGGATGTTCCTCCTCGTAGAGGTTCCTGCCAAGCTCTGCACTGTTGTAGGAGCCGCTCAGCTTTCCGGAAAGCGTCACCACATACACATGTTCCGCCTCTCCCTCATATGCCTGCATATACTGCTCCGGCGACGGGCAGGAGGACTTCGGTCCCGTGATGCTCTTCTTCACCCGGCGCAGAAAATCAAGCTGGTTAAATGTCTCATCATCCTTAATGCGGTAACCGTCCACCTCAAGTTCTAAGGACACCGTCTCAAAATGTCCGTCCTTCTTCAGTTCCTCCGGTAATTCCCCGCAGCTGTCCACAACAATCTTATACATGGCAATACCTCCATCCTGTTCTATGGTATGTGTTTAATATTATCAATAAACCGTTAATATATTTTTCGTTTCTATCGCATGTAGTATTCAATACTATGTTACACTAACACAAAAACCATTTTTTGTATAGAGGTAATTTCTAAACTTTATCTAAATTATATCTTACGAAGTATTCTTTCTCACGAAGCGAGTGTAAAATATGCGGTCACAAGATCCTTTAACGCCTGCTGGTCAGCGCTGCCCATCAGCTCCCTCGCGGAATGCATGGCAAGAAGCGGGATTCCGATATCCACGGTCTTCACCGGAAGAAGCGCAGAAGCGATCGATCCAAGCGTACTTCCCCCCGGCATATCCGAGCGGTTCACAAACTTCTGGTACACGATCTTCTCTTTCTCACAGATCTGCTGGATGATGGCAATCGTCTCGCAGTCCGTCGCATAAGACTGCGAACTCGCCTCCTTGATACAGAATCCTCTGCCGAGCACCGGCTTGTTGGTGAGATCCATTTTTCCTGCCTGGTTCGGATGGATGCCGTGCGCCACATCCACGGACAGCAGCATGCTGCGATAGAGATCCTGCTCCGCCGTCTGTTCCCGTCCCAGCTCTTTTAAAATGCGGTTTAACATGTCATGCAGCAGAATCGAGCCGGCGCCCTGCTTCGTGCGGCTTCCAATTTCCTCGTGGTCAAACAGCGCGATCAGGTTGATCCCTTCCGTTCTCCCAGCATCGATCAGTCCGGAGACGAGCGCTGCACAGGAAGTCAGGTTATCCAGGCGCGGACTTGAGATAAAATCATCGTTGAGACCGATGAATTCCGGGTTCTCCTTACAGTATACGGTCAGCTCAAAATCCAGAATGTCGGTCTTCTCCACAGACAGCTCGTCTGCCAGGAATGTAAGGAAGTAGTCCGCCTTTTTCTCCTCCTCCGGCAGCAGCGCAAAGACCGGCAGCATATCCGTCTGGCGGTTCAGCTCCACACCCTTGTTGACCTCGCGGTTCATGTGGATCGCCAGATTCGGAATGGTCAGAAGATTTTTTTCCGATACAAACTCCACAATCTTCGGGGCAAACGCGTCCTGTGTGCGCACTGCCACACGGCCGGCAATACCGAGCGGACGATCCAGCCAGGTATTTAAGATCGCGCCCCCGTATACTTCCACATTCACCTGCGCGTAACCGCATGCCGTCACATCCGCCGACGGCTTGATGCGCAGGCACGGAAAATCCGTATGCGCTGCCGCAATCCGAATCTGCGGCGTCTTTGTCTCCTGCCAGCCTTCTCCCACCGTAAACGCGAACAGTGTGGTGTCATGATGATTTACATAATATCTTCCGTTTTTCTGCAGCTTCCACGGCTCATCATAGGGCAGTTCCAGAAATCCCGCGCTCTCCAGGCGCTCTTTGCAGGCGCGGACTGCCTGTACCGGCGACACACCTTTTTTCAGCAAATCAAATAAAAGTTCTGTCTCTTTCATGTCTATGTCCTCTTTTCTTCTTTATCTGTGACCCCTTCCGGGGCTGTTCTCTCAGCTTCCTATCATACCAGAAATCATATTGTGAAGCAAACCTTCCCAATCGGCTTTCTATTTGTCCCCAATCTGTGTTATACTACACAAAGGCAATGCGCCCCTATACTATATAACACGGAGAATACTATGATTGCACTTTCCCTACCGGAAATTAAAGATTTTATGAATAAACTGCTGTGTACGGACACGTTCGGGCACTTTCTTCTAAAGGAAGCCGTCATCTTGGGCAGCGTCACCTGGAGCTTAGACGGCACGATCCAGCCCGATTTTTATTCATCAGATGAAGCCGATGCGCTCGGACTGACGGGACTTTCTTTTCTCCCGTTTGAACAGGTACGTCCGCAATGTTTTGACCTGATCAAGGGCAAACGCACTCCTTCTTATTTTAAATTTGTCTTTCTGCTCTCCCCGAAGAATCTGGAACGGACACTGCTTTCGACCCACAGTTCTTTTACCCCGGAGGACATTACGGGAATGTTTATCAATCTGAAATTCCAGCAGAAAAAACTGCTCCTTACCACGGGCATTTCGTACCGGATTTTCTCCGTGGACAAGAGCCTCGATCAGGAGTGGGATTCCCTTGTAAAGCGCTTTCTCACTGCACATGAAATTAGTTTTGAAGAACTTTAATTTATTACTTTACTTTTATAAATTCTTATGATATTGTACTAATAGCTGTAAGTTACAGTTAGTATTATTTTTGGAGGTACTTTTTGATGAAAGGTACAGTAAAATGGTTCAACAACCAGAAGGGTTACGGATTCATTTCTGACGAGTCAGGCAACGATGTATTCGTACATTACTCAGGACTTAACATGGAAGGTTTCAAGTCTCTTGAAGAGGGCGCTTCCGTAGAGTTCGACGTTGTAGAAGGATCCAAGGGACCGCAGGCAACCAACGTAACTGTAGTAAAATAATTACTGCAGGCGGTAAGCTTACCGCGTTAAATCACTAGTTTCATGTACCTTTTTCTTAAAATAGACTTGTTTTATTTGTTAGATTAAGATATTGCAAACAATGGATTTAAAAAGAGTCTGTCACAAGTTTTCTTGTGGCAGACTCTTTTTGTATATGAACTTAGCAGATCAGGTTAGGATTATCCTGTTTTTTCAGGCATTTCACCACATTGACAATACCGCTCTCCGCCATGCTTTTTACCGCTTCCTCTGTATAAAACGCAATGTGCTGCGTCATCGTCACATTCGGGAACTGTCTCAGATACGCCATATTCCGGTTTGCAAGAATATCCGACCGGCGGTCCATATGGTAGATTCCCTCCTCATGCTCGATCACATCCAGTCCCAGCGCACCGATCTTCCGCGTCTCGATTCCCTCGATGATGTCATCCACGCGCATCAACTCTCCTCTCGCGCAGTTGATCAGAATGACGCCGTCCTTCATCTGGTCGATCGCCTTTTTATCAATCATATAACGTGTCTGATTGGACAGCGGCGTGTGCAGTGAGATAATATCACTCTTCGCGTACAGTTCCTCCAGAGAACAGTATTCGATTCCAAGCGCCGGATCGGCATTCTGCCGTCTGCTGTATGCCAGAATCCTGCAGCCGAATCCCTGCAGGTTCTGCGCCACCTTCTGTCCGATCTTTCCCGTTCCGATGATACCGACGGTAAGATTACGAAGCTCCCTTCCGATCAGCCCGCCAAGCGAATAATCGTTGGCATTCCCGCGGAACAGTGCCTGCTTATAATTGCGAAGCGACATTAAAATCAGCATGACCGTATACTCGGCAACGCCGTCCGGATCGTAATAGCCGTTGCAGACGTGAACGCCATTGCTCTTCGCCGCATTCAGGTCAATATGGTCATACCCGATGGTACGTGTCGCAACGACGCGGATACGCCGCTTTGCAGTCTCCTCAATCAATGCGGCGTCCATCTTTGTATCTCCAAGAATCGTAATGCCGTCCGCTCCCTCGGCACAATCAATGTTGTCCTGTGTCATCGGCCCCTGCACCAGTGTAATCTCTATCTGCTCCTGCTGTGCTGCGGCAAGCAGGTAATCTTTTTCATCCGGTCTCACTTCATAAGCTGTGATTTTCATGGGTATCCTCCCTTTCAAGCATTCTGCACTATTTTCTAAAATGTGTTCACCGTGAACACGTTGTTATAGAATTATCATAAATTGCTCCGGTCTGCAAGCCAATGCTTTAAAGGGATGAATAATCCTTGTCATTTTTTTGTTTTTCCTTGCATAACAGAAAATATTGTGCCAAAATCAAAACAACAGACACTGACCCGGACAGGAGGTTCATGATGGAGCAACCGATTTTATCTTTTCTTACCGCATACTTTTCTGACCTGCATATCCAGTGCAGACTGACCGACCGCAAACAGTTAGAACTGGCGGATCTGGATCTCGGACTACGCAACAGTATCCTGATGCAGGAAGCCGATGCACAAAAACAGGCACCGTTTCCATTTGTACAGAACACCATCTATTTTATTGTGGATTACTACGAGTGCAATTATTCCTTTTTCCGTCTGCCGGAGAAAAGTGCCTTCCTGTTCGTCGGGCCCTTTCTCTGGAGAGAATTTGAGCGCTCCCAGATTCTGTCACTTATGAACCGGCTGGATATTCCGACAGAACTTTTTCCACAGCTGCAGGAATATTATCACGCCCTGCCGCTGATCGCGGACAAAGCCTCCATGACCGCCCTGCTGCGCCACGTCTATCAGATTCTGGATGCCGACGCGGATGTATCCGTACAGACCCTGCATTTAAAAGATCTCGAGACCAGAGAGTCCTTTTTAGAAAAGCACCAGTTTGTCGTACCGGAGGACCCGGTCTTAAGCATGCACCTTCTTGAAGAGCGCTACCATATCGAGGATGAGCTGCTCGACGCCATCTCTCACGGCAACAGCGCCCGTGCCCTCTCCTTCATGGAGGCTCTCGGGAACCTGCGCTTTGTCCCCCGCACGGAGGACGCACTCCGCAACCGCAAGAACCTGATTCTGACCCTCAACACGCTGCTGCGGAGAAAAGCGTACGAAACGGGCGTCCACCCGTTTTATATCGACGCCGTCTCCGGCAACTTTGCGCGCATGATCGAGAGCATCCAATCCGTGGAAGAAATCAACGATCTCATATCCTACATGGTTCAAAGTTACTGTCAGCTCGTGGAACAGCGAAGCATGAGTTCGTATTCCGATCCGATCCGCCAGATTCTCGTCACCATAGACGCCTCACTGACCGGGGACTTAAGCCTGAAACGTTTTGCCAGCGAACTGTTTTTGAATACAAGCTACCTGTCCACGCTGTTCAAAAAGGAAGTCGGCATGACGCTGACGGACTACGTCAACGCCAACCGCATCGAATACGCCAAGAAGCTGCTACGCAGTACCCTCCTGCCGGTGCAGGATGTTGCGGCAGCCTGCGGCATCCCCGACGTCCACTATTTCACACGGCTCTTCCGCCGCATCACGGGCATGACGCCCCGCGAGTGGAGACGCTAAAAGACCGGGGCATGGAATGTGGCAGGCATGGATTTAAAAAAATCTGTACCTGCACGGTTCCGGACTGCCAACCGGCGGCGGGAATCCTTTGAAGCAAAATGGGAGCATTTCTTCTATGCCGCGTTTGGTATCAGATTCCGTGTCTTTCCACGTTTTGACAATCCGCGAAAGATGTCCGACAACCGCAGACAATGGGCGGACTTTTTAGCAGCGCTGGCAACGCTTCTTCACAGACAATATAAAACCGCGCGAACCGAAACTCGTTGGCATCTGCTATTGAAAATAAGGCAGATGCCAATTCAAACATCGGCTTCGCGCGGTTATGTTTTGTTCAGAAGTGCAGACAAGCGCTGCACAAAAGTCCTAAAATTGTCTGCGGATTGCGGACACTCTCCGCGGAGTGTCAAAACGTGGAAAAACACGGATCATCGGAGATACCAAACGCGGTATAGATTAGAAATACCCCATTTTGCGTTTCGGATTTCCGCCGCCGGTTGGCAATTCGGAACAGGCAGACACAGTATATTTGCAAAATCCATGCCCACCACATTCCATGCCCTGGTCTTTTAAGCTTCTATCTTAGTCTACTCTCTTAATCTTATTGAGCTGTGCGTTGAGTCCGAGAAGATCTTCTTTCTTCCACTCGACCTTCGGTCCTGCCGCACCCAGCAGGTTGATCATACGGATGACGGTAAATCCACCCAGCATTTCCAGCATCTTCGGGTTTGCCATTGCTCCTGCTGCAGGATTTCCGTCATTTTTTCCATCACCCTGACTCATTCCCGCCGCAACTTTTGACATCAGTCCCATGAAGAGTGCTTTTCCCTCTTCGGACTTTATGACGTCAGAAAGTCTGTCATTCAGTGAATAATATCCTTCCGGCTCTGTGATGTCGAACCAGTTGAGGATTGCGCCGCTCTCTTTCAGTCGGTACTCCTCGTTGAAGGTATCCACCTTGCGGATGTGGCTCTCATCCTTATACTCTCCGGCAACAGCCACCAGTGTGGATTCTCCGACATTCGGTACCTCAAAGTGGAAGAAATGATCCTCCGCCTGAAGCTTTCCTGCACTCTTGCCGTTGACAAACAGCTCTACCTCCGGAAGATTGGAATATACAGTTACCTTCGTGGTATCTTCCACGCGGTCTACATAGCGTTTTCCGCACAGATGTACGAACGGCTCATCAGACAGCCATGCCTTGTATGCATAGAAGGAATCTTTCTTGTACTTGCGGTCGAAGGTTACCAGTCCCTTGTGGTTCTGACCGTTCTCACCGCCCTCGTTTCTCGCATCTGCACCGAAATCGAACATGTTCCATACATGCGTTGCCCAGATATACTTTCTGGTGAAGAGCTGCTTGATCATCTCCTCATGATAGTATGCCTGATACTCCTCGGTGTAATCGCCCTGCTTCGGATCAGAGGTATGCCAGTTCAGCGCCTCGCATCCGTACTCGCTCATTCCAAGCGGGATATTCGGGAACTCTTTGTGGAAGTTGTCCATCCACGGTCCGTTCATGGATACGTCTCCGCCGTACCATCCGAAGTAATGGTTGTAAGAGATCACATCCGGAATCTGGATGTACGGATCGTGAATATCACACATGGATACCACCGCGATCGTGGTCAGTCTCGTGTGATCCATCTCATGAACCATGTCATTTAAGATTCTGTGGTTCTCAAGCAGATCCTCATCCGAGCTTCCTGCCATCGTGATCTCGTTGGAAAGACCCCAAACCACGATACTCGGGTGATTGTAATTCTGAACAACCAGCTCCTTCATCTGGGAAATGGTATTCTCACGTCCGTTCGGCATGTGAGAGGAAATGTACGGAATCTCAGCCCAGATTACAAGACCTCTCTCATCGCACAGATCGTAAAAATACTGATCGTGCTGATAGTGAGCCAGGCGGATCGTTGTAGCACCGAGCTCGCAGATTAAGTCAATATCCTCTCTGTGATGCTCCGGAAGCAGCGCATTACCGATTCCCCATCTGTCCTGATGACGGGATACACCGCGCAGCGGATATTCCTCTCCGTTTAAGATAAATCCTCTCTCCGGATCAATCTCAAAGGTACGGCATCCGAAACGTGTGCTTACCGCATCAACGGTCTCCTCTCCGGATACAAGCGCCACCTCTGCGGTGTACAGATACGGATCTTTCTTTCCGTTCCACAGATGAACTGCCGGAATGGAAAGTACAGCCTTTGTCTCTCCGGCTGCGGTCTCTGTCTTTGCAACCTCTTTGCCCTCTGCATCTTTTACGATGTATACAAGCTTCTGGTCTGCAGCTGCATTCGTCAGGAAAACCTCTACCTCCACGCTGGCATCCACACCCTTGATCTCCGGTGTTACCTTAATGCCAGATCCGCCGTAGTAATCCAGATCAAAATGGGACTTATTTACCGCAATGATATTGACGTCACGATAAAGTCCGCCGTAGAATGTGAAGTCTGCATTCTGCGGATATACTCTGTCGTTTACGCCGTTCTCCACAGCGATCACAATCAGGTTCTCTTCTTCTGTGAGCTCTTTTGTGATGTCTACACGCCAGGTGGAATATCCTCCGTCGTGATGTGCCACCGCTTTGCCGTTCACATAGACGTCTGCGGAAGCGTTTGCTCCTCTTAACTCCAGATAATAGCAGTCTGCCTCCGGCAGTTCGCTCTTCTTTAACTGTTTTGCATAATAACAGGTTCCGCGGTAATAATCGTTGCCGCCGTCCTGTCCGTCAATCTCATTCCAGGAATGTGGAAGTGTTACCCAGTACCACTTCTCCGGCATCTCCTTCGGCACTTCTGTGGCTTCCTTGGTAAATGCCCATTTCGTATTAAAATTGATTACTTCTCTCATGTGTCGCATCCCTCCATAAAAAGTATCGTCAACATTGATCTGTCTGCATCGTAACACAGAACCCCACTTTTTTCTTTAGATAGTTTTTGGCAAATATGGCACAATATTTAGTATTTTATCTTTATTTTGAAAAACAGGTTCAATTCTTTGCCTGATATTTCAAGATCAGTACGGAAAAAACGAGAATACCGACACACGGAATCAGATTGCAGAACATTCCGGTCACAAGATCTACACGGTCTGCGATCACACCGATCAGCCACGGCATCACGATCGCACCGATCCCCGCCACCGGCAGCATCACACCGAGACTCGTTGCATTCATCTCCCTGCCGGCTCCCGCCACGGCAATCGGATTCACCCCTGCCATGGCGAATGCAAAAGCGAACAGCATGGCGATGGCTCCCACCGGATGCTGCATGTATACAAGCCCGCAGTACAGCACGCTGCAGCAGCCGCCCATCCACGCAAGCGCCCGGAAAATATGATGCACCGGAAAAACAAACGCAATCAGAAGCCTGGCGATCAGCGTCGCCCCCCACATCACCGTTACCGTGTACGCCGCAAAGGAACCGGTGAGGATTCCCCTGTCTTTATAGTATGTCACAAGCCACCCCGTCACACTCGTCTCCGCCGCATTCTGGCAGAATAAAAGCCCGGTAATCAGCCAGAATTTCGGATCCTTCAAAAATGCAAACGAGATCTTTCCCCGTTCGCCGTTCTTCTCTTTAACTACGCCCGGAAGTCCCGCCGTCAAAAATATCACCCACAAAAGCAGACCCGTCACCGCCACTCCCACCATCGGCAGCGTGTCGTTGATTCCCAGGAGCGATGCCGCAAGAAACGGACACAGCAGCGCTCCGCTCGCATAGCAGGCGTGCAGTATGTTCATGCTGCGGGTGCGGTCGGCGCTGTTGTCTTTTACAAGGATCGTGCAGTTGTTGAGCGCTCCTCCCTTTGCAAATCCGACCAGCAGGAACGCCGCCATCAGCACGCCCGGCATTCCGGTAACCGCCATCAGAAAATACCCCAGGAAGTAGCCGCTGCAGAGAAGAAGCACCGTGTTCTTCACCCCGATCTTCTGCGGCAGAACCCCCGCTGCAAAGGACGCCGCCATGTTTCCGATGCTCATCAGCCCAAGCATCGTACCCGTCATGCCATAGTCAAATCCATATTTCCCCTGCAGAATACTTACAATAATTCCACTCGATATTGCGCAGATACCGCTCAGAAAAAATGTAACATAGCCGGTGTTGCGCCATCTTCTTCCCCAGTCCGTTGTATGATTCATCTGTACCTTCTCCCCTATAACCACTTACAGAGAGCCGCAATACGGCTCTCTGCAACAATACTTCCTGTGTTCCTGTTAAATGTTTATCTGTTTTTACCCGTACCAAACTTGTCGAGAATCGAACCGTCCGAAAACTTCCGGATGTATCCGATGAGCTCGTCCGATACACTGACAATGTGCGCTTTTACGCCATCGCACTCCTCCATCACACCGCGGAGACGTCCCATATTATCTGTAGTGACCTCTGCGCTCTTCGCATTCTCATCTGCCGAAGCCGTAAGAGAAGTGACCCCGTTCTCAATAACGCTCTTATGATTCTCGAGGTCGCCGACCTCCGTGCCGATTCCGCCGATAGCGTCTCCGACCTGCTCGATTTCACGGTTGAGTGATTTGAAAATCTCCTCCGTATCATGAATCTTCTCATTCTGTCTGGAAAATGCCTCCGATACCTGCTCGGTAATCTGAACACTGTTGCTCGAGTTATCCAGCAGAACATTCACGACATGGTTGATCTGCTCTGTGGACTCTCTGGACTGATCCGCCAGTGTCCGGATCTCCTCCGCAACCACTGCAAATCCCTTGCCGTGCTCACCTGCCCTGGCAGCCTCAATGCTCGCATTGAGTGCCAGAAGGTTGGTCTGACTTGAAATTCCCGCAATGATCTCTGTCGCTGTCCTGATCTGCTGCGCGGACTGGTTGGTCAGATCTGTCTGCTTTCTGACATTCTCGATCGCAACGCCGCTCTCCTCACTGATGGCAATCAGCTCCTGCATAATCTGCTCCGCCGAACGGTTATATTCACGCATGGTCTGCGCACTCTTCGTCAGATCCTCAATATTGGAAGAAATGTGATCGATCGACACGCTGATCGCGTCCACCTTTTCCTTCATATCCGCCGTCTCAGACGCCTGGGACACCGTATTGCCTGTAATCGTATCGACAGCATCCGCCGTCTGATCCATCGACTCCGACATCTCCGAGAAAATCTGCTGGAAATCGCTGGATACCCCCTCCAGCTCATCCACGGCCTTGCGGATTCCTCCAAGCACCAGCTCAATCGATGAGACGGACGTCTCAATGGAACGCACCATCTCTCCGATGCCGTCTTCACGGTCTGCCAGCTTTTTCGCCTTTTCCGCAACTTTTGTATTCTCCGATACCTTTCCGTTAATCACGGACCGGATCTGATCCAGAATCGACTTGATCACCATGAAGATTCCGCCGAACACGGCAGCCACGATCACGCAGATCAGAATCATCGCCAGGGCTGTTCCGATCACTCCGCTTTCCAATAATTTTAAAATGATCAGAAACGCCACCAGCACAATGGCAAGAAAGCCGGCAAGCGGTGCCATCACTTTCCCCCACATCTCATTTTTCTTCGTATCTTCCACGCAAATCCCTCCGCTTTCGTATGGTAATGTATAACACTTGCCTTCATTGTACCATAATTACCGCAAAATACAAACAGCTTTTACGGCTGCCCCATGGCAAGCTTTGCCTTCACGATACGCGTCACGGATTCATTGATCCGCTCCTCGGTGATCGTTCCGTCATTCACCGCATTCAGAATTCCTGTATAGGCGGTATTGTAGTCCGCCGGCATCAAAATCATGTCTGCCCCGGCTGTAACTGCCAGAACCGCCGCCTTGTCCGAATTGTAGAATCCGGTGATCGCTTCCATATTCATGGCGTCCGTAATGACAATTCCGTTATATCCCATCTGTCCGCGAAGCACATCGGTAATCAGCACCTTCGACAGCGTAGCCGGCGCATTGTCTCCGGTCACATTCGGAGCTGAGATATGTCCGACCATCACGAAATTCACACCGCCATCAATCGCACTCTGGAACGGGACGAGTTCTTCCGCCATCAGTTCCTCCAGGGTCTTGTCCGTGGACACCGCCCCGTCATGAGAATCTCCGGAAGTGCTACCGTGTCCCGGAAAATGCTTGACCGTACCGTACACTCCCGCCGCGGAAAGTCCCTGCAGTTCAGATGTCACCATTCCCGCAACTGTCTGTGGATCCGACCCAAACGAGCGCTTGCCGATTACCTGATTGTCCGGATTGGTAAGGACATCCGCCACCGGCGCGAAGTCCACATTGAATCCAAGAGCTGCAAGATAATTGCCGATCGTGCTTCCCGCATTGTATGCATTCTGCACATCCCCGCTTGCTCCGATATCACTCATATTGCCGACGTCCGTCACCCCGAAGGCATCATTGCCGGCGATGCGCGCGACACTGCCGCCCTCTTCGTCCACACATAAAAATACCGGAAGTCCGGTGCGCTCCCTTGCAATCTGCTGCATATTGGAGAGCATGGTGGTCGTCTGCTCCGGATCGGTGAGGTTGTCTGCCATATACACAATTCCGCCCACCGGACGGCTCTGGTAAGCTTCCTTTGTGGTGTCCCCCGCAGCCGTCACACCGCTTGCATATCCGGTCAGCGCATTCGGCGTAATCACAAACATCTGCGCGATCTTATCCTCAAGTGTCATCTGGGACACAAGCTGCGCCGCCTGCTCCTCCACCGGATCGGTCTGTACTTCCGTCTGTGGCTGCTCCGTTACTTCCTCTGTTGCCGCGACATTCTCTCCCGGCAGCTCGGTTCCGTCGGTATCTGCATTCTGTCCGCCTCCCTTTGGCAGCAGGCGTCCCACAAGAAATACTCCGCCCGCGGCTAACACGAGCAGGATCAGCACGACTATCACACACACAATGACCGCACTTTTCGTATCTTTCTGTCTTCTCTGACGTCTCTCTTCCTGATTCATATGCTTCCTCTTTCCAGGTGTTCTCTTTTTCTATGGTCTGATTATAGCAAATCTTTTCCGGAACCGAAAGAGCTATTTTCGCTTAAGCCTGCGCCGGCACCGTGGATACCACCAGACTCATCTCTCCCTGCATCTCCACCTCGCCGAATCCGCACGGTAAAATAAAGTGATCTCCCTTTTTCACCGGCTGGCCGTTGACGATACCGCTTCCCTCCAGCACGGACATCAGCAGGAACGGATAATTCTGTGCAAAACTGCATGTTCCGTTGACATCCAGCTTGTAGATCTGATAATATCCGCAGGCATACAGCTCGTTCAGCTGGTTCTCCGGCAGTCCGGTTGCAGACGTCACACTGTCCTCGACAGATTTTGCCGGAACGGTGATCACGTCGATGCTCTTCTCAATGTGAAGCTCTCTCGGCTTGCCATTCTGCAGTCTGTCATAATCGTACACACGATAGGTAATATCGCTGTTCTGCTGTGTCTCCAGGATCAGAAGCCCACCCTTGATGGCGTGGACGGTTCCCGGATCAATCTGTATAAAATCTCCCTTTTTCACCGGAATCTCACGGATAAATTCGCTCCAGCGTCCCTCGTGGATCATGGAGGCAAGCTCCTCCTTCGTCTTCGCGTTGTGACCGATCACAAGCGTGGCGTTCTCGGGCGCGTCCATGATGTACCAGCACTCCGTCTTGCCGAAAGAGCCGTTTTCATGCTCCTTTGCATAGGCATCATCCGGATGTACCTGAATGCTCAGATCCGCCTTCGCATCGATGATCTTTGTCAGAAGCGGGAAGCGGTCGTAGGCGAGGTTTCCAAATACCTCCGGGTGCTCCTCCCACACTTTCGACAGCTTCATGCCGGCATACACGCCGTTCCTGATACTGCCGTCGCCGTTCGGATGTGCGGAGATGCCCCAGCACTCGCCGATGTCATCACCCTCCTCCGGATAGCCGAACTCCGTTCTAAGCCGGGTGCCGCCCCAGATATTGTGTGTGCACACCGGATCTAAAAATAAGATTTCTTTTGTTGTCTGATTCATTGTCAACATCCTTCCATTCGTCTCGATTATTTTTTGATACCAGAAAGCGGAATCCTTCACAATCCGCCTCTGGCTTGCAAAATCCACATAAACAATGCCGAACCGCTGCTTATATCCGTCCGCCCACTCAAAATTATCCAGGAATGTCCAGAGGAAATAGCCGGCTACATTGGCGCCCTCATCGTATGCCTTCTGCATTGCCCCGATATAGGAATCCAGGAAAGTAATGCGGTTCGGGTCATGTACCCTGCCGTCACTGCTCACCAGATCATGGCAGGACATGCCGTTCTCCGTAATGTAGAGCGGCAGCGGATAGCGCTCCGTCAAAAACTTAATGCCGTAATAAAACGCCTCCGGCGTCACCGGCCAGTCCGATCCCGTCTTCGGGAACCCCGGCGCACGATCCACAAATTCCGGCTCGCCGTCTGCGCCGGCGCGGACGTAGTATCCATTATAAATATTCTGTCCCATAAAATCAAGCGGCTGATAGATCAGCTCCATATCCTCCTGTGTGATCTCCGGAAGATACGGTGCGAATTTTTTCAGCCCCTCCTCGGGGTAATGTCCAAGGAATACCGGATCGGAAAACCACGATACATTCCAGGTCCAGTTATCGATCGGATTGTAAAATCCGAAATACACCTTTTTCGCCGCCTCAATGTCCTCCGGCCGGTCGGTGTACGGATATGCCACGCCGCCGGTCGGAGCGAAACCGATCTTGACCGGTCGGACCGCATATTTGCGCAGGTTGATGACCGCCTGCCCGTGCGCCATCAGAAGATGATGCGCCACCAGAAACGTCTGCGCCACGGGAAGCTTCACGCCCGGAGCATGGACACCGCTCAGATGTCCGAGGCCGACCACGCACTGCGGCTCGTTGATCGTAATAAAATATTCGCAGATATCACTGAAATTCTCGGCAACCACCTTCGCATATTCTCCGAACCACTGCACCACGTCCGGGTTCTGCCAGCCGCCCCGCTCATAAAGCGCCTGCGGAAATTCCCAGTGAAACAGTGTCAGATACGGTGTGATACCGTTCTCCTTCATCGTGAGAATCATATCACGGTACATGGCGATCGCTTTCTCATTCACACGTCCGGTTCCCTCCGGCAGAATCCGCGCCCAGTTCAGTGAAAAACGGTACGCGCGGATCCCCAGATGTCTCATCAGTGCAATATCTTCTTTATAATGGTGCATATGATCGCAGCTTGTGTCTGCATTCTGATGTTCAAACACCCTGCCGTCCGCCGCAAACATATCCCAGACGCACGCGCCTCTGCCGTCCGCCGCGTCCGTTCCCTCTACCTGATAGGCGCTGCTCGCAACACCCCACACAAAATCCTCTCCAAACATTCTTTTAACCTCCTGCTCCTGCAATCGCAGTGTCTCTTTCTATCTTCCAACATTTTTTCTGATTTTGCAATGCTTTTGCACGCATATTCTGTAAAACAGGCTGTGCCTGCCGTCAGTCTTTTCCGCTTCTCCCCGCCGCAATCACGGACACCAGATAAAACGGAACCGCATCGTCCTCATGCGTCTCTGCGAGGCGGATCGTGACGGTGTGCCGCCCCTCTTTTCCGTGCTCTAAAAGTGTCGCAAGCTCCAGTTTATCTCCCCAGGTCTCATCAAAATTTGCATCCAGACGCACCGCATGCTCCGTATCGTCATCCACGACCGCCAGTGCAACCGGCGCGGGAAGCTTTACCGACTTCCGGTACTGGACGGCAATGCAGCTGCCCTCCGCCAAAAAGGTGATGGCATCCCCCGTCTTTTTCGCCGTCCAGCCATAGCGGAAGCAGTCCGTGATCCCGTTCTGTGCAGCCTCATCCGGCACAAAGCCCTCCATGAGAGGCTGCGGCAGACCTGCCATATCCGGTGCTGCGGCATTGCGGATGCGGACGGAATCCTCGTAGGCATTTTTTGTAAGCGGAGCCGGCAGCTTTGCCCCCGGTGCAAAACTGGTATTGCTGCCGGTCAGTTTTCCGCTTCGTACCTGCTCCAGAAAATAAGTAATCACCGACGCCACCAGCGCATGCCCCTCATCGTTCGGGTGCAGATCATCCGGCGTGATCGCGCGGTTTTCAATCCGTCCTGCCACCACCTCCGGGTAAATAGAGCTCTGCATGCTGACCGACGGCAGATCATAATGTCTGCCGATTGCCGCGTGCATCATCTGCGCGTTGGCTCCATTGTGGTAAAACACGTTGTGTACCAGAAGAACCGCCGGATTCCACGCGGCGCCAAGGATTTTCCGCACCAGTCCCTCATAGGTCTCCTTAAAATGCTCCGTGCTCTCATCATTGACGGAAAATTCCACAATCACAAAGTCCGGTCTCTCCGCCAGAAGATCCGTCCCCACACGCGCCGCGCCGAACTCCGATGTCGTGCCGCCGATCCCAGCATTGCAGTAGACAAACTCCGCCTGCGGAAAGGTCTCTTTCCACCATGTATACACACGGTAGGCATAGCACGTCTGCGGTGTCGTAGAAAGGCTTCCCTGCGTGATCGAACCGCCGATAAAACCGATTACCAGACGCTCCCCGCGTTTCGCGCGCGCCATGACCTCCTTCATTCTGCTCACATCTCCCACATTTGCAATTCCCTTTTCCAGATCAATCTGCATATTCATATTTCTGCTCCTTCTCTCTTTCTTTTCCCTTTATTGTCTCTCAAACATCCCAGATTTCATCTCCGAGCGAACGGATATAGGAAGCCAGCTCCTCCGACATCTCCTCCGCCTCCGGAATCCGGATGTGTCCGGGCGTTCCGGAGCCGTTTCTCCGGTATAAAAAGTGGTGCACGCGCTCACTTGCAATCTGCCCACACACCGTCTCAATCGCCGCATCCCAGTTCGGGTGATGTTTTAAGATGGTTGTCGCAAGAATGATCTGCGCCCTTGGATAGTGCTTCATCAGTATCTCAATGAATTCCCGGTAGCGCTTCCGCCAGTGCTCTGCCGCACTGCCCTCTGTATCCGCTGCCATATAGTCCACCGGATGATTGTCATTCTGCCCGATGGCAACCACAACCACCTGCGGCGTATAACGTGAAAAATCCCATTTCTTTACCTCTCCAAGATCCGGATTATACTCTAGCTTGTCGTAACAGGACTCCACACCGTAGTATGCCGGCGCACCGAACCATCCCGTCCCGTCAAGCAGCGCAATGCCGCCCTGTGAGGTATCGTGAAGTTCTGCCCCAAGCTTTCTCGCCGTCATCCATGCATAGGAATACCAGCTGTTGGAATACTGTCCGTCGTGCACCGGGTCCTCTTTTCCGACATAGTCGACCGCCTCCGACACCTCGCCGCACGAGACACTGTCACCAAACACTTCCATCCGGCGGGCAGGCTTTGGCTCCGGCGGCAGGAGATCTGCGCCGTCATCCACGGTAAATCCGTAGAACGTCACCGTATGGCAGGCGTCCATGCGCTTAAACAGCAGCAGTTCATGCCGCGCATCCGGCAGCTGCCCCGCAATCTCATAGGTTTTCTTTTTTCCGTCATTCAAAAGGCGGATGCGCCCCTGCACCCCGTCTAAGAGATAGCCCATCTCATTTGTCCAGTACGCATGATGGTTGGCAAGCGTGACTGCCACCGATGTTCCGGTAAAAATCATTTTCACCCAGCTCGCCGCATAGATAAGCACCGGTGCTTTCGGATCGTCGTCATCAATTCTTCCGCTGTACTGCAGCATCGGATCGTCCGGCTCGATATTCCTGATCATTTTTTTTGCTGTCATTTCTTTCCCCCTCTGTCTTCCGGCTTTCCGCCGGATACGCAGCAGGGCTGCGAAAGCCCCGAGGTGTTACGCACAATGCGCTCTTCTCTTTCCGGCTGCCGCAGCCCCATCATTCCAGTTCTCTGTTATCTTTTTCCGATCTCGGTATCGGTTGTCGTCACCACACTGTGCTCCTTGATGTAATCGATGATGTCATCCAGTTCCGTGAACGCCAGTCCCACATAGCTGTCTGCTGCTCCGTAATAGATCGCAATCTTTCCGCTCTCCGAATCGTGAATCGTTGCACACGGGAAGCATACATTCGGCACGAATCCGCGCTCTTCATACCACTCTTCCGGAGTCAGAAGGAACGTCTCACAGCGGTACTTCACGATGGAAGGATTGTCGATGTCTAAGATCGCACCGCCGATCGAGTACACATATCCATTGCAGGTGCCGCTCACACCGTGGTAGAACAGAAGCCATCCCTCGGATGTCTCGATCGGAGCCGCACCGCCGCCGATCTTTAAGGACTCCCACCACTCGGAACCCTTGCCCATCACATGACGGTGTTTTCCCCAGTAGGTGAGATCCGGGCTCTCGCTGATAAAAATATCACCGAACGGTGTATGGCCGCTGTCGGACGGTCTCGAGAGCAGCATGAAATTGCCGCCGATCTTGCGCGGGAACAGCACCGCATTCCGGTTAAACGGAAGGAACGGATTCTCGATTCTGGTAAATGTCTTAAAATCTGTCGTCTTCGCCATACCGATCGCTGCGCCGTAGAAATCCTGGCACCAGATAATATAGTAGGTATCCTCCACCTTCACAAGTCTCGGATCATACGCATAGACCGGCATGAAGGACTCACCGTTCTCGTCCACGAAGTTGATCTTGTTTTCCTCAAAATTCCAGTGGATGGCATCCTTGCTTCTTCCCAGATAGATATACGGAATTCCGTTCGTCTGCTCTCCGCGGAAGACGCCGATGAACTCATCCCCGTACGGCATCACCGCACTGTTGAAGATTCTCGCCACTCCCTTCACCGGATTTCTGCCGATGACCGGGTTCTCCTTGTATCTCCATACCGGTGCTCCGTTTAACTCTGCCGGGCGCTCCTGCCATGGCACATTCGGTACTTTCGGGCTGATCATTTTATATTTGCTCATAACTTCTACCTCTTTCTGCCGCCGCCGCGGCCCATTTTTCTATGCTGACCGTATTTATTCATTCGCTTTTAAAAATGCAAGATTCTTCTCGATGAGACTGCACCGCTGTGCCACACACTCCACCGATCTTCCCGGATCGGATGGCGTATGGAATACGTAGTCCACCAGCTTCTCCACCGTCGTGGTCGCCACATGCATCCGTGTATCCGAGGATGCGTAGTAAATAAACACCTCGTTTTTCTCATTGACGATCGCTCCGTTGGTGAATACCACATTGCTGACGTCCCCGACGCGCTCCTCACCTCTCGGTCCGATCAGAAGTCCGGACGGCTCGGCAATCACCTTCGACGGATCTTTTAAATCCGTTGCAAACGCATAGATGACATAGCGCAGTCCCGCTGCCGTGTTGCGCACACCGTGGGCGATATGAATCCATCCCTTTTCCGTCCTGATCGGCGTCGCACCGGCTCCGTTCTTCGCCTCCGTGATCGTGTGATATTTGCGCAGGCTCGTCATTTTTTCCTCATCGATCACAGCGTGTGTGATGTCCTCGCAGAGACCGAATCCGATGCCTCCGCCGCTTCCCGTCTCGATAAAATCATCCATCGGTCTGGTGTAAAACGCATATTTGCCGTCGACGAATTCCGGATGCAGCACCACGTTTCTCTGCTGCGGGGAACGCCGCGTGACGAGGTTCGGCAGGCGCTCCCAGTTCTTTAAATCCCTGGTGCGGACGATTCCGGCTGCCGCTACCGCCGCCGAGAGATCGTTCACACTCGTATCCTTTGACTCGGAGCAGAACACGCCGTAGATGTAACCGTCCTCATGCTTCGTCAGACGCATGTCATAGACATTTGTCTCTTCCGGGCAGGTATCCGGCAGAAGAATCGGGTAATCCCAGAAACGGAAACCGTCGATTCCGTTGTCGCTCTCCGCCACGCCGAAGAAAGACTTTCTGTCATTCCCCTCGATGCGCGCCACCAGATAATATTTTCCGTTCAGCTCGATCGCTCCGGAGTTCATCACGGCGTTGATGCCGAGACGCTCCATAAAGTACGGATTGGTGTCAGGGTTTAAATCGTACCGCCAGGTCAGCGGAATATGTTCTCTCGTGAGAACCGGATACTCGTAACGGTCAAATACGCCGTTGTAAAAATCCGACTTCTCATTTTTCCGCGCAAGCAGTTTTTCCTGCTTTTCTTTTTCAATATAATATCTCTCATGCAGCATAGCCAATTCTCCTCAATTTTCCTTGATGCGTCCCAGTACCTCGATACACATGCGCCCGTTGTGATACGGACATTTCCACGGCTCCACGATCGGCCGGTCTAAAATCGGACTTCCGTCCTCATACACTTCCCAGTACCACTCGCTTCCCCTGCGCGGATCAATGACGTGTTCTTTGATAAACTGCCACTCCGCCAGCGCCGCATCCCGGTACTCGGAATGATCCGGCATCTGTTCATAGGCATTCAAAAATCCGACTACTGTCTCCGCCTGCACCCACCATACACGGTGTGTATTGACCACACCCCTGTCACACTCGTTTGCCAGGGAGTGTCCGTCAAACGCCGTCTCATAAATATGTGCCGCAAGTGCCTGTGTGATCGGGTCAATTTTCGTCTCATACGCCTCATCGCCCAGCACCTTGACGCCGTGGTCCAAAAGCCACGCTGTCTCAATGTCATGCCCGTAGGAATGCAGATCTAAGATCGTGTGATAGCCGGCATCGAAAAACACTTCCTGTCTCCGCTTCGCCGGATTGTATACTTTCTCTGCAAACACATCCATGATCCAGCGGAGGCGCTCCCCCACGGTCTCATCCCGCGACACACGGTACAGTTCCGTGTACGCCTCAAAGACATGAAGCAGGGTGTTCATCGTCTTATCCGCAAGCACGCCGTTCTCCGACAGCTTCTCATTGGATTCCGGATGAAACTCTCTGGTAAAAGCCTCCAGATATCCGATCCCGTCCGTACACTTCTCCTCGATCAGGGAAAAGAGCCGCTTTGCCAGCGCAAGCGCCTCCTCGTCGTGCGACGCCTCATAGTAGGAGGACAATGCATAGATGCTAAACGCCTGATTGTAGGTGTGCTTTGTCGTATCAAACGGTGTCCCGTCATAGTTTAACGACCAGTAGATGCCGCCGTACTCCTGGTCGATACAGTGTTCTTTCAAAAAGGCATAGCCGTGCTTTGCTTCCTCCAAAAGCGCCTCTCCTGTATAGCCTGCACTGTTGCAGTCTTCCTCTGTAAAAAGTCCCTTTCGATATGCCGTGTAGGCATTGGAGAAAAACCATGTGATGCGGCTGTTTAAAATACATCCCTTTTCCGCCTTCTGATCCAGCGCAAGATCGTAAGACAGCCAGCCGTAATAACCGCCGTAAGTGTCGTCACGCAGTGCGCGCCAAAAGGGAATGATATGTGTGAGAAGTTCTGTTTTGACTTCTCCTCGCATGCTTTCTAATGTTTCCATCGCTGTTCCTCTTTTCCTGTAATCAGCCCTTGACTGCACCTGCCGTAATGCCGCTGTAGATCTGCTTCTGGAATACGATAAACACGATGAGTGCCGGCAGCAGGGAAATGATAACGCCTGCACAGATCAGGTTGTACTGGCTTCCAAGCGGTCCGGTAAAGGTATAGAGGGAAATCGCCATTGTCTTTAAATTTTCCTTCGTCAGATACAGGTTTGCCGAATAGTATTCGTTGTACACGCCCACGCCCTTTAAGATGCAGGCGGTCACAATTGCCGGCTTCAACAGCGGAAGCATGATCTTCCAGTAGATCTTCCAGTAGGACGCCCCATCGATGATTGCCGACTCATCCAGCGACACCGGAATATTTTCCATGTACTGGATAAAGATGTAGATGGAGATAACGTCCGTTCCCATCATCATGATGATGTAGCCGTACAGATGGTTGATGAAGCCAAGGTCATGCATGATCTGGTAGACCGTTACCTGCATGGCAACACCCGGAAGCAGTGCCGCGAACAAAAACAGGTTGCGGATCAGCCCGTTGCCCGGGAACTGGAAGCGGTTTAACACATACGCAAGCTGTGTACCGATGATGATGGCTCCGATCAGGACACAGACCATAACGATCACGGAATTAAAGAATGCCCTTCCCATGTTCGCCCGCTGGAACGCTTCCACAAAGTTGTCAACGTTCAGCCAGTTCTGAGGCAGTGTCATAACATTCGTCGTCTTATACTCTTCCTCCGTCTTGAATGCAGTGATGACGCAGGAAATAATCGGAATCACGGCGACAAAGGAAAAGAACACAAGCGATACATATTTAAAAATGATCCAGATAATGGCTCCTGCCGAATACTGTTTTCTGCGCTTTTTCATTTACATCGCCCCCTTTGCTGCTTTCTTCGCTGCTCTCTGTTCTTTGTGAAGCTGTTTCAACCGCTTTCTCTCTTCCCTGGTCATGACTTCATCGTCTTGATCCGCATTGCGGTATACATATTTAAAGAACAGTTTCTGCAAGATCGTACATGCAAAAATGATAAGAAGTAACACAACCGCCATCGCCGACGCAAGTCCGACCTTCTGGCTGGTATGTGCAATATTGTTCATGTTGATAAAATACGTTGCCGTTCCGTTGGAACCTCCGGTGATTACGAACGGCTGCTCGAATGCGCTCAGTGCTCCTGTGATGGATAAAATCACATTCAACGTCACAATCGTCTTGATGCTCGGCAGTATAATATGTACAAACTGCTGAAATTTATTTGCACCGTCCAGCTCCGCCGCCTCGTACATCTCGGAATCTACAGACATGATCGCTCCGATAAAGAGCACCATGTTGTTGCCGAAATATCTCCAGACAGAAGTTGCAACCAGTGACCAGTTGTTGATCTTCTGATCGCGCAGCCAGTACGGAAGACTATCCAGTTCAAATCCAAACCATCCGAGGATGGAATCAAGTACAAATCCTCTTGTGTAAAAATATTTAAAGATAAATCCGATCGCAATACCGCTGATCAGATACGGGAAGAACATCAGTCCCTTAAAGAGATTGCCTCCCCTCGTCTTAAAACTCAAAATCGTTGCAAGGAACAGTGCAAGCGCAAGCTGTACCACCGAACCTACCATGTAATAGAGACTTAGCCACAGGGATGCGAAAATATCCTTGTTGCGGAATACCTCGATATAATTCTTCCAACCCACAAATACCCGTTTATCTACCGGCGTGGAATATTTCATTTTGTAAAAACTGAACTTCACCATTTCAACAAATGGCATATAGGTAAATGCTGCCAGCAGCACAAGCGGAATTATGGTAAATGCCAGTATAATCAGTGTCTGCTGCCCCTTCCTGCTTTTTGCCCACTTCAGGAATCCACGCCTGGCCGTTTTATTTTCTACTTCCTTTACTGATGTCGCCGCCATATCCAACCTCCATCTTTTTCACCCTGTTTTTAAAATAACAGGACCGGAAACAGATCTCTCATTCCGGTCCCATCTGTGCATGATGTCTTATTTATTCTGCCGTCACGCCATTGTCTTCCTGTGCCTGTGTCCACTTCTCGTTCCACTCAGCCATGATGTCATCGTAGGACATATCGCCGTTAGAAGCGTGCTCAATAATCTCCTGACCCTTCTCTTTTCCACCTGCATTGATGTTCAATCCGGAATCAGCGTTCAACGCATTGAGTAAATCTTCCTCGCCCTCTAATGCGGACTCGTCGGATACAAATGTCACATCACCAAACTCTGCGTATGCATCCGGATAAGCGTTGTCGTCTGCAGCGATCGGAATACCGCCCTCGTTGTATGCAAAACCGGACTCTTCTGTCATCCATTTTACGAATACCATTGCTGCTGCCTGATGATCTGCATCCGATGCCGCATTAATACCGAAGCTGTAGTCAGCGCCTGCGGAAGCATACTGCTTACCGTCGATCGTGATTGGGAATGGCATGTAGCCGATGTCCTCGCCGTGAGAATCAGCGTCTACCATCTGGGAATATGCCCAGGAGCCAAGTACCATGGTTGCGATCTCGCCTCTGTTGATCATGCCCTTGGAATCTTCCCAGGAAGTTGTGGTGAAGTCATCCTCTGTCAGTCCGTCTGCCACTGCATCGTAGAGCACCTTGTACAGTGCATATGGATGTGTGCCATCGCCGTAATCCTGGAACGGATCCTTTGTGTGAAGAAGCTTCTGGTTCATGTAAGTAGAATCACCGGTTGTCGTACCTGCGATCTGTCCGTCCCACTGCTCCATCGGCCATCCGTCTGCGTAGTTCGTGTAGAGCGGAATGATGGAAGAATCGTAATCCTTGATCGCCTGCAGTGCCGCGATGAACTCATCCGGTGTCTTCGGTGTCTCTGTCACTCCGGCCTCTGTGAAGACTCTCTTATTGTATACAACACCCTGTGCATTACCGGTAGAAGGAACACCGTATACCAGTCCGTCGTAATCCCAGGTATTTGCGAACTTGATCTGTCCTTCCATCTCATCGAGTGTGCCGTACGGCAGGAAATACTCGCTCAAGTCTGCCTTGTCAACTGCCGGGATCATCATGATGTCGCCCCAGTCACCGCTCTGTAAGCGAAGCAGGGAATCGTCGGAATAATTGGTATCCGTCTCAACCTCTACAGTGATGTTCGGGTACATCTCATTGAAATCAGCAATGTAAGCTTCCCAGTTCTTTCCCGGATAGCTGTCCTCGGACATATCGGTTCTCTGGTTGAATACATGGATGGTTGTCGTGATGTCGGTGTAATCCTCGCCCAATTTGATGCTTGCATAATTCAGAGCACCATCTGTGGTCTCTGCTGCATCCCCACTCTCAGTTGTGGCTGCTGCCACACTTCCTGTTGTCGCATCATCAGATGCTGTGCTGCTGTCAGATGAACTGCTGCCGCATGCTGCCATGCTCAAAGTCATTGCTGCAACCAGGCTGACTGCCAGAACTTTTTTCAACTTCATAATAAAAATCCTCCTTTTTTATAGCTCGTTTTGTAGCTTAATTTAATTATATATTTTTTCTATTTTTAGTCATCATATATTATTGCATAATATATTAGTTTCTTGTGTTTTTCTGCATTTTCCACATGTTATACAAATTTCATATCCCGTTTTTAGTCATTTTTCATATTTTTAGTCTCTTCTTTCCCTTTCTTTTTCCTCATATTTTAATTTTAATTACTTAATTTTTATTATTTTTTAACCTAATAATCAAGAAACCTATTGTATTGCCAAATAGTTTCGCTATAATATAGGATAGTTACGCAGAAAGGATCGATTCATATGGAACCAATCACGATCAAGGCACGCCTGAATCAGGCTTATCATTTTTCCGGGGCAGCCGGAAACGGCATCCGCTTTTCCGATCTTTCGGACGGTCCGGCTTTCATTTTCCGTGAGGACACATCGGCTGTACACAACCGTTTTGTCCCTGCAGGAGGGTGCATCAGCTACGCGTCCCCCGTCCGTCTGACGCGGGATGCACTGCCATACCTCCTCTTTCTCTATGTCGAATCCGGAAGCGGCACCTTAACGAATGCCGGCGACGCTGCGCAGGAACCGGAATCCTGTCAGCTTGCGCCGGGGGATCTCATGCTTCTTCCGGATCAGACCGCATACCGGTTTTCCACGACGCATACCCCTTTTTGCTACCACTGTTTTTATCTGTCGACAGAGTATTTTTCGGAATATCTTCCGTTTCTGTGTGCGGACGACCGCATTTTTCATATGAGCCGGACCGAGGTGGATGACATCGTATGGCGTATTCTGCCTTACCTCTCCCGCGAGCTGCTCTCCGATGAACCGGTTTCCTCGCTTCATCTGACCGCCATGCTCTCGCTTGTCCTGTCCTCCCTCGCGGCTTCCCGCCGCACCGCATCGACGCCTTCTCTTCCCGCACATGTGGCACGCATGAAAGAGATTTTCGACACCGATTACGCACATTCCCACTCTCTCACCGCGCTCGAGAGTTCTCTCGGTGTCAGCCGCTACCGGCTCTGCCATGATTTTTCAGACTGCATCGGTGTTCCGCCGATCCAGTATCTGAACCGCGTCCGGCTGAAAGCCGCACGCACGCTGCTGCGCACGACACCCCTCACCATCCGCGAGGTCAGCGCCGCCGTAGGGATTGAGAACACGACGCATTTTATCAATCTGTTCAAAAAAGATGCCGGAATTACACCTCTGCAATTCCGGCAGTCCTCTCTGCACTAATTTATACTTCTCTGGATTTCACGCTGTCTTTTTCAACCATGTGTCCTTCAACAATACTGATTCCCTGCCGATACGGTTCTCCCGCCATTTTCCTGATCAGCGTGTGAACCGTCTGTCTCGCCATCTCTTTCATGTCTACCTCATAAGTAGTGATTGCCACATCGCAAAGCCCCGGAAAAAGATAATTGTCATATCCCACAACCGATATGTCCTCCGGCACACGGTATCCCTGTTCATGCAGCTTGCGTATGAGATAGCTCGCCGTCAGATCACAGTTGCACACAAAAGCCGTCGGCATCTCCTGTGGCAGCTGCATCAGCCGGTCCGTATCAATCTCACCGGTCTGGATGTCACGGTCTGGGATCGTCCAGTCCTCCCTTACCGCAACGCCGTGCTCCATCAGGGATTTCGTATACCCCAGATAGCGGTCCGTGATGGATCCCGTCGCAAGCAGGGTTCCCACATAGGCAATCTCCCTGTGTCCCATGTCGAACAGGTAATTCGTCATGCGGTAGGCTCCATAATAACTGTCCGAAATGACCGCATCCGTATCTGCCTTCTCGTCGCAGAAATCCATATACAGAATCGGGATTTTTGCTTTTTCATTCAAAAAGTTCAGATATTCTCCCGTCAGACGTCCGATGATAATCAGACCGTCCGCCTTCTGCTCCTGCACAAGCTTCGGCATCTCGCAGGCAGCCTCCATCTGCGCGCTGACCACTTCCATCAGCGTAAAACATTCCTTTGCCACCGCGCGCGTCGCTACCTGCTGATACATCTGCAGATAGAAGGAATCGTACTTATCCAGCCAGCGCTCGGCAATCAGCACACCGATATTATAGCTTTTTACCGCGTGTTCGCGCCGCCTGGCGGACGGCTGTTTGTATCCCATCTCATCGGCAAGTGTTTTTATCTTCTCCCGCAGTTCTTCGCTGACGCCTTTCTGTCCGGACAGCGCCTTCGATACGGTAACTGTACTCACGCCAAGCTGTCCCGCAATATCTGCCAGCTTTACCGCTTTTGCCATTTTTCCAACCTCCAACTACTGTTCATCAGACACCTCGCATAAGTGTATCAGTACCGACTGGAAATCTCCCCACATCGCCGGAACATTCAGGCCCGCATGCACAAGGGTATCTCCGCAGTACACTTCCCCCGTTGTCTCAACACGATATTTTTTCTTCTCATCAAGTCCCGGTATCCGGATCCGCCTGCTGTGTACATTCGGTCTGCCAAGCACCTGAACAAAGGTGATTAACGCTTCCGACTGATCCTTTGCCACCACCTCATAGCAGTCAAACGAATGATTCTGCGAATAGGAAGCGATCCGGTAATAGTCGCCGCTTCGCATCAGCGCATGATATTTGTGGTACAGTGCCACCTGCCCCGGAATTCTTGCACGGTCTTCCTCCGGAATCTTTGTCACATCCAGCTCGTAGCCGAACGTACCCGCCAGCGCCACATTTCCTCTGGTCTCAAACGGAGTCACGCGTCCTACTGTGTGGTTCGGACAGTCGGACACATGCGCGCCGATCGCGGAGAGCGGATACAGCAGCGCCGTCCCCTCCTGAATCTTTAACCGCTCGATGGCATCCATGTCGTCGGAACACCAGATCTGTGGACTGTAATACAGCATTCCCGGGTCAAATCTCGCCCCGCCGCCGGAGCAGTTCTCGAGAAGCAGCTCCGGAAATTCGGTGATCAGACGCTCCTGCAATTCATAGACGCCCAGCACATAGCGGTGCAGCAATTCTCCCTGATTTTCGACCGGAAGCGCGCTGCTTCCCAGATCGGTCAGCTGCCGGTTCATATCCCACTTGACATAAGCGATGTTCGCGCTGCGCAAAATGGATGCCACACACTCATATGCATAATCCCGCACTTCTTTTCTGGAGAGATCGAGCACATACTGATTTCTCGACCGGCACGGCGTTCTGCCCGGAAGGGCAATTGCCCAGTCCGGATGCGTCCGGTACAGATCCGAATCCGGCGAGATCATCTCCGGCTCAAACCAGATGCCGAATTCTAATCCGATCTCATTCACCTGGTCGACCAGCCGTTTTAATCCACCCGTGATCTTCTGCTCGTTTACCTGCCAGTCACCGAGACTTGTGTTGTCATCATTGCGGTGTCCGAACCATCCGTCATCCATGACTAACATCTCGATTCCGGATTTCTTCGCCTCTCTCGCAATCGCAAGCAGCTTCTCCGTGTCAAAGTCAAAATAGGTTGCTTCCCAGTTGTTGATGAGCACCGGGCGCTCCCTGTCCTTATACGGGCTGCGGATCAGATGCTTCCGGTAGAGATCATGCAGCGTTCTCGTCATCCCGCCAAGCCCGGCATCCGAATAGGTCAGCACAACCTCCGGTGCCGTAAATGTCTCACCCTGCTTTAATTCCCACTTAAAATCCTGCGGATGAATTCCCATCACCACGCGCAGGGAATCAAACTGGTTCTTCTCCACTTGTGCCAGGAAATTGCCGGAATACACAAAATGGAATCCGTACACGCGCCCCTGCTCCTGTCCGGCGTTTGCGGACACCAAAGCCACGAACGGGTGCTCCTGATGGGAAGATTCACCGCGGCAGGAGCCAACAGACTGTTTTCCATAACCGATCTGGCGGTATTCGATCTGGCGCTCTCTCGCCCAGGAACCATGCAGCGTCAGCATCCGGTAATCCTCTGCGTCAAGATCCAGCGCCGCTGAAAATACCTTCGTAAGATACACCGGTTCTTTGGCATGGTTCGTCACGCGTACGCTCCGCGTAATGACATCCACGTCACAAAATGCCGTGTAATACAACGTGACCGTAAGATCCAGCACCTCGTCCGCCAGCACAATCTCAAGCGTCTCACACTCTTCTTCGCTGCCGAACGTGGCCGGAAGTCCCGGAAGTCCCGGTTTTCCCGCATAGATCTTATGTTCCCTGTAAAGGGGCTGCACCGCCGTATTGCCGCTTTTGTCCGATACGGAGATCGCACTCTCCCTGTAATCGCCGACGCCATGCCCCGGATACTCCATCGGAAACGCATCCAGAAAAGAGCTCCGGTCGCGGTTGTTCTGCGAAGGAACAAACGGTGCCTCCCCGGTGCGCATCAGTGCACGGACGTCATAGTCCGTAATCTTTGCGCCGTAATACATGTGTCCCAGAAACCCTTCTTCATCCACGATACCGATCAGATAACTGGTATGTGGTGTATCCAGTTTAAAAACCCGTTCTTTTTCGTAATAATGAATTGCTCCCATGTCATCTCCCGCTTCTTATTTCAACAGATCTTCCTTCAATGCCGCAAGCTTTGCATCCGCATCCGTAAGGGAGGTTCCCTTGACGCCAAAGTAGTATTTGATCTTCGGCTCTGTTCCGGACGGGCGCACACAGCACCACGCATTGTCGGAAAGTTCATAATAAAGTACATTGGATGTCGGCAGTCCGGTCTTTGTCACCTCACCGGTAGAAAGATCCTTTCTGGTGTCCTCCTTGTAGTCGCGTACTGCCAGTACCTGATGACCGCCCAGCTCCTTCGGCGGGTTCGTGCGGTACTCACTCATCATCGACTGAATCTGTGCCGCGCCGTCGATTCCCTTTAAGGTCTTTGTCTCCAGTCCCTCTCTGTAGTAGCCGTACTTCTCATACATATCCAGCATTGCATCCCACAGGGTCTTGCCGTGCTTCTTGCACCAGGAAGCCACCTCGCAAAGCATCATGACCGCCACGCACGCATCCTTGTCTCTCGCGTAGGTTCCTGCCAGACAGCCGTAGCTCTCCTCCAGTCCGAATACATAGTGATAGGTATGCTGCTGTTCGAAGAACTTGATCTGCTCTCCGATATACTTAAATCCGGTCAGCACCTCGATCAGCTTCACGTTGTAGGCTGCCGCAATCGCTTTTGCCATATCAGTCGTCACGATCGTCTCCACGAGCGCCGGGTTCTCCGGCATGGTTCCCATCGCCTTCTTCTCTCTTAAGATATACTCTGCGATCAGCATACCGGACATATTTCCGGTAAATGTCACATACCCGCCGGTCTTTGTGTCCTTGCAGTACACGCCGAGACGGTCTGCATCCGGGTCTGTCGCGAGCACGATGTCCGCGTCGACTTCTTTTGCCAGCTTTAATGCAAGTTCAAATGCCTTCGGGGACTCCGGGTTCGGGTAGGATACCGTCGGGAAATTGCCGTCCGGCAGCTCCTGTTCTTTTACCACGTACACCTGCTCAAATCCAAGTTCCTTTAACACGCGGCGCACCGGAAGGTTGCCGGTTCCGTGGAGCGGTGTGTATACAATCCTGATGTCCTTCGCCATCTCCTTGATGACTTCCGGATGAATCGACTGCTTTTTCAGTTCCTCCATGTAACGGTCGTCGATCTCTTTTCCGATGACCTTGTAAAGTCCTGCCGCAACGGCATCCTCTTTTTTCATCGTCTTCACCTGGTCAAAAGATGTCACCTTCGCCACTTCCGCCAGGATATTCTTGTCGTGCGGCGGTGTGATCTGTGCACCGTCCTCCCAGTATACCTTGTAGCCGTTGTATTCTCTCGGATTATGGCTCGCCGTAATCACAATTCCGGAAATGCAGCCGAGTTCGCGCACGGCAAAGGAAAGCTCCGGCGTCGGACGCAGGCTGTCAAACACATACGCCTTGATGCCGTTTGCGTTCAGGCAGAGCGCCGCCTCATCCGCAAATTCGGTGGACATGATTCTGGAATCGTGGGCGATCGCCACTCCCTTCTCCTGTCCGTTCTGGGAGAGAATGTAGTTCGCCAGTCCCTGTGTCGCCTGACGCACGGTATAAATGTTCATGCGGTTCGTTCCCGCTCCGATCACGCCGCGCAGTCCGCCGGTTCCAAACTCCAACTGACGGTAAAAGCGATCCTCGATCTCCGCCTGATTGTCCTTAATGGCAGCAAGCTCTGCCTTTGTATTCTCGTCAAAATACGGGTTTGTGCACCACTCTTTGTAAGCCTCCATGTAACTCATATCTCTTTTTCTCCTTTTACTGATATTCTTCTGCCGCGCAGAAGGAAGCTTTCTTGCTCTAAATTATAAACTTTTTTAAACTGATTGTAAACTAATTTTAGTTAATCTTCTGTCACGGTTCCATCCGATGCCACAGCTGCTTCCGAAATGCCGTCCAGATAATCCAAAACCGACTCTGCCTGTCCGCCTTCGGCAGGATATGTCACGCCTCCCGCCGCATACACCGGCACGAACCGGTAGGATGCCCGCCCCGCGGCGTCGATCGTCACCTCAAGCATCGCCGACCGGTCGATACTCTGCCCGAAGATAAAATTGCCAAGACTGTAGAATACCGGCTTCCCGTCGATATAGGAGACCCCCTGCAGACAGTGGGTGTGCGATCCCACAACCACATCCGCCCCGGCATCGATGCACGCCTTCGCAATCTGTGTCTGGTTCGCCTCCGGATATGCCTGGTACTCCACGCCCCAGTGCGGATAGACCGCCACATAGTCGCAGGTCTCCCTCGCTTCCTTAATTACCTCCACAAGAGCCGTGGTGTCATAGCAGCTAAACAGTCCCGGCACTGCATTTTCCACCTTCCAGTCCGCCGTCGGGACAACCCGGGATACCGCGATAAATCCGTATTTTTTCCCGTGGACTTCGATTACCTGCACCTGCTTTGCCCGCTCCGCGGAATCGCCCGCGCCGCCATATAGAATTCCGGCGCCGTCTAACGCTGCAAACGTATCCGAGAGCGCTTCCCTTCCATAATCAAGTGTGTGGTTGTTGGCGAGTGATACCACATCCACGCCCATCTCATTTAATGCCTTTACATAGCCCGGACTGCACCGGAATGTAAACTGTTTGTCCGCCATCGGCGTGCCGCGGTCCGAGAACGGGAATTCATTATTCACCATCAGAATATCCGCTGCCCGAAGCTCCTCCAACAGTTCCGGTGCAACCACGCCCTTGATTCCGTCCGCATCATAACCCGCCTTAAACGCATTTGCAAACAGGACATCCCCGGTAAAAAGAATCGTCGTACTGCCCTCCGCTTCCGCCTGACCGCCCGCTTCCGCTTCTTCGGCCACTTCCGCGGCTTCCGTTCTCTCCTCCGCCTCCGTGGTCTCCACCGCGGTCTCATTCTCCTCCCTGGCAGGCGCACGATCCGCTCCGCTATCCGCCCCCGCATGCTCCGTGTCCTCACCCGATACCACAGCTGCCGGCTCTTCGCCCGGCACCTTTACTTCCGGCGTGCTCTCTTTCGTCCGCGCCACGGCAGCAATACATCCTGCCACCATGACAATCGACAGCACATACAATAGGATTCTGCACTTTTTATTCATAAAATTCCTCCCTTATTCTTCTCTCTCATCGTCTCTAGTGTATCAGTGCTTTGTGTTTCAGGCAAGAAAAAAGACCATTCCGGCAAACTGGCATGGTCAATTTAATCGCAACTGGACATTTTTATCAATCCATCTTGTGCTATACTTTTATGCATCAACGTTGAAATATAAGCTTTTATATGAATCTGACAGAAATGGAGACTTCCTATGACAAATCAAAATATCAAAAAACTGGTAACTGCTGCCCTCCTCGCCGCCATGACATGCGTGGCGACCATGATCATCAAGATCCCGACACCGACCTTCGGCTACATTCATCCGGGAGACGGCTTCGTTCTGCTGTGCGGCGTCGTGCTTGGTCCGCTTCCCGGAGCGCTCGCTGCCGGCATCGGCTCGATGTTCTCGGACATTTTCTCCGGCTACGTGACCTGGGCTCCTGCAACTTTCATTATCAAAGCGCTCACGGGCGGCATTGCCGGACTGCTCTTCCATCATTTTAAAAACACCCTGCACTCGAAAAAGGGACGCTACGCAGCGCTCGCACTCGGCGGCATCATCGGAGAAGCCATTATGGTCATCGGCTATTTTCTCTACGAAACCGGACTTGCCGCACTCGGCAGCGGAGTCTTAAACCAGGCATCTATCGCCGCCGGCATTGCTTCCTCTGCAACCGGTATCCCGTTTAACATCGTACAGGGTGTTGTCGGCATTATTCTTAGTCTGATACTGCTTCCGGTGCTCTCTAAGGTCCCGGATGTCCGCAACTGGATCGAGCGCTAGGCGACCACCTTTCCGCCGAAGATGACCTTTTTCGTGGACAGATCATCCTTGGAGAGAAGGACACAGTCACCGCGGTGGCCTGCGGTAATGCTTCCGCACACATCCGCCGCACCGATCGCTCTCGCCGGATTATAGGTTGCAGCGCGCACGGCTGTCTCTAACGGGATTCCCATGGAGACAGCCTTTCGCATGCAGTCCATGAGATTCGTCGCCGAGCCGGCAATCGTTCCGTCCTCTAAGGTTGCAAGATTGCCACGCACAGTAACCGGAAGTCCGCCGAGGGAATACGCACCGTCCTCCATACCGGTCGCCATCATGCTGTCGCTGATTAAGATCATGCGCTCCGCCCCGAACAGGGAAAATACCACGCGGACCGCCGAAGCAGCAATATGAATCCCGTCGCAGATCAGCTCCGGCATGACATGCTTCGCGTCAAACGCCGCGCCAAACACGCCCGGCGCGCGATGGGTGAACGGAGGCATCGCATTGAAAAAATGCGTCACATGATCCGCCCCCTGTGAAAATGCGCGGTATGCAGTCTCGTAATCACTGCAGGTATGTCCGACCGAGATATGTACCTGATCCGCCAGCCGGCGGATGAACTCCTTGGCACCGTCCGTCTCCGGTGCAATCGTAATCAGACGCACCAGCCCGTGTGCTGCCTCCTGCAGCCGCAGGAACATCTCTACATCCGGATTCCGGATATAAGCCGGATTCTGCGCACCCTTTTTCTCCATGGAAATAAACGGTCCTTCCAGATGAATCCCGATCAGTCTCGCCCCGGTGTCCTGCTCTGCCTCCGGTCTCTTTGTATACGCATACGCATTAGCACACACCGTCTTAAGCGTCTCCTCCGAGAGTGTCATCGATGCCGGGCAGATGCTTGTCACACCCTGGCGAAGCTCGTACGCACCGATCGCCTGCAATGCCTCCGGTGTTCCGTCCGAGAAATCATGACCTGCACATCCGTGAAAATGGATATCCACAAGCCCCGGAATCAGGTAATCTCCCCCTGCGTCCAGAATCTCTTCCCCGTCCGTGCCGGCCGCTTCACTCCCCGCAAAACAGCCGTTTTTTATCCGGACATCCCGCTCCACAAATCCGTGCTCTACCGTGTATACAAGTGCATTCTTAATTCTCATCTTAAATCCCCCATTTTCCTCTGACTTTACCTCTATAATGGTGACAGGGAAAGCGCTGCCTCATCGCAGACAACCGTCACATCCGGATGCATCTGCAGGATGGATGCCGGCACTTCCGGCGTCACCGGTCCGAAGAACGCGCGTGAGACGATATCTGCTTTGCCCTCTCCCGAGACAACCACCAGAATCTTTTTTGCCTGCATGATCGTTCTTATTCCCATAGTATATGCCTGCTTGGGCACTTCGTCAATAGAGGTAAAAAAACGTGCATTAGCCCGAATGGTGCTCTCTGCCAGATCCACCAGATGTGTCTCCTTCTCGAACGCTGCACCCGGCTCATTAAATCCGATATGTCCGTTATTCCCCAGCCCCAAAAGCTGTAAATCGATTCCGCCGAGCGACTTTATGATCTGCTCATGCTTCGCGCAGGCATCTGCCGCGTCCGGGTTTGTACCATCCGGGACATGCGTTGCCGTCTTATCGATATTCACATGGTCAAACAGATTCTCCTGCATAAAATAGTAGTAACTCTGCGGGTCCGTGTGTGCCAGACCACGGTATTCGTCCAGATTGACCGTTGACACTCTGGAAAAATCAAGATCTCCCTTCTCATACCACTCGATCAGCTGACGGTATGTTCCCACCGGCGTCGATCCCGTGGCAAGACCGAGTACACAGTCCGGTTTCATAATAATCTGCGCCGAAATGATATTTGCCGCCTTTCTGCTCATGTCCTGATAGTCTTTTGCTCTGATAATGTTCATCGTAATCCCCTTTTCCTTTCTCTCATGAGGCAGGAGGCGCCTTCCCGCCTCCCGCCCGTTATTTACTGCAGATTTTTCTGCCTCTGTCTTGACTTTATCAGCCAGGCAACGCCCTTTCAAGGGTTTGCGGGCAACTGCACAAACAGGGATAAAAAAAGGCAAGCGCAAATCACTTTTCATTTTCCATGGAAGATGATATGATACATACATCAATACCTGTCAGGAGATTTTTACATGGTTTATGCGATTATTGCCGGTGGGGTATTCCTGTCGGATCTCATCTTAAAGCGTTACATGGACAAAAAATATGCCCGCAAGGTACGCCATCCGCGGCTTGGGGGCAGGATTGTCCTGGAAAAATATTATAACAAAGGCGCGGCTTTGAATTTCATGGTAAAAAGGCCAAATCTTCTGCGCATCATCCACACCGTCATTCTTGTTGTTGTCGGGGTTTTTTCCTATTTTCTGATGCGCCTTAGCGGACACGCGCTGGAAAAAACGGGCGTTGCGCTCCTGCTCGGCGGCGGTTTAAACAACCTTTACGACCGCTACACGAAGGGACATGTCGTCGACTATTTTCATCTGAATTTCGGTCCGAAATGGCTGCGCGCGATCGTCTTCAACATCTCTGACTTCTGCATTTTCATCGGGGCACTGCTCGCCGTTGCCGGATCGGAGGTCTCATGACCAGAGAATCCTATGAAACAATCACCGACATCTTACGGGGACATCCGCGGCGCATCCGGCTGGTATGCCTGCTCAACCACACCTTGACCGGCTTTATTTTTGTGCTGTACCCGGCATTTCTGCTGCTGCTTTTTCTTGAGGGCAGCACTTTTTTCCTGCGGGCGCTTCTCGTCCCCGCCATCTCCTTTGCCGCAGTCACGCTCTTCCGCCGGATCTTTAACGCCCCAAGACCTTATGAGAAGTTCGGCCTTCCGCCTGCCATAGAAAAAGATACGGCCGGGAAATCTTTTCCCAGCCGTCATGTCTTTTCCGTATTTATCATTGCCGCCACCATTTTCTATGTCCACCCTTCCGCCGGCATTCTGCTCGGACTCTTAGGGGTTGTCCTTGCCGTCCTGCGCGTGATCGGCGGCGTTCATGAGCCGCGCGACGTCATCGCAGGCGCTCTTGCAGGGATTCTGTGCGGCGTGCTCGGATACTATGTACTCTAGCCGTCCGGCACCTTACTTTCCCAGTACCTGATTCCGGTATTCATTGGCAGAGACTCCCTCCTGCTTCTTAAATACCCTCGAAAAATGTGCCAGATCTAAAAATCCCACCTGCTCGGAGATATCTCCGATGCGCAGCGACGGATCTTTTAGCAGTTCTTTCGCATGCTCGATACGGACGTGATTTAAAATATCCGAAAAGCTCTGCCCCGTGTGGCGGTTTAGAAGCTTGCTTAAGTGCCACTGACTCACATACGTCTTCTCTGCCACCTCGCAGAGCGTCAGCTTCTTCGTATAATTCTCTTCAATGTAAGTCAGTGCATTCTTCACGATAAAGCTGCTTGATGCGCTCTCCTTGTGTTCTTCCGGCGCTTCCCCATCCTGCGGGTCACGCTTCGGCTCATCCCCGGTAATTCCTTTCCGTTTTAAGTTCCCGCACATCTTGCCGATGGCTTCTTCCAGTTCGTCCATGTTGGACGGCTTGAGCAGAAAGCGCGTCACCCCGAGACGGATTGCCTCCTTCGCGTACTCGAAATCACGGTAGCCCGTCAGAACACAGACCTCGAGATCCGGGAACTGCGAGTGGATCGCAGCGATCATCGCCAGTCCGTCCATCTCCGGCATGCAGATATCCATAAACACAATATCCGGGTGAATCTCCTCGATAATCTTTTTCCCTTCCAGTCCGTCGTGCGCCGTTGCCGCGACCTTACAATTCCACTTTTCCCACGCGATGCTCCTCGATAACCCTTCCACGATGATCGGTTCGTCATCCACAATCATCACCTTGTACATAGCCAATCCTCCACTTGAGCAAATTCCGCTCTCTTTCCAAGAAGTTTAGCCTTTCACGGCACCTGCTGTCAATCCTTTGATGATATTTTTCTGTAACAGCACATACACAATCATGACCGGGATGACAATGATCGTAACCGACGCCGCCATCAATCCGAAATCGGTTCCATACTGGGAACTGATCTGTTCTAACAGTGTGGAGATCGGATACCTGGTCGGGTCACGCATCATGATTTTCTGTACAAAGAGGTCGTTATAAGACCAGAGGAAACTAAAGATGGCAACCGTTGCAAGTGACGGTCTGCAAAGCGGAACAATAATTTTTCCAAATACCTTAAATACATCTGCGCCTTCCATGTAGGCAGCTTCCTCCATCTCCAGCGGAATGCTCTGCATGAAACCGGTCATAACGATCGTCGCAAAGCTTAAGTTTCCAGCAATCTGCGGCAGGATAACCGCAATGCTTTTGTTCAGAAGCCCCCATTCCACCATCATCTTAAACACCGGAATGATCGTGGAAAATACCGGAAACATCAGACTTGCCACGATGAGGCTACGGATCAGCTCCTTGCCTTTGAAATGATATCTGGTAAGTCCGAATGCCATCAGCGACGCGAATACCATAACGCCTACCGTTACCGTGCCGGAGATCACGAAGCTGTACCTATAGGCTCTTAAGACGTTTAACCGCTCAAATGCCGTCTGATAATTCATCCAGGTGAACGTCTCCGGAAGTGAGAAGGAGGAGCGGAGCACCTCCGCGGACGGTTTAAAGGAATTCAGCACCACCCACACAAACGGGAAAATGGTGAGCACCGCCCAGAAGATCAGTACGAGATAAATGACAACCGTACCGGCTCCGATTCTCCTGTGTTTTTTTCTGACTGTCGTTACACTTACTGCTGCATCCATTTAAGCCACCCCCTTCTTTTTCTCTGCTCTTGCGCGCTTTTTCGCTTCTTTGTCGTCCGCATCTGCCGTAAGAAAGCCGACTGCCTTCGACACCACAATGCCGAGCACCACGATCAGTACCGCCAGTGTAGAACCATAATCATAATTGTTCAGTCCGAAGGTCTGTTGGTACATATACGTTCCAAGGAAATGGGTCAGTCCCTGCGGCGCGCCGTTTGGCACCATGACCCACGGAAGATCAAATACTTTTAATGCTCCCGTTACCGCCAGTGTGACCGATGTAAAGAATACCTGTTTCATCATTGGCAGTGTAATATAAAATACCTGTTTAAAGCGGCTGCATCCGTCGATGGACGCCGCTTCATATATGTCGTCAGGAATATCGCTTAACCCCGTGAGTAGAATGACAAAGTAAAAACCGATGTAACTCCACAGCGTCGGGATACAGACCATGATAAATGCCAGGCTGGGGGAAAGCCAGTTGACCGGCTTTGCTCCAATGCTCTCTAAAATCTGATTCAGCATACCACCGTTATAGTTGTAGAATAATTTGAACAACAGACCAATCGCCGTTGCAGAAATCACTACCGGAAAAAAGTACACCGTACGGAATAACTGCTGAAGCTTTTTTATCTGTGAAACCATTACCGCAAGCACAAATGCGATTCCGACCTCAAAAATCACCGTGAGCACCATCATCTTCAGGGAATTGATGAGCGCCGTCCTCACATCCGGGTCTGTAAACAATTTCTTGTAATTTTCAAATCCAATAAACTTCCATTCAGTTCCCGGCATCTCGATGATTGCCGTCATATCATAAAAGCTGTTCTTAATATTCTGCACGAACGGTATGTAAAGAAAGACTAACATGAACAATAAACCCGGTACTAAAAACACCACAAGCGGCCATTTTTTCTTATATAACATCTTTCTTCCACCTTTCTATCAAAAAAATTACTGTTTTTTGGGTACAAAAAACGAAGGGGCCGCTGGGCATAGCCCCTCCGTCATACTGTTTTCTGTATCTGATTTTACTGCTGCACCAATGTGAGTGCCTCGTTGATGGCATCTTCCGCCGACATAGCGCCTGTGGATACCTTGACAATCTCTACCACAAGTGTCTTGTATGCATCGCCGATTCTGGAATCTGTCGGTGCCACGATCGCCGTTGCATTGCTTGTGTACTCTGCGATAGACTGTGCAAACGGTGTTGCGCCCTCTACCGGTGTTACCTCAACAGCTGCCTGGGATACGGCGCCGGTTGCTTCCCAGTATCTCTGAACGCCTGCCTGGCAGGTGTGTGCCATGACGAATTTCACTGCTGCATCTCTCTTGTCCGGATCTTCCCATGCCTTCTTTGTGATATAGAATCCGGAAGAGATACCGCCTACCAAAGAGCCCGCCTCTGCTTTCTGATCCGGAACACCCGGGAATGCGATCACAACGGTGTTGTCGGTATCCTCGATGTTTCCTGCATACCAGGAACCGTCTAACTGCATGGCAGCTTTCTTGTCGCGGAATAGCTGGCCTGTGTATGCGTCATCAACGGTGTCAGTATCCTCCGGGAATGCACCCATATCTCTTAATGTCTTAAACATCTCAAGACCCTTTACCCATCCTTCCGGCGCGCTCGTCGGAATGGAAGTATACTCATCCACGCCGGATGCATATAACATCAGGAACTCAATCCAGTAATGCGGTACGTTGTTTAACGAGCAGGCAATCGGAATGATGTCGTTCTCCTTGAACGTCTCAATCGCTGTCTCCATGGAAGCCCAGTCTGTCGGAAGTTCCAGATCGTACTGGTCGAACAGATCCTTGTTGCAGTATAAGCCTTCCCAGTATCCGGTTGTCGGAACCGCACGCTCAACACCGTCGGTGTTTGCCGCTGCCTGCAATGCGGAATCCAGTGTGTCTGCCGCATAGTCCGGATATTCTGCGCGGATGTCTTCAATCGATACCAGCTTATCCGTTGCAATGATGCTGTCCGCGGTTGCATCCGTGAAGAACTGGATGACATCCGGCTCATTGCCTACGGAGAAGTCCGCATTGACTGCTGCTTTCCATTCCTCATCGGATGTCTGTGAATTGTCTTCGATCGTTATGTAGTCATACTGTTCCATAAACTCTTTGTTGATTGCTTCGTAGGTCTCCTTATTCGGATCGGTTCCTCCGAACATCGACACAGTTCTTAATGTCACCGGATTTCCGGATGCTTCTGCAGTACCCCCGCCTGCTTCTGTTGTTCCGGCTGTCTCTGTCTTTGTGTCGGCTGCCGTGTTGTCTGTCGTTGCAGTCTCATCGGACCCTGCCCCGCATCCTGCCAGCATGGACACTGTCATTGCGCCAGCCAGCATCATGGATAATACCTTTTTCTTCATAGTCAAAACCCTCCTTGTTTTTGTTCCTGCAAATGTTTTTCATTTGCTATACTGATATTATACGAGCAGAACTCACAAAAGGCATTAGACCCATTTGACATTATTTGTTCAATCTTGCTATGTTCTTTAACTCATTTTGCGCTTCGCTTCTCTCTTTTAACGATATTTCATCCTCATGGTCAACGTACGGTATCGTAATCGTCGAAACCGTGATGCAGTCTTCCTCCTGCTCGATCGACAGACCGTATTCGTCCCCATATACCAGGCGGATTCTGCGGTTCACGTTCTGAATCCCAATGGAGGTGTGGCGTCCGGTATTCTTCGGAAGCTTGCTCTCATCGCCCTCCAATATAGCATGGATCCGCTCCAGCTCCTCCTCCGTCATCTTTTTGCCCGTATTGCGCACTTTTAAGTAGACATTTTCATCATCGTGGTATACGTGAAGCCGGATGACGCCGTTTTTTACCGTCTCTACCCCATGCACAATCGCATTTTCCACAATCGGCTGTAAGATCAGCGGCGGCACCATCAGATAGAGCAGATCATCGTCAATCTTGCGCTCGATCGAGAGTCTCTGCCCGAACCGCATGGACATAATGTAAAAATAGGCATCAATGCACTGCAGTTCCTCCGCAAGGTGAATCTCCTTTACATTGGCGCGGTTCATCCGGTAATCAAGCACGGTTCCCAGCGATTCAATCATTTTAGACACGACCGTATCTCCCGACATCCGTGCCTGCCAGTTCATCATCTCTAACGTATTGTTCAGGAAATGCGGATTGATCTGCGCCTGAAGCGCCTGAATCTGTGCATCCTTGCGCGCAAGCTTTTCACTGTACATGGAATCAAACAGATACTTCACCTGCGCGGACATGCTGTCGAAGCTCTCCTTCATCTGCATAAATTCCTGATTGGGCATGTCTCCCTCGACCGTGATTCCCATCTCTCCCGCTTCCATCCGTCCGGAAGCGCGGAGCATCCGGTCGATCGGGTGCTGGATATTCCTGCGGATAAAATACACCACATAGCCAAACAGCGGAATCAACAGCAAAAACATCAGCGCAACAATCGTATAGAACTGGTACAGCCCGGAATAGAGTTCGCTCTTTCTGGCAAAAAGTACAATGCCGATATGAAAATCATCCCGCCGCTCCTGGTACAGATACGCGCGGTAGGTAGCGTCCTCCGCCTTTGAGAATGTGTGGTTGCTCACCCCGTCATACTTTTGCAGAAGCTGCTCTAAAAGCTGTTCCTTGTCACTCTTCTCCTCGTTTTTCACAAAGTCAACCCGCGCATCGCGGCTTCCGAAGCAGACCACCATATCATTCAAAAGACCGGTATCCACATCCTGAAACACCTTGCTGCGGTTTAACTCCACCACCAGCGTGCCGTACCGTGTATAATCCATCGTCGTGTACAGATTGCGGACGATAAAAATACGCCCGTCGACCACCCGCACGCAGGCATACGCCGAATCCGAATCTATCACATCTTTGAGGTAAGGCTGTATCTCATCCACATAACTCTTTAACGAGATGCCGGTGCGCGAAGAAAAGCTCTCCGGATCTTCGGTTCCGTAACAGTAGTAGGCATACATATTAAAACGCTCGTCCAGATAGAACTTTCCGCGCAGGCTGGTATAGACATCCTGAAGATAGTCGTTTCTGGAATAGTCTCCCCGGAGGTATTTTTTCCAGGCATTCTCCCAGGTCTTCTCATAGGAAGGTCTCTGGCAGAGCGTGATGGCATCCTCGATGCGGATCGATGCAAAGGAAGCCATATTCTCTAACTGATCCTCCATCAGACCTTCCGTCTTCTCAATGATTCCCTTCCGGTAGGAGCTGGTGGTATATGCGAAAAATACCGCGATCGGGACACCCCAGCACAGGATGACAAATACTATAATTTTCTTCTTCAATGACGACAGTCGTCTCTTTTTCTCCATAAAGCTGCCTCCCCGTGTTCTCTCTCCATTATAGCAGAACACCGCCGCGCGGACTAGTTATACCGTGTCTTTCCAAGTTTTGAGCACTCCACCGGAGATGTCCGCAAGCTGCAGACAATTTTAGGACTTTCGTGTGCCTCTTATCGAATTGCTGAACAAAACATAACCGCGCGAAGCCGATGTCTGAATTGCCATCTGCCATGTTTTTAATAGCAGATGGCAACGAGTTTCGGTTCGCGCGGTTTTATATTGTCTGTGAAGAGGTGCCATTAGGGACACCAGAAAGTCCGCCCATTGTCTCCGGTGTGTCGGACATGCACCCGTCGGATTGTCCAAACGTGGAAGAGACGCGGAATTCGATGCAAACATTCAGCTGGAAGAAATGCTCACATTTTTCTCCAACGAATATTCCCTCTGCATTTCCACATGAAATCTCCAAGTGCGTTTCTTATAATATTACTTATCAAACCAAAGTACGATATGCTTATTGCGGCAGTTCCTTTTATTTCCCGCATCCCGGATCAAATTCGGGATTACACATATAAAAGTTACTGCGGTCGAGATCGTCCTGAATCATCCGCAGTCCCTCGCCGAAGCGCTGGAAGTGGACAATCTCCCGCTGACGTAAAAAGCGGATCGGGTCGCAGACCTCCGGATCCTTGACCAGACGCAGAATATTGTCGTAGGTCGTGCGCGCTTTCTGCTCCGCCGCCATGTCTTCAAACAGATCGGTGATCGCATCGCCCTTGGACTGGAACTCGCACGCATTGAACGGAATGCCTCCCGCTGCCTGCGGCCAGATACCTGCCGTGTGATCCACATAGTAAGGCGCAAACCCCGCCTCCTCCAGTTCCTCCGCACTCAATCCCTTTGTAAGCTGACGGACGATGGAAGCAACCATCTCAAGATGCGCCAGCTCCTCCGTGCCGATATCGGTCAGAAGTCCTGCCACTTTCCGGTCCGGCATGCTGTAGCGCTGCGACAGGTAACGAAACGATGCTGCCGCTTCTCCGTCCGGACCGCCGTACTGTGTCAGAATAATCTGCGCGATCTTCGCATTGGGGCGTGTGATGTTGACCGGGTACTGCAGGCGTCTCTCATAATTCCACATTAGCAGCCACCTCCTTCCCACGGCAGGGGCTGTTTTGCCCAATCCCAGTAAGTATCTGGATTTGCCGTATCAATCGTCAGCGGTCCGAATTTGTCCGCATACACCTGCATGGCATTTCTGCGCATTTCTATATGATGATTGAAGTAACAGATCGCTTCCGCATCGACGGGATGCGTATCCAGATACTCCGTAATGTCCACCACAGCAAAGCTCACCATATTGATCCAGTGCAGAAGCTGCGCCTGATTCATCTGTGTCATCTGATTCATCAGCAACGCCTGCACCCCCTTCCCACTGCCAGAAACGGCTTATCAAGTTCTGGGAATATGGTTCCGGTTTCAAGTGCCTTATCCAGTTCATAGGTCGTTTTAAAGTGCTGCCAGGGAACATATGCCATCGCAACCACATATTCCGGCTGTCTATCAGAAGCTGCATCCGGTTCACATGCACATCGGCTGCGCATGTTTCCTGCTGCATTGTAATTTCTCATGCGGCTCTCCTATTATGATATCTTCCCTTTACTCTATGCCGCATCCCATTCACTTGTGCTAATCTCCCTCGTTAATTTTATCTACTGCATATAAAATCCTTTCCATCTGGGGACGCATGCTTCCGACCTTGTCTAAAAGCTGTTCTGCCTCCTCCTTCTGCTCGTTGACCTGTGCAAGATTGTTTTCAATCCGCGCGCGAAGTTTCTGTCTGCGCCCGATCAGCCCGTGCTTGATCTCCACCATCTCCTTGGGATCGACGAGCGCAACTGCTTGTGTTACCCACACATGCGCATCGTACAGTTGATAATTGGAGAGCATGCGCACCAGTCTGCCGTTAAAATATTCCAGATCCTCATTGGTTCTCTGGTATTTCTGGCGTTCCTTGACCGCCTCCAGATAATACTGCCACTGGTTTTCCAGTTCTCCCGCACTTTTTACATGGTATTTTTCACACGCATAATCGACCGCATTGGCAACATTGATATATTTCAGTTTGACCTTGTTAAGCAGAACAATCGCACGGTTCTGGCTCCGCTCCGCCACCTGTATCTCCGACAGGTCATTCTGGATTTTCATGTAAATACCGCACACCACCACCGCAGTTGCAAAGATCAGTCCCATCCACGCATAGTAGAAATCCTTTTCCAGAATAATCTGTAAAATTCCGAACACCACCGCGAGCGTCACCGCCAGACCGACAATAATATACAGCACATTTTTTAACTTTTTCTGCTGATGGTCCAGGTATTCCTTGCGCAGATTCCACTCGGATTTTTCCCGTTCCAGATATTTCATATCCCTCTGCAGCGTATCCCGGTGCAGTTCGTTGGTCTTAAAACGTTTGATTGCCTCCGGCAGTTCCCGCTCCTGCTGCTCTAACTGTGCAAACTGTGCATCCGACAGCTTCTTGGAAGAGTTGAGGAATTCCGTGCGCGCCTTGTTTAACTGCACCACATTTACCGCGATCTCAGAAATCTTATCTCTTTCTTCCTTCGGTATCTTCTCCAGAGTCTCAATATCATTCAGATAGGACGTCACAATCCGGTATTCTTCCTTCTCATCGTCCAGCTCCTTGGTCAGCTCAATCATCTGCTCTAGGCGCTCCACCACGTACTGTTCAATCTTACCGGTATTTTTATAATCCTTTTTTGAGAGAACCGTTGTATTTAATTCTCCCATCTTACTCTCAAAATCAGGTTCCTTTTTCTTTCTCTTCCAAAAAAACATCGTTTCACGCTTCCTCTATATTCTGCAATTTTTCCGATAGGTATCTTTCCACTCTGCAAGCATTCCTGCAATTTCATCTTCCTGCCCGTCAGCAAACAGTCCGTCCACCTGCTCTTCAAACTGACGGATTTCGTCCATCCGGGAAAGTTCGGAAAGCCTGTGCGCCGCCTCCGCCGCCTCCTCTGCCGTCATGCCGCATTCCGCCGCCGTATTCTTGAATCCGTCATCATCGTGCAGACACCGGTACGCATAGAGACATTCGCGGAGAGATTCGGGATTCTCATTGAGTCCGTACGCCTTCCGGTAACAGTCCGCTGCTTCCCGAAACCGGAATAATCCGGTATACGCTTTTCCCATGTTGTGCCAGACATTCCCGACCAGGATCGGATTCTCCGCTGCCTGATTCGCAAGCAGCGTTCTGTACGCCGCGATAGCTGCCGCATAGCGCCCGTTTGTCACATAGCGGTCAGCGCGGATCTTGCTGCACTCGTATTCGGATTTGTGTTCCAGCTCCGCGATCTGCTGCGCAATCTGCGCGATCTGCATTCTGTCACAATACCCGCTCTGCGACAGCAGACAGGTCACAAACTCGGACAGGGTGCCGCCTTTTCTCACAATCTCCCGAAGGGCATCTGCAGCATCTTTTAGTTTCAGTTCCCGTTCCAGCCAGTTGCAGAGATCCTCATTCATAAAATCACTGCGGAGCAGATAGACATTGTGGCAGATATAATAACTTAATTCCTCCAGCGAGTAAACGCCGATTGCCGCCTCCTCCACATAATATGGAAATGCCGCCATATTCTGATTGCACAGAATCAATTCTCCCATCGTCTTCTCCCACACCTCTACGGATTCTCTTCCGAAAATTCCATCCGGTAATCCCACACTTTATCCGAACTCTTAAATAATTCCCCGAATCCAAGATCCCGGATCTGGATCCAGACCTTTGTATCCGAAACCGGTTTTGCCGTGATGCGAAGCCTCGTTGCCTTGTCCGGGCGTTCCGGCAGATCCAGAAGCTTTAGCTTCTCCACCTTCGCCTCCCGGCTTCCCGGCGGCTGCAGCCAGAAATCAATCTCCGGCGTTCCCGCAAGGATCACTTCGCACATTCCCTGCGTCTCGTACCAGTTGTCCCCTGCACTGATCAGCGTATAGAACTCTGCTTTTCCCATATTCCGGACTTTTAAGCTGACATTGACTTTCATCTCATTGTCGCCCAGATATACATAATCCCAGTTTTCCTGCTGTTCACTGCACAAGGCGGCGTAGCAGGCCCCCTTGGAGTACAGATTCTTCCCGACAAACGCTCTCCTGCCCTGACACAGAAACGCCACGGACTGTTTCATCCAGTCCCCGTCAAATCCGTCTCCCGTCAGGTACACCGACGAGACAATATGTCCGCGGAAGCAGTCCTTTAGAATGCCAAGAAAATTCTCGTCCCGGCTGTCCGCATTCATCCGGCGCACTTCCTCCGCCAGCGAGATCAGCTGCGGCGTCGTTCGTTTTTCCTTATATAATCTGCAGCAGCTGATATCCTCCCTGCGGTAATCGAACAGATACACGTCGTGCATCGAAAGTTCCGGCACCTGATGGTAGGCAAAATAGTAAAAACATTCTTTCCGGTCAAGCAGCTGCAGCTTTTCCCGGTCAATTCCAAGCTTCGGCGCCATCGAAAGGAACAGCTCCGTCGCCTCCCGCGACAGCTTTTCCATACAGATGACCAGCCGGTCCGGCTCCCATCTTCTGTCGGGGCCGCATGCCAGTCGTATCAGTTTTTTCAGATAGAGGGTCAGCAGTTCCTCCGCCGGATAGGTCTCCCCATCCACAAAAACCTTCTCACCGCCGACCGCCCGCGAGAGAAGTCTGCCGTTCGCCTCCTCGCCCTGTGCAATGGCAAGCCGCACTGCCTCCTCGCCGACAAACCACTGCCCGATTCCTTTCTTCTTGGTAATCAGCGCCGGAATCTGATAGATTTCGCTCCCTGCAATCGCAGAAAAGGTCTCCGGTTCTTTCTTATTCAATTCATAGCTGCTGATCACAGCGTACTGGTCATCCAGATCGATTCCCAGATAAAACCGGTGTTCCATATGTTCCCCTCTCTGTGCTACAATAGCCGGTATGCCTCTTCCGTCACTTTTGTCATGCCATAATAGCGCTTCATCTTCCCGGCAAGCTTCTCTCTGTCATCGAGCGTACACGCCAGCAGCATCTCATTCAGCCATGCGTAGCGGTCTCCGCTGCCCTCTTCCATAATATCCCCGTTGCCCAGGCAGCCGCTCGCCCCGATCTGCCCGTCCGCGGTCTGGCTCTCCAGGATATAATACTGAACCTTCTCCCCGAAGAACAGGATAAAGTCTTTTACATAGATTCCGTCATACATTTCCGTCAATTCATCCGCAAGATATTCCTGCTGTGCCTCCAGCCGGTAATGAACCTCGATCTGCTGCCCCGGCGCGGTGTGATATTCCAGAAAGAACTTATCTGTAAGCTGATATTTGCGCAGCAGCTTTTCGTCGAACTTCCGGAAAAATGCAAAATACAGATTATGCCGGATGCAGGTGTCAAGAAGCTCGTCCGCGATCTTTCTGTCACGCTCCGACAGGTGATTCTCCGAGAGATATTTTAGCAGTGCAATCCGGCAGACGCGGTTTAGATCGCCCCCGGTCATATAACGCTCCCTGATCTGGCGGAACACATGCTCCGGCACGACGGCGTCCTCCGTGAGATACATATTGGCAAAATAAGAGAGATACGCCATGCAGACCAGATCTCTGCCGCCCCCTGCGCAATAACTTTCGTAGATCTCTTCCATGTGCGGCGTGTAATCGGTCGTATAGAGCATCTGTGTCAGAATCCGCTCTTCCAGATCAAACGTGTCGATCTGAAATTCGCCCGCAGCTTTCCACAATTCCGCCATCTGCTTGGTCGGCCCATTAAAATACTTGCAGAGGTAAATCAGCATGACATCGCTGTATTTTCCCTGCCGGAAGGTGCTCTCCGCAAATCCCAGCAGAAAATCATCCTCCTCATAGCCGTGATCCGCGATCGCATAGCTGCAGAGGGAGACACGCCACTCCGTCTTCAGATAATCGTAGCCGTCGATCTGCACCATCTGATAGGCCTTCTCATAGAGGTGGTTCTCCGTCAGAAGCGCGGCCATCTGCCTGCGCACACTCACGTCGGAAAGTGCCTCCGCGAGCTGCCCCTTCATCAGATCCAGTTCCCCCTCCGAATAGGAAAAATCCCTGCCGTCTTTTTTCTCGTAAGAAATCAGCGCAAGTGCAAGCCGGACGAGATAGGTTCTGGAAAGTCTGCCTGATTGCAGCAGCTGCAATGCATAGGTCTTCTCGGTATCGCTCCATGCCTCCGGCTCCATATGCCTGCTCATATGCCAGAGCAGATAGGCGTTCTCCCCCGGTGCAAGCGAGAGACACTGACCCACATACCGCTCCGGATACATCAGCGCCTCATCCTGGTATACCACACTCGAACAGAACCGGTTGCCGTTCGTATCTTCCAGCACAATGCTATACTGCGGCGTATACGCCTTAAAATAGGCGGTTCCGTTCACAAACGACACGCTCTGCGGCATTTTCATCTCCTCATGCCAGATGATGGCGCGGGCGATCTGACGGTTGATGCAGCTGATTCTGTGTGTGAACAAAAGCGGCGCCAGACTGTGTGCCAGTTCTTCATCCAGTATACCCTTGGGCAGCATCTCATCGTAGATCACCGCCAGATGATCGTTGATGTGCCCCGCCTCGATCTGTGCCATTGCAAACTGCTCCATCGTGCGCTGATATTTCTGGTATACCTCCGGCTGTTTCGTTCTGGCTGCTATGATATTGACAAACAAGACCGCCTTCTGCGTATAGGAAAGCGTACTGTCATACTGGAAATACATCTGAATCATGCGCGGAACTCCGCCCACCTCACGCGCATCCAGCGACATCAGATACGCCTCATAGAGTCCTGTAAGCCTTATCTTCTGCTCGATTCCGAGCTCATACCACCGGTGGTACTCGGTTTCGTAACACTGTGTGCGGATCAGATATGCACAGATAGCAGAAAGCATCTCCTCCTCCGGCTCCACCTGATACGCCGCCTCTAAGATCTCGTACAGTACCCGCGACTTCTCACGCACCTCCGGCAGCAGATGCCTGATCTGCTGTGCAAGTTCCTTTGTGAGGACTCCCTGGCGCATCGCCCACCGCAGGACTTTCAATTCATACGTTCCCAGTCTGGTTAAAAGATAGGGATCCTGCCAGATCAGATAATAGCTTTCCAGATAGAGATATGGGCTGCTGCATCCGCCCTCGATCCATGCTTCAATCGCCTTATACTTTCTTGGACTGCTGTAATAGTAGGATTCCCGCAAAAACAAAAGAATCCAGAACAACAGCGAACTCTTCGGATTCTTCTTAAAAAGGAGTTCAATCTCATCCGTCAGCTTATCGACATAGGACGGTTCCCTCTCAATCAGTGTGCACAGATACAGATAGTATCCCCATTCCGGCGTCTCCCTGTCCCTGCAGCCGCGCTTATAATCCTCCATAATCCACGAAGCTTCCTGCTTCTGCCGGTTCACAATCAACGCCTGCGCTTTCATCAGCGCATACATCTCACACTCCGGTTCCATTGCCATCATATGATCCAGGAGCTCCACGGACTGATTCGCCCATGCGCCGGTCACAATCTTTTTCAGCCGATAATCAATATATAGCTGTGCAAGCCGCATCCGTCCGCGCTGTAATTCCAGATGCTCCTCCGATACGGCTTTTGCGCCGTCCGTCGTGGCGCACACTTCAAACGTAAGCGTCTGCTCCGGCAGGACAATCGAAAGTCTTCCAAAATTCTTCCCGGCATGCATGGCAGCTTTTTTCACATAATATGGCACTTCCAGTGTGCTTCCGATAAAATCCTCATCCGTCAGCTGACTCTTTTCCGGCAAAAGAAACGGCGCGTCCGACTCAATCGAAATGGAGAGATAGCCCCACTCATCCCGGTGCAGCTTCAGGCTCTCCCTGCGGTCGCCGGCCACCTGCTCAAATGAGGCATGATCCGCAAGAAGCGTAACCGCAACCGGCTTTTTCTGTCTGCACCCGCGCAGATATTCCTCCACCTTCTGCCATGACGCCGTGCCGTCCGCCTCCCCGTCATAGAGAAGACGCTCCCTGACCTCGGAGGGCTTTAGTATATTTTTAAAATGACCGGAATAAAACAGATGATATGCCTCCTGGGCACTGCTTTTTGCCAGTCCCGTAAAATCGTTCAGATTCTTAATGCGTCCCGCAGAGGTATCCGCATACAATCTGGATACAGACACAACAAAAGAAAGGTTATATTCTCCCTGGTTGCAGATTAGAAAAAAATCCCCCTTGACAATATCCCCTTCGATCAGTCCATTGCTATGAAATTGGTACCGGATCCGCACCTCTTCCCCCTCAAACTGGGGTGTCAGACATTCCATTCTGGAATCAGAGGTATAGACTACTCCCCGAAACGGCACATGGTTCGTACTTGTGATAATGAAATCTCCGGTGTAATCTCTACCCTCCGTCACCTCAATGTCGACTTTATCTGCAGAAAAAGAAAGAAGCGGTCTGGCGTATTGGAACTTTCCCCTTGCTAGCTGTTGTATCCGTTTACGCAAATTGACACCTGCTTTTCTATTGCTTTTTTGAACGCAATGACTATAATAGATTATAAACTAATTTGGAGGAGTAATCAATGATAAAACACAAGGACCATTTTCATGGAAGTGATCTCGAGAAAATAGAAGAAATCTACGGCATTAAAAAGGAAGAAATCGTCAGTTTTTCCGCCAATGTCAATCCGTTAGGAGTATCTCCGCTGTTAAAACACACTCTGTCCGATCAGATCGACGCCATTACCAGCTATCCGGACAGGGAGTACACCTCTCTGCGCAGATGCATCGCTGCATACTGCGGAACCGAGACGGAGAATGTCATTGTCGGAAACGGCTCCACCGAGCTGATCTCCCTTTTTATTCAGGTTGAGCATCCGAAAAAGGCCCTTGTCATTGGTCCTACTTACTCTGAGTACGAACGTGAAATCGCGCTGGGCGGCGGCACCACACTCTATTATCCGCTGCGGGAAGCCGATGACTTCAAGCTCAATGTCGAGGATTTTCTCTCGCACTTAAATGAGAGCATTGATCTTCTCGCCATCTGCAATCCCAACAACCCGACTTCCTCCTCGATCCCGCGCAGCGACATGCGCCACATCTTAGACGTCTGCAAGCAGTACGACATCTATGTCATGGTAGATGAGACTTACGTGGAATTCGCCGATAATATGGCAGAACTCACGGCAGTTCCGCTGACAAATTATTATAACAACATCGTGATTCTCCGCGGCACCTCCAAGTTCTTTGCCGCTCCGGGGCTGCGTCTTGGATACGCCGTCACAGGCAACCGCGATCTGATCAAGTCCATCAACACGCGCAAGAATCCGTGGACAATCAATTCTCTTGCTGTCATCGCCGGTGAGACAATGTTCACCGACAGCGCCTACATCAAAGAGACCAAATCGTTGATCTCCTCCGAGCGCGCCCGCCTGTGTAAGCTTTTTCACGAGAATCCTGACTTCAAAGTATACGATCCAAGTGCCAACTTTGTTCTGGTGCGCATTCTGCGCGAAGATCTCACCTCGCAGGATCTGTTTGACCGCGCCATCCGGCAGAAAATGATGATTCGCGACTGTTCGACGTTTCCGTTCCTGGATAACAAGTACATCCGGCTCTGCTTTATGAAGCCAGAGGACAACGACCGTCTGATCCGCTGCCTCTTCCATCAGAATTAAAGAGAAGCGGGATCCGTGATATTGGAGGAAAGCAGATAACTGGAAGTTCCGGATAGAACAGACGGCGGCAATTCTGACCGCAAAATCCGGTATTTCTAACCATGCCGCGCTTGGCATCTTCGATGATCCATGTCTTTCCAAGCTTGGAGCACTCCACGGACTGTGTCCGCAAGCCGGCAGACAATTTTAGGACTTTTGTGTGTGTCCCTTATTGGCACCTCTGAACAAAACATAACCGCGCGAAGCCGATGTTTGAATTGCCATCTGCCATATTTTTAATAGCAGATGGCAACGAGTTTCGGTTCGCGCGGTTTTATATTGTCTGTGAAGAGGTGCCATTAGGGACACCAGAAAGTCCGCTCATTGTCTGCGGCTTGTCGGACACACTCCGTGAGTGTCCAAACGTGGCAAAGACACGGAATGAGATGCCAGCCACGGCATGGAAGAAATACATGAATTTTGCTTCAAAGAATTGCCGCCGTCTGTTCTATTCCGGAACTTTCGGTTCTCGGGTAATCTCACAATATCACGGATCCCGCTTTTCTTTTTATGTAAACTGCTTCATCTCGTCAGTTCTGCCTCGGATCGTTCCGATGGCCCCCTTTACTTCCTCCGCATAGTTCCGGTTCTGCTCGCTCATCTCACGCACCTGCTCGGCGCTTGCAGTCACTTCCTCTGTCGCTGCAGACAGCTGTGAAATATTCTCCACAATACGGTTGTTGGAATCCGACAGTCCTGTGATCTGTCCCGCGATCTCATTGATATCTCCGATAAGCTGTGACATATTTTCATTCAGACGTTCAAAAGACTCTGCCGCAACCGCAATCTTCTCATTCTGGCTCTCTGTCGCTTCCACCGAAGACTCCACCGAAGTCATAACGTCGCGTGCATTTTCATTCAGCTCGTTGATGATCGTGGTAATCTCCTCCGTGGACTTCTTCGTCTGCTCGGCAAGCTGTCTGATCTGTTCAGCAACCACGGCAAATCCGCGTCCTGCCTCACCGGCTCTCGCACTCTCAATGGATGCGTTGAGTGCCAGCAGGTTCGTCTGGTTGGAGATATTGAGGATCATGCCTGCGATCTCCTCGACCTCCTTGGTCTTATTCTGCAGGCGTGTCATGGACTCCGTCACTTCATGATTCGTCGCCGCGATCTGCTCGGACTGGTTCTTCAATTCTTCCATTACCTGCAGATTCTCCTGAATATTCTCATTGGAATCCGTCGCCACATCCACCATCTTTCTGGAGCGCTCGCCCGTCTCGTCAATAGCCGACTGGATACTCTGTGTCATATTATTCTGCTCTTCGATATTCTTCGCCGTCGTGTTGGTTGCGGAAGAAATCTCCTGCATGCTCTGCGCAACTGTCTCCGAAGTGTGCACCAGTTCATCCACAAGACTGGTACTCCTCTCAGACTCATCCCGCACAGTCTTTGAGATGTCAAGAATTCCTTCCAGCATCACCTTCTGTTTCTCACCCTCGGACGCTGCAGACCCCAGTGCATGATCGCTGAATGTCTTGGCTATGCTGCCCACCCGGTACATAATGAAAAATAACAGATACACACATAATACCCGGCACAGGCTGTCCACATCCTGCAAACCAATCCCCTTGATTACACGAATGACCTCCACCAGTGTAAATAACGCCGAAAAAGCGATACAGGTCTGTTTATATCTCTTCATATCATAATACGGAATCTGCAATGTCAGAATGGCAATCAGTGCAAAATAGATAAACTCTGCATCTGTCTGCATTCCAATCAACGCAAATTCTACGCCGACACCGATGGCAACAACCCTCTTTAATCTCACATCAGACTTATTGCGCAGATAAAACGCCAGTTCAACCACCGTGAATAAAATAATCAGCACAACATTTCCGACCGCCGTACCGACTGCAATGCTCTTGCTCACAAGCTTCGCCAGCAGATATACCACAAACAGTACCCATAAAATGACCACTGCAAAAATATAAAATGTATTCATATAGTGGTAGCGTTCACTCTTGTCCTTGTAGATGTAATCCTTGTCTGAACCTGATGTCTGACCCATAGTCTAACTCCCTCCTGTCACTCTTTCTCTATCGATTCAAAACTTTCTTCCATTATAGTATATTTCTCCCATTTTTTCTACTATTTTCCAATTATTTTGACTAATTTTTTACACATTCCTTATCCTCGCGCAACACAACGCATCCGCTTCTTTTCCGTAAGCTGCGGCAGGTTGCTCCAGCGACATAATTCTACTCCGACGCAGTGCGATCCTGCCGAAGGGCTTTTTCATTCATAGGACGTAATTTCCTATGAAAAAATCCGGCGGATACTTCCGCCGGATCTCTCATCCCCGCTCTTTTTCATATGCCGTATACAAAAACTCCACGCAGCCGTCTACGCGGTACAGCCTGAAATTCTGTAAAAACAAAAGTGCCGCCTCGTACATTTTTTCATCCTGCTCGTCCGCAAGGCTTCCCTCAAGCAGATAACTCATGCCGTTGTGGTATTCCCGTCCGTCCTGTATCGTGTAGTGGCGCCACAGTTCTTTTCGTTGCGCGCATACGGTCTGCTCCCGCATAAGTGTCTCCAGAAACTGTACGCACGGTCTTTCCGCCTCGCTGTAATGATTCCGGTACAGATACACAAAATGGTGCGGCGGTTCGATTCCGGGATTCTTCAAGCCATACTGGTTGACCGGATAATTGTCCTTCTGCTGCACCCAGCCAAACACCCCGTGAAATGTCAATCCGCCAACCGCCGCAAACTGCGTCCTCTGCTCTAATTTCTCCGGGGAGGATACCTTCTCTCCCAGTTCCGCTGCAATTCTTCCGGCAACCACAAAAAGCCGTCTGTGCATCTGTGCACAGCGGTAAAAATACCAGGCGTCATAGTACGTTGTGCCGGACCAGCTTAAGCCGCAGCGCGCCGTCAGGCGCTTCCCCGCTCTTTCCATGGAAAATACACTCATCCGCGCATTGGCACGCAGGAAAAATTCAAGGACAGTCTCCGTGATTTGCGGCTCCGTCTTCCTGCCGGTGCCGCCTCCCGTGTCCTTACACTTCTGGCAGCACAGGCCAAACAGCTCTCCCACACCGTCCTCGTCCAGCTTTTTTTCGTGATAGTCCCGCAGGATGGCATTGGCAATCTGATAGAGAATGTTGGCTTTCCACTTCCCCACCATGCGCACGACCCCCATGATATCCTCATAGGATTCACACCAGAGTTCCTCCGGATCCTCCGAATGTTCAAAGGTGTCTCTTCCAGGGCGGATCCAGCTCTCGCCGTCGACTGCCGGTCTGGCTTTTTCCCCTTCCGCCTCCCGCTCCTTCGCCTCTTTGAGCAGAGACTCCAGAAAGAGAACGCTCCACTTTTTTCTGCCGGTCTTCTCCGGAATCCGGTCTGCTGCGCTGACCTTTTTTGTCTTCACCCGCTCTGCTTCCATTCCTAACCTTTCGCATTGTAGCGGCTGCCGGTCTGCCGCGTCTGATTACTGTCCGACGCATAGCGGCTGTAATTGCCGCTGGTCGTATAAGAAGTTGCCAAAAGCGCTGCCGCCTGTTTTCTACAGTTGCTCTTCACACCCGAAGCCAGCACCTGCACGCGGTTCGACAGCGTGCTCTTATCCCCGAAAATCTTCTGCACCGCCTCCGGTTTTACTGTCTGAAACACCGTCTTATCAAACGACAGCGTGCCGTCTTTCTCCAACGTGATTCCGATCTGTTTCAGGGCGGTCTCCCGCGCGGAGATCTCCGTTTTCAGCTTCTTTGCATACGTCTCGTCCACACTGTCCGACAAGTCACCAATCTTGCGGATCATCATATTGTAATCGGATACAAAACTTTCCATTTCCTTCGTAAGCTGCTTTCCGGTGTCCTCTCCCTCCTGGTAAAGGGATTTTTCTCCCTCCTCCAGAAAACGCTTCATATGCGTCTCCACACGCTCCGCCGCCAGTCCCGTGATCTCATAATCGTAGCTTTTTTTCTGATTCTCCACGATTTTGTCGCCGGATACGGCTGTCCCGTTTTGAAACTGATTTAAAAACTGCATCCACGCAGATGTCCTGTAGTTTTTACTCTTTGGCGCGCTCTGCGTCGTTCCTTTGGATGATGCGCGTGTCTTTGTGCTGCTGGAAAACGCACGCATCTTTGCCAGCCGGTTGTTCCTCGCACTCAGAATGGCAGACTGGTCTCTGTTATAAATTCTCATACTCATTTTCCTCGTTTCTTTTCTGTATCCCTATCGTTCGTTAAGATACGTCTCATAAGCCGACGCAAAATCATTAAACTTCTGTTTCGCCATCAGAATGGACTCCCCGTTCTTCAGCAGGATCGTTCCCACCTCAAAACTTTTTACCGCGGCAAAATTCACCAGATACCCGCGATGGCAGCGGAAAAACCCGTTGCCTAAAATTTCTTCCACCTCCTTCATTCTGGCATAATATGCAATGATTCCCGTGTTTGTGTGAAGCACCACCTTACGCCCCACACTCTCTGCATAGAGAATGGTTTTCTGATCCACACAGCAATAGGTTCCGTCTGTTTTAATCAGCAGCGGGCGCTTCCTTTCTGCCCCTGCTTTTCTCTGTTTCAGTTCTCCCGCATTGTCAAACGCTTTTCTGCGGAACCATACCGGAATCTTTTTCTGGCACTCCTCTATGCCACTATCCGAAAGGAAAAGAACATCCGGCATTGTGCCGCTTCCCTCAATTTCATCTCCGCAAAGAATCTGTACATCCTCTCTTACATATTCGCCTTCCATCTCTTTTAAATACTTACGCACGGATGCCTCATTCCCGCACGCCGCAATATATAACACTCATATTCCTCCCCGCTTTCGCATCCATGCTCTGTTTTCTACTTTATATATCGGTCATATTTTTCATTCTTTCATTTTTCGTAACGAAATGCGCTGTTTTTGTCATCAAAAAAACGGTTGACACATTTACTGTATTATTGTATTATCTGATTAGTACAGATGATTTAGAAAGGAGATGACACTATGGCATGGACCCTTGATTCTGATCGTCCCATCTTTTTACAGATCGTGGAACGAATCCAGACGGACATCGTTTCCGGCCGCTACCAACCGGGAGATAAGCTTCCGTCCGTACGCGATCTCGCAGCGGAAGCATCCGTCAACCCGAACACCATGCAAAAGGCCTTTGCAGAACTTGAACGCACCGGTCTGGTCTATTCCAGACGGACCAGCGGACGCTTTATCACGGAGGATTGTCATATGATAGAACAGTTAAAAACCTCTCTTGCTACCGAGAAAATGGAAGAATTTTTAGCACAGATGCGGCAGCTCGGCTTTCAAAACGATGAAATCCTGTCGCTCATGAATCAGACGATGAAAGGAGAAAAACAATGAGCACTTTGTTGGAGTGTAAAGATCTAACCAAATGTTACGGCAAAAAAACCGCCATCGACCATATTAACCTCGCCATTGAGAGCGGACACATCATCGGCCTGCTCGGACCGAACGGAAGCGGCAAAACCACCCTGATCAAGATGATCAACGGTCTGCTTGCCCCCACCTCCGGTTTGATCTTCATGCAGCAGAATCCGATCGGCGCGGAGAGCAAAAAACATATCTCCTATCTGCCGGATCACACTTATCTGAATATGAACGAGCGGGTTCGCGATATTATCCGGTATTTTTCCGATTTCTATGAAGATTTTGATGAGAAGCGCGCCTACGACATGTTGGGAAAGCTTCAGATTGACGCCTCGGACCGTTTGAAAACCATGTCCAAGGGAACCAAAGAAAAAGTGCAGCTGATTCTCGTGATGAGCCGTCATGCAGATCTGTATATTTTAGATGAGCCGATCGCCGGCGTCGATCCGGCCGCACGCGATTTTATCTTAAATATCATCCTGTCGAATTACGAACCGGAGGCTTCCATTTTAATCTCGACGCATCTGATCGCCGATATCGAGAATATTCTGGACGAAGTCATCTTCATCGATCACGGTCAGATCCGGCTTACCGCATCCGTGGATGATATCCGCATGAACAACGGAAAGTCCGTCGATGCACTTTTCAGGGAGGTATACAGATGTTAAAAAAATTATTTAAATACGAATTTAAGAGCACGGCAAAGATCATGTTGATCCTGTATGCCATTCTGATCGTCACCACCGCCGTAGGTTCCGTGGTGCTGTATTCCTTAGACCTGGATCAGGCGGGTGAAAGCAAACTGGCATCCATTCTGTCCGTCTCCGCGATTGTCCTTTATATCCTTGCCATTTTTGCTGTCCTTATCGTGATGTACGTGTACCTGTGTGTTCACTTCTACCGCACAATGTATTCTGCCCAGGGATATCTGACACACACCCTCCCGGTAAAAGCACTTGCTCCCTTTCACGTAAAACTGATAACCTCCTTCGTGTGGATGTTTCTCTCCATGGCTCTGATGACTGTCTCCATCGTAGTGCTTATCGCCAGCGCCTCCCACGGAACCGCATGGCAGGATTTTACTTCCGCCTGGGATGAGGTATTCGGTCAGGATGTATTTTCCTTCCGTTTCATCTTCCAGATGGTATTGAGCGTGATCTGCTCCTGCTTAACCTACCTGCTCTGGGTGTTTGCAAGCGCTTCGATCGGACAGCTTTTCTCCAGCAATAAAGTGGCTGCCTCCCTCGTCGCGGGCATCATCCTCTATTTTATGCAGCAGATTTTCTCCATGATCCTCATGTTTGGAACCGGTATGTTCCAGTCGGGAGATAATTCCGTGAATTTCTTTGCCGTTACCACAACGATCGACAATACGACCACATCGACGACAAGCATCCTGCCAAGTTCACTGTTTGCCACCAGCAACATTTACTCGATCATCATCATTGTCATTTTGTACCTGGTGTGCGCCAGAATCATCACAAAACATCTGAATCTCGAATAACGTTCTATCAGGGGCTGCCGCTTAAAGCCGGCAACGCCTCTGGATGTGATAAGTAATATTATCAGAAGACCACACCGTAGGATTTCAGCTGGAAATGCAGATAGAACATTCGTTTGAAAAAAATGTGTGCATTTCTTTCTGACGAATGCTTGCATCGGATTCCGTGTCTCTTCCACGTTTGGACACTTCTGGAGTGTGTCCGACAAGTCGCAGACAATGAGCGGGCTTTTTAGTGTTCCGATGCATCACCGCTTCACAGACAATATAAAACCGCGCGAACCGAAACTCGCCGGCATCTGCTATTGAAAATATGGCAGATGCCGGCTCAGACATCGGCTTCGCGCGGTTATGTTTTGTTCAGCGGTGATGCAAGGAACACACAAAAGTCCTAAAATTGTCTGCTGACTTGCGGACACAGTCCGCAGAGTGCTCCAAACTTGGAAAGACACGGATCATCGCGGATGCAAACATTCTGTTGGTTAGAAATTCCACATTTTTTGAACCGAATTTCCATCTGCATTTCCACATGAAATCCCCAAGTGTGCCTCTTATAATATTACTTATCTAATATCTCTTATGCATGAAAGGAGGCTGCCACTCATGTGACAGCCCCTTCCCGAATCTATTACGTATTTATTTTGTGTTCAAGTATGCGTCAATTCCCTTCGCAGCCGCTTTTCCTGCACCCATTGCCAGGATGACCGTTGCAGCTCCTGTAACGGCATCTCCACCGGCAAATACACCGCTCTTGGAGGTAGCGCCGTTTTCTTCCTCTGCCACGATACACTTTCTGCGGTTCGTCTCAAGTCCCTTTGTCGTGGAGGAGATCAGCGGATTCGGAGAAGTTCCGAGCGACATGATGACCGTGTCCGCCTCAATCTCATACTCGGATCCCGGAATCTCCACCGGGCTTCTTCTGCCGGAGGCATCCGGCTCGCCAAGCTCCATCTTAATGACTCTCGCGCCTTTTACGCAGCCGTTGTCATCCACCAAAAGCTCCGTCGGATTCTGTAACAGGTCAAAAATAATGCCCTCCTCCTTTGCATGATGTACCTCTTCCTTACGCGCCGGAAGTTCTTCCTCACCGCGCCGGTACACGACATGTACTTCCGCGCCAAGACGCTTAGCCGTTCTCGCAGCGTCCATTGCCACGTTACCGCCACCGACAACGATCACTTTCTTTCCCGCCTTGATCGGAGTATCGTACTCCTCTAAAAATGCCTTCATGAGGTTGTTTCTCGTCAAAAATTCATTTGCCGAAAATACGCCCATTGCCTGCTCGCCCGGAATACCCATAAAACGCGGAAGACCCGCGCCGGAACCGATAAATACCGCCTCAAATCCCTCATTCTCCATCAGCTCATCGATCGTGACAGATTTGCCGATGACAACGTTCGTCTCGATCTTCACGCCGAGCGCCTTGACATTCTCCACTTCTGCCGCAACGACCTTCTGCTTCGGCAGACGGAATTCCGGAATACCATAGACAAGCACGCCGCCCGCCTCATGCAGCGCCTCAAAAATGGTCACGTCATAGCCCAATTTTGCCAGATCACCGGCGCAGGTAAGTCCTGCAGGACCGGAACCAATGACAGCCACCTTATGACCGTTCAGCTTCTCTGCCTTCTTCGGCTTGATGCCATGCTCTCTCGCCCAGTCTGCTACAAAACGCTCCAGCTTGCCGATCGCAACTGCCTCACCCTTGATGCCGCGGATACACTTTCCTTCACACTGGTTCTCCTGCGGACATACACGTCCGCAGACTGCCGGAAGTGCGGATGACTCACTGATAATGTGGTAAGCCTCCTCAAAATTGCCCTCTTTTACCTGCGCGATAAACGCCGGAATATTGATGGATACCGGACAGCCCTTCATGCACTGTGCATTTTTGCAGTTTAAGCAGCGCGCTGCCTCCGCCATTGCCTCCTCGGCATTATATCCCAAACATACCTCCTCAAAGTTCGCTGCTCGCACCTGCGGGTCCTGCTCACGAACCGGTACTCTTGTCATTACGTCCATAGGAACCTCCATACTCTGTATTTTCTATCCGGCAGATGCCCCAGTTCTCTCTGCCTCCACCGTCTAACGATCACTTCTGCCTTCTCAGCCGCACTGTCCGCAGCCGCCGTGATGGGTATCTCCCTCCGTCAGCTTTAACATTGCTCTGCCCTCTTCTGTCTTATATTGCTGCTGGCGCTTCATCGCCTGGTTGAAATCCACCAAATGTCCGTCGAATTCCGGTCCGTCCACGCATGCGAACTTCACTTCGCCGCCGACAACCAGACGGCATGCGCCGCACATTCCGGTACCGTCCACCATGATCGGGTTCATGGAAACCACCGTCGGAATTCCCAGTTCCTTTGTCAGCTTACAGACAAACTTCATCATAATCATCGGGCCGATTGCCACACAGTGATCATAGCGCACGCCCTGATCCCAGAGTTCCTGCAGCTGCGCCGTGCCGGTTCCGTGAAAGCCGTAAGAGCCGTCATCCGTCGTCACATAGAGATTCGCTGCCACTGCCCGCATCTCATCCTCAAGAATCAGAAGCTCCTTATTGCGGGATCCCATAATCACATCACAGTCCACACCATGCTCATGCAGCCACTTTACCTGCGGATACACCGGTGCTGTACCGACGCCGCCCGCGATGAACACAATCTTTTTCTTCTTCAGTTCCTCGATATCCTCATCAATCAGATCAGAAGGACATCCAAGCGGTCCCACGAAATCTGCGAACGCATCCCCCTGCTCCAAGGATACCATACGCTGTGTGGAAGCTCCCACCGTCTGAAATACGATCGTGATCGTACCGGCTTCCCTGTTATAATCACAGATTGTGAGCGGAATACGCTCCCCCTGCTCATCAATCTTGACAATGACAAACTGTCCCGGTTCGCAATACTGTGCAACACGCGGTGCCTTGACATCCATCAGATAGATCTTGTCTGCCAGCTTTTCTTTTTTAACAATCGGATACATAATTTCCTCCTCGCCCTTTGTACTATCTTAATATAATAAAGGAAAAGCCCCGACATTTCAACGGCTTTTCCCATATTTTCTGTTTATATCTGCTATTCCGACTCCGTTTCGGACTGTATGTGATGTTTTTCTCCCTGCGCCCTACTCCTGTGTCTCCACTTTGGAAAATAGGATACGGTCGTTATCGAGCGCTTTTCCCGCGCGGAGCGCAAACTGCTCCAACAAGTCATCCACCGACATCGCCGCACGTTCCTCTCCCGCAACGTCCAGTACAATATTTCCCGCGTTCATCATCAATGTCCGGTTGCCGAGCGTCAGCGCCTGATGCATGTTGTGCGTCACCATCAGACAGGTGATCTGCCGCTCCGCCACAATCTGTCTGGTCAGATGCAGCACCTTCTCTGCCGTCGCCGGATCGAGTGCTGCCGTGTGCTCATCCAGAAGAAGAATTTTCGGCGTGACCATCGTCGCCATGAGAAGTGTGAGTGCCTGCCGCTGACCGCCGGAGAGAAGTCCCACCGGCTGCTTCATACGGTCTTCCAGTCCCATGTCAAGCAGCGCAAGCTGCTCTCTGAATTTTTTCTTATCCGCCGCGTTGATCCTGCTGAAATATGCATTCCGGGAGGTTGTCGTCCGAAGATAGGCAAGCGCCATGTTTTCCTCGATCGTCATGTGCGGCGCCGTTCCCTTTAACGGATCCTGAAACAGATGACCGATCACTTTGCTTCTCACATGCTCCTGCTGATAGGTAATATCCTCCCCGCCGAGCATGATCAGACCGCGGTCCGGGAAAAAAGCTCCGGTAATCGCATTGAACAGGGTGGATTTTCCCGCGCCGTTGCTGCCGACGATCGTTGCAAAATCTCCGGCGCCAAGCGTCAGATTGACGCCGTTTAGGGCACACTTTTCATTGACGGTGCCAGGATTAAAGGTCTTGCTGACATTTTTCATAATCAGCATGGATTCTCTTTCTGCTGCCATATCACGCATTTCCTCCTTTTCCCTTCCGTTCTACTCGCAGTAATTCCGCAATATACTGCTCATTCTCCGCTTTTGCCGCCCGTTTCTGCCGGTAGAACACCGCCTGCTTCTTCAGGTAAGGGAAAGCGATCGCCACCGCCACAATAATGGAGGATACCAGCTTTAAGCACTCTGCCGGGACATTCAGGCGAAGCGCCACCGCCACGATAAAACGGTATAGACAGCTTCCCAGAATCACGCCGATGACCCGCTTTAACATGCTGCCCTTTCCGATGATCGTCTCTCCGATAATCAGACTGGCGAGCGCGATCGTCACCATGCCGGTTCCAAGGTTAATATCACAGGACTTCTGGTACTGCGCGAGCAGTCCGCCGGAAAGTCCCGTCAGCGCATTGGCGACGCACAGGCCGATCGTAATCATCATTCCCGTATTGATGCTGGATGCCCGCACCATATCCGGATTATCCCCGGTTGCCCGGATGGAAAGTCCGAGTCTCGTATTTAAAAACAGAGAGATCAATACGCCGACCAGTGCGACAATCACTGCCGCCACGATCAGCTTATACCAGGTTCCGCCGATCGCGTCTTTTGCCCATGTAAATACGGAATCACAGGCAAACAGATTCAGGTTGGAGGCGAATCCCATCACCGCAATATTGATCGTGTAAAGTCCGGTGTTGACAATAATTCCTGCCAGAATCGACTGTATGCCGAGTCTTGTCTGCAAAAATGCCGTCACAAAACCGGAACACACACCGGCAGCCATCGCCGCCAAAAGCCCGAGTACCGGATGCCCCGCCAGTGTAACCGAAGCGCACACTGCACATCCCAGCGTAAAGCATCCGTCCGTTGACAGATCCGCTATATTTAAAATACTAAACGAAATGAACAGTGCAAGTGCAACCAGTGCATAGATAAATCCCAGTTCCAGTGCACTCTGCACGATCGATAAGGTGATGATTGATCCCATATTATTCAAACTCCTCTGCCGTTACTGTCTCAACAACTTCCGAACACATATCTTTAAACATGGAGTAGTCCAGTCCAAGTGCTTCCGCCGTCTCTGTATTCACGGTCACAATTCCCCGCTCTAAGTTCTCGATCGGAGTTGCCGCCGGATCGGCTCCGTTTACCAGAATATCGACTGCCATATCGGCTGTCTTTGTACCAAGCTCCTCATAATTGACTCCGTAACCGCAGAATGCTCCGTTTAATGCGAAGGAGTCCGCTCCTGTGTAGTGCGGGATTCCCGCATCGATGAACTTCTCAAAGATGGAAAGTTCTGCCGTCATGACGGTGTTGTCCTGCGGGGTAAACACTGCGTCTACGCCCTCTGCCACCAGGGCATCCGCTGCCGCCTGCACCTCCGCAGAGGTCGTACCGGTCTTCTCCACATAGGCGATTCCCTTCTCATCGCAGTATGCCTTTGCGTCCTCAATCGCACCAAGGGAAGAAGCCTGGCTCTTATCATAGAGCAGTCCGACCTTTGCGGTATCCGGATTTGCCGCCAGCATCAGATCAAAAATCGCTGCCGTGTCGATGGCATCCGACGTTCCTGTAATATTGGAACCCGGTGCGTTCACATCTGCCGCCAGTCCGGCGCCCACCGGATCCGACACCGCGGAAAATACAACCGGAATCTGATTCTCCTCGGTCGCACTCTGCATCACGACTGCGGTCGGCGTCGCAATCGGGATAATCAGATCCACATCATCCGCCACCAGATCCGCTGCAATCTGTGTCAGGATCGACTGATCTGCCTGCCCGTTGAACGTGTAATCCGCATAATCAAAGGTAACTCCGAGCTCTGCTCCCTTTGCTGTGAGTTCCGCTTCAATCGCTTTTTCAATCTGATTTAAGGAAGCATCATCCACATACTGTACAATACCGACTTTATATACGGTTCCCTCCGCCGCTGTCTGGTCTGCCTCTGCCTTCTGTGTCTCCGCCTGCGCGTCTCCTCCTGCCTCATTGGTCAATTCTACGGTCGTACCGGAGCCGGAACTGCTTCCGCAGCCTGCCGCCGCTGCTGCCACCATCGTCATTGCAAGAACTGCTGTCATCATTTTCTTTTTCATAATCATTTCCTCCTTTTTCCTATTACATAAAAAAAGCCGTCTCAAGCTATTGCTTGAGACGGTAATAAACTAATATTATCGCGGTGCCACTCATCTTGACAAAATGTCCACTCACTTCATGCACTATCATACATGCCGGATGGATAACGGGTCCGGTTCCCGGCGGCTCCTACCTGCGTATCCACTGTTCAGGCCGCCCTCAAAAGTCCATTCAACAAATCCCTCCATACTGCAATCCCACCGCCTGCAGCTCTCTGTGATCTCGGATAAATGTCTACTACTCTTTCTCAAAGGTTTATCGGTATGTCATTTACTTTAATACATTAACGTGTATTTGTCAACCTTATTTTTAAATTTCCATCAGACGGAACTTCTCGATCGTCTGCTCCAAATCCTGCGCGATATTCTGAAGTGTCTTTGTGTAGTCCGTGATGTCTGCCATCGTCGTGTTGACCTGATCTGTGGATGCATTGACCTCTTCCGTCGCCGCTGCCGACTGCTCCGATACGGATGCAATCGCCTCCATACGACTTACGACCGTATCCTTGTTGGATGACATGTCCGCATTGAGCCGGTTGATGTTCTCCATGCCGGCATTCAGCTGCTCAATCTGCGCGATAATCTGACGGAATACCTCTTCCGTGCGCTCGATCGCTTTCTGCTGCTCCGACTGAAGCTCCTCGTTCTCCTGCATGGTCTCTTCCACCTGCTTGGACTTGTCCGTAATCTCGGTGATAATCTTCTTGATCTCATCCGTTGATTCCTTGGACTCATCCGCCAGCTTCCGGATCTCGTCTGCAACGACCGCAAATCCCTTGCCCATCTCTCCGGCTCTCGCCGCCTCGATAGAAGCATTCAGGGAAAGCAAATTGGTCTGTGCCGTAATATCCGCAATCGCATCGGAAATATAGAAAATCTTGTCGATGCTGGCAATCATCTCATTCATCACTGCAAGGGACATGCTCGACTTCTCTACGGTCTTCTGTGATTTTTCGATCAGATCCTTCACGCTGCCGAGTCCCTCCGAACTGATCCGGTTCGTCTCCTCGGTCATCTGGTTGATCTCGCTGACACAATCTCTGGAGGACTCCAGACTGTTCTTGAGGTTGTCCACCTCACTGCTTGCCTCCTGCGTGCTCTCCGCCTGCTTCACCGCACCGTCAGCCACGCTTGAGATCGCCTCCGCAACCTGTCCCATCGTACTTCTGGTATCTCCCGCGATCTCGGAAATATGATCCGAAGTCTCTAAAATATGTCTGGACTTATCCTCCACCTCACGGATCACTGTGGATACATCCTTGACCATATCGTTAAAATGCGTCTCCAGCGCACCGAACTCGTCTCCTCTGGTGACCGCAATCGTCTGGGTAAAATCTCCCTCTGCCACAGCAGCTGTCGCACGCTCAATCTTTTTGATCTCACGCACAAGGCTGTACGCGGTAATAAGCGCGATCACAATACCGAAAATCACCCCGAACGCACCCGCAAATACCAGCGCACCGTTGATCTTCGCAAGATTGCCGGTGTTCTCGACATCGCTGATGCAGCCCAGAAGAATCCAGCCTGTCACCTGGTCTGTCATCGCGGTCACCGCACAGTCCATGCCATCTGCACGCATCGTGTATACAGACTCCAGTGTGATGTCGGAAGTGCTCTCATCGCCCGCTTCCTCCAGGGCGCTCTTCTGCTCCTCCAGAGACTTCAGTTCTCCGGAAATCGGCGTCCAGAATTCCAGACCCGTCACATTTCCGTCCGCAAAGGTATTTTTGTCACTGTCGATCACAATATTGCCGTCCGCATCGATCAGCATGGCAAATCCCGTGTTGAGAATGCGGATATTCCTGATATAATTCTCCAGCTGCGCCGCATCAATATCCATCGCCACAACGCCCATTAAGACATCTTTGTATTTGACCTCCTGCGCTACGGTGAAGATCTGCCCGCCTGTCTGCGGATCCTCATAAGGCTGTGTGATATAGCTGAAAATAGAATTTACTTTTGCCTTTCTGCCCTGGCAGTTCACATACCAGTCTTCCCCGGACAGATCCACATTTTCCTCGATGGTGTTCATCGCCGTCTTATCACCGTTGTCCTCGTACTTCACCCATCCGGTGATGAGTTTTCCGCTGGACGTCGCATAATAGCTTCGCACCGCTCCCTGCGTTACCTTGCACGCCGCCACCAGTTCATCCTGCACGTTGGCAATATAGTCATCAAACTGATCCTCGTACTCCAGCTGCTTGATGGAAGTCTTGCGCGTCAGCAGATCCACCGGAAGGCTGATCGTCTTCTCATACGTCTGCAGACTGTTCAACGCGCTCTCTAACGTCTGCTCGCTTGTGAGCTGCATGTTGCTGTTTAACACATTCTTCGTACGGCTGTATGTAATCACTCCACAGATCACAACACTTCCCGCAATCGCCACAAGAAAGCTCAAAATCATTTTCGGCCCTAAACCCAATTTTTTCATCTGTTTCCTCCGTTCATACTGCAATATGACACTTTATTACTTACATTGTAGATGTTTCGCACATTTTTGTAAATATCCGGTATTTTCTTTCATTGTATTACATTCTAAACAAAAACCTCCCTGCCGGCATTCTGCCAGCAAGGAGGTTCTCAAAAAAATGCCCACGCACTCTGCTCCTATGAAAAATAAACAAGTTCGTCTTCCGGCTTTTCTGCAGGTGTAATGGAAATCGGATACAGTACCGGTCCTTTTCCCTTGTACTCTCTTGCAAACTCCACCTTGATCTGCGCGGTAATATGAATCCAGGACTTGTGCGGAATCTTATCCTCATCCGGATATTTGCACTTAAATCCGATGAAGGTAATATCCTCCACACAGCAGGTCATCGCAAAACGTCCCGGAACAAAAATGCCCTTCTTGAGCTTGTCAGGATTGTATACAAGCGCCAGAAAGCTGACTTTCTTCCCCTCGTATTTCTTCGGGTTGTCCAGGCAGTCCATATACCAGATTGCATAATCCGCATCTGTAATCTCCAGTTCATCTCCCGAGATGTCAAACGGCAGCTCCTCCTCGCGCTCGTCGAGCGATCCGTCCGCGCGCTCATACACAAGCTGTGCCTTACGGTTGAGCGCCTTGACATTTCTGCGGTATTTTCCCTTATCCGTGCTGTCGTCACAGCGGTTAAAGATCACGACGTCCGCCTGAAACAGCTGTTCCATAATCATCGTGCGCATATTGGCAAGATACATATCAAAGGTGGTCGCATCCACGGTTGCAAGGGACTGCACCACCATCCACCCGCGCGGAAGCTCCGTCTCGGTGAGCGTATCCATTCCCCAGGTTCCGTTATATTCGATGAACACCTGATCCGGCAGATATTTCATATTGATGGCATTGAGAAAATCAGCGGTAAAATCTTCCTCGTTCTCCACCATCACAAGGCTTGCATTGATTTTTTTCAACTCTGCCTCGTCATATTCCACCTCTCCGTCTTCACAGCAGATGATCAGACTTTTTCCCTGATCGGCAAACCCGTTCTCCAGCAGTGTCTCCTTGATCAGTGTCGTCTTGCCGCTGTCCATGAATCCGGTAAATAAATAAATCGGTATCTCCTGCATGTTCTATTCCTCTCTGTCTTATCTCACTATTAAAAGGCAGTCTTCACAGCTTAAGCGATTCCAAATAACTCCTCTAATCTGTGCTCGTCGATATCTGTTCCGATCACGCACAGACGTCCCGTATAATCCGGCTCGCCGTCACGCAGCTCGTACTCCCCCGGCACCATGTCAAAATAAATCCAGGAGCCGTTCTCATCCTCCACCATGCCCTTCGCACGGAGAATGGTTCCATAGTCGTCCGTCTCGCACAGAGTCTTTAAGGCATCCTCAATCTTTGCCTTGGTAAACTTATGCGGCGTCTCTTTTCCCCAGCTTGTAAACACCTCATCCGCATGATGATGGTGATGCTCATGATCGTGATCGTGGCAGCCGCAGGTGCAGTTCTCGCCGTGCTCGTGATGATGCTCATGGTCATGCTCGTCGTGGTCGTGGTGATGCTCATGATCGTGATCCTCGTGGTCATGCTCGTCATGGTCGTGATGATGCTCATGATCGTGATCCTCGTGGTCATGGTCATGCTCGTCATGGTCGTGATGATGCTCGTGCTCATGCTCCTCGGCTTCTTCCTTCGCATGCTGCTCTGCCATCAGCTTTCTCTCAAGAGAATCCTGTCCCTCTACCACCTTTAAAATCTGCTCTCCACGGATGGAATCCCACGGGGTTGTGATGATGGCAGCCTTATCGTTGATGGACTGAATCTGCTTTACGCAGAGCTCCAGCTGCTCCGGCGTCGCATTCTGGCTGCGGCTTAACACAACAGTGGTCGCATATTCGATCTGGTTATTGAAAAACTCGCCGAATGCCTTCATCTGCTTGCTCGCCTTTAATGCGTTTACAACCGTGATGAGCCCGTTCAGCTTTACATCCTCTTCCTTCTCCACGTCAATCACAGACTTCATGACATCCGAGAGCTTGCCGACGCCTGACGGCTCGATCAGAATACGATCCGGATGATACTTGCCGATCACCTCATGCAGGTTTCTGCCGAAATCGCCAACCAGTGAGCAGCAGATACAGCCGGAGTTCATCTCAGTGATCTGAATTCCCGCATCCTTTAAAAATCCTCCGTCAATGCCGACCTCCCCGAACTCGTTCTCGATCAGCACCAGCTTCTCGCCTGTGAACACTTCATCAATCATCTTCTTGATGAAAGTCGTCTTTCCGGCGCCTAAGAATCCTGAAATAATGTCAATCTTTGTCATATCTATCTCTTCCTTTCCTTACAATACATCATTTGTTCCAAAACACATATATTTTACTCGTTTTTCCTCCATTTTGCAAATCATATGCATTTTTTTCATATATTTTTTATAATATTTCTCCGGTTCACTGCAATGCCATTTAGCTTCTCTAGCTTAACAGCACTTTTTTTAAATTATTATAACACTGACAACACACAGCTTTTCGTATTTTGTTCTATTTTGGGGCTGGCACTTATTTAACATTTATGTAACATATTTTATGTTTCTTTTTGCACTTTTCTATTGACATGCAATAAAAAATGTGCGATTCCACCATGAATCATTCTATCCCAAAACCCTGTAAAACTAAGGAGGCACATTTTTATTATGAACCATTATCCGTCAAATGTAAAAGAAAAATTGAATTCTATCATCTTATCCATGGCTGAACATCACTGGCTCTTTTCCAAAAATCCTGGCCACGATTTTACACGCCAGCATCTTGGGAAACTATCTTTTTATGATACCATGCGTCTGATCATCAGTATGAGGAAAGGCAGCACGAATGATGAGATCATGGATTACTTTGACCTGGACCCTGACTTTATCCCTTCACAGTCTGCTTTCTGCCAGCGCCGCAGACAGATTTCCCTCTCTGCTTTTGAATACCTTTTTTCGGAATTCTCATCTTCTTTTCCATCCACTACGGACAAATTCAAAGACCATTGTATTCTCGCCTGCGATGGGTGCCACGTTGTCTATGCTACCAATTCTGATATTATCGAGGACTATAATAAGCCCCGGCTTATCGACTATAAAGTTTACAACCACATGCACTTAAAAGAAACGGGATGGCAGCAATAAGTATCTCTATGCGTCGGTGAGTATATGTGTCAGGGCAGAATGCCGCAGTCTGTCCGGGAACGCTACCTGAAAATGAAGGAGGCTCCCGATCATCCGCAGAATCTGGGTGTATTGATCCAGAATTTTGACTGTGCATTGTCTCACCCTGATGCCAATGACCTGGAAAAACTGAAAGAAGCCGTTATAAATTCATCCTTCTGATAAGGCCATAAAATAAGGCAGCCCCACATAGCTGAGTCTGCCTTACCTTCTTTACTTAACGTTGATGCCTCTGGCATATTGTTGTAGAAACTGTTCTTTTCCACATGGCCTGCCAAAATAATATCCCTGCAGATAATCAACCTTCATTTCATTCATTTTCAAGAGCCATTCCTTTTCCTCGATGCCTTCTGCGCATATCCTGACGTTAATGCTATGTACCATCGGGATGATATTTTTATATAATTCATAATCCCTGGCACTGTTCATCGCCTTGGCAGTAAAATCCCTATCCATTTTCACATAACTCGGATTCATATCACGTATACAATGAAGATTCGAATATCCTGTTCCAAAATCATCGATCACGAAGGGGATCCCGTTCGTGTCCAAGCTCTTACGGAATTTGCAGAACGCTGGTGTCATATCCATAAATCCGCTTTCTGTCATTTCAACGCATAAACATTCCGGCTTTAAAGTGTACTTTTGAATCACATCCAGAATATCCCGCTCTACATTGCCCTGCAGGATCTGAACATAGGATACATTTACATTCATCCGGAAGTCCGGAATATATTTCTGCATTTCACAGCACATTGCTGCGGCCTCGTTCAAAATATATCTTCCGGCGGGAATAATCAATCCGGTTTCTTCCAACAATGGGATAAATTCCATCGGTGAAACAAGCTTCTGTCCTTCTTCCGTTATCATGGAAAAACGCATTAGCGCTTCTGCTCCAATGATCTGTTCCGACTGGCAGTCCACGATCGGCTGATAATTGACTTCAAAGCCTTCGTAATTGTTTACAATAGCATTACGAAGTGCTGCTATGATTCTTCCTTTTCGCAAAAAGACCTCATAGTCATCCTGGGCAAAAATATAGAATCCGTTTTTACCCATGCTTTTTGCCTGTTTCAAGGCAAATTCAAACTTTTTGCGGCATT
>ERZ773164.99-NODE-99-length-93807-cov-5.867277_pt1 | contig 93807 bp, 95 predicted proteins | sample MGYA00511917_ERZ773164 | MGnify/ENA primary metagenome ERZ773164 (study PRJEB29015, sample SAMEA2737847) | human gut metagenome | biome: human gut; feature: human-associated habitat; material: faeces | place: China | collected 2012 ...
GAAAGAGCATCGTCCGGCAATGTATTCTCTGTATATGTTGGAAGACAGATTGACAGAACATCTGAATACTGTGGACGATGAAGCACAGGAGAGAATGGATATTCTGGTGCGTCAGATGATGGATAGGCAGGGCATTACGGAAGAATTGAAAGTTCGTGATCAGATGGCATGGGTCAGAGCGGTAAATGGTATTCGTAATATGGCGGAAGAGATTGTGTGAAATGGATTGATTTACAGGTAAACAAAGAGCTGAACAGGTAGGAAGAAAAATCCTATTTGTTCAGCTTTTGTGTTTATAAAAGTTCTAAGAAGAATCGAATTACTATTCCATATCAGGTGACTTTTTCTAAGTTACGGAAGGGTGTTTTTTCATTCATAGAAAATTTATAGTTCGATATATTGACAAGTGTGAATGTATGGGATAGACTAAGTATAGTTTTACAGGAAGGAATGGATACTATGAGTTATAAAGAAGATGTTCGTATGATTAAGGCTTTGGCAGATGAAAACAGACTTCGTATTTTGGAATGTTTGCATCATGGAGAAAAATGTGCCTGTGTTATACTTGAAGAGTTATCCATTACCCAATCAACTCTTTCTCATCATATGAAATTGCTTTGCGACTGTGGACTTGTCGATTCTAGAAAAGATGGGCGATGGATGCACTACTCAATTTCAGAGGAAGGGAAAAACCGTTTTAAGGATATGTTTTCTCATTATGTTGAAACCATTGATTCAGATGGTGGATGCAACTGCGATAAGTGCGAATAATATATACATTAGGCAATCAGGTAAGATTGCCTTTCTCTTAAACGAAAACATTGATATATGTAAAACTATAAAACTAACAGGAGGCTAGATATGCAATTTTTGACTACGATTTGGATATTCATACAAGATCAAATTTTAGGAATGAAATGGCTTAGTTTATTGATTGGAGAGTTCTTATACTCTATTGGTCTTGATACATCCGGGAAGATTGGAGGCAGTGTTCAGTTTTTTATCTATGATGTGATAAAAATTGTTTTCTTGCTTTGTGTGCTGATTTTTATCATTAGTTATATTCAGAGTTATTTTCCGCCAGAAAGAACTAAACGAATACTTGGAAGATTTCATGGAATTGGTGCAAACATCTTAGCAGCATTACTAGGAACAGTTACTCCCTTTTGTTCTTGTTCTTCCATTCCTCTTTTTATTGGATTTACAAGTGCTGGATTACCATTAGGAGTTACATTCAGTTTCCTTATTTCATCTCCAATGGTAGACATTGGGTCGCTGGTGCTATTGATGAGTATCTTTGGAACGAAAGTGGCAGTAGTTTATGTGTTGCTCGGTCTTGTGATTGCAGTTGCAGGCGGAACACTTATCGAAAAACTTCACCTTGAAAATCAGGTAGAAGAATTTATAAGAAATGCAAAGCAAATCGATATTCCATTGGAAGAACTAACGGTTATAGACAGAATGAAATATGCGTGGGAGCAGGTTGTTGAAACATTTAAAAAAGTCTTCCCATATATTCTTGTTGGTGTTGGAATAGGAGCCTTTATTCACAACTGGATACCAGAAGATATCATAGTGAGATTTCTTGGTACTGGTAATCCATTTGGTGTCATTATTGCTACAATTGCAGGGGTTCCGATGTATGCAGATATCTTTGGATGTATTCCTATTGCAGAAGCACTGCTTACTAAAGGTGCAAGATTGGGCGTTGTGTTGTCATTTATGATGGGAGTAACCACACTGTCTCTTCCATCCATGATTATGCTGAAAAAGGCAATCAAACCAAAACTCTTAGGTCTGTTCATTGGAATTTGTACCGTAGGAATTATTATTGTTGGTTATGCATTTAATGCATTTCAATATTTACTTATTTAACAGGAGGAAAAGATTATGTCATTATTTGGATTAGGAAAGAAAAAAGAAGAAGTTAAGATAGAGCCAGCTTGTGCTTGCAATGGAGAAGTAGCTACTTATGAAGCATCATCATGTTGCTGTGGCAATCAAAAGGTAAATAACTGTTGTGGTGGAGATAATAAGCTTACAAGCATTAAGGTGCTTGGTGCTGGGTGTAAAAGCTGTCATGATCAGTATGAAAATGTTAAAAAGGCCATTGAAGAACTAGGGTTAGAAATTGAAGTAGAATATATCACAGATATGGAAAAGGTTATGGCTTACGGTGTTATGAGTATGCCTGCCATTGTTGTGAATGAAACAGTTGCTTCAATGGGTAAGGTATTAAAGAGCTGTGAAGTAATTAAGCTGCTTGGAAAGATGGGATTTTAATGGCAAAGAAAAAGAGTGAAGGAATTAATTTTTTCCAAAAGTATCTTACAATCTGGGTATTTATATGTATGGTAGTCGGAGTAATCATTGGTAAGCTTTTACCGGCCATACCTAATGCACTCGGTAGTCTTGAAATATCTGAGATTTCTATTCCGATTGCAATACTTATCTGGATTATGATTTATCCAATGATGCTTAAAGTGGATTTTCAGAGTATTAAACAAGTGGGAAAGAATCCCAAAGGGCTTTTCATTACATGGATTACAAATTGGCTAATAAAACAATTTACCATGTATGGAATTGCATCATTGTTCTTGTTTACAGTATTTAAAGGATTTATTGCACCAGAACTTGCTACTCAGTATCTTGCAGGAGCAGTGCTTCTTGGAGCAGCACCATGTACAGCAATGGTATTTGTATGGAGTACTATTACAAAAGGAAATCCTGCTTATACTGTGGTACAGGTAGCAACGAACGATTTAATCATACTGATTGCATTTGTGCCAATTGTAAAATTTTTGCTTGGAGTATCAAATGTATCAGTACCCTATGGAACATTGTTTATCAGTGTGATTCTGTTTGTGGTGATTCCACTTGTTGGGGGTGTATTAACAAGAATAGTTGTAGTTAAAAATAAAGGAATAGGGTATTTTGAAAACACTTTTGTTCATAAGTTTGATAAGGCAACTACAGTTGGCTTGCTTCTTACTTTGGTTTTAATATTTGCATCACAAACAGAGGTTATCTTATCAAATCGTTTGCACATAGTGTTGATAGCAGTACCGCTCACGGTTCAGACTGTTCTTATTTTCTTTATTGCTTATTCAGCATCAAAGATATTTGGATTGTCACATGATATAGCAGCACCGGCAGGAATGATAGGGGCATCAAACTTCTTTGAGTTAGCTGTAGCCGTAGCTATTGCATTATTTGGTACAACGAGTCCGGCTGCGCTTACAACAACGGTAGGTGTATTAACAGAAGTTCCTGTTATGCTTGCGCTTGTAAAGGTTGCCAATAGTACAAGAGGATGGTTTAAGAAATGATAGATGGAAGAAAAAAGGTAGCATTTATCTGTGTTCACAATTCCTGTAGAAGTCAGATTGCCGAGGCACTTGGGAAACATCTAGCATCGGATGTGTTTGAAAGCTATTCTGCCGGGGCAGAAACAAAGCCACAAATCAATCAGGATGCTGTTCGTATAATGAAAAAACTCTATGTAATTGATATGGAAACAAATGGTCAATACAGCAAGTTAATTACAGATATCCCAGACGTAGACATCGTAATTTCAATGGGATGTAATGTTGGATGTCCTTTTATCGGTAGACCTTTTGATGATAACTGGGGACTAGATGACCCTACAGGAAAAGATGATGTGGATTTTATTAAAGTGATTCGTGAAATTGAAGAAAGAATTATTAAATTGAAGAATAGTTTATAATCATTAGCACCTTGCAGCAATGCAGGGGGTTTTTGTCATTTTTAGAAAATTTACATGGTGGAAATATGCCAGGATTGAATTTATCAACCAAATGGTTTGTAATATATAAAGTTAAGGTGCGATTAGACATGGAGGAATATAACTTGGAAGTTACAGAATTAAGTTAATCGTGCCATCTTGAGGATGGAAAAGTGTATAAAAATTAGATAATGACTAAATTGAAACTGCTTTTTTAGTCTAATCCTAGACTATGTTACCTGTTTTTAGTTTTACCGTTTCAAGTGAGTATTATCCGTTCTTACTTTAACGATTTGTGTTCTGTCTTGCTAAATGCACGGCTTAGTTTCTATATGCATGTTATAGTTTAACGATGACATTTGATGTATAGACAAAACTAGTAACGGGTAAAGCTTAACGGCTTTCCCTTTTTTTTCGTTTCTTTTATGAAACTTAGGCGTGCGCTTTTATCTCCTTTTCGCATTGAATGGTTTCTTTATGTGAAACTATAAAATGTATTTAGAAATCTATTCCGATAAAAGTGCTCAAAATCGTTAAACTAAGACTGGGTAACTTAGTCTAAAACTAGTCTAAGAATGTTTTAACTAAGCACACTGTCTCTCCAAAACTAACAACTTCCATTGTTGGTCTTTTTTTATGCCCGTTTGCTCGTTTTTCTTAAACTAAGAGCTTCTTTTAGAAAAGTGATTTAGTGAAATGACCACATTTTCCTTAAACTAACAACTTCTTTTACAAAACTCATACAGTGAGTTGGCACTAAAACGGTTAAACTAAGAATTACGTTTACAAATTGGTAATATGATGGTGTTACAAATTTTTTGTATGAAAATTAAACACGATATATTTCCTCTCTACAAACCACTTATATTTTGTGTTAAAATAAATAAATAAATCGAATTTGTATGATTGAAATGAAAACTTCAAAAATATATTGACTTGTACGTAACGTACACCCTTATACTATCATCACAAGGAGGTGTGTCCGATGTTATTAAATGAAATTATTAAGGAAGTCGGAATGACAAAGCGTGCAGTTAAATACTATGAAGAAAAAGGATTGTTGTCAGTAGATAAAGATAGCAACGGCTATCGAAACTACTCCATGCAAGACGTTAAAACTTAAAAAAAAATTTCGGTATATAGAAAGCTTGGGATTGGTATTAAAGATATACAAACCCTTTTGGAAAAAGATGATAAAAGTATTCTTTTACGTATTTATCAGGAAAAATTACAGGAAAAAATTTTACAGGACTCAGAACTTGAAGCGTTGAAGCAATTTATAGATGATGGTAATGCAGACAAGGCAAATGAGATACTTGATTACCAAACTGTCGAAAATGCGATTGAGTCTTTATTACCGGGGAAAGAATGGGGAGATTACTTAAAAAGTCACTTAAAAAGTCACTTCAAACCATTTCTTAATGTGAGATTAAAGACTCTGGAGCAGAAGCAAGCCTTACGGAACATATTAGAGTATTGTGATGAAACGACATTGAAAGTTCCTTTTATTATGGGAATAGGTGTAAAAATAGCAGGTGGGATTGCACCGGAAACAAGAACTGCAGATGAGATGATAGCTTATTATCGTGATATGAGTGAAAGCGAATATGAAAAATTAAAAGAAATGGTAAAGAAAGGCGCTAAAATGAAAACTGGCATTATGAAATATCATCCGTCATTTATTGCCCAGAGAAAAATGCAGAAAGAGTTCCAAGATAAAGGATATAACGACATATTCATTCCTAATTTGATGGTGCTATCTCCACAGTACGCAGAATACAAGAAAGCCTTAGATGGGGTAAACGATAGAATGTGTAGAGAACTTGGACTGCATTATGATAGCAATTACAACTTAGTTATAAAAAATCTCGAATAAATTAGTGTATCTAAAAAGAAACAGAAGTTGGAAGGAGAAGTACTTATGCGTACCAAGAAAGTAATATTTAGTGTTTTAACCATTATGTTCGGTTCTCTTGGACTGATGAACATAGTGTCTACTGATATAACACTGCCAATTATGTTTGTTTTTATGGGATTAACCTTTTTGACGAATGCAAGGGAGTGTTATGATAATGGTGCAAAGAAAGATGCTATGATATTTGCAGGTGTAGCAATTTTTGTCTATGTAGTTACTGCATATAACTTGATAATCAGATTAATGCCTTTATATCAGATTTCATTAATAGAGGATTATATAAAACTGGTGTTTCAGTAAATAAAGATGATCAATTAATGACATTGGTTACTTGTGATACAAGAGATAACAATAAGAAAATTGTGATTCTAGCTAAATTGGTTATAAAGCAAATGTTTAAAAACTAAGGTGTATGATATTTATTTAGCTAGATAAATTAGAATTTGAAGTTGATATATGATTAAAGAAGGTATTTTATGAACATAAAAAAAATAGGACAATGTATCAAAGAAAATAGGGAGCGAAAAGGTTTAACTACACTACAGTTAGCACAACTTCTTAAAACTGATATTGTATCTGTGCAATCTTATGAAAAAGGCGAAAAAAAACCAACAGTAAAAGAATTGGAAGTGATTTCAAATGTTTTGGATATTCCGTTGATAGTTTTGCTTCACGGCGGTGGAGAGGTTGAAATGCTTCAAAGAAATGAGGATGGGACAAAATGCAAATGGAATAAGTATTAAATTAATAAATCCCAGTTTGTCGATGTATAGACAAAACTAGTAACGGGTAAACCTCATCAATTTACCCACTTTTTTTATGACTTCTATTTAACTATGGGGAGTGTTTTGGAGGTTTCTGTGAGGATGGTTTGTCCAAGTTGTAAAAAGAGAAGACCTTCATTGAAAGCACCTGTATCTAAGAACATCTGTGATTACATCTCGAATGCATAGAACAAAGAGACTTTATATGTTTCTTTGTTTTTTTATGTTTACTCAGAGAATACTCTAAACAAACACGAGAAGGAGTCTTTGTAGTCTAATTCTAGACTGTGTTACCTGTTTTTAGTTTCACCGTTTCAAGTGAGTATTATCCGTTCTTACTTTAACGATTTGTGTTCTGTCTCGCTAAATGCACGGCTTAGTTTCTATATGCACGTTATAGTTTAACGATGACATTTGAATTAGAATAGTTTTTTCGTATGATGAAGCCAATCACGGCTTAAAGACTTTGTTTACTTTGCCTATTTCTAAATCGGATTATGTGAAAGAAAAATATTTGTTTTCTTTGATTATTACGGGAATTGGTTTTGTGTTTGTCACAATATTAGGTTGTTTCCGTAAAAGTGCTTTATGGAAACACTTATAATTTTATCAACCGCTTTGTTGTTGTTAGCTTTATCTTTGTCTTTTCAATTAAAGGAAGGCAACGAAAAAGGAAGAATTGTATTGTTTGTAGTTGTGTTTGGATGTACCTTCTTATTCGCTTTCTTAAATCAATTTATTCCTAAGTTCTTTCAATCGATTGAATCGTTATTGAACACATTAGATCCTATTATGTTTAGTGTGGGTTTATTGATTACAAGTTTTATTCTATACTTTATTTCTATGAGGATTTCAATTCGTGTATACAATAAGCGAATTCTTGATTAACGTACTAATTTATCTACAATACTGTTGATGATATTCGCAATTTCTTCACAAGATTCAATACATCCTGCATCAATCCATTGTTGAATGGTGGCTAGAGATCCAAAAAGAATGTAGTTTTTGATGTATGGATCGTTTTGCGAAACTTGTTCAAGCTGATTGTTGATGGAATCGAGTGCTAGAACTTGTTTAGGAAATTCATTGTCGACATTGCATTCAAAAAAGATTTTGATGGTTTCTTTATTAGATTTTAAAAATTGGAGTAATTGGATAAAAGAAGTTTCTTTTGGTTGATCATTTAATTGTTCATTGATCAATTGAATGACTTCTTGCTCCATTTCTTTAATGACATCATATTGACTTCCATAATACTTATAAAAGGTGGAACGATTGATATCGGCCTTTTCACATAAGCTAGAAATGGTAATCTTATTGATGTCTTTTTCTTTTAGACATTCAAATAAAGCTAGACGAATGAATTTTTTTGTCATTTGTATTTTTCTGTTCATAATCAACACCTGTTGCTTTCGTAACAATATGTTAAAATCAGTCGATTGAAAAATCAAGAGATATTTTTTTATAATTAACTCAAGCGGAGGGATTTTATGCTTCAATGTAAAAATATTATAAAAGATTATGTTTCAGGAGATGAAATTGTACATGCATTAAAAGGTGTATCACTTTCTTTTCGTGAACATGAATTTGTTTCAATACTTGGACAGAGTGGATGTGGCAAGACTACGTTTCTAAATATTATTGGTGGTTTGGATCATTATACTTCGGGTGATTTGATTATTAACGGAAAAAGTACAAAGGACTATAGTGATAAAGACTGGGATACGTATCGTAATCATCAGGTTGGTTTTGTGTTTCAATCCTATAATCTAATCATGCATCAGAGTGTTTTAAGTAATGTAGAATTGGCTTTAACACTAACGGGAGTCAATAAAGAGGAAAGAAGAAAAAGAGCTATAGAGGCTTTAAATAAGGTTGGACTTTCGGATCAAATTCATAAAAAGCCAACCCAGATGTCGGGTGGACAAATGCAGCGTGTTGCGATTGCCCGTGCCATTGTCAATAATCCGGATATTATTTTGGCAGATGAGCCAACTGGTGCTTTGGATAGTGCCACAAGTGTGCAGATTATGGAGATCTTAAAGGAAATCTCTAAAGATAAGCTTGTCATTATGGTTACACACAATCCGCAATTGGCCGATGAATATTCAAGCCGAATCATTCGTTTAAAGGATGGCACTTTAGTTTCGGATTCCAATCCTTTTAATGAAACAGAAACAAATGTGGATACGAGTGTGTTAAAAAGACCTGGCATGTCTTTTAAAATGGCTTGCTCATTAAGTTTAAATAATTTAATGACAAAAAAAGCACGTACTTTTTTAACCTCTTTTGCCGGAAGCATTGGAATTATTGGAATTGCTTTGATTATGTCATTGTCGCATGGTATGCAGTCGTATATTGATCAAATGGAAAATGATACAATGGCCAGTTATCCGATTGAGATTTAATCGAGTTCGAGTGATGTGTCTACATTGATGACAACGATGATGGGCATGAAGAAAAAGACAGAGGAACATAAGGATTCTAAAATCTATTCTCGTCCTTATGTAGAGGATGTATTAGAATCTTTATCGAGTTCAAAGAAGAATAATCTATCGGCTTTTAAATCCTATATTGAAAGTGGTAAGGGTAAAGAATTTAGAAAGACGGCGAAGGCAATTGAGTATGATTATAATTTAAATTTACAAGTTTATAATGAGAATACAGATTCTGGCTTAGTGCAAGTATCGCCAAATGGTTTGTTGGATAAATTAGGCATGTCGGATATGATGTCCCTGCAATCTCAATTTGTGGATTCAAGTGCTATGACCAATGATCAAGTATGGCTTTCTTTACCCGAATCGAAAAAGCTTCGAGATGATGAATATCAGCTTGTCGAAGGTAAGTGGCCAACAAACTATAATGAGGTGGTTTTAGAGGTCGATGAAAATAATGAGATTACCGATTATGCACTTTATTCTTTAGGATTATTGGATCAGGATGAATTGGTTAAGAATTATCAAAAGATTTTAAATGGAGAGACGGATAAGATTTCAAAGACAAACCTAGAATCGTATAGTGTGGATGATATCTTAAATTTGAAGTTTAGATTGGTTCTAAATAGCGATTTATATCAAAAGGTAAATGGTTTATGGATCAACCAAAGTGAAAATGAATCGTATATGAAGGATGTTGTTTCGAAGAGTCCTGAAATCAAGGTGGTTGGAATTATTAAACCAAGCGATTCAACTGTATCACAACCAACAATGGGTGGTGTGTATTATACAAAGGCTATGGAAGAGTATGTAACTTCTAAGACGGAGAATTCTCAAATTGTAAAAGAACAAAAGGCAAATCCAAATATCAATATTTTTACGCAGACTGAATTTGCCTCAGGCCAAAAGATTAGTATGTCAAATCTTACAAATGAGCAGATGATGCAGCTTTCAAGTATGTCGCAAGAAGAATTGATGAATTATATGAATACGTATAATGAGAATATCAATGCGACATATGATTCGAATTTGACAAAACTTGGCGTTGTAGATTATTCAACTCCGACAAAGATTTCTTTGTATGCGTCAAGTTTTGATGGAAAAGAAAAGCTGAGTGATTTGATTACTTCTTATAATAAGAAACAGACAAAGAGTAATGTGATCACATACAACGATTTTATCGGGACAATGTTAAGTTCAGTAACAAGTGTTGTGAATATCATTAGTTATATCTTGATTGCCTTTGTATCTGTATCTCTGATTGTATCAAGCATCATGATTGGTATAATTACGTATATTTCGGTATTGGAGCGTACAAAAGAGATTGGTATCTTACGCTCAATTGGTGCTAGTAAAAAAGATATTACGCGTGTATTTAATGCAGAAACATTTATTATTGGATTGATTAGTGGTGTATTAGGCATATTAATTACACTTGTATTGAATGTTCCAATTAGTGTGGTCGTTGAGAATATGACTGGTGTTGCGCATATTGCCAAATTACCAGTCAATGGAGCTATATTCTTGATTTTCATTGATTTAGTATTAACGATTCTTGCAGGTTTGATTCCATCCAAGATTGCGAGTAAAAAAGATCCTGTAGAGGCATTAAGAAGTGAGTAATCACTTCTTTTTTGGTATAATACCTGCGAGGTGATTTCATGATTAGAAAAGGAACGATTGGAGATGCAGAAATATTATCTAAGGTAGAAGCAACTTGTTTTCCACCCAATGAAGCAGCGACTTCAAAAGAGATTCAAGAAAGATTAAATGTATATGCGAACCATTTTCTTTTATTGTTCGAAAAAAATCAATTGATTAGTTTTATCGATGGTTTTTGTACAAACCAAAGAGATTTAACGGATGAAATGTATAGTGATGCTTCGATGCATGATGAAGATGGTGACTGGCAAATGATATTTGGATTAAATACATTACCAGATTATCAAAAAAATGGTTATGCCGCGAAGATCATGTGTGCAATGATTGATTTGGCTAGACAAGAGAACCGAAAAGGATTAGTGTTAACTTGTAAAGATAGATTGGTGCCTTACTATAGTAAGTTTGGGTTTAAAAATGAGGGTGTATCCTCAAGTGTTCATGGTGGTGTAGTTTGGTATCAAATGCGATTGGAGTTTTAGATGAAAATAATTCAAAAGGTAAAGAAATATCAGAAGAAAAAAGCAAAAAAAGCCGCAAAAGAAGAGTTGAAACAGATGATTCCTACGTTAAGAGGTCAATTGAATGAAGTGACTTCTGGTTTGGATGAATTAAATGGTCTTCTTAAAAAGATTACGCGTTCATGAAGTCAAAAATTTATTTGGCTATCGATTTAAAGTCTTTCTATGCTTCTTGCGAATGTGTATCTAGAGAATTGGATCCATTAAAAACTAATCTTGTAGTGGCAGATACTTCTAGAACAGAAAAGACAATATGTTTGGCTGTATCGCCTTCTTTGAAACAGTATGGAATTGGAGGAAGGTGTCGTTTGTTTGAGGTGAATAAAAAGGTAAGAGATGTGAATGCAAAAAGGAAAAAGGGGCTTTTGCGCTTTGATGGTAAATCAGCAGATGATGAAATTTTAAAACGGAATCCTAGATTTGAAGTCGATTTTTTAATTGCACCTCCAAGAATGAAATACTATTTGGATATCAGTACACAAATTTATAATATCTATTTGAAATATGTTTCAAGCCAAGATATTCATGTATATTCCATTGATGAAGTGTTTATTGATGCGACGCCATATTTAAATACGTATCATTTAACACCCAAAGAGTTCGCAATGAAAATGATTTTAGATATTTATGAGACAACAGGCATCACGGCTACTGCAGGTATTGGTACGAATTTATATCTTGCCAAGGTGGCGATGGATATTGTGGCTAAACATAAAAATCCAGATGAGAATGGGGTTCGTGTTGCGGCTTTAAATGAATATAGGTATCGTAAATTGTTGTGGAATCATAAGCCATTGACTGATTTTTGGCGTGTTGGAAAAGGGTATGAGAAAAGATTGCATAAACTAGGTATTGATACAATGGGAAAGCTTTGTGCCTTTAGCTTGGAACATGAGGATGTTTTGTTTAAGACATTTGGTGTAAATGCCGAACTATTGATTGATCATGCGTGGGGATATGAACCTTGTACGATTGAAGATATCAAGGCATATAAGCCAGAAAAGAATAGTATAGGTTCGGGACAAGTCTTATCTTGTGGGTATGAAAAAGAAAAGGCTAAGATTTTAGTAAAGGAAATGGTGGAATCTTTAGCTTTAAGTTTGGTGGATAAGCATTTGGTGACAAATAAAGTGGTTCTTACTATTGGTTATGAAGTAAATGAGGATTATACGGGCGAAACGATGGTTGATTTTTATGGGAGAGTCTTGCCGAAAAGCTTAAATAAAATTGTTCATTTGCCTCAAAAGACAAATGCGAATTCAATTCTAATTCAAAATATATTGGATGTATTTGATCGGTATGTGGATTCTAGTTTATTGGTGCGAAGAATCAATGTGGCGGCTGTTGAAGTGATAGATGAAAAGAATCGTGGCTTTGAACAGATTGATTTATTTTCAAATGTGGATGAAGAAGAATTAAAGAAGGAAAACGATCTTCAAAAGGTGACTTTAAAAATAAAGAATAAGTATGGCAAAAATTCAATCTTAAAGGGAACGGATTTTGAAAAGGGAGCTAAGGCAAAAGAAAGAAATGCGCAGATTGGAGGGCATAAGGCATAATGGATGAAAGATGGTATACAATGAATCGCCCTAAAAGTAAATATCCAAAGATGTCTATGTCAGATCGTGCCGCTCAATTTGCACCTTTTGCAGCTTTAACAGGTCATAAAGAGGCGATATTAGAGCAACAAAGAATAACTCAGACAAAACGCATTTTATCGAATGAAGAAAAGCTTAGAATCAATGAGAAAATCATTGAATTGATAAATTTGAAATCGAAATGCAGAATCACTTATTTTGAGAAGGATAAGACAAAAAGTGGTGGTCAGTACATGGAGAGCGTTTTGTCTTTTAAGCGTATAGATGAATTAAATAAGACTCTATTTTTTAAAGAGAATATTCAGATACAAATAGAGGATATTGTAGATATTGAAATATTGGAACATTGACTTGTTCTTTTTTCTTTCCAAATAAAAAAACAGCCATTGGCTGTTTCATAGAGATTGCATTCCTAATTTAAAACAATTGTATTGTTGTCTTGTGAAGTTTATGCCTTTCAATCGTTTTAAATAGAATACTTGTTACTGGAAAGATGATATCTTTTATTATGGGATATCGAACATGAGTATCAGATAGAAATTTTCTGAATACATTTATAATTATAATTACAGTATAGAGCTTTGTCTTATGATAAATAGTCAAAAAATATAGATATATTATCATTTTTGTATTATATTTAATTTATGGAGAATAAATTACACATTATAAACGGATATTCGGATGAATTATTTCCCATAAATATCTGTGTTGTTAGAAAATATAGTGATTTACCGATTGGCAGTGGCTTTAAGTCTTTGCATTGGCATGAAGACTTGCAGTTTGTGCTATGTACTAAGGGCTATGTGAGTTATCAGGTGAATGGAATAGAGTATGAGCTCAAAGAAAAAGAGGCATTGTTTATTAATAAGGGTGCTTTGCATATGTCGAGCGATATGAGTGAGGATGGAGAATATGTGACACTTACTTTTCCTGAAGAATTACTTTTTTTCTTTAAAGAGAGTCGAATGAAATATAAGTATGTATGGCCTTATACGCGTATGGATTTTTTAAGATGTTATGGAATCAAGGAAAAGAATCAGATTATTAAATGTTTGTATGATATTTATAATATTTATTTAAATGGTTCGGATATGTTTGAATATGATGTTTCTATTTTGATCACAATGATTTGGAGACAATTGGTGAAGAGTTTATCTGAAATCGATTTTATTCCAAACAAAAAAGATGTCGAAAGACAAGAACGAGTACAAGTGATGCTTGTATATATTCATACGCATTACGCCGATGAGTTATCTTTAAAAGATATTGCGGACGCAGGGATGATGAGTATTGCGCAGTGTAATCGTTGTTTCAATAAGATGTTAAATATAACACCATATGAGTATTTAATTCAGTATCGGTTGCAGAAGGCAACAAATCTTTTAAAAGATGCCACGCTGAATGTAACGGAAATATCAGAGATTGTAGGTTTTAATAATGTGACACATTTTATTCAGGCGTTTAAAAAGGTGTATGGCATATCGCCAAAGAAGTATCGAATAATGGAGGGGCAAGATGAAAAGGGCAGTTGAAGAAATCTTAAAATTTAATGAGGAAAGAGATTGGGATCAATTTCATAACCCGGAAAATTTAGCTAAATCGATTAGTATTGAGGCAGGAGAGTTGTTAGAATGTTTTCAATGGAACAATGAATATGATAAGCAACATGTTTGTGAAGAACTTGCCGATGTGATGAATTATTGTATTTTGATGGCCAATAAATTGGGCGTGGATATGGAAGAGATTTTGTTGATGAAATTAGAACAAAATAAGAAGAAATATCCGGTAGAAAAGTGTAAAGCATCTTCTAAAAAGTACACAGAACTGATAAAATAAGGGTATGTTAGATGTCGAGCGATTACAATTCTTAGATTTATATAGTTTTGAACTACGATTGGATTATTTTGAGAAGATTCTAGAATTTACAAGTTCTTCTTATTCTTTCTATTGGTTAGAGGCAGTGTTAAATTTAATGATTTATAAGGATACAATTGAATTTGATGAAATCTTGGATGAAATGATTTCTTTAGCCTATGAGGATGTGGTAGAAAAAGGACATCATTTGGGTCCGTTGATTCATCAAAAGCGTACAAACGCATTGGAAAATGCGATTTTAAGTATCCAAAAGTATTTGCCTGAAAATTGTTCGAAACAAGAAATTATTATTTGTGTGAAACAACATGATGAAGATTTAAAGGAATATAAGAAACTATTGATCATGCAGACACCATATCGTTTGCTATCGAGCTTTTTGGTGGATGTAGGTGGTAATGATCCAATTTGGAATCGTCCTAAAGATATTATAGAAACAATCAAAGATTATAATGAGAAATATAGACTTCCATATATTATTGAAAATGATAGAGGTCTTAAAAGAAGAGTTATTGTTCAACCAGAATGGAGAGATTTCTTAATGACTAATTATCGTGTCATTATGGAATGGGTTCATGATGAAAAAATCAAGTATCTAGAAAAGCGTAAGATTGAAGAGAGTGCATCTTAGGATGTGCTTTTTCTTTTTGTTAAAATAAAAAATCCTATTGCTAGACTTAATTTTGTTTGTGTTTTAAATACATGGCGTAAATAAATTTGGCGATTCCAATCGCTATAAAAATTCTGTTAATTTTTCTAACATTATAAAGATTAGTCCTTTCTAAGATTTACCAATCTCTGTATTTTAAGTACATAGCGTAAAGTAATTTCATGAATACACTAAGTACTAAAAGTCTTCTTAAAAGTTCTAATATATTACCAAACATATAACTGTATAAATCCTGGTATATTCTTAATATATCTTACACGATTTGTACATAAAATAAAAACTCCTTTATGTAAAGGAGTAATTTTTTAATGGCAGCGCGTACGGGATTCGAACCCGTGATACAGCCTTGAGAGGGCTGTGGCTTAACCGCTTGCCGAACGCGCCATGTGCTTAAGTATTATAGCACAAAATAAAAGAGAAGTATAGACTTCTCTTACAATTCTGCAATCAAATCGCATAAGTTTTTATAGGCTTTTTGAAAAGATTCTAGGTTTAATTTTTCTTCTGGTGTATGACAACCTTGGGCAATAGGACCGTATGTGATGATATCTAAATCTGGAATCAATCCTTTTAGAATACCCGTTTCCATACCGCCGTGTGATGCTTCCGTTTCCATTTCTACACCTTGTTTTTTTAAGATTTCTTTTAATTTTTCTCTTAATGAACTGTTAGCTTCATAGTTCCAACCACAGAAGTTTGTATCTTCATGTTCAGAAGCATGACATAACTGTGCAATAATTTTGATTTTATTTCCTAATTCATCCTTCATAGATTCTAATGGGGAACGGATGCAGAATGCACATTTTACAACATTGTCTTCTGTTCTTAGCTTACCTAAGTTAAGTGAAGCTAGAGTTAATCCTTCGATAGCCATAGATTTATGTTGTAAACCATTTGGTAGTAAGTAGTATAGTGTGATCAATTCGTTTGAATCTTTTGAAGTAAAAGCTTTAGTGGCTTTGTCTGTTTCTTCCAATTGAATATCGAGTTTACTATCACTAAATTCAAATTCTGTTTTTAAATCTTTTACGATAGAATCTATATTTGGCTTGATGTCTGAAACGAAAGTTGCCTCTGCTTCTCTAGGAATCGCATTCTCTTTAAGTCCACCATTCACAGATACGATTTGAATATCTTTTAATGTTTGCAGAACTCTAAATAAGATTTTAATGGAGTTACCCTTCTCTTGATCAATGCAAGCACCTGAATGCCCTCCATCTAATCCTTTGACAGTAAGTTTGTAGGTTGGTTTGTCAACTTCTTCAAACGTGCATGTTTTATCGACATAGGCATAGCGACCACCACTTGTAGTGGTACAAGTACTAACTTCACCACCACCATCTAAACCGATCATTTTCTTGGCTTGGAAGTATTCTTTCTTTAAATGGATAGATCCTAATAGACCTACTTCTTCTTGTACAGTAAATACGCATTCTAAGTTTGGATGTTTTAGAGTATCATCACTAAGAATGGCCAACATGTAGCTAACGCCAAATCCATCATCGGCACCTAATGTTGTTCCTTTTGCTTTTAACCAGCCATCTTCAACATATAAATTTAAAGCATCGGTTTCAAAGTCAAAGTCGACATCCTTATTCTTTTCGCATACCATATCCATATGTGCCTGCAACATAACTGTATCGTGATCTTCGTAGCCTGGTGTAGCCTCTTTATAAATAATCACATTATTCATGTCATCACGAACATATTTAAAATCATGTTCCTTCGCAAAATTTTCTACATAGTCTGCGATTTTTTCTTCATGAAATGATCCATGAGGAATCTTTGAGATTTCTTCAAAATATTTGAAGATCGCAACATTTTCATCTAATACACTCATTGTTTGTACCTCCACTTGATTAAAAATAGTATAATCCAAAAAATGAGAGACGCAAGTCTCTCACTATTGAATATTGATATATCTTGTTTCTTCTTCACGCTTCACTGGTTTTGTAGGTAATAAGATAAATAATTCACCATTGTCAAAACTAGCTTTGATATCCTCTTGTTTATAGCCTTCACCAATATAGAAAGAACGAGAATAAGTTCCAGTAAATCTTTCTTGACGAAGTACACGCGTATCTTCTTTGTTGATATTACGAGTAGCTGTGATCTTTAAGTAGCCATCTTTTAGTTCAATTTGAATATTTTCTTTTTGAATCCCACAAACCTCCATGCAGATTTGATAATATCCATCCTTTTCATAAATATCTGTTCTTAATACAGTACTTGTATCTTGTTTTTTAGTATCATTGAAAAAGTCATCAAAATAATTAGGGTAATAGCGCATATTGAATCCTCCTTAGCACTTATATCTTTTAACTGCTAGTATCATAGTACAATTATTTGGCACAGTCAAGAGCTGAGTGCTAATAATTTTGTCGCTTGTTTCTAGAACATTTTTCTGCATCAATAGCCAAGGCAAACATAAGCGCATCCAATGCATTTTCTGGGTCTTTAACATCAATGACATAGGTATCTGTTAAATTAAATATTTCTTTACGAATAATCGCTACAGTATCATAGTTTTCATCCACAATTGTATAATTCCATTCAGTAAGAGTTCCATCAATATGCCATCCGTTGTAGTCAATATTATAATGTGGAGTAAAGAAAGATAATTCTTTCGATAGACATCCAATATATTCATTATTCTTATAGATTTCAAATTTAGGAAGAAGAGTTATTACCTTTTCTAATACAGTACCCACTTCATTTCCATTTTGATCATAAATGACTAGTTTATGTCCCCAAGAAAGTTTTCCTTCGACTTGATATATGACCTGACCATCTTCGTTGTATATATCATAACTGTCAAACCAGGAAAAGAATCTTTGTTTAAATAATAGTTTCATAGTATCATCACCACATAAATTATAACATTTTCTAGAATTCTTAATTTGTATCTTCACATCTTTTAAGGTTTATTTAAGTTTGAATCAGTATACTCACTTACGAAATAGGCGATTATACTTTTCATGCCCTTAAAATAATCATGCCTATTTCTTTTTTTTGACAGAAATTTCCATTAAAATCTTAAGAAAACTTAAGTAAATCTTAAGAAAAACATAATACAATATTTTCGAGGTGGATTATTTATGAAGAAAAAACTTGGAAATATATTGATTTTTGTGCTGATTATTGGACTCACGATTGGATATGGAATTTATAAAGATAGTCAATCTACAGTCACAGTCAATAAAATTTATACGATGGAGTTTCAAAAACAAGCATTATCGGATTTAGAAAATGAAAAAGGAAATGGGAACTATACACTTCAAAATATATTTATGAAATACAATCCTTTTTCAACCAATACACAATCGATGTATGTTTATTTTAATACATACAAAGTGGCTAAAATTACATATACAGTGAGTTGCAGCGATTACGCGGATTTTACAGCTACGGCTTATCAGGCTAAAGAATATCAAAAGGAACATGAGTTTCAATTGATTGGTTTGATTCCAAATTGTACAAATACAATCACAATTACAGCCACCTATAAGGATGGAACAAGTCAAAGTGTAAGTACAAACTATACAATGGGATCACTTTTAGGTGATGAAGATATACAACTTAAACAAGTGTCTGGTTCTAAACAAGATTTAGGCAATGCTTTATATACACTATTAGGAAATGATGCGGATGATCAAGACTTTGTCTATGTGTATGATACAAATGGCGTTTTGCGTGGGGAAATTCCTATTATTGGATATCGTTCTCATCGTATGTTGATGCAAAATCAAATCTTATATATGAGTGTATCTACACATAGAATGGCTGCCATCAATCATTTAGGTATGATTGAACACATTTATAATTTGGGTAATTATATGGTTCATCACGATTATCAATTTGATCAGGATGGAAATTTGATTTTATTAGCTACAAATGAGGAAAAGAATAGTGTAGAAGATTGTATTATTAAATTGGATGTAGATAGCGAAGAAGTAAGTGAAGTATTAGATTTAGAAGATTTGTTTAAAAGCTACAAAGAGAGTACGGATCATAAAGAAGGTTCAAAATGGGATTGGCTGCATATCAATACACTTCAATACTTAAGTGATGATAGTGTTATTCTTTCTTCTCGAGAAACAAGTTCGATCTTTAAAATTAATGATATAAGCACAAATCCAAGTATTGGCTATATCATAGGCAATGAAGATTTCTGGAAAGATACAGACTATACAAAGTATTTATATACAAAAGTAGGGGACTTCTTGACGAGTGGAGGACAACATACCGTAACATATATGGAAGATGATGCATTAGAATCTGGTCAATATTATCTATACATGTTTGATAATAATTTTGGATATTCTAAGACAAGAAAAGATTATGATTGGACTGTCAATGATGGAATTCAAACAAGTATTACAGAAGGCACGACATCCTATTACTATCAATATTTAGTGGATGAAAATGAAGGGACATATACATTGGCCAATTCATTTGAAGTTCCGTTTAGCGCCTATGTATCGAGTGCACAAAATTTAGGTGATCATATTGTCGTAAATTCAGGAATTGCAGGACTATTATCCATTTACGATACGGATGGAAATCTTGAACAACAGTTCAGTATAAAGAAAAATGATCGTTTTATTTATCGAATTTATTTTTATGACTATAAAGGATATTATTTTAGTTAGAGAGTAATTCTCTAACTTTTTTTAAGCAAATTTTAAGTGTTGTTTAGTATGTTTATGGTATGACATATAAAGAATTTTATGGATCTGACTATGATACGTTTAAAAATGTTTTGGATAAGGTTTTAAATACAATTCATTCGAGTGTATTAGCTTGTATACAATATACGACTTCTAGAATTAAGTCATCAGAAAGTGTTATGAAAAAGATAGGCAATGAATATTCTTTGCTTCATGATATTATTGGAGTTCGCATCATTTGTTCGTTTGTGGATGAAATCTATGAAGTAAAGGATTGGATTCATTCATGCTTTAAAGTGGTGGAAGTAAGAGACTATTTAAGCCAACCCAAACCCAGTGGGTATCGCAGTCTACATGTGATTTGTGAAGTGGATGGATGTTTAGTTGAAATCCAAGTACGAACGATCGCATTAGATTTTTGGGCAAATCTAGAACATCAAATTCATTATAAGAAACATATTGAAGATGAAGATTTGATATGTAGTGAATTAAAACGATGTGCCGATGAAATTGCTTCTTTAGACTTATCATTTCAGACAATTAAAGATAGAGTCGAGGGATAATATGCGATTATTGGTAGCAGATGATGAAGTGAATTTGGCTAAAGCACTACAAGCCGTCTTAGAAGATGCGGGCTATAATTGCGATGTGTGTTTTGATGGGAATAGTGCCATTCGTTTGATTTTCCAAGAAATTTATGATGGATTGATTTTGGATATTATGATGATTGAAAAGAATGGTTATGAAGTGCTAAATCAGATTTGCAAACAAAAAAATGATATTCTGGTATTACTTTTAAGCGCGTTAAATGAAGTGGATAATAAAGTTACAGGCTTTGATTTAGGTGCCAACGATTATCTATCCAAACCCTTTTCGACAAAGGAATTGATTGCAAGCGTCAAAGTGATGTTAAAAGAAAATGTGATAGACGATTCTTATTTACAATATCAAGATATTCTATTGAATAAGAAAGAAGAAACACTTGCGTGTAAGAATACAAAATATCAATTGACTAAGTTGGAATGTAGTATTCTTTCTTTATTGATTCGAAGTGAATCGAATCGAGTAGCTGTTTGGCTTGTGATTGAAAAAGTTTGGAACAATTGTGTAGATGTGAATCAGAATACGGTTTCACTTCATATATCCTATTTAAATCGAAAGTTATCGGCATTACAATCTTGTGTATCTATAAAAATGAGTAAAGAAAATATAGAACTGTGTGTTAATATATAAAAAAAGAAGAAAGGGCGTGCACTATGAATATATTAGTTGTGGATGATGAAAAAAACATTGCGTATGCGATTGCACAAATTTTAGAAGAACAAAAATGGCAAGTAACTATGGCTTATGATGGACAAGAAGGTTTAGATTTAGCCCTTAGTGGATATTATGATGTAGCTATTTTAGATATTATGCTCCCTGTTATGAATGGTTTTGAGATTGTACAGAAAATGCGTGCCAATAAGATTGAAACTCCAACTTTGTTGTTGTCGGCATTGGATGAAATTCCAGATAAAGTGAAAGGCCTAAATGTAGGGGCCGATGATTATATGACTAAACCATTTTCGGCTGCAGAACTTGTTGCTCGAATTAATGCACTGACAAGACGCAAAGGAGAAGTCATTGTACATGAATTGAAGTATGATGATTTAGCGTTACAACTTGATACTTGTGAGTTGTATTGTGCAAGTCAACATATTCATTTAGGATATAAAGAATTTGAAATCATGAAACATTTAATGTCACATCCTGAAATGATTACTTCTAAAGATGATTTAATTGTTTCGGTATGGGGTAGTGAAAGTGATGCGATGGACAATAATGTAGAGGTTTATATCTCTTTTTTAAGAAAGAAACTAAAATTTTTAAAAAGCAAAGTTTCAATTAAGGTGATTCGAAAAGTTGGATATCGACTAGAGGTTTGTGATGCTTAAAAAACTACAGACTAAATTCATTTTGATTTTAATGTCCTTTGTCAGTGTGATTTTACTATCTGTATTTGGTATAGTTTGTTGCTCAAACTATATTCATGATAAAAAGGATGTTGAGCGAAGTTTAGAAATGGCTTTACGATTAAAGGATAAAGATTTTTCGATTTCATTTGGAAACAGTCGAAATTTTAATGGGAATTCCTTCGTGATTTATACGGATTCAAATTATGAATATATGATCACAAGCCGTTCAGTATGGAATATTTATGCAGAAGATGCGCAAAGCTTAATTGAGAGTGTAAAAAATAAAGACGATATCGGAATTTTGAAAAGACAAGGGTTTGCGTATAAAAAAGAAAAAATTACCAACTATCAAGTGGATGAAAACACAATTATTCCTTCAGGTTATGCCGTAGCCTTTGTGGATGTATCTCATATGCAGTCTTCTTTTCAAAGAATGTTGATTATATCTATTCAAATTGGATCGAGTGTATTACTGGTATTCTTTATACTAAGTTGTATTTTAAGTAAATGGGCACTAAAACCAGTCGAACAGGCATGGGATAAACAGAAACAATTTGTGGCCGATGCCAGTCATGAATTAAAAACGCCATTAACGGTTATTTTAGCGGATAGTGATGTATTAACCAATCATTCGACAGAAACCATTTCTTCACAAAAACAATGGATAGAATCGATTCAAAGCGAAGCGAACCGCATGCGAAAACTTGTAGAGGATATGCTGTTTCTTGCCAAGAATGATGCGAATCGAATTGAAATTTCAATGCAGAATTGTTCGCTTAGTGATATATGTTTTCATTGTGTTTTACCGTTTGAATCCATTGCGTTTGAAAAAGGTATTGATTTAATCGATGAAGTGGAAGAGAATATAGAGGTACATGGTAATGAGTCACAGTTAAGACAATTGATATTAATTTTCTTGGACAATGCGATCAAATATACACCTTCAGGCGGAAAGATTTATTTTAAATTATGTAAGATACAAAATAAACCCGTCATTACAATTCGTAATACAGATAGCTACATTCCACCAGAAGATTTAAAACATGTATTTGAACGCTTCTATCGTGTTGATAAGTCAAGAAAGTATCAAGGGGGAGCCGGTTTAGGCTTATCCATCGCAAGTCAAATTGCGCAAAGTCATAAAATCAAATTAAATGTGACAAGTGATGAAAAACAAGGTACAGAATTTACTTTGAATTTCTAGGAGGATAATTATGTTTCAAAAAAGAGTCGATCAAGTTATCGCAAAAATGAAGGCGGATGGGCTTAAACAAATCTTAGTTAGTGAACCATGCAGCATTTATTATTTAACAGGTGTTGATGTAGGTCCAGGAGAAAGATTGTTTGCGCTATACTTGAATGATGAAGGAAGAAAAGTATTATTTTTAAATACATTATTTACGGTTGAACAAAAGGATTGTGAAGAAATTTGGTTTAGTGATACAGACGATTCCACTTCACTTTTAGCTAGTGTTATTAATTCCAGTGAAACGCTAGGTGTTGATAAAGATTGGACAGCACGTTTCTTGATTCCTTTAATGGAAAAGTGCGAAGGATTAAAAGTTGTTCTTGGATCAAAATATGTAGATGATACTCGTGCCATTAAGGATGAAAAAGAAATTGAATGTATGATTGAAAACTCACAGATCAATGATGTTGTGATGGAACGTACAAGAGATTTTATTAAAGAAGGTATGACTGAAAAACAAGTGGAAGCTTTTATTCTTGAACAATATAAATTGCTAGGATGTCAAGACGTATCATTCTCACCTATTTGTTCTTTTGGAGCTAATGGTGCAGATCCTCACCATATGCCAGATGATTCCGTGTTAAAAGCAGGAGACAGTATTGTGATCGATATTGGGGGAAGAAAAGATCGTTATTGTTCGGATATGACACGTACTTATTTCTGTAAAGAAGCAAGTGACGAATATAAAAAGATTCATGATATTGTACGTGTTGCCAATGAAAAAGCGGAAGAAATTATTCGTCCAGGCGTTCGTCTATGCGATATCGATTTAACGGCTCGTAATTATATTTCTAGCTTTGGTTATGGCGAATACTTTACACATCGCCTAGGACATTTCATTGGTCAAACGGATCATGAATTTGGGGATGTAAGTTCAACCAATACAGAAACTGTAAAACCAGGCATGATTTTCTCGATTGAACCAGGTATCTACTTACCAGAAAAGATGGGTGTTCGTGTTGAAGACTTAGTACTTGTTACTGAAGATGGTTGTATTGTATTAAATAAACTAGATAAAAAATATGCGATGATTGGTTAATAATCATCGCATTTTACTATTTACCTAAACAGAATTTAGAAAATAATGTATCCAACAAGTCTTCTCTATGAACTTCACCTAAGATTTCTTTCAAATGATCATGAGCAGCCTGAATGTCAATCTCAATTAAATCAGGTTCTACCATCATATCCATGGCTTCTTTGGCACGTAACATATCTTCTTTGGCTTGATTCAATAAACCAATTTGACGCTCATTTGAAAGTAGTGGATCTTCCTTTAATAAATCTTCATGATACAAGTTTTCCAAGGCATCAATTAAAGGTTGAATCTCTTTATTGGCAGCTGAAATCCAAATGCCATCTTTATTAGCTTCAGTTTTATCTAACTTATTATAGATAATTAAACGCATCTTATCTTTTGTCAGTTCTAATAATTGTTTATCTTCTTCATCCCACTCTTTTGAACCATCGAAGACTAAAAGAACCAATTTGGCATCTTTTAATCTTTCCTGACTTTTTTCAATGCCAATCTGTTCAATCTTATCGCTGGATTCACGAATACCAGCTGTATCAATTAAATTCAATTGAACACTGCCAATATGAATTTGACCCTCCACCAAGTCTCTTGTGGTCCCCGCAATATCTGTAACGATGGCTTTATCTTCTTCAAGAAGTGCATTTAATAAGCTGGATTTACCAACATTTGGCTTACCGACAATGATTGTATCAATACCTTTTTTTAACATTTGCCCCGTCTGTACACGAGCAAGAATACGATCAATTTTATCTAACCAATCACTTGTCTTAGGTAATAAGTCATTTGTCGTTAATTGTTCGACATCTTCATATTCAGGATAATCAATATTGACTTCAATCTGCGCAATAATATCCATTAAATCATCAATCAAAGGCTGTAGTAGCTTTTTTACACTTCCTTTAATTCCATGAATAGCCATACTAGCTGCGGTATTATTACTTGCTTCAATCATATCTTGAACGGCTTCAGCCTGCGATAAATCTATTCTTCCATGATAGAAGGCGCGTTGCGTAAATTCTCCAGGTTTTGCCAGATCTGCTCCAGCACTTAATACCATCGATAAGATTTTACGAGTAATAAAAGTACCACCATGACAATTGATTTCGACAATGTCTTCGCGTGTATATGTTTTTGGAGCTCTAAAGATAGAAATTAAAACTTCATCAACAGGATTTTTATCGGTATCTATAATAAAACCATAATGAATGGTATGACTTTTCGCATTTATGATATTACGGTCAAATATTTTTTGAGTGATTTCAATAGCCTTGTCACCACTTAAACGAATGATGGAAATGGCACCATCCTGCAAAGAAGTGGAGATGGCTGCAATTGTATTTTCAAACATTGTTAACATCCTTTCTTTCTTAGTGTATTTTATCATAAAAGATGTATAATGTCTTAGACAGAGGTGTAAACATGAAAGAATATACTAAAAATCAAGTACACGAAGTAGCGTGTGCATTTAATGAACATAAAATTATTGCTCTTCCTACAGATACAGTATATGGAGTTGGAGTAAAATATGGGAATTTAGAAGATTTAGAACGATTAAAACGCGCAAAACATCGTCCAGAAACGAAACCAATCCCAATGATGGTTTCAAATGTAGAACAAATGAAGCAAGTTGCGTTAGTGGATGAAAGAATTGAAAAGATTGCGGCTAAGTTTTTACCGGGTGCATTGACGCTCGTTGTGAATGTAAAGGACAGTGTTGATTCAGTATACACAAATGGCTTAAGTACAATTGCGATTCGTATTCCAGATGAAAAATTTATATTAGATGTGATTGACGAGTTGAATTGTCCAATCTTGGTCACAAGTGCCAATCAGTCTGGAGAAAAAACAGCACTTACAAGTGATGATGTGTATGAACAGCTTCCAAAAATTGATGGTATTGTACTTGGAACGTGTAAAGCGTTACAGGCAAGTACGATTGTTGACTGTACAAAAGAAAAGTTACAAATCTTAAGACCTGGACCTATTTCTTTAGAAGAACTAGAATCCGTATTATAGAAAAAAACACCCAGAACCTATGTTGTAGGGCATAGGCCAGGGTGCATACGAACACATCTAGAAGTAGTATGCTTCTAGCAGTTCATCTAGTATGTTACTCTGAATTGGATAAGATTCAATGTTTTGGGTTTAAATTTAAACATATGTTAAAACTTGTCAAAATGAGAGGTGTTGATTATAATACTATGTATGACAGAAGAAGAAATGATTAGACAAATTGCCGAGCCTATACTTAAACAATTGGAAAAAATCGAAAAGGAACTTGGAAACCATCGGATGCCGCAGCTTCCGCAAATTAAATTTGTGAAGGAATCTGAAATGGGAGATGGTCCTTTTATGATAGGTGACATTGAGGTTACAGATGAGCTTTTAGAAAAAGTGGAAGCCTATATCCAAGAAGAGATTGAAATGATGCATAAGCCAACTGTACTACATTAAAAAGCCACAAGTTTAAAAAAACACTTGCATTTTATTTTATGTTAGTGTATTATAAGTGAGCACGTTGGAAATGCGGGTGTGGCGAAATTGGCAGACGCACCAGACTTAGGATCTGGCGCCTTCGGCGTGGGGGTTCGAGTCCCTTCACCCGCACCACTTGTAAATTTAGACAATTACTTCGGTAGTTGTCTTTTTTTGTTTTATGTTATAATTTTTCTATGAATGTTTGTGTATATTATGAGAAAATAAATGAAGATTCCATTCGTATCAATCGAGTGTATTCATTAAGTCCCAAGATAGAAATACCAGAATCCATTGATGGATATGTTGTTCGTGAAATTGGAAATTATTGTTTTTCTTCAAAAAAAGTCGATTTATCGAAAGCTATTTTAAGTTGTGACATTCCTTCGAATTATCATGAATGTAGTGGGGTTGATGTAGAAAGTGTTAAGTTTCCGAGTACTTTAAAAAAACTTGGGAATTATGCGTTCTACAATTGTCGGAAGCTAAAAGAAATATATTTACCTTTTTCTTTAATGAGTATAGGTAGCGATGTGTTTATGAATTGTTTAAGACTCAATCATATTTATTATGATTGTTCAATTTTTGATGTTACTTTCCTGAAACAAATCTTAACGCAAATCACATGGGATGTAGAAGTTCACTTTTTAGATAGTTCTATATTCTATCCAGAATACAATGGGGATTATGATGAAGTGGGCCCTGCTCATATCTTTGCCCTGAATATTGAAGGGGAAGGTTTTCGTATGCGTCAATGTTTTAAAGAGGGGAAAATCGATTTTGACGGATATGATGCTTGTTTTGAAAAGCTATGCGCTGAAGAAAGTGAATCTTGCATCTTTCATGTAGCGATTCTTCGCTTTATGATGGGATCTGAACAATACATTCCTTATTTAAGGGCACATGATTTGACTTCTTATTTACATGTATATAAAGATATATGTGCTATGGTAGAAAAATTGTTAAAAAAAGAATGTCTTGGTCAATCCGATCTAGATCGATTGATTTTTATGGAAAAGGATTTAGAAACTCGTACTCTATTGATGGAATTAAAGAATAAGATGTTTAAATCATCATCGACATATTCTTTTGAGGATTTTTAATGCGACAAAGTGAATGGGAAAAGGAAAAGGCGATTCATATCTTAGAACTAGTTCGATCCGAACTCTATATGGATATGCCACATTTTTTAACAGCTTTAAATACGTTGGTGTTGAAGGAAGATGAGCGTGTAGCTATATGTGCGACAAATGGCGTGTATTTTTACTATAATCCATTAAAGATTATTGATTTATTTCAGAAGAATGCAGTGTTTTTAAATCGTAGTTTTTTACATAGTGTTCTGCATTGTTTATATAGCCATATTTGGCTTAAAAAAAATCGTGTTGAATTTATTTGGAATGTAGCTTGCGATATTATCGTGGAGTATACATTGGATTCGATGCAAAAAAAAAGTGTTTCGCGAATCTTGTCATATGTTCGAAAAGATGTATATCGTGAAATTGAAAGTTTGACGGGTATCAGCTGTATAACTGTATATGAATGGCTTTGTACACGTGGCGATATTCAAGATTTATATTATGAATTTGTGGTGGATGATCATGCTGCATGGCCTAAAGAGCAGGATGAGAAAGTACCTCAATCTTCTACTGTTCAAAAAAAGTGGCAAAGTGTTGCCAAACAAACATTGTTTGATCATAAACAAAAAGGGAAAGATAATGAGGATGGGGATGCCTTTCTTGTGTCGAGTTTACAGACAAAGAAATCGAAATACTCTTTTTCACAGTTTTTAAAACGATTTAGTATTGTGAAAGAAGAAATGCAAATAGATTTGGATGAATTTGATTTGTCCTATTACACATATGGAATGTCGATCTATAAGAACATGCCATTGATTGAGCCTTTAGAGACAAAAGAAGTCAAAAAAATCTATGAGTTTGTGATTGTACTCGATACGAGTTATTCTATTGATGAAAATCTTGCGAAGCGTTTTATATCCAATACATATAGTATTTTAAGCACTTCAAATATGTTTTATAAATCGTGCAAGGTGCATATTATTCAATGTGATGACAGAATCCGCAAAGACGATGTTATCTCAAGTCAAAATGAGATGGGTCAATTATTGAATTCATTTACTCTAGTGGGTAAAGGCAATACCGATTTTAGACCGGTATTTAGCTATGTGAATGATTTGATAGATCAAAAAGTTTTTCAAAATCTTTGTGGCCTGCTCTATTTTACCGATGGCAAGGGAATCTATCCCAAAAAGAGTCCGGCCTATAAAACAGCCTTTATTTATTTAGAGGATTATGATCAAAGTAAAGTGCCTTCATGGGCAATTCAATATAGATTGGAAGAAAAGTTATGAATATATTACAGGCAAAAAATGAAATAAAAAATACTGTACAGGCATATTTATCGAAGAATTCGTTTGGTGAATATGAGATTGAAGCGAAGAATCAACGACCTTTATTGTTGATTGGTCCTCCTGGTATTGGTAAAACACAGATTATGGAACAAATCGCAAAGGAATGTCAAATTGGACTTGTCAGCTATACAATTACGCATCATACACGTCAAAGTGCTGTGGGCCTTCCTTTTATTCAAGAAAAGGAATTTCAAGGAAAGACATACTCGATTACGGAATACACAATGAGTGAGATCATTGCGAGTGTTTATTCAAAAATGGAAGATACAGGATTAAAAGAGGGTATCTTATTTATTGATGAAATCAATTGTGTATCGGAAACATTAGCACCTACTATGTTGCAGTTTCTACAGAATAAAACCTTTGGAAATCAGAAGGTTCCTTGTGGCTGGATCATTGTAGCAGCAGGAAATCCGAGTGAATATAATAAATCGGTTCGTGATTTTGATGTCGTGACAATGGATCGTATTCGTTATATTCATGTTGAAACGGATTACTATGTATGGAAAGAGTATGCGATTTCAAAACATATACATCCGATGATCTTAAGCTATTTGGAATTAAAGCCCAATCATTTCTATACTGTTTCAACAAGTGTAGATGGTATGGAATTTGTGACGGCAAGAGGCTGGGAAGATCTATCTTATTTACTCTATACCTATGAAAAGATGCATCTAGAAATCTCTCAAGATACGATTTATGAATATCTGCATCATGAAGATATTGCCGAAGATGTTTTCGCCTATTATTTGGTGTATAAAAAATATCAGGATGATTATGGCATTGATGATATCTTAAACGGAAATGTATCGAGTACAATCTACGCTCGATTGTTTAATGCCGATTTTGATGAAAGAGTCTCTGTTGTTAATTTGGTGATGGATGGTTTACTACGACAAGTGAATTTATATTCTTTTGAAAAACATTGTACAGATCTTTGGTTTAGTTTCTTGAAAGAATATCGCAAAGATATGGATTCTTCTTATTTGGACCATACAAAGGTATTTATGGCAAATTATCGTGATAAATTGCAGGCAGAATTATTAAGTATTTCACAAAAACATGAACATGAATTTGTGTTAAATAACATACAAAAAGTAATGGTGGATGAAAGTTTAGATCCAAAGTCACGTTTTGATTCTTGTACAAAGCCTTTCTTTGAACAAAAGGAAAAAATGGAAAAGTTGGATAGTCAATTGAAGCTGGAGATTGAAAATGCGTTTGAATTTATGGAAAGTGCATTTAAGGATGGTCAGGAAATGACAATATTTGTGACCAATCTAACAATGTCAGCTGAAATGGCTTTATATTTAAGTTCACATACGATTGATGTATATGAAAAGTACAAACAAGTCTTGTTGATAGGAACACAAAAGGCAAGATTATTGGATGAGTTAGCGCATTAAAAGGAGAAGAGTATGGATTATTCAGACTTGAAATATGATATGGAAGAATTTGAATCGGACCAAGATAAAAAACTTCCACAACCCCCATTGGTAAAGGATGCAATGCGAACGGAATCGATAGAACTTCCTAAAAATTTTGATGCGTTATCCATTTGTTCTAACTTTTTAGATATCATAAATACACGCCATAGTAGTCGTGTATATACGCAAGAACCTATGTCTTTGTTGGAACTATCTTATATGTTGTGGACTTGCCAAGGTGTGAAACAAATTCGTGGGAAGAAATATGCGACCTTGCGTACTGTACCTTCTGGAGGAGCTAGACATGGTTTTGAATTGTATTTTGTATGTCAAAATGTAGAAGGGTTAATCTCTGGAACCTATCATTATTTGCCTATGGAACATCGTATTGAGTTTTTAAATCCAATTGAAAAGATAAGTGATGTTTTGGCATCTTCCTTATGTGATCAATTATGGGCCTTAAAAGCCAATGTGATTTTCTATTTCAGCTATATTCCATATCGTACCGAATGGCGCTATGGATATCTTGCGCATCGAATAGCTTTAGTGGATTTAGGCCATGTTGGAGAAAATATATATTTGGCAAGCACAAGTATTGGTTTAGGAACTTGTGGAATTGGAGCGTGTGTGACAAGGATTTGTGATGAAATGTTTGAATTGGAAGGCGAAAATGAATTCATTATTTATGCGCAGCCGATTGGGAAGGTGAATAAAGAGGATTTTGTGGAAGAAAAATCTTTTTATGAATTTGTTGAAAAAGAAGGCTTATAATGTGTTAAAATAGATTCGAACTAAGGAAAATATATTATGAGTAAAAATGATAAGAATATAGATGCTTATTCAAAAGCACTTTTAGATAAAAAAACAGAATATAACGATGAATTAAAAAAGCCTAAAGTGGTTCATCAGATGTCTGAAGCAGAAAGAAGACAGGCTGAAAAGACAATGTCTTCAGCTTTAGATATGCTTCGTAAAGAGCGTGGTCAAAAAACAATTGAGGAAGAAGAACAGTTTTATCAGGAGCATGAAGATGATTTAAAAGACATGGATGATGATTTTACAACTTCTTCGATTGAAAAGGAACAATCCAATGAGGCATTAGATCTTGTGCATGCGATGTTAAAGAATATGTCAAATGAGGGTGACGAAAATGAAGAGGTAGTTATCCAAAAGGAAAAGAATCCAAACGAAAAGAAAGAAAAAAAGGAACATAAACCAAAAGAAAAGAAGTCTAAGAATAAACAAGTCAAAGAAAAGAAACCGTTGAAGAAGATCACAAAAATTGTGTTATGCGTAATCTTAGTAGGCTTGGTTGCCTTAGGTGGATATGCATATAAGGTTTTGGTGTATGATCCACAAAATATTGTTTCTGAAACGCAACAAAAAACATATGATAAATTAGTGTCTTATGCGGATGAGTATGGAGATAATATGATGTCAGATGCTGAGAAATTAGAGCTTCTAGATTTGGATAAAGATTATCAAAAGCTTTTGGATAAACAAAAGACTTCAATCAATGAATATTTTAAAGAACAGACTGGCAAAACATATAAGGCTTTGTTGAAAGATATGAAGCAGCTTCATCATGATAAAGAAGAAGTTAAACTTCCTGCTTATCAACAAATTGTTGGTTTATTAAATGGTTGGGAATCAAAATCGGATGAAGAAAAGATGGCTGTAGCCGATATGCAGTCTACATATAGTTCATTATCTAAAAATTTAAAAGATGAAGTGGATACTTTATCAAAATCAAAGACAGGCAAAGACTTTATTGATCTATGTAAAGAACAGGGTGAATTAAAGGCGGCTGCCGAGGAAAAGGCTCGTCAGGAAGAAGAAGCTAAAAAAGCAGAGAATGAAAAGAAGGTTAAAGAATATCAAACAAGCTTGAATAGTTTGCAGCAAGACTACAATACGTATGCACAATATGCACAGAGTCTAGAGTCTGATTTGGCATATGCGCAACAAAATGGAGAAGATACTGCAGATATTCAATCTCAGATTGATACAAATAATCAGATGTTGTCTTCTTTGCAGCAACAAATTACATATTATCAACAACAGATTTCTGCTTTACAATCTTAAAAAATAAGACTATTCTAATAGGGTAGTCTTTATGCCGACTTAGCACAGTGGTAGTGCAACGCACTCGTAACGCGTAGGTCATTGGTTCAAATCCGATAGTCGGCACCATGTTTTGAAATTAAGCTGGTTCAACCAGCTTATTTTTTTGAAGGGAGAATCTATGAATTTAGATGAAAAAATGATTTTATTGGCAACTGCCTTTCTGTTTTTGCCCTATCAAATCGCAAGTGTAGGAATCGCATGCGTTTTAATACAAGCATTATGCCGACATAAAATGGTGGATGCCATAAAGAATCAAACGGGCGCAATTCTCTTTTACAGCTTTAACGTATTGGAATTTATAGTTTCCATCTTCCATTCGAACTGGACAGGTTTTGGCAATACATGGTTATTTGTGTTGATTGGTTTATATGGAGCCTATTATCGTAGAAGTATCACAAAAAGTACATTTGAAAAGATGTGTGATCTTATTATTATTTTGTCGGTATTTGCGGCTATCTACAGTTTGTATCAGTTTAATCAGATTTCCCTTGCGAATGGACGAACATTTTTAGAATTTCATATCTTCAATTCACCAAAACGAAGAATTACTTCGACATTTATGAATGCGAATATCTATGCGATGGTCATTGATTTTGTATGCGTGATGTGTATGTATCGTTTTGTGAAAAACGACAATATTCTTTGTAAGATTTGTTATTTTATAATTGCACTGTTTAATTTCTTTGTTCTATATTTAACGGGATCTAGAACGGCATTATTACCATTTGTGGTGATTTTTCCTATCTTTCTTTATTGTGTGCGATGGAAAAAACTGTTTATCACATCCATTGTATTCGAACTTGGTATATGTGGTTTAGTATTTTTAAAACCAACATTGATTCCAAGAATCAGTGATATGTCAACTTTTGCCTCTCGCATTAAGATTTGGAAGACAGCATTTATGTGTATTTCAATGTATCCATTCTTTGGATGGGGTCCGCAGACATATCAGAAGTTTTATCCATTAGTACATGGTCATAAGGCACCTCATGCCCATAATATTTATATTGATTCCATTTTGTCGTATGGAGTTGTTGGAACAGTAGTGCTTTTGGCATATACATTTGTGCTAAATAAGGAAATCTTTACTTCGAATACAAGAAAAGAAAATCCTGCACTATTTGGCATGATGATGTGTTTTATTGCGATTGTGTTGATATATGGATTGTTGGATTGTACATTAAATATTGTCACAACAGGAACTTTATGTTTTATCATTTTAAATAGTGCTTGCATGTACTTAGAAAAATAAATACAATAATTTTAGAAGACAGACAGTAGAAGGAGTTTTATGAAATGTATATCACTTTTTGTCTGTTTTTTTATTGGTTTACAATCGATGATTGTGCCAAGTTATGAAGTTTTAATTTCAAATATAGAATCCAAAGTCGATACAATTCATGAAGATAGGGCTAGTTTTTTATCTTTAAAATGTAGGGATATTGCGATGGATGTTACATCTAAAAAAACGGATTTACGGATTGAAATGGATAAACAAGAAAAGTTTGTGGATGAACTTGAACGTAGGTATAAACAAAAAAAGAATTATTATGAATTGAAAAAAATGGAATATGGCTTGGAATTACAAGCGATTCAAAGAAACAACTCTATCTTGTATCCATATAAGATTCAAAAGAATTTGACGTTGTACTTTGATGAATATAGAAATGTTGAATTAGAATATTTGAAACATAAAAAACAGTTCGATAAGAATAAAAATACGTTATTGTTATATGATGAATATCTTGAAAGATTATCGAATTGTCAAAGTCGTTTATTAAAACGATTTTCACATTTAGCACAAATCAATGAATCTGGGCAACATAATGAAGATTCTATGATTTCAGGAACTGAGCATTTGCCTGATTTTGGTGGTTATGAACCGTGGCAACAAAATGGTATGTCTTGTTTGGTTGATGGAAATTATGAAATTGATTCATATAGTTCTTTTTGGCAAAATCCGGTTGAAAATGGTACAATCAGTGCTGGATGCTGGTCCTATCCGGATGGAGGTCTTCATTTAGGTTTGGATATCGCAAGTGCCATGTTTAGTGATGTGTTAGCGGTTGCCAATGGTATCATATTGTATGCCCATGCACCAGTGGATTCGAACAATGGATATTTAGGAAACTGGTGTGGATGGCCAAATGGTGGTGGAAATACCATTTGTATGGTGGTTGCCGTAAATGATAGACTTTATGCGATTAGTTATGCGCATTTATCCAATGAAATCTATGTGACAAGTGGCCAGCAAGTCAGTCAAGGTACAGTTATAGCGAAAAGTGGGAACAGTGGCAATTCAACGGGGCCTCATACGCATGTAGAGGTATTTGAATTAAAACAGGATCTCAATTCAATCGTAGAATATTTTAGAAACAGCGGTGCTGATTTTTCTTTTGGATGTGGCTATAGTGAGGCTGCAACATGCTCAGGCTATGCTTGTCGCATTGATCCTGAGACCGTTTTGGAGGGTGTATGAGTCAAGAAATGTATTTTTCTCGCATGCAAGAATTATTAAAAGATGAATATAATGCCTATATTGAATCTTTATCGAAACCTTTATATCGTGGTATGCGTATTAATTTAAAGAAGGCAGAATTGAATGAATTTGATTATTTGGATAATCCGAGTCAGTTCTGTAAGGAAAGCTATTATGTAGATAAGCCGTTGGGAAATCATCCTTTCCATATTTGTGGCTGTTTTTATCTGCAAGAACCAAGTGCTTCAAGTGCTGTTGAAATTTTAGATGTACAAGAAGATGATTATGTATTGGATTTATGTGCAGCACCAGGTGGAAAGAGTACGCAGATCGCATCACATTTAAAAAGTGGCTATTTAGTATCAAATGAAATTGATGCGAAGCGTGCCCAGATCCTTTTGTCTAATATTGAGCGTATGGGTGTGAAAAATGTGGCAGTAACTAATACAAGTGTAGATAAGCTTACGAAGGTGTTTGATGCTTGTTTTGACAAGATTTTAGTGGACGCCCCTTGTAGTGGTGAGGGGATGATCAAAAAGCATGATATTGCCCTAAATAATTGGAGCATTGAAAATATTGAACTTTGTGCGACTCGTCAAAAAGAAATATTAGAACATGCCTATTCCATGTTGAAATCGGGCGGTACTTTGGTGTATTCAACTTGTACATATGCTTTAGAAGAAGATGAAGATGTTGTCTTAGATTTTTTAGAAAAACATGAGGATATGGTCTTGATGGATCCTGAAGTTTCGTGGGGAAGAAAAGGGTTAAAAGACTTGAATGTGCGTCGTATCTTTCCGATGGATGGTGGCGAGGGTCATTTCATTGCGAAATTCAAGAAACAATCAGGTGTTGCAGGTAAACTTCCAGTTCTAAAATCAAAAAAAATAGATAATGTGACTCAGAAATTTTTAAAGGAACAATTGAATACATTACCAAACTATTACTATATAGATAAGGATAGAGTATATGGTATGGATGTTCCGTTTGTGGATTTTAAAAAGATAAAAGTATTACGTCAAGGCGTATATTTGGGGGATGTCATTAAGAATCGTTTTGAGCCATGTCATTCTTTTTATATGGTTGCAGATTTTGACTATAAAAGAAAAGTGGATGTAACTCTAGAAGAAATGGACCTTTTTATGCATGGTGAAGTTTTACAAAAGGAATGCGAAAAAGGGTATGTGGCTGTATGTTTTAAGGGACATCCGTTTGGCTTTGGCAAGAGTGATGGAAAACAAATTAAAAACAAGATTCCTAAAGGACTTCGTTTATTGCCAAATTCACGTGTAAATATAGACTAAAAATGCCAGGAAATTTATTCCTGGCATTTTTTTGCGATTTCTTTTGCGACATTAAAATAGTCTTCTAATTGATCGTCACTTGGTGTGTAACATTGATTGATCACATCGTGACATGATTCGATTCCAGATTGTTGCATTCTTGTATCGATTTCTTTGGCAACTTGGTTAAACCATCCGTATGCAGCAAAGGCCAACCCTTTTTTGTTCTTAAATTTACATGGACGAATGTGTTCAAGGAAAGCGGCTACACTTGGTGCCATGACATTGTTGTAGGTTCCAGATCCAATACATACAACTTTGGCATCCATGATTTCGCGCATCACAATACTAGATTTTGTATCCGATAATTGATAGACTTTTACATCCATATCGGCATCGCTGAATCCTTCGGCTAAGCTTTCAGCAATCTGTTGCGTATGTTTCCATACGGATTCATATACAATAACAGCTTTGTTTGCGGCTTTTTGTGTTGCGATATCTTTATATGTTTCAATAATATCTGCAATATAGTCTTTCCAGATAATACCATGTGCCGGCATGATATATTCAATGTCTAAATTCATGCCTAGAATTAGATTTAATTTAGCCTGCACTGGTGTTGTATATGGTAAAACAATATTCGCAAAGTATTCTTTGGCTTGTTTTAAACAATATGCTTTATCCAATCCTTCATCGGTTAGATTAAAGTTTACAATGTGCTGTCCAAAGGCATCGTTTGAGAATACAGTTTTTAACTGTGGACAATATGTCAACATGTTGTCTGGCCAGTGAATCATTTGCATTTCGACAAAGACAAAGTCATATTTTCCTGTGTTGATTGTATCATTTGTCTTTACGACCTGATATGGAACTTGATCAAAGTATTGTTCAATCATATTCTTCTTTCCAGAAATAGATGCGTAAACTTTTGCGTTTGGATATTTGGCATATACTTTTTTAAATCCACCCGAATGATCTGGTTCTGTATGTTGAACAACAATATTGTCAATTTCTCTTCCTTGAAGTACAGATTCAACTCTTTCCAATAGTTCTTCTGTGAATTCTTCTTCAACTGTATCAAAAAGTGTGACTTCATCATCTACAACTAAGTAGGCATTATATGTACAACCTTCATCAATTGGATATAAATCACCATGGAAGTGGCGGTTATTTAAGTCTCTAACCCCAACCCAGTACACGTTATCTATAATTTTTTTAGCTCTTTTCATTTTTGTTCACCTCTTTTTTTTATTGTATAATTATTTAGAGAATATGTCTATTCATTTGCATCTTTTATATTTTTTGAATAAAAATTATAAAAAGTCAACTAAAAAGTGTAAGTGTTTTCTTTTATAAAGAGTATAATAATAGTTAGGAGGAATTGTCGATATGATTATTCAAAGTAAAAGAATTTGGGTCGTAAATACATGGTTGGCAGCCCAAGTTGAAGTAGAAGAAGGAAAGATTGTTAATATCTATCCATATGGCGAAAAAGAAGTGGATGAGGATTATGGAGATAAACGAATTATCCCAGGATTTATCGATGTACACACACATGGTGCTTATGGATTTGATACTAATGATGCGAATGAAGAAGGCCTTCGTAACTGGATGAAAAATATTGTTAAAGAAGGGGTTACAGGTATTCTTCCAACAACAATCACACAGTCTGAAGAAGTTTTGACAAATGCGGTTAAAAATGTTGCGAAAGTTGTTGAAGAAGGGTATGAAGGTGCAGAAATTTTAGGTATTCACTTTGAAGGACCTTATTTGGATCAAGTATATAAGGGAGCACAACCTGAACAGTATTGTGTAAAACCAGATCTTGAACAATTCAAACGTTACTTGGCAGCTTCTAATAATTTAATTAAAATCGTGACTATGGCTTGTGAACACGATGATAACTATGAATTAACTAAATTCTTACGCGCAAATGGAATTGTGTGTAGTCAAGGTCACTCAGGAGCCACTTTTGAACAGGCTCGTTTAGCCATTGCGAATGGTGCAAACTCAATGACTCACGTATTCAATGGTATGACTAAATTCCATCACCGTGAACCAGGATTAGTTGGTGCTGCAATGCGTTATAGAGATGTATATGGTGAAATCATCTGTGATGGAAACCACTCAACTTATGAAGCATTAAACGACTTCTTTACAGCTAAAGGAGCAAACCACTGTATTATGATCACTGACTCATTAATGGTTAAGGGACTACCTGTTGGTACAAAAGTATTGTTTGGTGGAAATGAGATCGAATTATATCCAGATGGAAGTGCACACTTAACAGATACGAAAGGTCTTGCGGGATCTACATTGCATGTCAACGATGGACTTCGTATTTTAGTAGAAAAAGCAATGGTTCCTTGGCAAACAGCTATCAATGCTTGTACATTGAACCCGGCTCGTATGTTGAATGTAGATGATCGTAAAGGATCGATTCAAACTGGAAAAGATGCAGATTTAGTTGTATTAAATGATGACTATTCTGTTGAAATGACATATGTAAAAGGTCAAAAAGCATTCTAATATAATAAAAGCACATTTAATGTGCTTTTATTATGTTTTCGTGTTTTATAGTATCATCTAGTTTATTATCGGTGATAATCATGTCAAAATCATCAATATTGGCTATTTTTGACATATACTTCTTATGGAATTTTGTATGGTCTGCCATACAAATTTTTTTATTGGAAGAATCAAGAATCGCTTTTTTAACTAAAGCATCACTCATGCTGGGAATGGATACGCCATAGTCTAAGTCAAGGCCTAATACGGAAATAAAGGCTTTATCGATATAATAGTTTTGAAAGAATTGAATGGTGCTTTCAGATAGAGCTGCCTGAGTTACAGGATTATAGGTGCCTGGAGCCATAATGATTTTCGCCTTGGTATTTCGGTCTACATAGTGAAGAATCTTCCAGAAATTTGTAAAGATTGTGATTTTTTTATGGTGTATACGTTTAAAGAGCTCAAGGCAGGTTGTACCACAATCCAAATAGATAGAATCTCCATCTTGAATGAGTGTACTAGCATAAATCGCGATTTCTTTTTTATCCGATTGTGATATACCTTCTTTGATTTCAAAGGAAGGCTCAGTTGAACTAGACTCATTGAGTGTGGCCCCTCCATAGCGCTTTGTGGCGAGTCCTTGGTTTTCTAGACTATCTAAATCTCTTCGTATGGTCATTAAGGAAACGGAGTATACTTTTGCGAGTTCACTTACTTGTACGGTTTTATCTTTTTTTAGTTTTTCATAGATTTCATATCTTCTTTGTGTTGTGTTCATAATTCTATTAAAGCACAAAAAGAAACAGAAAGGAACATGTTTATTTGTGTTCTTTTGAAATAAATTGTTCGATGTGAAAAGGTTATTGAATCAAAATTTTTCTGGTGTTAGTATACAGATGAACTTAAGGAGGATCTATTATGGAATTAATTATCGATTCATCAAATATTGAACAAATTAAAGAACTAAATGAGTTATTAACAATTACGGGTGTTACGACAAACCCTACAATATTAACAAAATCGAATAGAGAAGCAATGGATGTAGTAAAAGATCTTTGTGAGGTGTTGAGCGAAGATCAATTGTTGTTTATTCAAACGGTACAGACCTCTTTTGAAGGTATTATGGAAGAGGCAAAAATGATTTCTTCCATTCGTAATAAAAATATGTATGTAAAGATTCCGGTTACACATGAGGGCTTAAGAGCTATTAAAGAATGTAAAAAGTTAGGAATTCACACATTGGCTACTGCCATTTATACAGCGGACCAGGCTTTTTTAGCTGCAATGAATGGAGCTGAATATTTAGCACCTTATACAAACCGAATGTGTAATTATGGAGATGGTGTTCAGAATGTAAAAGACTTGATTGAAATGTTGAGAGTGAATCATATGCCGGCTAAAGTGATTGCGGCAAGCTTTAAAAATACATATCAAGTACATGAATTGATCAAGGCTGGAATCCAAGCTGTAACTGTTCCTTGTGATGTTTTATATCAAATGATTGATCATCCAGGAACAAAGATTGCGGTGGGTGAATTTAGCGTAAATTGGCAAAGAGCTTATAATCGTAATACATTGGAAAAGTAGAGAAATCTACTTTTCTTTTTAAAAAAATAATTAGCACTTAAGTGTTGACAGTGCCAAAAATGGTGTTATACTATCATTAGCAATCACAAAGAGTGAGTGCTAAGCGCAAGGAGGTGCTTATTTATGAATATCGATCAAATGTCAGAGCGTTTGCAGAAGATTTTAATGGATGCCATTAATTTGGCAAAATCCAACCAACATCCAAGTGTGGATACTGTGGATATGTTGGAAACGATTTTTAAGGATGATGTATTGGACGGCTTGTTTGAGCGTATCGGCTTGGATAAAGGTCGTGCTTTACAGATGGCTCAACAAGAATCTAATCGTGTCGCAAAGAGCTCAACAAGTAATATAAATTTATCCAATGAAGTGCAGAAGTCGTTTGAAGATGCGCAAAACTGGGCGAGTCAACATGATGAAACTTATCTTTCAGTAGCTAGTGTATTCTTAGCTCTATTGTTTAATCGTTCTTATATTTCTAAAGAATTGGTAAGAACTTTTAACTTGAATAAGGATGCTTGCTACAAAGCTGAATTAGAGCGTCGTAATGGTAAAAAATTTGATACGCCAAATTCAGAAGAGAATGTAGAAGCTTTAAAGAAATATGGTCGTGATCTAGTTCAGGATGTGCGTGATGGTAAGATTGATCCAATTATTGGACGTGATGATGAAATTCGACGTGTTATGCAGATTTTATCTCGTAAGACAAAGAACAACCCTGTTTTGATTGGTGAACCTGGTGTTGGTAAGACAGCTGTTGTTGAAGGGATCGCATGGCGTATTATGAAGGGGGATGTGCCTGAGTCATTAAAAGAGAAACGCTTGATTGAATTGGATATGGGATCTTTGATTGCCGGTGCTAAGTATCGTGGTGAATTTGAGGAGCGTTTAAAATCCATTTTGGATGAAGTTAAAAAATCGGATGGACAAATCATCTTGTTTATTGATGAAATTCATAACTTGGTTGGTGCAGGTAAAACCGAAGGTAGTATGGATGCGGCTAACTTATTAAAGCCAATGTTAGCGCGTGGTGAACTACATTGTATTGGTGCAACAACTTTCAATGAATATCGTAAATATATTGAAAAGGATGCCGCTTTAGAGCGTCGTTTCCAAAAAGTACAAGTTGCTCAGCCAAGTGTAGAGGATACAATCAGTATTTTGCGTGGATTAAAAGATCGTTTTGAAAGTTATCATGGTGTACGTATTTTGGATGAAGCTTTAATTGCGGCAGCTACTATGTCCGATCGTTATATCACGGATCGTTTCTTACCAGATAAGGCAATTGACTTAGTGGATGAGGCTTGTGCTACGTTAAAGGTTGAAATGGAAAGTATGCCTCAAGAGTTGGATGAATTACAGCGTAAGATTTTACAACTTCAAATTGAAAAGACTTCTCTACAAAAAGAAGAAGATAAAAGGGCTATTGAGCGTCGTGAAGAAATTGAAAGTGAATTAGCTTCTTTACAATCAAAGCGTGATGAAATGCATTCTAAGTGGGAAGACGAAAAACATGGTTTGGCTAAAGAAAAAGAGGATAAACAACGTTTGGAGAAAGCTCGTTTGGATTTAGAGCAAGCGCGTAATGAAGCTCGTTACGAAGATGCTGCTAAACTTCAATATGGCACGATTCCAGAATTAGAGGCTCGTATTCAAAAAGAGCAGGCAAGTCAAAAAGAGGATGCTTTGATTCAAGAAACGGTCAATGAAGAATTGATTGCGAAAATCGTTTCTAGATGGACAGGCGTTGAAGTGACTCGTTTGGTTGCCTCTGAAAGAGATAAATTATTGAATTTGAAGGAAGAACTTGAAAAACGTGTTGTTGGTCAAAATGAAGCTCTAGAACTTGTAACAGATGCAATCTTGCGTTCTAAAGCACAGATTCAAGATGAGAATCGTCCAATTGGATCGTTCATGTTCTTAGGTCCAACTGGTGTTGGTAAAACGGAGGTTGCCAAGGCTTTGGCTGAACAGTTATTTGACGATGAAAGACATATTGTGCGTATTGATATGAGTGAATACATGGAAAAACACAGTGTGGCACGATTAATTGGTGCACCTCCTGGATATGTAGGATACGATGAGGGAGGTCAATTAACGGAAGCTGTTCGTCGTAATCCATATAGTATTGTCTTGTTTGATGAAATCGAAAAGGCGCATCCAGATGTATTCAATGTGTTACTTCAAATTCTTGATGATGGTCGTATTACAGACTCGAAAGGTGTTACGGTAGATTTTAAGAATACAATTATTATCTTAACATCTAACTTAGGTAGCCAATATGCCTTTGAATCTGGTGATGTACATGATAAATATATGGAAGAAGTAAAGCGTCACTTTAAACCAGAATTCATTAACCGTATCGATGAAATTATTGTGTTCAACGCATTAGATGATTCGTCCTTTATTAAGATTGCCCACAAGTTTGTCGGCTTGCTACAAAAACGTTTGGCTGAACGTGACATTACATTGAATGTAAGTGATGCTGTATACAATCAGATCGCAAAGATGGGGGTAGATCCTGTATATGGTGCTCGTCCTATGAAGCGTTATATCCAAAGAAATCTTGAGACACAGATTGCCAAGGAAATGATTAAGACTGGCGCTATGCAAGGGGATGTAATCCATGTAGATTGTCAAAATGGCGAGTATACATTTGATATTCAAGGAAGATAGTGAATTATCTTCCTTTCTTTTCTTATTTAGAGGTATAATAGTTTCAGGAAGTGTGCGCCAGTTCGGTGCCAAATATATAACTGGTGGGAATCCAGTCTGGTAAAACCTAGCAAGTTGCCAGTACCAAGTCCTTGGAGCACCAAAGGCTAACAACGGTGTTTAAGCGTAGGACAGGGAACAGGAACGCCGTAATGCGTAAGCGTGAAGTGATTGAGCTCCGTTAGAATTATCGATTGTGTGGGGTGGTCTACTACTTTCTTGGGTCACCAACAAGGATTAGTCGCTAAAGCGAGACTATGAAAACACACCGGAGTCCTAGAGCACGGCATACCTGATATTGTTATATTTGAAATACCTGGGAGGCCTGGATGGTTCTGTACATGAGACAGTAGGGAGTATCGGTCAATGCAATGATGAGTATGAACGAAGACCATTGAGGAGTCGGATTCGTCTATAGTACCATGGAAAGCAGTAATGACGCTAGAGGGAAGGGACGGACAATAAGTTGCTTTTGCAATCAAAACATAGAAAGCACAGGAGGCAAGTAATCTATGGAAAAAGAGAAAGCAGAAATAGCCAATCTCGTAGCAAGATATGACAGAGTACAGTCGTTAATGAAATATGTAAACAATGACACACTCAAGGAATCCTACAAAAAGCAACCGAAAGGAAAAGCGGTTGGAGTTGACGGGGTAACCAAGGAGCAATATGGAGAAAACATAGACGAAAATATTGAAAATCTGTTAATCAGAATGAAGAAATTTTCTTATAGGCCTTATCCAGTGCGCAGAGCCTTTATACCGAAAGGAAATGGGAAAATGCGCGGACTAGGCATTCCATCATTTGAGGATAAAGTTGTGCAAGGAGTCTTCAAGGAGATTCTAGAGGCAATCTATGAACCCAAATTCAAAGATTTCTCTTTTGGGTTTCGTCCAAACAGGAGTTGTCACGATGCAATACAGAGAGTGAACAAACATATCATGGCTAATAAGGTTAATTACATCTTAGACGCAGATATTAAAGGATTCTTCGACAACATCGACCATGATTGGATGATAAATTTTTTAGAGCATGACATAGCAGACAAGAATTTTATCAGATACATCAAACGATTTCTGATTGGTGGAGTTATGGAAGATGGTAAAACGACTGGCTACAGATTCAGGAAAAGTACAGGGAGGATTAATATCACCAGTACTGGCAAATGTGTATCTACATTATGTACTTGATACATGGTTCGATTATGTAAAGAAACGTGAATTCAGGGGCGAAATGTATATGGTACGCTATGCAGATGATTTTGTATGTCTGTTTCAATACGAGAATGAAGCGCAAAAGTTTTATCAGCTTTTAATAGAGAGACTAAAGAAGTTTGGTCTTGAAATTGCAGAAGATAAAAGCAGAATACTACCCTTTGGCAGATACAAGGGAACAAAGGAATCCTTTGATTTTCTTGGATTTACACATTACAATGCGAAAAGTCATTGGGGCAAATATTGTGTACTGCATAGAACAAGCAAGAAGAAGTTGAAAATGAAAAGAGAAGCCATTAAGAGATGGTTATGGGAACATATGCACGAAAGCATTAAGGATACCATTGAAGCGTTGAATGTGAGATTAACAGGACATTACAGATATTATGGAATTTATGGTAACTATGTCGGTCTACTAAAGTTCTATAAATATGTTCTAGTAGAATTGCGTAAAAGCAAGAGATGCAGAGACCAGACTAACTGGTTAACTTGGAATAAATATATAAATATCCTAAAGATACATCTACTGGAGTGTCCTAAGATATATTTAAATAGTGCTTATTAGGTGAATAATTTGTTGAAGAGCCGTATGCCTTAATAGGGCACGTGCGGTTCTGTGAGGGGCTTTTGAGACTTGAACCTCTCATCGCGAAATTATTTTATATTGATGAAAGGGGTGAAGGTCGAGACAAAGTCTACTCGACGATGTTATGTCTTTAAAAGATTGGATTCAAGAAAGTCATAATATAGTATTTTTTGGTGGTGCTGGTGTGTCTACAGAAAGTAACATTCCAGATTTTCGTAGTGATAATGGATTATATAAAAAGAAGTATCCATATCCGGCTGAGATTATGTTGTCACATAGTTTTTATTTAAGTCATCCTAAAGAATTCTTTGATTTTTATTTTAATCAGATGATTTATCCAGATGCCCAACCTAATAAGGCGCATCATGCTCTTTCAAAGCTTGAAAAAATGGGAAAGCTAAAAGGGATTGTGACACAGAATATTGATGGCTTACATCAGATGGCAGGTTCTAAAAAGGTCTATGAATTGCATGGAAGTGTTTTAAGAAATACTTGTACGCATTGTCAAACAAAATATTCTCTAGAGGATATGATGAAACTAAGAGATAATGAAGGTATTCCTAGATGTAGCAAGTGTGGTGCCATCATTAAGCCAGATGTTGTTTTGTATGAAGAAGGCTTAGATGAATATACATTGTATTCGGCTATTCATGCGATTGAGCAGGCAGATCTTTTAATTGTAGGTGGTACAAGTCTTGTCGTATATCCTGCGGCTGGTTTAATTAACTATTTTCATGGCAAACATTTGGTTTTGATCAATAAAGACAGTACAAATATGGATTCAAAGGCGGATCTTGTTATTCATGATTCGATTGGTAAGGTTTTAGATGATTCACTATGTGAAGTTTATGTGAAATAAACACTAAACTTGAAATTTAGACATAAATAAACTAAAATTTTATCATGTCAGAAAGAAACAAGAAATCTTTTATCCGTGATGGATTATATAACATAGAAAGAACAATGCAGTTAGACCCGGCAGCACATTCAAAATGGGAAGTGTTTTGGTTGTATCCACATATTAAGGCAATTGGTTTACATCGTATTGCCCATTGGTTTTGGGTGCGTAATCATACATTTATTGCGCGTTGGGTAAGTAATCGAGCAAGGCATTGGACAGGAATTGAAATTCACCCTGGTGCTGTGATTGGTCGTGGTCTGATGATTGATCATGGTATCGGAGTTGTGATTGGTGAAACGGCAATTATCGGGGATGATTGTCAGCTTTATCATGGTGTCACACTTGGTGGTACAGGAAAGCAACATGTCAAAAGACATCCAACTTTAGAGGATGGTGTATATATTGGCTGTGGAGCAAAATGTTTAGGAAATATCACTTTGAAAAAGGGATGTCGTGTAGGGGCAAATGCGGTCGTCTTAGAAGATGTTCCTGAAGGGGCAACTGCAGTAGGAATTCCTGCAAGAATTATAGAGAAGAAATAGGTGGTTGTATGTGGAAATATCGTTGTAAATCCCATTTAATAGCTTTAGTTGTAGCTTTTTTAGTTGGACTTTGCTTATGTGCGGTTGTATTTGCGAGTGGTATCGATATGAGTTCGGATATGTTGTCGAGTTCATTAAGTTCTGTACCAGGTGTAGATACAGAATCACTGAAACAGGTTTTAACGTATCTGCAAAATAATATGTGGATCTTATATGTAGGTGATGCCTTATTGATTTCAGGAATCATCAATATCATTTATATTGGACAATATGTAATAGCGCGATTCAACATTAACCCATGGATCGTTACGTGTTTGATTTTCTTTTTACCTGAATACATGATCTATATTGGTGCCATTTTGGTTGTGCCTGCATTTGTTGTATGTATTTATGGAATGTTAAGTTTGCGCAAAAGCATTTCGAAAGAACGTCGCGAATTTAATTTTACAAGCGATGATGAATTGGTTCGTATATATAAGATTCATCATGAATTGGATGAGTCTTATAAGGATCTCGCAAAGACTTGTCGTAAAAATGTTCGTAAATTAACAGGTATTTATGCGTTAGGCATTGTTGCCTTATTTGCAATTTTAATTGCCGTAAATAATATGATGCTTCTAGCTGTATTATTGATGTTCTACTTATTTGCGTTTAATTTAGTGTTACGTTATCGTGCTGTATCCCTTTTACCAATCACAAAATTATTATATGAAGATTGTAATCCTGAGGCTTGTGCGAGTGCCATTATTTACTATTGCACAAATTCAAAGGGACATACACGCTTGAGCCAGCACACATTGCTTGCACAATGCTTGATTTATTTAAATGATGCTGAACTTGCTCAAGATGTATTGATCAGTTATCCGCGTAAGGATGCTGCGAGTTCTTTACAATATTGGTCATTGATGTCGTATATTTATTATATGTTGAAGGATGAAGAGGCTTTATCTCGTTGTAAAGAAGAGGCGCAAAATATTCGTCTTCATTATGGACGTGCGGGTGTCATGATTCAAAGTGAAGAAATGGCGGCCATTGAAAATAAAATCCATCTAATGGATGGGGATTTGAATACTTGTAAGAAATATTATTTACAAGGTCTACAAAGAGCGAATTTTCCTTTCCAGCAAGTAGATTCATGTTACTACATTGCTTTGATCTCCTTTGTAGAAGAAGATTATAAATTGGCTCGCTTATATTTTGAAAAAGTACTTGAGCTTGGAAATCGTATGTATTTTGTGAAAAAAGCGAAAAACTACTTAGATAAGATTGAAAAGATCAATCCTGAAACATCCAGTGATGAAGTAGAATATTCGTAGTAAATGAAAAATAGATTTCGCAAAAGCCAGTAATGTGGCCAAACATAAATGTGAACACAAAACTCAATCCAATGTTGATAAAAAACAGGATTGAGTTTTTATTTAAGTGAACCGGAATATAAAGAAACCATTCAAGGATAAAACAGGCTACAAAAAGAATGGAAAGCCATACGTGAAGGTCTTTTAAAAGTGTTATATCGTTATAGGGAATACTACATGAAAGAATCATGCCTAAACAGATTAGGGCATGATTTTTTTTATTATAATTTACGTTATATTTTTCCCATATTTTTTTTGAATAATAATAAAATCCAATTGCCGAACTAAACGCCCATAGAAATAAATATATGGGGTGATGTAGTTGATTTCCTATATAAGTCTGATTGTCATAGAAGACGTCAATCCAATAAAATGGAAGGAAATTCAGGATGACTTGGATTAAATAAACGTGAATATATGTTATAAATTTCATCATTTTTTCATTTTAGACAAAAAAACTCAAAAAATCAAAAAAATAATGAAAGTTTTCTGGAAAAAGTATTAAAAAAAACGTTTAAGAGTATGGAGGTGATGAGATGTCCGAATGGATTGAACAAGATCACATGGATGATAATCACTTGTATGTTCATTTGAAAAATCCAGAATTACTCGACCTATCCATTTTTGATCGATTATCGAACGATGATTTTTGTCTGCCTTGTATGTTGACAAACGAAAAAACGGCATCGATGGTGTATGCGATAGAAGGCTATATTCCTTTACATGATTTTTTAAGTCAGTATGTGTTTGAAAAAGAAGAAGGCTATATATTCTTGCATCAGTTATTTGAACAAGCCATCGCATCCAATCGCAATAAACCAGTTCTATTTGATCCAGACTACGTATTTGTCTCTAGTTTTGGAGATCGCTTTGCGTTTGTCGTGGTGCCCATTCAAATATCGAACTGGATGTTTCAAAAGGATATGTCAGAAAAATGGGTGGAGTATATCGCAAAAACGATGCAGACTACAACCGCTTTTGAAATTCCTGGATTTTTATTGAAGTTTTTAAAGAGTGCTGAGTTTAGTTTACCCAATCTTGTCTTAGGTCTGGATAATATACGAAATTTATATTATCCGAAAAAGTTATTTTTCTTTAAAAACAAGAGAATGCAGACATTTAAAGTCAAAGAACCCATACAAGCTTTCCATAAAGAGAAGCCTGTTGAATCTGTTTTGGAAGAAAAAACACAGCTTTTACAAGTAAAAGTAGATTTTTATGCCTACCTATTATGCGATCAGGAAAAATATGCATTGTGCAATGAAATCAATCTAGTAGGAAGAGCGATGGTATGTGATGTCCGTATACAGGATGCGAGTATATCTTTAAAACATGCCAAGATCGTATGTGAAAATGATCGGTACTATATACAAGATCTAAAGAGTACGAATAAGACGTATCTGAACGAAAAAGAAGTGAAACGCAAGATGCGATTAAAAGATGGAATGACGATAAGATTTGGTGATGTCGTGTGTGAATTTAAAGAACAATAGATATAAGGTCGTACATACCTATAATACCAATGTTTATCGTGTTATGGATGAATTTAGTACATGTGTTTATATTTTAAAAATCTGTCCAGATTATGAAACAGAACGATATAAACATCAATTTAAAACAGAGATCAATGTGCTCTCTAACTTAAATTCGATCCATGTCCCTAGTTTGATCACTTGTTTTGAAGAAGACTTTGCACAATGTTTTGTCGAAACGTATATTCCAGGAATCAACGCAAGACAATACTTTCAAAACCATCGTTGTTTATTCAAAAAGTATCGTTTGCTAATTGATGTTTTAAAAGTCTTGCAAGACCTGCATCAGATTGGCTATCTCTATATTGATTTAAAACTTGAAAATATTATTTATTATCAGAACCATTTTTATTTAATTGATTTTAACGCATGTATTGAAAATCACTCACATGTGGCAGTGATGGCTTCAAAATCCAATTGTGCACCTGAATTATTAACATTGAGTGAAAAGGATATTCGTTGTGATATCTATGCACTTGGTTCTTTGATTCAAGAACTTTTCGGCATAAGTATGATGCCCATAGTTCTTTTGTGTCATCAAAAACAAGAGCGAAGAATATCTCGATTATCTACATTTAAGAACTTGATTTTTATACATATCATCATTCGAATCTTGCTTGTACTTTCTATATGTATTCTGTCTGTCTTCAGTACAAGTCCAAAAAGTGTCTTTGATGCGTACTACACCCATCATCAAATTGCCTTATTTGAAAAAGCGTATAAAGAGTCTGATAAACAAGATCGTTTATATACGTGGATCTCTAATGGATGGATCTTGGATGAAGTATATGTCAATGAACAAGCATCTTTATTTTTAATGGAGGAGGCAATAGCAACAAAAGATGCTACTTTGATTCGATATGTATATGATCGTGTTTCTTTAAATAAATGGCCAGAGCTTCAAGCACTTGTGCTGGTGTATTTAAATCCGGATGCCGCACATATTGATACGTGTGTTAAGCTGGTTAATTCAAATAACTTGCTTCTAAAAGATAAATTGAACGTGTTAAATCAATGTCTTCAGTTTGGTCTACATAAAGAAATCAAAATTTCGATTCAACCGATTAAAGACTGGATTGAAAGTATAAGTCCAGAGACATTAAAAACGTATCAAGCCGAATTTGAAAATCTAGGATGTAATTACTTGGAATATGTACTTTTATTACGAAATAAGGAGAGTGAAAATATGGAAATTCCAGTGGTTTTTATTGACAATTTAAAAAGTGAAAGATGGAAAGATCTTTATGAATTTTGGAGGAGTTTATGATTTCTCTACAAGATGTTGAATATACAGATTTTATATATTGGCAGGAAACAGAAAACTTTATAAATGGTGTGGCCTCTGCGACAGGGAATATTGAGTTGTTCTTTGATGAAAAAGTGGATCGAGATTCCAGTTTAGTTATTTATGATGGCAAAGAAATTGATTTAAACAACGAACATACTTTTATCGATATTCAAAAAGAAGGAATCACACAGCTTGTATATATTTTAAAAGATGTAGATGGCTATGCGTTACAGGAAGGTGAAAAGACAATTCTATTAGATACGACAATGCCAGATATTGTATTTAATACAAATAATCAAAAGATTCTGGATGTACTTCCTTTAGAAGATAAAGAAACCGTTCATGTAAAGATATTCGAACAAAATTTGAAAAGTATTGAGGTTTATTTAGATGATGAACAAATGGATTGTGAAGAACTTGAATTTGATGTGGATGTTACATCCAAAAATCAATCTTTACGAATAATCTGTACAGATATTGCACAAAATAAGTTGGAAAGAGAAATTAAAATTTTACCTATTAAATATCCTGAATGTTTATTAAATTCTGTCGTGTACACAAAAGAAAATCATTCTAACATGCAATTTGAATCTGTATGTAAACAGGCTTTTAATCTGCATGTGTATTGTGATGGTATATATTACTATTCACTTGATTTAGAAGACAAAAATCAAGTGTTGATTGATCATTCAAAAAATGGAAAGTATACATTTGAGTTAGAACATAAAGAGTATCCACAATTTAAAAAAAGTATCGAAGGCTCTATTGAATATTCCAATATTTTGCCAATAATCACATTAACTCCTTCAAGTAAGCTATCTAATGAGGATGTCATTGTGAAAGCAATCCGTAATGTATCTAAATTAGAAATAGGATATATAGATGTGGATCTCAATGGTATTAAAACGCGCTATGCGCTCAATGAAACGATTCATTTACCGGCCATACATAATCAGGATGTCATCTATTGTGTGAGTGCGTATGCCAAAGATATATATGGACATGAGGTAAGTGATCAAATTTATGTTCAAATCGATAAAAAAGCCCCTTCAAGTCAGTTGTTTATGAATAATGAAAGGGTTGTGGATCGCATGAATATAAAGAAACGCCCCAGCCTAGAATACAAGTATGATGCTTCAAATGCGTATATGCGGGTGGAATACTATTTAAATGATACTTTCATGGATATGGATTTTGAGAAAGTCTTTAATCGTATGGTCAAAGATGATGTATTAAAAATTGTGACATATACAAATGATGTGCTGATGAACCTAGAAAAGAAAGAATATGAATTTGTATTTAGTCCCGATAAAGAGATTGAAATGGTTTCAAAAAGTGAACAAGTTCTAGAAAAAGATGAAGTGGTTGAATTTGAACGTGTCTGGGTTGTAAATGACGATAATGAAGTGGTCTTAAAAAAGAATAAGAAACATATTCAAAAGGTTTCTAAGCCCAAAATTCACTATACGCGTAAAAAGAATAAGGTACAAATATGGTCTGAAGATAAGATCGAGTATGTTTTAGTCAATGGTAAGCGTGTACAGATTGAAAAAGATGTGATGGGACATGATTTTGTCGAGATTTCATTAAAAAAGAAAAAGACCTCAATTGAGGTAAAGACAAAGCATCGCAAAGTATTAAAAAAAGAAGAAATCAAAAGGTCAGCTGTGAGAATCACCTCTATACAGAAAATAAGAATGTGGCTCAAACAAATCTTTAAATTATGATCAAACTATGGCTATACACAGACAAATCCTGCCACTACTTTGACTTGAACTGCGCAAAGTCATTTTCAAAGTACTTCTTTGAAAAAAGAAGGAATGGTGTGTGTATTGTATGGAACCAATCTAAAAAAATATTGAGATATGGCGAATCGTGTATTCTAGATGAAGTTTTATTTTATTTAGAAGAAATAGAAAGTACAATGTGCCATTTTCCAATTTCTAAAAAGATAAAGGTTGGAAGAAGTGAAGCATGTGATATTCAATTATGTACGAACGGAGTGTCTAGGTATCATTTTCAAATTGAAGAAGGTGTATTACAGGATTTTGATAGTTTAAACGGTACGTATGTCAATTCGAAACGAGTTAAAAGATGCAGCCTTTGTATGCAGGATGAAATCGTGTTTGCGAACATTCGCATGATTTATTTTAAAGATTATGTACTTTTGGATATGGTCAATAATCCTTATATAAATGTAGAGCTAGATCGTAAAAATGCAGCATATTATCCGTCCTGTTTAAATATTGAAATGCCAAAGGTTCAAAAATTTGATATTCAGATGCCACAAATTATGCGTACAGTTCAAAAACAAAGTCTATTTAGTGCTATAGGACCGAGTTGTATGATCGCAAGTTCTGGTTTTATCTCTTCCATTTTGATTGGGTATCTTCAAAAACAAAGAATAGAATCACTCTTCACAAGTATGATCAGCTCTTTGACAATGGCATTTACTTTTATGGTGTATGGTCTTTACAACCGGAATTATCAATACAAATTAAGTGTAAAAGAGAGCACAAAAAGTATCGATATGTATAATGCTTACATAGAGAAGATGTATGAAAAGGGTGTTGTATCTAAAGGTGCATTTGAAAAGCAGGTTGATGAATATATTTCTAAATATATAAATACATACCAACACGAAAATCGAGATGTGATTTATGTAGGGTGCACATACAATGCATGGTGTAAAATAAGTTATCGTGAAGTTTCATATGAATATGCACTTGATGATTTGATGCAGAAAAGAGAACAGTTGATTTCAAAATTGAATCAATCTGTACAAGTTCCTGTCTTTTTGAGACAAGGAGAGGTTTGTTGGATTCAAGGCGATGTGAAGACCAGTATTATTTTATTTGAAAATTATTTGTGGTATTCCAAACAAAAACGTAAATGGGTATGGCTTCAGGAGTTTGATGGAATGAAACAAATTCTTTTAAATCCCTATTGTGCTATTTGTGAAAAAATCGATGCCGATACAATAGTCGTTGATATAGAAGGAAAATATCTTCCTAAGTCGTATTATTGTTTGATTTATGTGGGAAACCAAAAACCACCTTTCCATTATGACTACCAAATTGAAACAATTGCGATAACAGAATTAGGCTTGGATCGAAAACGATTTGTATTGCGGAATGAAGATTCAAATTTCTATGATCAACTAATCAAAATAGGTCCTGTTCGAAAATCTGAGTATGTAATGAAAGTTCCAGTAGGTATTGATGAGTCCCAACAAATTGTTGTTATGGATTTTCAAGAGTATGGGCCTCATGGCTTAGTTGCAGGAATGACAGGTTTTGGCAAGAGTGAATTTATTAGTTTTCTTTTGATGATGCTGATATGGCATAATACGCCTCAACAATTTCAATATATATTGATTGACTTTAAGGGCGGTGCCTTTGGACAACCATTTTATGAATTTGCGCATTGTGCAGGAATCGTGACCAATTTAGATGCACAATCTATGGAACGTTTCTTTCAGAGCATGAATTATGAATTGGAGAAAAGACAACGCTTGTTCTTAAAAGAAAAAGTATCGGATATTCATTCCTACAATAAGATTCATACAATGTCACATTTATGGATTTTTGTGGATGAATTTGCCCAACTAAAAATGCGATTTCCACAATTTATGTCACAACTGCAGGAAATTGCTCGAATTGGAAGATCACTAGGCATCCATTTGGTTTTAAGCACACAAAAACCTTCTGGCATCATTGATGATCAAGTTTGGTCAAATACAACTTGGCGAGCTTGTTTTCATGTGAGTAGCGTACAAGATAGTCGAGAAATGCTTCAAAATGAAATGGCGTATCATTTAAAAAATCCAGGAGATATGATTCTTCAGCACCAACAAAAGAATCAATCTTGTCGAAGTTTTTATTTACAAAGTTCAATAGATGAAATATGTTGGCGTGAAATCAATGAGAAAAAAGAAGTACTGCATTCAAAACATCATGCGGGTAAGCGTGTCATGGATGTATTAAAGGATCAAATTCATGATTTAAAGGAAGCAAGAGAATGGGTGTTGTTGCCTAAAGATATTCCTGAATATGTATTTGGTGTGTTAGATCTTCCTTTTGAACAAAGACAATGTGAAATTGAATTTATGTCAATACAGTTGTTTTATACAAAAAGTCTAGATATTGTATATCGTTTGATCAAATATTTTGAAAATGAAACGATCTATGTCTATGGAACAAATATGTTGGATTCCTATGTAGATTTTAGTTTCTTTCAATCTCGCTATTTTTCAAAGATTCATGAAGGTGTTTGTATCATTTTCGAAGATGAGAATTTGGATCTTTCTGAATTGGATGAACATGTAATTTCGTTTGTGGTTACGAATAATGAAACCACAAATTTGAAATGGATCTTAAATAAGTATGTATTTGATATAGAGAGTTTAGATGATAAACGGATATTCTTTGACACCTACCATCTGCCTTCGTATCTAAATATGACGCTGTATCACAATGCATATGTTGAAATTTTATATCGAAAGATAAAAGAAACAGATCTTAAATCAAGGGCTACAAAATCGATGATATTTAATAAGGATAAAAATTGTATTGGTTTTGAATGTAAAGGCGATCGACCGGTTTTTATGGATGAAACAAAAAAGTTATTCATTTTATATATGCATACGGATTATGTGCATGAAGTAAATCGTATATGTGAGAGTTTAGCACATTTAAAAATTACGAGTGATTGGAATCAAGAGAGTGATGTATATGTCGTGTGTGTAGATGTGAGTTTATTGAATAAGGATGCATTTCAAAAGAAACTATACAATGCTCAAATTGTATGGGTTGGTTATGGTTTAAAAGAATATGGATATATGTTACAGCGAAAGCTTCCATATGAACATTTTGATTGTGTCTTTTTTAAAGATCAAAATGAAGGGGTTGGTATTTGTGAATGAGGTTGGTATATATTTGTCACTTGATCTAAGAATGGTATATGTATCTCAATTGTATGTTGTAAAAATGTTTTTGAATGAGTTTTTAGGTTATGAAATACAGTATGTGTTTAATGTGACAGGAAATTATTTTTTAGATTTAAATAAAACGTTTCAAGAAAATCAAATCGCTTATGGCGATATCTTAATCTACGGGAGGTAAAAATGAAAATATCAGTGGATTATTCCGAAGTATATCAAGCAAGTGTCTATGTAAAAAACAAAGCGGATAGCTATAATGATCTAATTCAGAATCTTTATAAAAAAGTGGAGCAGATGCAAAGTATCTGGCAAGGTGTGGATCATTTAGCTTTTCAAAATCAGCTAGAAGAATTTAGACCTTCATTAAATGAAATGTATCAAGTGATTCAAGAATACAGCAATGTATTGAAGCAGACAGCTTCGGTTTACGAACAACTTCAACAAGATCGTGTTGCACAAGCTAGATTGTTGTTGTAGAAGGAGAAAAGTATGGCACAAATTCAAATATCAAGTGAAGATGTAATGGCATATTCTAAGCAGGTGGATGCGTATGCCAATGAGATTCGAACTGTATTTAACGAAATTGAATCCAGAATGTATTATGTGGAATCTATTTGGCAATCTCCAGCTTCGAAATACTTTATTGAACAATTTCAAACTTTGAATCCAGCAATGATGTCGTATTTAGATACGTTAGCACGCTTTTCTACGTATTTGCATCAAACCGCAAATCTATATCAGGAAAACGAACAATCTTTGATGCGTTATGAATGAGATAAATTTCTACAATGCCTTGTCTAGTGATTTAAATGCGTTGTTAAATCAGACAAAAAATATTGTATCGAATGAAGAGTTTGTCTATGTGAATCAAAAGGTCAGTCGAATTCAATATTTGATTCAAATTCAGATGCAGGGGATTATGAATCGTGAACGGCGATAGTATAGCTTGTCAAAATCTAAGTCTTGAATATAAGGCGCTCGCTTCTAGGCCTCTATCTTCAAAAGATCCGACAATTAATGAAAGGCAATATCGCATCGCAAAAGAAATAATGGATATTGCGAATTATTTATCGAAGAGCGCATCTTTAATTGAGTCTTGCGAGCACAAACAAAGTGCTTGGAAACCTGGAAAGGTGAATTTGATCAAGTATACAAACTTGAATTTAGTTTCACAATTGACAAAACAGAGTCGCTATTCGTATGGTTCGATTCGTTATACAAAGTCATTTAAAGAATGGAATAAAAATTACATAAAGCCTTATTTCCATGTAGGGGCCAATGCCACACTTCTTGATGGAGAAATTAAATCGAGTATCAGTGCAAGAATATGGAAGAACAAGAAATTTGATCCGCGTATAGTATTAAATGCAGAGTCAAGTCTAGCGTTATTATCTTCTACAGTAAATGCGCGTATTGGAAATTCAAAAGTCTATGCGAGCGCTCGAGCAACAGGGCAAGTTGGTGTTGCGTATGCGACTTGTAAAGCTGCTTTTTCTAGGAAAGAACAGTCGTTTGAAGCTGGAGTTGGTGTTGCAGCCTTACGAGGCGAAACACGTTGTGTATTGAACATTTTTGGGGCGAAAGTCACTTTAACAGCACAAGGAAGTGTAGGTAGTGCAGAGGCCAATTTCTCTTATCATTTTTCTAGCAGGGAGTGGGAAATCGGCTCAAAACTTGGCTTTATTGCGGGACTGGGCTTTAAAATCAACGTAAGTTATTAGAAAGGAGTCGGCATGAAAGATTTATTACCGATTGGTAGTGTTGTCACTTTAAAAGAGGGGACAAAGAAGTTAATGATCATGGGGCGTCTTCAACAAAATATGAAGACAAAAAAACTCTATGATTATGCGGGATGTTTATGGCCAGAAGGCTATATGGATAAGGAGCATTGTTACGTATTTGATCATGAGGATATAGATTGTTTATTTTACATAGGGTTACAGGATATAGAAGAATTTAATTTTCGATTTGAACTGGATGAAATGATGAAAAAAATGGGCCACTAGACTATTGTCTAATGGCCTTTTATTTAGTCGTCTGATTCAGATAAATCTGGTCTAGAAACTAGATATTCAGGATTGTTTGCCTTTAAATTATTGAATACATCTTGATCGTGTACTTCAAAATTATATTTCTTTAAATAATAAACAAGACAAGCTTTTGTGACGTCATCATCACTGCTCAATGTTGTATATACATCATCTTTAATGTCTTTATATGTATTAGATACTAATACGGCAACATATGCATATGTTGTTCCACTGCTTTCGTTTGTGAAGACTTCGTCAATGACTCCGGCTTTTTTTGTCTTTGACAATGTATTGATCAAACGAGTTGATAAATCCGTTGTCTTTGTCGTTACCAATGTTTCTTTTCCAGAATATTTTGCAGAATCAACCATGTATTGTTGAGCTACTTCTTCTGGATCTGTTCCATTCTTTAATGCTTTCAAAGCTTTTTTAGCAGTTGCCTTATTCTCACATTGAATGATACGAGCTTTACTTGGTTTATATGTTTTTTGGATGTCTTTCTTTGCGTCTGTGAAGTATTTTTTGGTTAATTCACTTGCTTGTAAACTTGGGATTAGAACTTTATTCATATATTGTGTGCTGTTTTTATATCCCAATGATTGAATTTGTTTATCAAAGTTTTCCATGTTTTCTTTGTAGTTGTTAACTTGTTCTTGTGCTTTTTTCTTCATTTCCTTTGTAACTTTGACTTCTTGTTTGTAGATAGCCTGTTTTACAAGTTCCATTGTAAGGTCTGTACCAGTAGATATTTTTAACAAATCATATTCATCACCCTTAGTGTATTTTGTGTCACCAATAGTCATAATTGTTTCATCTTTATCCTTAATAGTTGCGGTTGCTCCAGAGCATCCTGTCAACATCATGGCAGCACATACGAATAATATAGGTGTCTTTTTCATTATTGATCACCTCCATAAGTTGTTTTTACATAGCTGTCGAATTTTTTCTTTGTGTCTTTATCGTTGAATTTAATATCTAATTTTTTTGCATACGAATCTAAAATCTTGTATGAAAGAGAAGAATCGCTGTTTAAGATGGCATACAATGCTTGGTTTGAAACGGTGTCACTTTTTGCGTTAAAAATCTTCTTTGAATTTGTTTCTTTTACATATACCTTATATAAGCTTGTTCCACTTGAACTTGTAACTGTGATCCAGTCACTTGTTTCACCTTTTTTAAGGCCGATTGCAGCTGTCACTACATCAGCAGGAACAGTTGATGTTGAATTTGAGCCTGAACTTGTTGAGTTTGAATCTACATATCCTGCAAATCCATTTTTATTAGCGGTATTTGAATCTTCAGAGAAGGCTTTAGCGACATCCGCAAAGCTTTCTTTTTCTAAAGCCTTATCAATATTACTTTTCTTTTTAGTTTCTGTTTCTGTTAGATTATCGGCATCACTAACATCCATTTTAATAATGGATACGGTTCTTGGGCTTTTATCTTCCCAAGCTTTTTTCACTTCATCAAAATGTTTAGTGATATATTTTTTATTCATTTCTTTTTCTTTTACACTTGTTAAGCAATAATCATTAAGTTCTTCATAGGATGCATAACCATATTTGGCAAGCTCTGTTGTTAGTGTAGATTCATAGTCATCACTTTGACTAGATGCGTTAGATTTAATATTAGACTCTAATGTGCTTGCCTGTTTCTTTAAATCTTTTGTAGTTTTGATAGATTGATCGATAACGGCATTTTTATACATATTGTAGATAGTAGAGCCATCATAAGGTGTGGATTCATCATATAAATCATCAGCGGTAATGTCATCCTTATTAATAGAAGCAATAACTTGTTCATTGTTGGTTGTTTTTGCGGAAACATTATCTTTATTGGTGTCGTAGATGAAGTAGCCAATAAAACCAATAATGATGATGGCAATAAGTACAACAAACCAGTTATTTCGTAAAATATCAGTCATAATTAACCTCCTTGAGAATGTCTTTTCAATTATACGAGATATCTTTTTAAATTGCAATGAAGGCTCGAGATGTATTAATTGAGATTTTAATAATTATTTGGTATTATATTGCAGTGAAAAGAGGTAGAAGGTATGGCAGATTTGGTCATTAAGGATCTTCATGTATCCGTGGAGAATAAAGAAATTTTAAAAGGGTTGAGCTTAACTGTAAAATCAGGTGAGCGTCATGCTCTAATGGGACCTAATGGAAATGGTAAGTCTACATTGCTTGCAGCCATTATGGGTAATCCAAAATATACAGTTACATCTGGTTCGATTACATTAGATGGAAAGGATGTACTACAAATGTCAGTCGATGAAAGAAGTAAGGCAGGACTTTTCTTGGGTATGCAATATCCTAGTGTTGTTTCTGGTGTTACAAACTCTGACTTTTTAAGAAGTGCAATCAATGCGCGTTTAGAAAAACCAATCTCATTATTTAAATTTATCAAAGAAATGGATAAAGCTATTGAACAATTAGAAATGAAACCAGACTTGGCTCATCGTTTCTTAAATGATGGTTTTAGTGGTGGTGAAAAGAAACGTAATGAAATCGTTCAAATGATGATGTTAAAACCGGCAATTGCGATGTTGGATGAAATTGACTCTGGACTTGATGTCGATGCATTGCGTATTGTTTCTGATGCCATCAACCAATGTCAGCAACAAACAGATCTTGGTTTATTGATCGTATCTCACTATGCACGTTTCTATGAATATTTACAGCCAACACATGCTCACGTATTAATGGATGGACAAATTGTTGTATCTGGTGATGCAAGTTTAGTTGAAAAAGTTGACCAGGATGGATATGAATGGATTGAAAAAGAGTACCACGTAACCGCAAATAAAGAAGAAGATAAACAACCTATTTCTTTAGGTTCTTGTGGAGCTAAAAAATATGCTTAATCGCAAGGAAGTACACAATAGCGAAACTTTAAACATTCAAATTGATCGTCATGATCAAAAATCATATTTAATTGAATTGAGTAAAGATTGTACAAAATTTGATTTGAATGTGGAGTGTTTAGAAAATTCTTTTTCAAAATTCTTTATTTTAAACCATGCTGAAAGTGCGTGCGAATTAAACATTAATATGGTACTTAAACAAGATGCCAACTGCCAAATGGGTGTCTTGGATCTAGAAAAAAGCCCATTGAAATGGAGTCACTATGTGGATCTAAAAGAGCAGGGTGCTGAATATGAAATTTTAAGTGGTCAATTATGTCAGGAACACATCGAAAAAGTATGCGATATGGAAGTAAGACATAATGCGCCTCATACAAATGGTCAAATGAAAAACTTTGCCGTTTTATTTGATCATGGACAATATCAAATGGTTGCCAATGGAAACATCAAAAAAGGATGTTTCGATGCTCAGTCTCATCAGGCAACGCGTGTATTAACTTTGGGTCAGGGACATAAGACAAAAGTTATTCCACTATTATTAATTGATGAAAATGATGTAAAGGCAAGCCACGCTCTAACAATTGGACAGCCAGATGCTGATCAGCTATATTATCTACAGTCTCGTGGATTGAGCACAAAACAAGCTGTTGGATTGTTAAGTGTTGGTTATTTCTTGCCAGTTATTGATTTAGTAGAAGATGAAGAATTGAAAGATAGTCTTCGTCAAGAAATGGAAAGTAAGGTTGGATTATATGGACATCAGTAAAATTCGTAAAGATTTTCCGATTTTAACGCGTAAGATGTCTGATAAACCTCTAGTGTATTTAGATAATGGGGCTACGACATTAAAGCCTCAACCCGTGATTGATGCCGTAGTGAATTATTATACATACCTTGGTGCTAATGCTCACCGTGGTGATTATGAAATGAGTGCACAGGTCGATGCGGCTTTTGAAGGGGCTCGTGTTCGTACTCAAAAATTCTTAAATGCGAAACACAAAGAAGAAATCGTTTTTACTTCAGGCTCGAGTGAAGGTTTGAATCTTGTAGCTATGATGGTTACAGAACAGCTTTTACATGAAGGTGATATCATTTTAAGTGACGAAAGTGAACATGCCTCAAGTATCTTGCCTTGGATGCAGGCGGGAAAGAAAAAAGGGACTAAAATCGATTACATTCCTTTGGATGAAGAGGGTAAGATCACAGTTGAAAACTTTAAACGTGTCTTAACTGATCAAGTTAAAGTTGTTGCGATGGCGATGGTTTCTAATGTTTTGGGTTTTGTGGCTCCTGTTAAGGAAATCGCCAAGATCTGTCATGAACGAGGCATTTTGTTAGTGATTGATGGAGCGCAGAGTACTCCTCATTTAAATATTGATGTGCAGGATTTAGATTGTGATTTCTATGCGTTTAGTGCTCACAAGATGTGTGGCCCTACAGGCGTAGGTGCTTTATATGGCAAGAAAAAATGGTTGGATCAACTAGAACCAATTTTCTATGGTGGTGAAAGTAATGCGCGCTTTGACAAGTCTTGTTCATTAACTTTAAGGGAAACGCCATTAAAGTTTGAATCTGGAACACAACCAATTGAAGGTGTAATTGGTATGGCAGCTGCCATGGATTATTTGGATGCGATTGGAAAAGAGAATATTCATGCGCATGAAGTAGAATTAAAGGAATATTTCTTAAAAAAAGCAGAAGCTTTAGGGAATATTGTTGTATATAACGAAAATGCGAAGAGTGGAATTGTGACATTTAATGTGAAGGATAAAGATCAAATGATTTTTGCACAAGATGTCGCTAGCTATTTAAATACATTTGGCATTGCCGTTCGTTCAGGACAGCATTGTGCTAAATTACTTCCGGAAGTGTTGAAGACTCCGGGTACTTGTCGTGCAAGTTTCTATTTGTACAACACAAAAGAAGAAGTCGATCAATTGATTGATGCTTTGAAGAATGCGACAGTGGAAAACTGTGTCAGCATTTTCTTTTAGGAAGGAAGCTTAATTATGTCAAATATTGATCCAATGTTGATGCGCCAGATTATTATGGATCATTATGACTATCCTCGTAATAAAGAATTGACAAAAGACAATGGTTACATGTCACGTCATATGGCGAGTGATTCTTGTATTGATGATATTACGGTGCAGACAAAAATTTCAGATGGAAAAATTGATGATATTCGTTTTGATGGGGTTGCCTGTACAATTTCAACAGCTTCGACTTCAATTATGTCTGAACTATTAATAGGAAAGACAACAGAAGAGGCAAAAGAAATTATGGACAATTATTTCAAAATGATTGATCAAAAAGAATATGATGAAGATGTTTTAGATGAGGCCATAGCGTTTCAAAATGTTGGAAAACAAGCCAATCGTATCAATTGTGCCACAATTGGATGGAAGGCTATGCGTGAAATGATTAAGGAAAGTGAGGATGGAAAAGATGAGTAACGAAAAAGATATCACACTTTCTAGTGAATATGAATATGGTTTTCATGATGAAGATGTCAGTGTTTATAAAACCCAAAAGGGATTGAATGAAGAAACAGTTCGTACGATCTCTAAAATCAAAAATGAGCCTGAATGGATGTTGCAGCTAAGACTTGATGCATACCATTCTTTTGAAAAGCAACAAAATCCAAATTGGGGTCCAGATTTAAGTGAAATCAACTTTGATGACTATACATACTACATCAAACCAAGTGATAAGCAGGAAAAGTCATGGGATGAAGTTCCAGATACGATTCGTAATACGTTTGATAAGCTAGGAATTCCGGAAGCGGAACAAAAATTCTTGGCCGGTGTATCTACACAATATGAGAGTGAAGTTGTATATCACAATATGTTAGAGGAAGTGGAAGAGAAGGGTGTTATCTTCTTGGATACGGATTCTGCATTAAAGGCATGTCCAGATTTATTAAAGGAATATTTTGGTAAACTTGTTCCTTATACAGACAATAAATATGCAGCTTTAAATACAGCAGTATGGTCTGGTGGATCCTTTATTTATGTACCGAAGGGTGTGAGGTTGGAAAAACCACTTCAATCCTATTTCCGTATCAACTCCATGCAGATGGGACAGTTTGAAAGAACGTTGATCATTGTAGATGAGGGTGCTGATGTACATTATGTAGAAGGATGTACTGCACCAACGTATTCAAAAGATTCTTTACATGCGGCAGTTGTAGAAATTTATGTACATAGGAATGCGAAGTGTCGTTATTCAACGGTACAAAACTGGTCAAGCAATATCTTGAACTTAGTGACTAAGCGTGCAAAAGTATTTGAAAATGGACACATGGAATGGATTGATGGAAATGTTGGTTCCCATGTAAATATGAAGTATCCAGCTTGTATTTTGGCTGAGCCATACGCAAAGGGAACAACGATTTCGATTGCGGTAGCCGGTGAAAACCAGATTCAGGATGCAGGAAGTAAAATGATTCATTTAGCTCCTCATACTTCTAGTACAATTATTTCTAAATCTATTGCACGTAATGGTGGTGAAGTAAACTATCGTGGTTGGGTAACACATTCTAAAAATGCAGCATATGCCAAGAGTAAAGTAGAATGTGATACTCTGATTTTAGATAAGAAATCACGTAGTGATACAGTTCCGATGAATGTATCTTATAATGATACGTCTCAAATTGAACATGAGGCGACAGTTTCAAACATTAGTGAAGAACAATTGTTCTATTTAATGTCTCGTGGTTTAACTCGTTCTCAAGCTACGGAAATGATCGTTATGGGATTCTTAGAACCATTTACGCGTGAACTTCCAATGGAATATGCGGTTGAATTGAATCAAATGTTGAAACTGGATATGAGTGACAGCATTGGATAAGCGAAAGTTGTGCATTCAAAGGCGTAGTTCATTATCAAATTCAAAAAGATTTGAAAAGGAAAAGGCAATCACTAATTGTGTTTTGCCTTTTTTAAAAGGAAAAATAGGAACATATATTCCAATTCGAAATGAAGTGGATGTATATGCAAAGTTTCGTGATGAATTTGATTTATATATACCTAAGACGTTAGATGATACTACGATTGCCTTTTATTCGGATTACGAAGAAAAAAGTAAGGGTCCATTTTCAACAATTGAACCCATTGGGATGCATGAGGTAAAAGATTTAGATGTGATTCTAGTACCGATCGTTGGATTCTTTGGTACGTATCGAATGGGGTATGGAAAAGGCTATTATGATCGGTATTTAAGTAAAAGTTCTGCATTGAAGATTGGGGTAGCATTTGATGTGCAGGAAATGGAATTTGATGTAAAACCAACCGATGTAAAGTTAGATATGATCATTACAGAATCGAGGATATTACGATGAAGATATTATTTTTTGGGGATAGTAATACGTGGGGCTATGATGCCAAAAATGCGTCTAGACAACCAAATCGTTTTACGCAGCTTGTTAAAAAGGTATTTAGTGAACATGAAATTATTGAGGAAGGCTTATGTGGTCGAACATTGTGCTTGGATGATCCGTATGATGCAGATCGTAATGGAGCTAAAATGATTTCGATGGTTTTAAAAACGCATGCTCCCATTGATGTTGTGTTTATTATGTTGGGAACGAATGATGCGAAGCGTCAATTTTCAACGAATTCCATTTCTTTAGAGAAAGGGATTCGTACTTTGATGTATAGAGCTTTAAATCCGGAAAACTATCGTGATGGATCTAAACTACCTAAATTTTTTGTGGTGTGTCCACCTAAAATGAATGTGGATGGCTTAAAGAATGAAAGAACAGTCAGTAATTTTGGTCAAGCTGGATTTGATATCTTAGCGAATACAAAGCCATACTTAGAAAAAGGTTGTTCTGGTTTGAATGTAGAAGTGATTGATACGAGTGCTGTAGCTGGAAGTTTGGATGGAATCCATATGGATGAGAAGGGTCATAAACTTGTGGCGGATGCCTTGATATCTATGATTAAAGAATTATAAGAAGGGAGATCATCAATGAGTGCTTATACAAATGGTTTAGCGTTATGGAAGCATTTTGAAGAAAAACAGGGTGCAATTATTAATTGTTTAAAGGCCGAACAATATGAGGAATTAAACGAATTGATTCAAGAATTGGATGAAGAGGTAATGGAAATTAGTGGTGCCCATTTCTTTGTCGAAAGCTTTTATGATTCTTTTGAGATGACCTTTGACACAGGTCCAAATAAGACAACGCAATATTTGTGTCAGATGCTTTGTGACATTGCACCTAAGAGTGTGAAACAAAAGTGGATCATGAATGCGACTTTACCGCCTATGTCGCAAAAGGCGATTCAGGCCATGGTTCAAATCAAAAATGAGGAATATACTTTAGCAGATTTTCATGTATTCTATCAAATTGAAAATGATATGTTGGATTGTAAAGTATATTGTCCTGGATTTAATTTGATTGGTAATCCGGAAAATAAAAAAGAAATGAGTATGTATCTTATGGAGCTTGCGATTGGCCAGCTTGCGTATGAGGCATATATTTGTCGTGTTGATTTTATCGATACGCCAGACTCAGATATGAAGTTCTGTCAAATGATTGATTTTTATGAAGTGATTATGGCTCTTGTTGAGAAGAATCATTGGAAAGTATATGATAAACCAATTGATATTTATTCGGTATATCAGCCAATTCAGGATTTTGCGCACGATGCCTTAAGAAAAGATATGAAGCTTATTTTTACTACGCATCCTTTATTGGTGGAACAAACGATTGAGGAAAAGGAAGAAGTGCTTGCAGATCTATCGAGTAAAGATGGTGAGTTTGGCTATGTGTATTATTCGAATCCTTTCCATAATAAAGAAGATGCTTTGTATCGTCAGAAATTATCGAAACAATTGGATGAAACTATTTCTAAGGTGCATGCAGGTAAAGTGGTTGGGGGAGCTATTGGTAAGAGCTTTTCCTATATTGACTGGATTGTGTATGATAAAGACGTATTTATGAAGGTGTTTAACCAATTAAAAAAACAGCTCGATGCGAGTGTCGAACTGTATTATCAAAAATTTTAATGACTTTGAATGTCAGCGCAAGCGTTAAGCAGGCGCTGTCTTTTCATTCCTGTGATTTCTTTTTCGGGATTTTCTAAGAAACGAGCTAATACGTCAGCGTCTTTTAAGGCTTCACAAAGTGGTGAGTCAAAAGATTCTTTTTTGGAATGTTGACGAATCGCATAAGTAATATCATCTATTTCTGTAGTTTTAAATAAGCCACTTTCTTTTAAGTACTTATAGGCGTGAAGACTTGATAATTTAGCATGTTGAGAATGTGGGCAGTTATCAATAAATTGAGCGTAGTCATGAAATAGAGCAGCTACTTTAGCTCGTTCTAGATTTGTGCCTCTTGCCATGGCAATAAATGTAATGGAAAGGTCCACACTAGCTGTATGGGTAAGGGCGGATACTTTTAAATCTTCATTATAAATTTTGGCATATTGAGAATATACATATTCTTTTACTTTTTCATATCGCTCTAACATAAAATCCCTCTCTTTCATGAAAAAAGCGCACATTGTGCGCTTGATTCGAACAAATTTCTACGCAGCTGTATCTACAACTGTGACATTGTTAGCCTGTTGTCCACGATTGCTTTCAACAACGTCATAAGTAACAGTTTGTCCTTCTTCTAAAGTTTTAAATCCTTCAGAATTAATTGATGAGTAGTGTACGAATACATCTTTTCCATCTTCACTGGTAATGAATCCATAACCCTTTTCAGCGTTAAACCATTTTACTTTACCTGTGCTCATGCCTATACCTCCTGGACTAAGCCAATATCCTTTGACCGTTAAAATAGAAAGTATTTGCATACAATAGCATTTATCACAATCAGAATACGAGTCTAATCCTTAACTGCTTTCATTTTAGCATTTTCTAACAACATTGTCATTAAAAAAACTATTTTTATATAGTTATTATGTTATATTTTGATTATAATGAATATATAAAGGAGGGCATTTGTTTTATGCTTATTCAAGATGATGCGTTACGTAGTGTAATTGCGCGTACTTTGCGTGTTAAAGAAGAAGAACTAAACGAAGATTTGATGAAGGAATTGATCCATTTAGAAGTACAAGATCATGAAATAGAGAATCTAGAAGGTTTGCAGTATGCGGAAAATCTAGAAACTTTAAATGCGAGCAATAATAAGTTGCAGACATTGGATCCAATCAAAGATTTACATAATTTAGTTTGTTTAAATGTTTCTCGAAACCAATTAAGAGATTTGCAGGCTTTACATGGTTTTAGGCAACTAAAAAAATTAAATATCTCAAGAAACAATTTATATACAATGGATATTTCAAGTATTGCTGCTATGATTGATTTGGAAGTATTGAATCTTTCCAAGGCGAAAGTTGATAGTTTGATTTATTTAGAGCACTGTAAGAAGTTAGAAGAGGTTCATATCAATACTGAAAATGGTCCTTTTAGTTATGCCATCTTAGGTGTGCTTAAAAAATTAAAGAAATTGGATATGGGTGGTATGCGTTTATTCAATATTGAAGATTTAACATATCTTTCTAATGTTGAAGAATTGGATTTAAACACAAACTTAATGTCGGATCTAAGTCCATTGTTGTCAATGAAAAATTTAAAGAAATTGAATGTATCTAACTGTCCATATTTAAAGGATTATTCTATGCTCAAGGAATTTTCAAATCTTAAATCTTTGAATATTTCTTATAATGAACCAGAACACTTTACATTCTTGAAGGAATTAAATCATTTAGAATCTTTGTCTATGGAGCAGACTGGATTTAAGGACATGTCTTTATTGAATAACTTGGGTGATTTAAAAGAATTGAATGTTTCAAAAAACCGCTTGAAGAGTTTAGAAAAATTCGCAAATGTTGAGCATTTGGAAAGTGTAGATGCGAAGTTCTGTCAATTAACAGAGATCAATTTTTTAAAGAATGCGAATCAATTGAAGCATTTAAATTTATTCACAAACCGCATCAAGGATATACGTATTTTAAAGGATGCCAAAGACATGGTGTATTTGAATGTGGGTCGTAATAATATTAAGGATATTACTTGTTTAAAGGATATGAAACAATTGGAAATCATTTCTTTGGAAAACAATAATGTTAAAGATTTGACACCATTAAAAGAATTAACAAACCTTTGCGATGTGGATCTATACAACAATGTCATTGAGGATTTAACACCATTAGAACATTTAGAGTTTATTTCTTATTTGCGTTTGGATCACAATGCGATTACAGATTTAACTCCATTATCTAAACTTAAATATTTACGTTCACTAACTTTGAAGGCAAACTACATTACAGATGTAACTCCATTAAAAGATCTAGAATTATTAGAAGCTTTACGTTTGGATGATAATCCAATCCAGGATACAAGCGTACTTGAGAGTATGGAGTTCTACGAAAAATTTACGAACTAACATAAAGCCCCTTGTTTAAAGGGGCTTTTACTAAATATATAGCACAGTACTTGACAATCTAAGGTAGTGTGCATATCATAATAGTGAATGAGGTGATATTATGAAGCCTAGAGCGGTCATTTATTGTTCTAAGCATGGCTCGACAAAAGAATATGCGCAGTGTTTAGGTAAAAAAAAGAATCTTCCTGTGATTACGATTGACCATATTTCGGGATACTCTTTCCAAAATATTCCAGTGTATTTTTGTGGTTGGATTCGTAATGGAAAAATCATGGGGTTGAATAAAGCTTCGAAATTATTTATGTGTGTTCAAGTAATTGGTGTGGGTGCCATTGAATATAATGAGGCGTATGAATTGAAGTTAAAATACAAGAATGGGATTGTGAATCCAAATTTTAAGTATGTACAGTCGATTCGTAATCTTTCATTGACAACTTTGGAAAAGATGTATGTAGATGTGTTTCAGCCATCATTAATGGGAAAGAACAGGGGTGAAACGCATGAATACTCAATTTAAAAAAGGTGTTTTAGAGTTGATTGTATTAAAGGCTATTGTATCGGATGATCTATATGGGTATCAGCTTGTGTCTCGTATCAACGAGGTGATTCAAGTAAATGAAGGTACGATTTATCCTTTGTTGAAGCGATTGTCGAACGATCGTTTGTTGGAGTCTTATTTAAAAGAATCTACAGAGGGTCCTCCAAGAAAGTATTATCATATCACAAATTTAGGACTTGAAAGATATGATGCATTATTATCGGAGTGGACGGATTTTTCAGATAATGTAAATGCATATTTGAAAGGAGTGGAGTAGAGTGTTAAAAAAGGAATTTTTGGATGTTTTAAATCAAAAGTTATCGTTGATTAGCGATAAAGAAAGAGAAGACATCCTATTAGAATATGGAACATACATTGATGACAAAATTGCCAGTGGTGTTGCTGAAGAAGAGGCGGTTGCTGGTTTTGGCGATGTGGATGAGTTGGTAAAAGAAATTTTAGATGCTTATAAGATCAATACGGATTCGATGGATCCATTTTCAAATCGTGCAGATAAAACGATTGATAAGGTGTATGTGAAGGTAGAGGAATTATTTTCTAAGTTAGGTAATTTTTCGATGAATGAAATTTTTCACATTTTATTTGATGCGATTGTTTTAGTGTTGATTATGTTGATTGGAAAAGTCATTGTGGTTGATATATTATGCCAATTCTTATTGTCGATGATTTTTTCGTTCTTTGTCGGATTCTATATGATCACAGATTTTATGCTGAGTCTATGTCGCATCCTATATTTATGTTTAGCCATTTATTTCTTTGTGAAAGTTATGGCTAAAAGAGTGGAGCGTTATCGTTTGCATGCGCATAATGTCGGTGTGATGGATGATATCAAAGATACTTGGAATGATAATATTAAATCGAGTGATTTGCCTCCAACGCCTGAGCGTCCTTTGTATCATGAAAGAAAGCCAAGACATCTTGAATCCGATGTCTTAAAGGTGATCTTAGTCTTGGCTATGATACCTGTAGCTTGTGTTTTGATTGGCAGTGGTATTGGTTTAGTGGTGTTAATTTATGTCAGTGCTATGTATGCCACAACAAGCGCTGGGTTATATTGTATGGATATTGCCTTTGTGTTAGGAAGTTTGGCAATACTATTGATGTTAGTTCGTGCTTGGCCTAAGAGGGTGGATACAAATGCGTAAGTTAGGTTTATTACTTGTTGTTTCAATCTTATTATTTGTGTTTGGTTGTGGAACTTTTGTATATGAATTGAGTCAAATTAGTCCAAATCAAATTGATTTGTCAAAAGAAACGCAGACTATGACAACGACAATGCCAGATAGCTGTCACTTATATACAAAGACATATTTAAGTTCGGTTGGCGATGTACGTGTAGTTGTGGATGAAATGGTGGAAGATGATCAATTGCCAGATAATTCATTGGTGATCACATATCCTAAAATGCTTCATGTTGTGCAGGATGAGGATAAATTAGATTTGCAGATGGATGACTATGAGATGTCAAAGAATCTTCAAACCATATTTAATACGTTTAAATCAAAGCGTTATGATGAGTATTGTGCAAAGAATGGTGAAATTCATGTGAGTATTCGTTATGGCAAGAGTTTAAAGGATAAAATCACATTCGTCGATGACTACTATTAAGGAACAGTTTATACTGTTTCTTTTTGATTTTTAACAAGTGTGTTAAAATACTGTTATGGTGAAAAATAATAGAGACTGGAGTCATTTGTTGAGAATGATTCTGGTGGGTGACAAAAAGAAGTCAAATTCGCTAAGGAATTTAAAAAGGGGTAAAGTGACAAATACGCCTTTACGTAGAAAGCAGGATGTGAAACGATGAGTGATACGAATACGATGTCAACGAGTGCAAGGTTTGCGCAGATTGTATCTATATTAAGAAAGCATCATATCCAAAAGGGAATGGATCCCGTTAAGTTACGTATGATACTTGAAGACTTGGGTCCTACTTTCGTTAAGATTGGACAAATTATGTCGACAAGACAGGATCTATTTTCTGAGCGTTATTGTAAAGAGTTGATGAAGCTTCGCTCGCAGGCAAGTCACATGCCTTTTTCTATGGTTGAACAAATCATTCAAGAGACGTATGGCGATTTATTTCAAGAAGAGTTTGAAAGTATTGATGAGGTTTGTCTAGGCTCAGCATCTATTGCGCAGGTGCATGCAGCTACTTTGAAGTGTAAAAAACGAGTTGTACTTAAGATTCAGCGCCCTAAGATCTATGAGTGGATGGAACGTGACGTGGCCTTGTTAAGGAAGGCTGTTAAGATATTGAATCTTTCAGATATTGTATCAAGCGTAGTGGATCTAGATATGGTCATCGATGAATTTTGGACAACCGCAAAACAGGAGATGGATTTTACGATTGAAGCGCAATTTGCGAAACGCTTTAAGAATGATTATAAGGATTGTAAGTTTATTGATGCGCCAAAGATTTATGATGAATATACAAGAAAGAATATTCTTGTGATGGAATATGTAGATGGCATTGAGATTAGTGATTCAAAAAAATTAGATGAACTGGGCTATGATCGTAGTGAGATAGCGGATAAATTGGCATTTAATTATATTTCACAGATTATTGAGAATGGTTTCTTTCATGCGGATCCGCATTCGGGAAATCTAAGAATTCGTGATAATCAAATCGTATGGATCGATTTTGGTATGATGGGCACTTTAGATGCGAATGAACGTGAAACGATGAAGGAGGCTGTTCGTGCAATTGCCTTGAGGGATACACAAAAATTAGTGGATTGTATCTTGATGATAGGGGATTGTAAAAAGGAGATTGATTATACGGCTTTTTGTGCGGACATGGATCGTTTTGTGAATCAATATTTGAGTGTTCCATATTCAGAGATCGATGTCGCCAAACTGATTCAGGATATGTTTTCGATTTGTCATGTATATTCGATTTCTTTGCCTAAAGGCATTAGTATGTTAGCTCGTTCTATGATGACGATTGAAGGAACGTTAACTGCTTTAGATTCGAATATGAATACGATGAAGATTGCGATGAGTCATAAGACAAGTTTGACAAAAATTGATTGGGAGAAAGAAATAAAGTCGGGATTTAAGCGTGGTATTGATGCGCTTTCTCGTTCGGTTGATATTCCTGTGCAGGCAAGCGATGTGTTGAAGATGGTTCAAAGAGGACAGATCAAGGTCAATTTGAATCTAATGGGTTCTCAAGCTCCACTTGCGAAGATTGATCAGATGGTGAATCGTTTGATTGTATGTGTGTTGATTGCCGCTTTGGTTATGGGTTCAAGCTTGATTTGTACGACAAAGATGAAGCCGATGATTATGGGAATACCAGCACTTGGATTTTTTGGATACATCATTGCGATTGGGATGAGTGTATGGTTGTTTTTTAAGATGTTATTTTTGCATCGAAAAAATAAGTCATTTTAAAGGGGAAGTATATGAAAAAAGGTAAAACTACAGTGGCTTCACTATTGATTGTGTTGGTCACTTTGGGATTGGATCAATGGACAAAGTGGGCTATTGAGAAGTCTATCGCATTAAATGATTCGGTTGAAATGATCAATCATTTCTTTTATTTGACATATGTTCGAAATACAGGGGCAGGTTTTAGTATGTTTGCGGGAGCTGGAATGGGTTTCTTTGCCACACTTACCATTATTGCCTTAGTAGGTATGGTATATATGTTTTTTAAAACGAATGATTCGCGTTATCAGATTTGTTTATCTTTAGTTTTTTCGGGAGCTATTGGAAACTTTATCGATCGTATGACGCTAGGTTTTGTAAGAGACTTTTTTAGTTTCTATATTTTTGGCTATCCATTTCCCGTATTTAATGTAGCGGATATCTGTATAACAGTGGGTATCGCATTAATATTAGTAAGTATGTTTATAGATGATAAGAAGGAGCAAGAGAGATGGAAACAAGAATCTTAAAGATAGATGGAGATACTAAATTGGATCGTTTGGATAAGGTTCTTGCGGAAAAATTGGATTTTTCACGTAAGAGAATTAAGGATTTATTGGACGAAGGAAATGTCTTGGTCAATCAAAAGGTGATGAAGGCAAGTTATAAAGTTAGCGTAGGAGATGAAATCGCGGTTTCTATTCCTGAACTAGATTCCACGGAAGTTCTTCCTGAACCAATTGATTTGAATATTGTATATGAGGATCATGATATTATTGTGATCAATAAGTCAAAGGGCATGGTTGTGCATCCAGCTCCTGGTCATTATTCTGGGACTTTAGTGAATGCGTTGTTGTATCATTGTAAAGATTTGAGTGGTATTAATGGGGTGATGCGTCCAGGTATCGTACATCGTATTGATAAGGATACGTCAGGATTATTGGTTGTTGCCAAGAATGATGTGGCCCATGAATCTTTAAGTCAGCAATTACAGGATAAAACGTGTCATCGTGAATATGTAGCTATTGTACATAATCCTTTTACGCACGAGCATGGTACGATTCATGCACCAATTGGTCGTGATGAAAAGGATCGTCAGAAAATGGCGGTTACCGCAAATAATTCGAAGGATGCGATTACACATTTTACAGTATTAGAAAACTTCAAGAAATTTGCGTATATCAAGTGTCAGTTAGAGACAGGTAGAACACATCAGATTCGTGTTCATATGCAGTATATTGAACATCCAATCGCAGGAGATCTCAAGTATGGTCCTAGAAAAACAATTCAGGCCAATGGTCAGTTGTTGCATGCATGTGCGTTGGAATTTGTGCATCCTACGACAAAGGAAAAGATGCGTTTTGAGATTGGTTTAGAACCTACTTTTGAAAGAGTTTTAAATGAACTTAGAAAAGGGGAAGAATAATGCGTGATGATGTATTAAGTTGGGATCAATATTTTATGGGCATGGCTCATTTGAGTGCAAAGCGTTCAAAGGATCCAAATACGCGTGTAGGAGCTTGTATAGTCAATCCTCAAAAAAGAGTGGTTGGACTTGGATACAATGGTTTTCCTTATGGTTGTGAAGATGAGGAGTTTCCTTGGGATCGAGATGGTGAATTTCTCGAGACTAAGTATCCCTATGTGGTGCATGCTGAATTGAATGCAATCTTAAATAGCATTCAAGACCTTCATGGTTGTACTTTATATGTATCGTTATTTCCTTGTAATGAATGTGCAAAGGCCATTATTCAGGCTGGTATTTCTTGTGTAGTATATGAAAGTGATAAGTATGATGGAACTGAAGGTAATATTGCGAGTAAGCGTATGTTTCATGAGGCGGGAGTAAAGCTTGTACAGCTTCCTTATGAGATTGATGTAGAAACAAAAATCAGTGAGCGTTAAGTCATCCAATTAGATGACTTTTTATTTTAGTTATGGTAAATGAAGAGGATGCTTTTGCGAGTGTTTTGACACTGAAAAAGAATTATATGGTCATGGTCATCTGTGAAATATTGATTCTCTTATTGTATTGTGGATTCTATATCACAATAGTTCGTAGAATTTCTAAAAAATCTGATGAACTTAATGAAGATTTAAATGTATCTAATACATTAATTCAATGTGCTCGAAAATTATCGAATGAATTATATAAAGAAAGTACAATTGGTGAAATTCTTCAGATCATTTGTGAGTTTTATCAAGTTGAAAGGTGTTAAGTATTAGATTTGGACATGGACAATAAAAAGGTAAATGGCATCTTTGAATATGGAAAACGACATGATGATATTCGCATTGAAAATATGGTTCGACTATGTTTAGAACATACGGATTTAATCAAGCAATTCTTTGAAAATCAAAAATCTTATTATATAGAGGATGTGAATCGTGAAATACCTTATACAAGTCCAATTTATGCGAGTTTTATGCAACAAAAGATCCATAATTTTATAGTTGTACCGTTTATGGATAATAATTAAATCAAAGATGTTTTTGCGGTAGACAATCTAAAATAGAATTGTGAGTACCCATCTAATAACCCCTAGACATTTTCCTGCTGTCTAGCTATAGTACATTTACCTGATTTACTAGCCGTTTATTAACGTTCTTAACACTAAATTATTAATTGGGGACGTCATATGGGTACTCACAAATAGAATTACTACCAAAAAAATTTCTTAGAATCTTTTTGTTTCTTTATTAAAACGGCTATAGAAAGAGAAAAAGAGAAGATAAAACTAAAAAATTTAAGTTATGTAAATTCTTTTACTTATGCGCAAAACCACAATCACTTTAATGAATATATAGAACAAAATAGAAACAAAGAACCCCATTCTTTAGGTGTTATTTACTTAGATTTAAATGGACTTAAAGAAATTAATGATAAAATAGGACATATCGCAGGTGATACACTCATTATTACTGCATCATATGCTCTACAAGAAATCTTCTTAGATAATTCCTATCGTGTAGGTGGAGATGAGTTTGTGGTCATTGGACAAGATGTATCCGAACTCTTATTCTTTGATCAATATGCAAAATTACTTAAACGAATGAAAGAATTAGAAATCAGTGTTGCGACAGGTTGTGTGTGGAAAGAAACTTGTTCAAATCTATCTGAAACTTTACAAGAAGCGATCAAAAGATGTATGAAGATAAAGAGCGATATTATTCTTTAGTTGAAAATGATCGAAGAAGACAAAAAAGATTGGAAATTAAACTCCAATCTTCTGTGTGTTTTTGAAATGAAGCTTTGCCACTTGGTAAAGCTTTTCTTTTCCAAATTTTTGTACGAATTTCTTGCCGCACACATCCACCTTGCTTCCGGCACCTTTCTCAAATTTAAAATCATATTTTTCTTCCATAAGATCCCACGTTTCTAGAAAGGCATTTCTTGCCAGGATACTCGCACAAGCTACTGCTAGGTATTTGTTTTCGGCCTTGGTCTCAAAAGTGATACCTCTAATGACTTCAGGAAAGCCTTGTAAGTAGCGATAGTAACTTTTTTCTTGCACAAACTGATCAATAACAATCTGCTTAGGAAGCGTATATCCTTTATGCACCAAATTTACATAAGCCTGGTTATGCAGGCGACACTTCATATCCACCATATTACAAGTATCATGCATGTCATTGTATTTTGTATTGGGAACAATCAAAATACTATGTGGACACACTTCCTTGATGATAGGTGCAAGCTTACGAATCTTAACATCATCCACCTGCTTTGAATCTTGAATGCCAAGATGTGCAAGTTTTTTTCGAGCCTTGTTTGTGACAATACAGCTAGCTACTACAACTGGACCAAAATAATCACCAGTACCCACTTCATCGCTACCCGCTTGATCTTGTGCTTCACCATGCGTTTGTTTCGGTTCTAACCAAGAAAGATCGGCTCCCTGAAATACAACTTTACCACTTGTATATGCCATAATCGAACATTCTTTCGTCTTGATTTGATAGTACGTATACTGTGGTGTACTTTCTTTTAATATAAAAGGAGATAATCTATTTTTTAATTGAAAGATCTCTTCTTTTGTCATATTCTTTGTCAATGTTGCCATTTTAATCACCTTATTTAGTTTACCATAAATTTTGTGTTAAAATAGGTGAGAACGGAGTATTTTATGGAACAAAATTTTAGAAACGAATTAAACCAGGCTATTGATTTTTCAAGTGTATTAACACAGGTTTCTGCATTTTCTAGCTTTTCTTGCGCCAAAGAAAAAATTTTAAATGCGTTACCTGTATTTGATAAATTAGAAATACAAGAACAATTAAACTATGCCAAAGAAGCCATTCAGTTTGAACAAGCCGGAGGCTTACTTTCTTTATCAGGAGCGAATGATATTTCTTTACCAGTCTCAAAAGCTTCGAAACAGATGACACTAACAAGTAAAGAATTGATTTCCATCTACCATTTTTTAACGGCTGTTAAACAAGCCAAACAAAGCCTGGATGAATCTGACTATCCAAAACTGACAAATTTAGCTCAATCTATGGATGGATGTACACGTTTGATGGATTCTATCATTTCAAAGATTGATCTAACAGGATCAGTCAAAGAAGATGCGACACCCGCATTAAAAAGTATGCATAAGGCGTTGGTAGATACGCGCTTAGCATTACAATCAAAATCAAGACAGTTTTTAAAGAAGAACAGTTTAAAACTTATGGAAAATATGACGACAACTGTATCTGGACGTGTTGTTGTCTTGGTTCGTGCCCAAGACAAGAATGCCTTTGGCGGTATGATTCATGGACAATCAAGTTCAGGACTCGCCTATTATGTTGAACCATCCAGCTTTGTAGCTGATAATAATGAGATTTCTTCTTTGATGATTCGAATTGAAGAAGAAAAGAAACGAATCTGTAAGGAATTGTCGATGCAAGTTAAGAAAAATGCGTTGTCTTTAACTTCGGCATTAGAAACATTAACTGTAATTGATGTAGCTTTCACAAAGGCAAAATGGGCAGTGCGCTATGATGGATGCATTCCATCTTTACAATCAAGAGATCACTCTATGTATTTAGAACATGCCAAACATCCTTTGATTGATGAAAAGAAAGTGGTCTGTAACACATATGAATTAACGGATAAACAAGCTTGCCTTATGATTTCAGGACCAAACATGGGAGGTAAGACTGTCACATTAAAGACAATTGGACTCTTTGTAGCTTTGGCCCATGCAGCTTTTCCAGTATTATGTCATAAAGCCATTCTACCATTCTATCAATCGATGTATTTTGACATTGGAGATCATCAGTCCATTGAAAATAACTTATCGACTTTCTCAAGTCATATTTCTCGTCTTTCTCATATTTGTCAGAAGAGTGATGAAAATAGTTTTATCTTATTGGATGAAATTGGAAATGGTACCGATCCATTGGAAGGAGCCAGTCTTGCGGTTGCGATTTTGGAATATTTGATTTCAAAAAGAAGTACGATTATTACTTCAACTCACTATTCGCAAGTAAAAACATATGGAAAAGCGAATGATTCTGTATTAGTATCGAGTGTTGAGTTTAATCCAGAAACATTAAAGCCAACCTATAAATATATTCCTGGTGTATCTGGAGCAAGTTATGCCTTTCATATTGCCAGAGAATACAATTTAGAAGAGTCCATTTTAGAAAGAGCGGATTTTTTGAAGAATGAAAATGAAAAGCAGACAGAAAAAGAATTGGAGAAATTAGAAAAACTTCAAAATGATGTCTTGAAACAAAAGGAGCGTTTTAATCAATTGATTGAAGATGCGCACCGCGTTCAAAAGGAGGCTTACGAAAAAGAAAAAGAAATCGAAAAGCGTAAGGCCCAATTGGATGCATCGTATCAGGAACAATTGAATGAGATGCTCGAAAAGAAAAAGGCAGAGGCCAAAGAAATCTTAACTGTGCTTCGTAAAGAAAAGACGGGTAAGCAGCATAAGCAGATTGAAAAGATGCATGAACTGGATCTTTTAAATGAGCATGTTGAAGAAATCGAAGACGATAAGAAAGAATTTAAGGTTGGTGATTATGTAAAAATCACAGGTTTAAATTCGCATGGTGAAATTGTGGATATTCGAAGAAATGAAGCTACCGTTTTAACGAATGGTATGAAGATGAAGGTGAAAATTTCTAAGTTGGAGCCTATGCATAAGCCACAAATCAAGAAAGCAACTTATAAAGCGCATGTAGAATCGGTATACAGTCGTTTTCCTTTGGAGTTGAATCTAATTGGAATGCGTGTTGAAGAAGGCGTTGCTGCTTTAGATAAATATTTAGATCAAGCTGTCGTTAAACACATTAAACAAGTACGTATCATTCATGGTATGGGTACGGGTGCTTTGCGTACAGCCGTATGGAAGGATTTAAAGAAACAACCAAATGTTTCTAAGTTTAACAGTGCCGGTCCAAGTGAAGGTGGACTTGGTGCAACTATCGTTATATTAAAGTAGGGGATAAAATGAGTGTTTCTAAACATTTACAAGATAAATTAGCCTTACTTCCAGATTCTCCTGGTTGTTACATCATGAAAGATGAAAATCAGAATATATTGTATGTGGGAAAGGCCAAAGTATTAAAGAATCGTGTGCGTTCTTATTTTCATGGTACCCACAACAATAAGACGACGCGTTTAGTGTCGCACATTCGCGATTTTGAATTTATCGTGACAGGCAGTGAAAAAGAGGCTTTATTATTAGAAATCAATTTAATAAAAAAACATACGCCACCTTACAACATCATGTTTATGGATGATAAGACATATCCATATATTGAGATCACAAAAGAGAATAATTTTGTGGTGCGTACAACACGAAATATCAAAAATAAAAAGAGTGAATATTTTGGGCCGTATCCAAGTAGTCAATCGGCTTATGAAATCGTGAAATTAATCAATCAGATCTTTTGCGTACGTAAATGTCGTCATATTCCAGATTCTCCGTGTTTGTACTATCACATGCACCAATGTCTAGGACCTTGTATTCATGAGATTGATCCTAAGGAAAACGAAGTGACGCGTAAAAAAATTAAGAAGTTTTTGCAGGGAGACACCAAAGAGGTGATGGATTCTTTGCAGGCTAAAATGATGGAGGCCAGTGAAAACTTGCAGTTTGAAAAAGCACAGGAAATCTATAATACGATCCAAGCATTAGAGCATGTCATTGAAAAACAGACGATTGACTTTAAAGATCGTGCTAATCGTGATGTATTTGGATATTATGTGGATTCTGGATATATTTCTTTTCAAGGTTTCTTTATTCGTCAAGGAAAATTATTGGAGAGAAATATGTCAATTACACCGTTATATGAAGATGAGATGGATGCCTTTACTAGCTTTATCATGCAGTATTATGAAAAAAATGTGGTGCCAAAAGAAATTTTGGTGCCGTCCGGAACGCCTGTGGATGTTTTAAAGGAAGCTTTAAATACGAATGTGCATATTCCGGTTCGTGGTGAAAAAAAGAAACTGATAGATTTGGTTTATAAAAATGCCAAGGAAGCCCATGAACAGAAGTTTAAACTGGTATTTCGTAAGGATAATGAGTTGCGTCAGGCCAATGAAATGTTGTCAAAAATATTCAATGCGGATATTCATACGGTTGAAATGTTTGATAACTCCCACATCCAAGGTACGTTTAATGTGAGTGGTTTGGTTGTCTTTAAGGATGGCTTACCCGATAAGAATTCATATCGTCATTATAAATTAGATGGGTATCGCAGTGATGTGGACAGTATGAAAGAAGTCATTTATCGAAGATACTTTCGATTGTTGAAAGAACATTTGCCGATGCCAGATTTATTGTTGGTGGATGGTGGTGCTGCACAGATTGCTGCGGCCAAAGAAATTATAGATATGTTGCAGCTTGATTTAAGAGTGGCAGGACTTGTAAAGGATGATAAGCATGCGACAAGAGCATTGATGGATGTGAATTTAAATGAAATTCCAATTGATTCTAAGTCGAGCTTATTCTTCTTATTAACACGTATGCAGGATGAAGTGCATCGCTTTGCGATTTCGTATCATAGAAAACTTCGAGATCAGTCTATGACAAAATCTGTATTGGATACGGTGAGTGGTATTGGGCCTAAGCGTAAAAAGGAATTGTTGAAGCATTTTAAAAGCATGAAGCAGATGCGTCTTGCGAGTGTAGAACAATTGAGTGAAGTGATTCCAGAAGATGTGGCTAAGATTCTATATGCTCGTTTGCATGAGAAGTAATAGTCTAGTATAATGGGGTGCGTGAGGTACTTATTTTGATTAGTAAAAAAGAATTGCGAGCACGTATTTTATTGATTGTGGTTTGTCTAGCGGTTGGCTTATATTGTCTATATACTATGGATAAATCGTACGATCCTTTAGCTCGATATCCTTATACAACCGATGAAAATCGTGATGTTTTATTAAAATATCTAGATAGTGATGATATTGATTATTTGGTAAATCAACATATTACTCCGGATAAATTTATGGATTTTATAGAGTTGAAAGATTTCGATTTAAAAAATACGTTATATTATAAAGAAGCCAAGGAAACGCAGGATACAGATAATGAATACATCGTCAATTTTGTGAATCGTTTTCGAAAGAATTTTTCGTATGATTCTTTAAAACAATTGTTGATGCACTATTCATATATTGATTTAACGACGTTCTATGAAAACGAAGCTGTATTATATTCAGATTTAAGATTGATTGCCAATCCAACCAATCCGTATGTCGTATTAAATCAGGAGAATACGGTATATAAGTATATACCAGAAAAGATTACGACATTTAATACTATCTTTGTTCAAATATGTATGGTCGAAGATCTAACGAATATGTTAGATTCGTATGCGTCTGTTATGGATGGTCAGGATCATTTGAATTTGGTCAGTGGTTATTTGAATTATGAACAAATTCTAGATCAATATGTCAATGCATCCAAAGAATATGAGGGTGTTGACCACTATATGTTTAGTGCCGGCAAAAATGAGCAGCAACTCGGGTATACGATTGTATTAGAGGGCCATGATGAATGGATCGATCTATGTAGGCAATATGTCGATGATGAATATGATTATTCAAAAGTCGAAGAAGAACTGTCTGAAGAAAGTAAAAAGCGTATGGAATGGATTGAAGAAAATGCGTATCGCTATGGTTTTGTAATTCGTTACCAACAGGAACAAGAAAAGAAGACGGGACATTGGTATCAGCCTTTTATGCTTCGTTATGTGGGTGTAAAAACCGCAAAATTAATGCATGATAGCGGCAAGGGTATGGAACAAATGTCATTTCCGGATGAATTGGAGTAAAAGACTTTATGAAAATAGTTGTTGTGAGTGATTCTCATGGAAGAAACGATATATTAAAAACAATCCAGGAAAAACATCCGAATGCGAAATTGTTTATTCATTGTGGTGATTTAGAGGATGATCCGATGAATTTTCCAGGATATATCATTGTGCGTGGAAATAATGATTATTTTGGTCGTTTTGAAAATGAAAGAATCATACCGATTGGTAAACATCAAATTTATGTAACACATTCTCATCGGTTCTCTTATTTTTTAAGAAGTGAGCAACTGGTGAATCGTGCTAAAGAATTGAATTGTGACATTGTATGTTTTGGACATACACACGTATCCTTTTTAGATCGTTTCGATGGTGTTACATTAGTAAATCCAGGATCTTTATCGCATTCTAGAGATGGAAAGCCATGTAGCTATGCGATTTTAGATATAAATGAAGATGACGTTCAGGTTGAATTAAAATTTGAGCCTGAGTGGTAAGAAAGAGGGAAGTTTTATGTACAAAATAAGCGAATTATATGATTTAGATCATACTTTGGCAAAAGATTATTTAGCAAAGTTTGAATATCCTTGGCAAGCTTTGTCGGGAATCAAAGACTTGATTTTAGAACTGGGTAAAAACTTAGGAGAAGATTATGTGGAAGTCAAAGAACACGTATGGGTACACAAGAGTGCCAATGTCTTTGAAAGTGCATATCTAGGAGCTCCATGCATCATTGGTCCTGAAACAGAGGTTCGTCATTGTGCTTTTGTGCGTGGAAGTGCTTTAGTGGGCGCAAACTGCGTAGTTGGTAATAGTGTGGAATTAAAGAACTGTATTTTATTTGACAATGTAGAAACACCTCACTACAACTATGTAGGAGATAGTATTCTTGGATATCATTCTCACTTGGGTGCTGGGGGTATCACAAGTAATTTAAAGAGTGCTCGTGACAATATCATCTTAAGAAGAAAAGATGAAAATTATAATGTGGTTGAAGAATTTGAAACAGGATTAAGAAAAATCGGTGCCTTTATGGGTGATTATGTAGAAGTTGGATGTAACTCTGTACTTTGTCCAGGAACGATTATTGGTCCACACACAAATGTATATCCACTATCTCGCGTGCGTGGCCAGATTGCGGCAAATTCAATCTTTAAAGATGATTCACACGTGACTTTAAAGGATTAATCTTACGAACTTGTAATTTTACAAGTTCTTTTTCTTATGTTAATGTTTAGGTATGAAAAAGTTTGTTAAGTTTATATTTAAATTATTATTAATCTTGATTATTGCCTTTGTAGGCATCTTTTTCGGCAAAGGATATTGGGGTTATTTAGAATTAACAAAATCTCAATCTGTGGATGATGTGGTAAGTGAAGTCACATCTAGATCTACTTTTGTCGGATATGATGATTTATCACCTGAACTCGTACGAGCAACAGTGGCAATAGAAGATCGTCGTTTTTATGATCATAGAGGCGTTGATTATATTGGGCTTATGCGTGCACTTGTATCCCAATTTGATGATGATCTATTAAAGAGTGGTGGTTCTACGATTACGCAGCAATTGTCTAAAAATTTATATGGTATGTTTGATGGTACGTGGGATCGTAAAAGTACAGAATTATTTGTAGCGCGTTATTTGGAGAAGCATTATTCTAAAAATGAAATCATTGCCCTATATGTGAATGTGATCAATTATGGAAATAACTATACAGGTATCTATGAAGCAAGTTATGGATATTTTGATACAGATCCAGAAGATCTGACTATAGCGCAGGCTTCTTTACTTGCAGGGATTCCCCAATCGCCAAATAATTATGAATTAGTTTATCATTTTGCCCAAGCCAAACAAAAACAATATGCTGTATTAAAGGCGATGGCTGAGTGTGGCTATATTTCAGAGAGTGATATTGCGACATATTATAATGCATCTGTTTAAGGATGCATTTTTTTCATCTTTTCTAAAATAGTTTAATAAATTTCGTATATAAGTATGTAGAAAGTGCCTACTAGAAAAGAGATGCTCATGAGGAGTGCAAATTTATTAATTGATTTCGCCTTTAAATATGTCTTTGGCGAAGATTGTAAAGAGGTGAATGATGCCTTAAAATCATGACTCACGGTAATTTTAGAAAAGAAAGTAAAACAGTCGTTGTCTAAGAGTGAGAATGAAATTTTAGATTTCATGAAAGAGTCACTTTTTAGTGGCTTTTTTTAAAAAATCCTTGCATGAAATTCTATCTTTTGATATAATAATCAAGCAATGCCCGGGTGGTGAAATTGGTAGACGCAGTGGACTCAAAATCCACCGGTAGCGATACCGTGCCGGTTCGAGTCCGGCCCTGGGCACCATTTTGAATTGTTGGATCAAGTTTTTCGGGCTTGGTCCTTTTTTATGATATAATTTTTGATAGTTGGAGGATTACATATGAAAGTATTAGTTGGATTAAGTGGTGGTGTAGATTCTGCTGTTGCAGCTTATTTATTAAAGAAACAAGGGTATGATGTGACTTGTTGTTTTATGCGTAACTGGGATAGTTTTGCGAATAATGATATTGCAGGAAATCCTACAATCAAAGATGATACTTGTCCTCAGGAACAGGATTATTTAGATGCGTTAGCGGTTGCCAATCATTTGGATTTACCTTTACAACGTGTTGATTTTATTGAAGAGTATTGGGATAACGTATTTAAAACGTTTTTAAGTGAATATGAAAAGGGCCGTACGCCAAATCCAGATATTTTATGTAATAAATATATTAAGTTTGATTCATTTTTTGAATATGCTATGAAACAAGGTTTTGATAAGGTGGCTACAGGGCATTATGCTTCAAACAAAGAGGATGAGACTGGCTTTACGTATTTAACACGTGCCAAAGACCAGAATAAAGACCAGACATATTTCTTGTGTCAGGTTGAAAAGAGTAAGGTGGCTAAAACGATTTTTCCTTTGGCAAATTTAGAAAAACCAGAAATTCGTAAGATTGCTTCTGAATTAAACTTAGAATCGGTGGCGACAAAGAAAGATAGTACGGGTATTTGTTTCATTGGAGAAAGAAACTTCAGACAATTCTTATCGAACTATCTTCCTAGTAAAGATGGTGACATTGTAGATGTGAATACAGGTAAAGTCATTGCACGTCATGTGGGCGTTTTATATTACACAATTGGACAAAGAAAAGGTTTAAATATAGATCATGAAAAAGGTCCTTGGTTTGTGGTTGGAAAAGATGTTGTGAAGAACATTCTTTATGTATGTCGTACAGACCAAAGAGACTTATTGTATTCAGATTCTTGTATTGTGAAAGGAATCAACTGGATTTTGCCAAGTTTGGATGAGATTCCAACAAAGTGTACTTGTAAATTTAGATATCGTCAAAAGGATCAGGATATTGAAATCGAAAGATTGGATGATACAAGTGTGTTAGTAAAATATCCACAAACGATTGCGTCTGTTACAGAAGGACAGGAAGCTGTATTCTACGATGGTGACAAGTGCATTGGTGGGGGTGTCATTGAAGAAGTCTTCAAGGAAGGCAAGAATTTAAATCAATTGATTATGGAGACAGCCAATGGACATCGAGGCTAGGCTTGAATATATCATATTTGAAAATAAAGCCAATCATTATGTCGTTGCTGGATTTTCAGAATTAAAGACGTATCATAATTTTACAGCGGCAGGAAGAATTGAAGATCCAATCGAAGATCAAGAATATGTTTTGCATGGGGAATATGTAAAACACCCTAAGTATGGGGAGCAGTTTCGTGTTGATATGGCTAAAAAGAAATTGCCAGACAATTCGGATGCGATCATTCAATTTCTTTGTGGTGAGAATTTTCCTACGATTGGAAAAAAAACAGCCGAAAGTATTTACGAGACTCTTGGCGAGAATTGTTTAGAGAAGATTCATAATAAACCAGAACTTTTACATGAAGTGCCCAATTTGACTGCCAAAAAGATATTGATTATTCAAAAGGGCATTCAAGAATTTACAGGATTTAATGAGACATACGCAAAGCTATTAAAGTATGGCTTGAGTCCAAGACAGATTCAGATGTTGTTGGACACATATGATAATGTGTTGGATGTGATTGAACAGGATTGTTTCAAACCTTATTATGAAGTGTATGGTTTTGGATATAAAACCGCTTGTAAGATGGCAAGTGCCATAGGTTTATCCAATGAGGATCCAAGAAGATTAGATGCCTATATCTATGAGTTGGCTAGACAATTATCCATGGCAACTGGAAATACATATATTACATTTGCGACAATCTTTCAAAATGTACGTGGTGTAAATGAATCCTTGATTCAGGAAAGTATTGATCGTTTGGTTTCACTTCAATATTTGTATGTTGAAAATACTAGAATCTACCCTTTTACTTTACATGAAGATGAGGTCGTGATTGCCAAAGAGTTGAAGACTCATTTATTTGAAGTGGAAAGTGTGGATGTTGAATCAAAAATCAAACAAGTAGAGTTTAGTTTAGCCATAACATATGATCAGGAACAAAAGGATGCGATTCAATTGTTCTTCGATCGATCGTTCATGATTTTAACAGGTGGTCCAGGTACTGGTAAGACAACAACTGTAAAAGGAATCTTGGAAATTTGTAAGGATGTATATCCAGATAGTAAGATTCAGCTTTGTGCACCAACAGGAAGAGCTTCAAAGCGACTTGCACAACTTTCAAATTGTGATTCAAGAACCATTCATTCCTTGCTGCAGTGGAACTTAGAAGATAATTCCTTTGGAAAAGATGAGGAGGATCCATTAGATGTCGACTTCATTATTGTGGATGAGTTTAGTATGGTGGATACCCATTTATTTGCCCAATTATTAAAGGCACTTCCACAGCGTTGTCGCATTCTTTTAATTGGTGATGAAGATCAGTTAGAGAGTGTGGGTCCTGGAAAGGTATTAGAAGATCTAATTAAATCGGATGTGATTGATACGGTCCATTTAAAGAAGATTTTTAGACAGTCAAGTGGTTCTGGAATCGTGACTTTGGCAAAACAAATTCGTGAAGAAACTACGTGTCATTATGAGGATGGTGTTGAGTTTATTGAAAGAACAACGCCAAAAATTATGGATGCCCTGATCGATTATGTCAAAGATATGGATCTAGATTCCATGCAGATCTTGGCACCAATGTATAAGGGGGTTGCAGGCATTGATGAGATCAATCGTCAGATGCAGGTGTTGTTCAATCCAAAAAGTCCGCAAAAGAATCAGATGAAGGTAGGAACAACAATCTTTCGTGAAAACGATAAGGTCATGTTGTTGAAGAATTTACCGGATGAAGATGTTTACAATGGTGATATTGGTACGATCGTTGAAATTGATTCAAAACAGAATGTGATTTCAGTAGATTTCACAAATGTGATTGTTGATTTTTCAACGGACTTTCTATATTACTTAAAACACGCATGGTGTATCAGTGTTCATAAATCTCAAGGTAATGAATATCAGACGGTATTCTGTATTGTGGATGTGAATGCAAAAAAAATGTTAGAAAAGCGTCTTTTATATACGGCGATCTCACGTGCTAAAAAACAGCTTTTTATTATTGGCAATAGGAGTTTATTTGAAACGCAGGTACGCTTAAAGTTAAAGCGTATTCGTCAAACAACGTTGCAAGAAAGGATTTATGAAAGTATTAGAAAACAGAATATATCGACATTTTAAAGGAAACAACTATAAAGTGTTGTGTGTTGCGATGCATACGGAAGTGCAGGAGAAGATGGTGGTTTATCAAGCATTATATGGGGATTATAAGTATTTTGTTCGTCCATATGAAATGTTTGTGTCAAAAGTAGATCATGACAAGTATCCGGATGTGAAGCAGGAATATCGATTTGAACTTGTTGAAGAATAGGCTTAGGTCTATTCTTTTTCTCATCTGTGTGATTTGTTAACGTATCGCAAGAAGGAGTGTGTTACAATGAATCATATTGACAAAGGGTGATTTAAATTATGGGTCGTGAATTATTTTTAGACTTTTTTACAGAGCACGAAGTGCCTGTTATGCGAAAAAGAAGACATACATTTTTAAAGATGGATGATGAGAATGTATATGTTTTAAAAGAAGGTGTTGTGAAGGTCAGTGTTTTAATGCGTGATGGACGTGAATTTAATATTGCGTATTTAAAGGGCTTTGATATTTTATCTATGTTTAAAGATGCAGTTGTTGATTGTAAATTTTCTTCATTGATGATTCGTGTTGAGAGTGATGAAGCTAGTTTTTATAGTGTTTCTAAAGAATTAATTAATTATTAAATGAACATTCTGAATTGGTGGAATACGTGAATACGTATTATCGTAAGAAATTATCGGAAACAATTTCAAGACAAGGATTAATGACGATGAATGGCAAGAATGGTGCTGTATGTGCTTTTATATACTATTTGGTTACAATGTTTGGAAAAGAAGCGCGTGATGGAATTTTGATCGACCTAAAGATCACAAACGATGATATTGCGGGTTTCTGTGGAATTTCTACAAGACATAGCGTGAATCGTATTTTGCGTGGCTTAAGAGAAGAACATGTTATTCGCACATTGTATAATAAAATCATGGTCTTGGATGTCGAGTATTTAAAACAATTTGTAGATGTTAAGATGGATGCATAATCCGCCTTTTTCATACAAAATAAAAAGAGCCGACTTAAAATGTGGGATGCCGACTCTTAAAACTGGTCATTATAAGAAAGACTATCATGAGTTGGTTACAACCAGTTTTATTTACTATATCATGGATTTTGAAATGAAAAAAGAGCTGAACTAGATGATGTGGCAAATAATTCAGCTCTATTCATAGGAAACTGGATATGCAAATTACTTTATGGACACGCTATCCAGCAAAAATAAGTATATCATCTTGTTGTGTATTATACAAAAACAATTGTCCATAATTGTATATGTAAGGAACACGTAATATAATAAATATCAATTGCTAACAAGATTCAACTGAAGTATGGTACAATGGAAATAATGATAGAGGTGACGAAGATGAATTGTGACTATGTGCTTAAATATCTGGAAAAGATGGAAGTCCCAATTGTTTCAAAAAAGAACCATGATATTATAATGTGCGATTTAGAAAAGATGATTTTTTTAAAGGAAGGTGTCGTAAAGGTGAGTTCCATTTTAGAGGATGGACGTGAATATAATATAACTTACGACAAAGGCCCCAATCTTCTTTCGTTAATGTGCGACACACTTCGTGAAGATGTTGCGTATCGTGTAAGAATTCGTGTTGAAAGTGAAGAGGCATCTTTTTGTTTGGTAAGTCGAGAAGATTTCTCAAGGGCCGTAAAGCGAGATGAAAAACTAAAAGAGTATGTTGAGGCATACTATCGTGAGAATCTACAAAGAGCTCTATATCGCCAAAAATGTATGACAATGAATGGAAAGAGTGGCGCTATCTATGCATTTCTTTATAATTTGATTTCTTTGTCTGGAAAAGAAATCAAGGAAGGTATATTGATTGATATGCAGATCACAAATGATGATATCGCAGGATTCTGTGGTATTTCTACCAGAAACAGTGTCAACCGTATTTTGCGTGGATTAAGAGAAGAAAACGTAATTCGTATAGTCGATAATAAGATTTTAATTTTGAATGCAGATTATTTAAAGCCATATGCAGACTAAAAGGGTAAGTATCTTACCCTTTTCATTTCGCTAATTTTTCTTCTAATAATTCCATAGTGATTGCTTTTACGATATGTCCATTCATATTGCTTTAATGCATTCTTGAATATCACTTTCAAATGCATTGGCACTTATCGCAAGAATATGTAGGCTTTTCGCATCGTTTCTTGGTAAGGTACGTATTTCTTTTGTTGCCTCTAATCCATCTTTAATTGGCATCATAATATCCATAAAAATATAATCAAAAGTATAAAGCTTAGATTTTTTGAATTGATCAATGGCTTCCTGTCCATTTCGAGCAGTCGATACATCAAACCCAAGATCTTGCAACAAAATGGTTGCAATTTCTAGGTTGATATCATTGTCTTCAACAAGGAGTGCTTTCTTATAAGATTTAATGGATTAGTTTGAATGGGCTTTGCAGTTTGTAGGTTAAAATCTATCTGTAAAGGAAGAATTATCCAAAAGGTTGTACCCGCATTTTCTTTACTTTCCATTTGTATCGTACCATGTATCATTTTACTAAAGGAGTGAAGTGTATACAAATCCAAAGTTTGTATGGCCATATCGATAGGGGTTCCTTTGTCGAAGCGGACGATATCGATAGTATCTTGGATTAGGTCACATTGATAAATGGCCGCAAAATCTTTGCACAAAGCTTCGAGTAATTGTGTATTCATAACACACCTCCTTAAAAAAGCGTCTATGGAAAGACGCAGGTAAGATAGTGCAATTTAAAAAATACCATTATGCCCTTTCTAAGGGCTTTATACTCGATTGTTAAAACGAAGAAAAGAGCTGATCGGGTAAATCAGCTCAAGAAATAGGAAACGCTGGATAAGCGGTAAAAAGGCAATTTGATTATCCAGTATTGCCTAGTATATTACTATGGATTGAAAATGCAAGAAGAGTGAAGATATTTTCTGTATCACTAGTTTTTATGTTGAATTGTATTTAATATTGATTTGTATTATACTTGAAATAGATTCCGTATAGGAATTTATTTTTTTTGGAGGAAAATATGAAAATTGTTGTAGTTGGTGATGGGAAAGTTGGCTTTGCGATTGCGAAACAATTGAATCAAGAGGGTCATGATATTACAGTGGTTGAAAATAAAGTGAATGTATTATCGAGTACAATGAATCAACTAGATATTGTTGGTGTGCAAGGGAATGGAGCTAGTTTAGACACATTGTTGGAAGCACGCGTACCTTCGAGTGATTTGTTGATTGCGGCTACATCAACGGATGAAGTGAATATTATTTGTTGTTTATTGGCAAAAAAATTGGGAGCTAGACATACCATTGCTCGTATTCGTAATCCAGAATACAATAACACAGTTCGTTTGATTAAAGATGAATTGGGATTGAGTATGAGTATCAATCCAGAGCAGGCGGCGGCTCGTGAAATTTTGCGTGCGATTCGTTTCTCAAATTCCATTAAAGTATCGTCTTTTGCGAAGGGAAGAATTGAGCTTGCTGAAGTTAAGGTAACAGAGAATTCCCCACTTTTAAATATGCGTGTGGTTGATATCAATCGTCGTTTTAAGACGGAAGTCTTGTTTGTGACGATTTTGCGTGATGGTGAAGTCATCATTCCAAATGGAAATACGGTGATTTATGAAAATGACCGTCTTACATTAACGGGTTCAGCAACGCAATTAGAGCGTTTCTTTATTAAGATTGGTATTTTAAGTGATCGTACAGTCAATGAGATTATGATTGTTGGTGGTGGTCGTATCACATATTATTTGACGAGAATGTTACTTGAATTGGGGATGGCCGTTAAAATTATTGAGTTGAATAAAGATAAGTGTATCAACTTGGTTGAAAAATTCCCACAGGCAACGGTTATTCATGGAGATGGAACGGATCATGAATTATTATTGAGTGAATCCTTAGAGGAAATGGATGCCTTTATCGCTCTTACAGATAATGATGAGGAGAATGTCATTATTTCGATGTTTGCGCAAAGTCATGGTGTTACGCATGTGCTTCCTAAGGTAAATCGTGTTTCTCTAGGTTTCTTGTTGGATAAGTTGGGGCTTGAAAATTCAATTACGCCTAAGTTTATTACCGCAAACCAAATCGTGCAGTATGTTCGTGCTATGCAGAATACGGTTGGATCAAACGTTGAATCTTTGATCAAGCTAGTGGATGACAAGGTAGAGGCTTTAGAATTTAGAGTGCGTGACAATTGTCGTTTTATTGATGTGCCAATTAAGGATCTAAATATTCGTAAGGGTATTATCATTGCGTATATAACACATAAAGGTGTTTCTAAGGTGGCAATTGGTGATACGCGTATTCAACTATCGGATACGGTTATTATTATTAGTAAGGTTGCAGGATTGAGGGATATCAATGATTTACTATCTTAAGCATAATATACATAAACTCAACTGGACTATAATTGGTAATGTATTGGGTATGGTGCTTATTGCGCTAGCCTGTTTAATGGTGTTACCGGTCATGGTGGATTTGATTTATCAAGAAGGATTATTTGATTCTTACTTGATCGTAATTGGGATTTGTTTGGTTTTAGGATATGGTTTAACGCGTAAAAAGGCGAGAACGAATTCTTATTTTGCCAAAGATGGAATGCTTGCGGTGGGTATTGCCTGGATTGTTGTTTCTTTCTTTGGCGGATTACCATTCTACTTGTCGGGTGAAATTCCTTCTTTTGTGGATTGCTTCTTTGAAGCGGTGTCTGGATTTACAACGACAGGTTCAAGTGTTTTAACGGAAGTTGAGAATTTGAAGCATGCCACACTATTCTGGCGTAGCTTTACACACTGGATTGGTGGTATGGGTATCTTGGTTTTCATTTTGGCCTTACTTCCAAAGTCAAATGATCGTGATATGCATATCATGCGTGCGGAAGCGCCGGGTCCTACCATTGGTAAATTAGTACCTCGTATGCGTCAGTCGGCTATGATTTTATATACCATGTATATGGGATTGACTGTCATTCAGGTCATTTTACTTTTGATTGGGAAGATGCCATTGTTTGATGCGTTGTGTAATACATTTGGTACAGCGGGTACTGGTGGTTTTGCAATTAAAAACACGAGTATTGGTGCCTACAACAATGCGTATTATGAAGTGATCATTACGATTTTCATGATTTTATTTGGTGTGAACTTTAATATGTATTACTTTTTATTAATCAAAGATTTCAAACAGGTCTTTAAAAATGAAGAGTTGCGTACATATTTAGGTATTATTCTATTTTCAATTATTTGTATCACATTGAATATTTTATCCATGTATAATTTTGATGTATTCAAATCCATTCGTTTGGCAAGTTTTCAAGTGGGTTCAATTATAACGACAACGGGATATTCGAGTTGTGATTATAGTGTCTGGCCACAATTTAGTAAGATGATCCTCTTCTTATTAACAATCTGTGGTGCGAGTGCTGGTTCGACTGGTGGTGGTGTTAAGGTAAGTCGTCTTTTGATTATTGTAAAGAAAATTAAATTGGATATTCAAAAGTTACTACATCCACAAAAAGTAGAAGCCATTACAATGGATGGAAAAGTTGTAGATACAGAGGTGGTCACTCAGATCATGGCGTATTTCTGTAGTTTCATTATTATTGTCGGTGTCTTGTTGTTCTTGGTTTCATTTAATAACTTTGATTTTGAAACAACGGTTACATCCGTTATGACTTGTATTGGTAATGTAGGTCCAGGATATGGTCTTTGTGGTCCAATGGGAAATTTCTCCATGTTCTCGGATTTTTCGAAGATCGTCTTATCTTTTGCGATGTTGATTGGTCGTTTGGAAATCTATCCTATTATCATTTTCTTGGCTCCAATTTTAAATATTCGTAGTGTATCTAAGAATATTCATAGTCGTAAAAAGCGTAGAAGCAACTAAGGTACTTTTTAGTATCATTTGCACCTTTTAGTTTAATGAAAACGGATACAACTAACTTAAGTGTATTTTGAGTTAATATATAGCCTGAATTATTCATGAAAAGATAATAAAAGAAGATTAGCCTTGTTGATGGATCCAAATCGGCTAATCTTTTTCATTTTGTTTTCGAATGGTTTGAAATGAGTATATAAAAGGATATCAGACATTGCTGATTTTTTAAAATATAGGTTCAAAACGTTAAATCTGCAACACTTTATTCCAGTACTGAG
>ERZ773164.113-NODE-113-length-88096-cov-8.017764_pt1 | contig 88096 bp, 78 predicted proteins | sample MGYA00511917_ERZ773164 | MGnify/ENA primary metagenome ERZ773164 (study PRJEB29015, sample SAMEA2737847) | human gut metagenome | biome: human gut; feature: human-associated habitat; material: faeces | place: China | collected 2012 ...
TTACGATAGTCCTTTTTGTCGTTCCTCATAATCAACAAATTGTGACAATTCTACAGTTTTTTCACATACCGCATTCCCCTGTTCCGAAGCCAAAATCTTAATATATAAAAAAAGCCTTCCAAACAAGTCGAAAGGCTAATTACACTAATCTTCATATGTGATTGTTTTTGAATTAACGATCTTTTTAAATTCCTCAAACAACGGATGTTTAGGAATAGATCTTAATTCTTTACTAATTCTATATGCGAATAATTGGAATACTTGAAGATACGTTAAGGATACAGTATCTGCACAAGGATTTAGTAACGTTAATACATGATCATCATCATATGCTTTATTTGTGATGTAATATACACGGTCTGACACAGCACGAGATGCTCTATAGATTTGGTATGAACGATCTGAAGTTTCATCTTGCGCATCAATGATAAATACATTGTGCTTTGGAGAAAGTTGCAAATTCGGTCCATGAATATATTCTTCTAATTCATATGCACAAGAAACAACCTTCACAGTTTCACCAATCTTTAGTGCTGCCTCTTTAGCTACACCTTCACAAGGACCACAACCAGCTGCATACATATTTTCCATAGATAAGAAATTCTTTTTAAACTTTTCTAAGAAAGCTTCTTCATGCACAAAATTTTCCTTTTGCATAGAAGCATAACTTTCACAATATGTATCAAGCCAAGCTGTATCAACCATTTTTCCTTGTTTTTCTAAAATTGCAAACGTAAGTTATATTAAGAATAAGGCAAGTGTTGTTACACCCTTAGTAACATACCCCTCCTTTTCTTCGTCTACATAATCAATCACAACTTCAGCATGATCTTTAATATCACTCTTTAAATCCCCTGTTAAAGCGATTGTTTTACGATTTAATTTTTTTAATATATCCAATGCATCTAATGCATTTTTACTATATCCACTCTGTGAAACGACAAACACAAAGTCATCTTCACACAACACTGGATAGTATGCGAATGTATATGGATTTATCACAGTGACATCTACACCTAAATATTTTTCCATAACATATTTAGCACACCAAGACCCATTTCCACTCGAACCAGAAGCTATAATCTTAATATTTCTATAGTTTCCATCCATATAAACCTGAGCCAATTTATTCGTCTGTTCTTTATTTTTATATACTGAATTTAAAATATCCTGCATCTGCAAAATATAATATTCCATTGTTTCTAATTGTTCCATATTGTTTCCTTCGTGAAATTATATTCTAAAACGATACGTGGATTGGTCACTTCGAATATAACTATGTGTATATTCCACGACATTTTTTTCTTTATCAAAGCCAATATATTGAAATCGAAATACAGGTTCTACAAGATTTCCCAAAAGTTTTGAGATTCGATCATCTGGAAATTGTACGATTAATGAACGATGGAAGTCACAAGGATCATGATCTTTCTTTGCCATAAAATCATATAATGACACTTTTGAAAAATCATAGTCTTCAATGCCCTCTACATACTTGTATGGCATATAGGCAATTTCCACAGAAAAAGGTTCATCATTGTAATAACGAACACGCATTAAACAATAAACGTCTTCTCCTTCTTCTAATTTCAAGTGTGCACGAATCGAAGTTGTCGGCTCAATCTTTTCTGCAACAATGACCTTACTGTCAATTGAAAAAACCTTGTGCCTTTAAAAAACTACTAAAACCACGATGTTCATTTATCGCATCATAGTTTCCCCATGAAGGTTTTACAATTTGTTTTGCGACAAACGTTCCTTTATAAGGAACCTTGATCAATACACCATCTTCAATCAAGACATTAAGTGCTGATCGCACTGTCTGTCTGTTCACACCATATTTTTCAGCCAAGTCTCTTTCAGACTCCAAACGCTCACCTGGCAACAATTCTCCATTATCAATACGATTTAACAACGTATTTTTTAAACGCAAAAAAAAACACCGATTATAAGAAGTGTTGTTGCACTTTTTTCATCAACAAAAAAAACACCTATCCTAAACAGATGCCTAAATTATCATTTGTTAATAAATTTGTATACTCGTAAGTATACTACTCATGAGTGTACAAATATTCAATAATCTTTCACTGTATATTTCTTTATTCTCCCAGTTCATCCAACATATCATCTACACCATCACGATAATTTTCATCGTTATCGTAACGATTCTCATCATAATCACCAAAATATGCATCATCACTTCCTTCATCATAAGATGAGGACGAAGAAGATGATGATGAGTTTGAACGTTGCCCCTCTTTCTTTTTACGTTTCTCTTCCCTTGCCTTAAACTCACTCAATTCCGTACGACGCCTATTCTCAAGACGATACTGTTCCATTTGCGCTTCCCATTCTGCCTCTTCCTTTTTCAAAGAAATATATCCATATCCAAATAATAGTCCAAGAATAATCAAGAAAATAATTCCACCCCTACCCTTAGATTCATTATTTGGTTGAATGACCTTTTTTTCCTGATAATTTTCACTAGGATCAGCTTCAGGCAAAACTCTTTCCTGATTTGAATAATCACTTTGTTTCTTTGTTGTTTGAACTTTTGGTGGGATATTCACCGAAAACCTTAAATGTATATCATATAATCTTCTAAGGATAAAACCGGCTAACCAATCAATAAAAGCATCCTCAAATTCAATACTAAAACAAGTTAATAAGCTAAGAAACTCAAACATCGATTCATCCATTAAGGATGAATCAAAACAAGGATCATTCTTTAACATTGTCTTAATTTCATCCTCTGACTTACCATCATATTTTCGAATCAGTTCATCATCACTCATATCCAAGATTTTCTTAACTCCACCACCAACGATTTTCTTACGTGTTTCTATATCTAACTTCTTAGACATCTTTCTCTCTGCTTTTGTAGGTATATTAGGCAGTTTCGTTTCTTTTTTAGTAACAGGTACATCCACACCATACAGATGCATTACCTGTATTAACTCTTTTGTAAGTAAACCCTTTTTATTAGCATAAATATAAATCCCTTCATAGATTGGACAAAGACTACAAGCTTCACTAAATTTATCTTCTTCAATTAAAGAATTTACTAACTTTATAAAATCATACGAACTATATCCCTTAATACACTCTTCACAAATAGATGCATAAAAGTGTCTTAAGTAAATAGGAATAAATACAGAAATGTAGAAATCATTTTCTTTACATTGTTTAGAAACATCCTCAATATGCTTCTTTGTTTTACTCGAATCTAAAATCATACGATATAGAGTACTCGCCAAAGGATTGCACAATATGCCAAAGTTCACATTCTGACAAGACTCTAACATCTTCTCTTTCACAAATTCAATTTCTACATTAATCTGACTTGTACTTCCCTGCATCATTAATATACGAATCTTTTCAAGACTATCTATATCACGATTCAAATTATTCGTATTCATATTTGAAAAAGAAAGTTCAATATCTTTATATTCACCACAAATTAGTTTATTCTCTACATCATTTACTAAACTTGAATACTTATCTTTACAATCATTGTAATAGTCATACCAATCTAGAAACTCTTTTGAAATTATTATATTTTCCATTCCCTATACCTCTGGTCTTATACTGTTATTATAGCCTTTTCGATCTATGATTTCATTTTAATGCTGGTATAATACTAGGTATGAACTATCAAAATATACAAAGCGGATTATCTACCGCATTTTTAGACAAAAATATATCTTCCAACGTATTATATCGACCTCAATTTATTTCAAACGACTATAAGAATGGAAGAAAAGTACTAAGCACCATTGAAGATGAATTATTACACTGCGACTCCTTTTTTATCAGTGTAGCCTTCATTACGATGGGAGGAATTACCCCCTTACTTCAAACGCTTCGTACTTTAGAAGATAAAGGCATCAAAGGTAAAATTCTTACAACGGACTATTTGGCATTTAGTGATCCTAAAGCCTTAGATAAACTCGCTACATTTTCGAATATTGAACTTAAAATGTATCTAGTACCCGACTCAAAGAATGGTTTTCATACCAAGGGATATATCTTTCAATCCGATGAAATCTACAAGATCCTTGTGGGTTCTAGTAATATGACAAATACAGCACTTACTACAAATCGAGAATGGAATACAAAAATTGTGTCCACAAAATCCGGTGAGTTTGTATCAGAAATGTTAGATGAATTTGAAGAATTATGGAATCATCCAAATACATATTCCTACAATGCATTTATTGGTGCATATAGAGTGCATTACGAAGAATACAAAAAGGTGAAACAAAAAGAAGACATTAAATTACCTTCTAAACAGTTAATTCCAAATTCTATGCAGCAAGCCTTTATTTCCAATCTTAGAAAGCTTCGCAATGAGAATGAATCAAAGAGTTTGTTGATTTCAGCCACAGGAACAGGAAAGACGTATGCCTCAGCCTTTGCCTTACAAGATCAGAATCCCAAGAAAGCCCTATTTTTAGTGCATAGAGAGCAGATTGCCAAACAAGCTCTTCAAAGCTACAAAAATGTATTTAAAAATACAAAGACATTTGGGCTTTTATCTGGAAACAGCAAGGATACAGATGTAGACTACTTGTTCGCAACCATGCAAACGATGTCTAAAAAAGAAGTGTATTCAAGTTTTGCCCCTGATACATTCGATACCATCATCATTGATGAGGCACATCGCATTGGAGCTAAAAGCTATCAAGAAATCATGGACTACTTTAAACCAAAGTTTTGGCTAGGAATGAGCGCAAGCCCAGAAAGAACCGATGACTTTGATGTATATGCAGCCTTCGACCATAATATTGCCTATGAAATTCGTCTTCAACAAGCTCTAGAAGAAAACTTATTATGTCCATTCCACTATTTTGGCATTACTGACTTTTTAACAAACGGAAACGAAACCGATTTTACAGATTTCAACTACCTTACATCGAACCAAAGAGTCGACTACATTATCGAACAAACCAATTACTATGGATATAGTGGAGAAAGAGTCAAAGGACTCATGTTTTGCAATTCCAAGAAAGAAGCGGCTGCCCTTAGTGAAAGATTAAATCTAAGAGGGTATCGAACCATCGCTTTAAGTGGAGAGGATTCTCAAGAAAAAAGAGAAGATGCGATTGATCGCTTAGTATCCGATACAAGAAGTGACTATCTACAATACATTTTAACTGTAGATATTTTTAATGAAGGTGTCGACATTCCTGAAATCAATCAAGTTGTACTATTAAGACCCACACAATCGCCCATTGTCTTTGTCCAACAATTAGGCCGAGGCCTAAGAAAATCAAAAGACAAAGAATATGTTGTCATTCTAGACTTCATTGGAAACTACAAAAACAACTTCATGATTCCAATCGCCCTATCTGGAGATCGTTCTTACAACAAAGACAATATAAGACGATATGTTCTTGAAGGTGAAAGAATTATTCCAGGATCGAGTACGATTCACTTTGATGAAATCAGTAAGAAACAAATTTTTGCGTCGATTGACACCGCCAATTTTGCGGATATCAAGCTCATTAAGGATAGCTATAAAAATCTAAAGAATAAACTTGGAAGAATCCCTACTCTTATGGATTTTGAAACCTATGGAGAAATTGACGTACAAAGAATTTTCGACAACAAATCACTAGGATCTTATTATGCCTTTTTAAAGAAATATGAAAAGGATTATAAGATCAGATTGAATGAACTTGAAGAAAACTTTATTAAGTTTATTTGTACAAAACTTGCCAATGGAAAAAGAAAGATAGAGCTTGAAACACTAAAAGATTTAATCAATGATCAAGAATATACTTTCTCAAATGACATATCACAAACAAATGTATTAAACATCTTCACCAATGAATTCCCTACTGGTTCTGGAAAAAATACGTTTAAAGATTGTATTTTTATTGAAGACAAGAAGATTTCAAAACCATTTAAGACATGTTTAGAAAACAACGAATTTAAATCCATGGTAAAAGAAATCATTGAATATGCATTGGATCAATATAATAAACATTATAAGAATACATATAAAGATACAAACTTTGTTCTTTATCAAAAATATACATACGAAGATGCCTGTCGCTTATTAAATTGGCAACACAATGAAGTTCCATTAAATATTGGCGGATACAAATATGATCAAACAACCAAAACATTCCCTGTCTTTATCAATTATGACAAGGCAAATGACATTCAAGATACCATCAAATATGAAGATCATTTTATCAATGAAAGTCAATTGATTGCGATATCCAAATCCGGAAGAACCACAAGCAGTGATGACGTACAAAACTTCTTGTACGCCAAAGAAAGAGGGATTGAAGTTCATTTGTTTGTGCGAAAGAACAAAGATGATAAAACAAGCAAAGAATTCTATTATCTAGGCCATATGCAAGCAGAGATAGATAATACCAAACAGTTTGTGATGCCAAACACACAAAAAACAGCCGTCGAAATCTTATGGCAATTGGATACACCCGTAAGAGAAGACATTTATCGATACATTGTAGAGGAGTGATTTTTTGAAAACAATACACGTAGTAGCTGCCATTATTAAAGATGAAAATAAAATATTCGCCACCCAAAGAGGTTATGGCGAATTTAAAGACGGATGGGAATTTCCTGGAGGAAAAGTAGAACCCAATGAAACAAGTAGACAAGCCATTGTTCGTGAAATCAAAGAAGAATTAGATACAACCATTCAAGTCGAAGAATACTTTGATACAGTCGAATATGACTATCCAAACTTCCACCTATCCATGGAATGTTTCATTTGTACAATTCTTGAAGGAAATTTAACTCTATTAGAACACGAATCTGCAAAATGGCTTACTAAAGACACATTAGACTTAGTAGATTGGCTACCTGCAGATTTAGGATTAATCGCTAAACTAAAAGAAATATTATAATCCCATACAACATTTTAAAATACCTAAAAACGAGCATTTCATCTTTACATAAAGAACAAATGCTCGCTTTTTCTTTTGTCCAACTGTCAAACATTTACACAAATTTTATAATCCATATTTATTTTTCAACTCTTCCATCACAGTTTCACCATCAACCATTTCTCCAGAATACATTTGTTGCAAACCTTCATATACTGCTTTTGCTTCTTCTAATTCTTCTAAAGCATTCATCTGTACACCCCCCTGGTATATTCTAAGAAAAAATCAAAATTCCATACAACATTTTATTAATTCTAAAAACATCTATTTATACTTTATTTAAAGCGCATATCAAGGCTTTTATGCAACCAAGCTGTCAAATAATCAACAAATTTATGAGAATTAATAATGTTTTCACATTGAAGTTTTATAATTGAAATTGGCTGCTGGATGTGGTTGGTGGTTACCTCTTGTTAAGGAGTTTTGAAGCCTTGAATCTTGAATTCCAGGTAAGTAGATCCTTCTATTTTTTTGCAGGAGGAAAGCTTATGTATATATATCTACACATTGATGTTGCTATGTGCTTATTTGCCATAGTAGAAATACTAAAAGCACTAATCACCACTAGCAATGGACATAGATTAGTGCTTCAGCATTAATTTTATTTCAGAGTAACCACTGCTTTTCCAGTAGTCGTTCTCTATATGTATTATACAGATAAACCAAATGTATTTCCACAAGAAAAGCTAAAAATCCCATACAACATTTTATTCATACTAAAAACATCCGTTTTCACTTTATATAAAGTATATATTAAGATTTTCACATAATCCAACTGTCAAACAATTCATACAATCTTATTTCTATAATCAGTCCTATCCCTTTGCTTATCAAAGTACAAAAAAATATACATATAAAAAATAAGCCTGAATCCAGGCCTATTTCTTATAAAATATATATTACATATCGAATCGTAAAAACAATAATTGAAATCAATACACCTATTTCCGCAAACACTTTGTAATCGTATTTACACTTTTTTGATGACATGTAAATAATTAAAATGCCACAAACAGGCCATGCATAACTAACCAAAGCTATTAAAGCACAAATGATTTTATTTTTATTTGAACTAGTTATCCAATTAATCCAAACACTTTGCAACTTCATCACCCGCTTTTACTATCTGATTTTCTGATTCCAATTTTATGTCTTTTCCTTCTGTCAAAAGAACCATTGTCACTGGATCGAAGCCACATTCTTTAATAAAATCAGAATCAACTTCTACTAACACATCACCAGTTTTAACAACATCACCAGTTTTAACTAATACGTGGAACCCTTTGCCTTCCATTTGAACAGTATCAATACCTATATGTACTATGATTTCTGAAAAGCTAGTTTTAATACCAACCGCATGCCCAGTTGGAAAACAAGCTTCAATTGTTCCATCTGCCGGAGCAACTACCTTGTTTCCATCAAACATTACAGCATATCCTGTTCCGAGTGCACCACTCGCAAATGCTTCATCTTTCACTTGAGATAAAGGTATTAATTTTCCATCTACTGGAGCAACTAACTTTTTGCTCTTCTCCTTTTTAAATAAGTTCCACATATTACATTTCCTCCTATTTTAATTCTGGCCAATATTCTTTATTTGCCTCAATCATCTCATCTAAAATTGCCTTTGCCTGAGTAGATGATTTTACCGTCTTATTTAATGCAAAGCCTTGTAAAACCTTATCATAAGAGTTTTCAATAGCTCCTTCCACAAGACATTTTTCTGATGCATATTGTTGCTCAATTAACCCTTTATAGAACGTTGGGATATGTCCAACAGATACTTTCTCGATACCACTAGGAGAAACATAACATGGAATTTCTACCATAGCATCATCTGGAAGATCAGCAACTGCACCTTCATTCTTTACAATTAACAAGTAACGTCCACCGTTTTCTTTACATAAAGACTCAGCTAAATCTACAATGAATGTTCCATGAGCACCTACAACAAACATGTCATCCTCGTATTCACCTGTTTCTTTATAATGATTTATAGCATCAAATAATGTTTTTTCACGTCCATCCATTACTTCATTCGCACGAGTATACTCAGGATTTGCATCATCCACTACATCTTGACTCAATAAATAATATTGTAAGTAAGTATTAGGTAGATACTTAGGAAATCTTTCCATCATTAATTTTACATTACCATATGTATGTACCCAAGATGGTTCCCAATGTTGTTCATCTAACGCTGCATCCAAATATCCATGTGCAATTGCATGTTGTCTTAATTCTTCAAAACGACTTTCTCCATTCACCCAAACATCTGTAAACCAACCAAAATGATTCAATCCAAAATAGTATGGTTTAATTTCGTGTGGATCACATTTTAAAATATCCGCAAATGTATTCATAATAGCTACTGGCATGTCACAAATATTAATAATACGGGCATTCGGTCTCAACTTCTTCAAAGCTAGAGCTACGATAGCTGCAGGATTTGAATAATTTAAAATCCAATGTTTAGGATTTGCATATTTTTCAACATAATCTAAAATTTCAACCATAGGGTAAATTGTTCTTAGACCATAAGCTAATCCGCCACAACCACAAGTTTCCTGACCAACAGCTCCATGTTTCAATGCAATTTTTTCATCCTTTTCACGCATTGCATATTTTCCTACACGAATTTGTGCAAAGATAAAATCTGAATCAGTAAATGCTTCCTTTGGATCTGTAGTCGTAATAAATTTACACTCAGGACAAGTAGCTTTTACAACCTCTCTTACAATAATTGCTACATCCTCTTGACGCTGTTCATCGATATCATACGCACGGATTTCCTTTACCGTAAAAGTATCCTTCTTTGATAAAATTGCCTTTACTACACCTGGAGTATATGTACTACCTCCACCAACGATTGTTATAATTTTAGCTTCCATTTTTTATACCTACCCTTCTAATGAAATATGATTTGCTTCCATATAATCTTCTAAAGCTTTTCTAAATTTATTTACATTTGTGCCATAAATAATTTGTATCTCATTGCCACGCTTTACCAATCCTCTTGAGCCAGTTTCTTTTAAAGCTTCTTCATTAATTGTATCCATTGAATTTACAACAATTCTTAAACGTGTAAAACAGTTATCAATAGTATTCATATTACCAATTCCACCAACTGCTTCATAAATTCTTTTACCCAAATCATTTGATTGAGCGTTCAAAGATTCTTTTGATGCTGATTTTTTTGAATCATAATCTTTCTTTGTCATTAATTTAACATCTTCAGAATCATCACGACCTGGAATCTTAACATCAAACTTTAAAATAAACCATCTAAAAACTACAAAGTATACAACCAACTGAACCAAACCTAGTAAGATAAACCAAGGCCATCCAGTTTTTGCAACACCTGCCGGTACGTTATATAGTAATGTTTCAAAAATACCACCAGCAGTACAACAAGTAATCTTAAAGAAATATAATAGATAGAAGAAAATACCTGTTAATAATGAATGAATTAAAAATAGAATCGGTGAAACGAATAAGAATGTAAATTCAATTGGTTCTGTTATTGCAGCCAAACAAGAACTAAGAATAGCTGGAATATAAATTGCTTTTGCTTTATTCTTCATAGATGGTTTTGCACAACTCAACATTGCTAAACCAGCACCAGTTAAGCCAAACAGTTTGCACAATGTAACATTGTTAAAGATGGTAACTAAAGATAATTTAGCAGTACCTGGATCACTCAATTGTGCTAAGGCAATAGCCCATGATCCCACATACTCTTTACCTGCTACTGTTGCTACACCACCTAAATCAGTATACCAAACAGCACTTCCTAATAAATGATGTAAACCTGTTGGGATTAATAATCTTTCTAAGAATCCAAATGTAAAGTATCCTACTCCACCAGATGTAGAAATAAAAGTTGCAACAGATGTAATCAAGTTTTGTACGGGAGGCCAGATATATACAAACAATATTGCTAATGCTAGCATAATTGGAATACTAATTAAGAATACAAATTTTGTACCACCATATACTGATAAAACCTCTCCCAAATCTTTATCACAATATTTGTTATATAATAGTCCAACAACTACACCAATTACGATTCCTAAGAATACGCCCATGTCAACAATTTGAAAACCCAACATCAAATTTTGACCATTTCCTACAGCTTCATCTAACAAATTCATTTGTGTTAAATATGCATTTTGAGCTGAGCAAAAAATAAACAAACATAAAAATGAAATTAATGCTGCATGCTCTTTTTTCTTTTTTGCTAAACCAAATGCAACACCAATCGCAAATATAGGTCCCAGGTTGTTAAAAACAGACATTAATCCACTGTATAAAACTTTAAATAGCACTTGAATAGGTTGTGCACCTAAGAATGGTAAAACACCAACGATTGCTGGATTTGTAATAAAATTACAAATAACTAAAATTAAACCTATAGCCGGTAAATATAACACCGGAACGACAATTGCTTTTGAAAAAGTCTGCATTGCCGTAACAAATTTGTCTTTCATTTTCTCTCTCCTTTTTAGAAAAAAAGACCAAACAATACGAATCCACCTAAAACTATTTTATTCGTACTATCTGGTCTTGCCTGGTCTTACCAGTAACAATCCTAATTCGTGATTTTATGAATATGAATCATCAAGTACCATAATTCTTTATCTGATAATTCATATTTAAATTCTTGTGAAATATAATCTTTAATTCGAATTACACAATTAAATATCTCTGGATATTTTTTAATCATTAAATAATATATATCTAAATCATTATCAATATCATCTTGGATTTCTTTTTTGAATACACGTTGCGCTAAAAACTTTAAATGCGTTGTTAAGCGTGTATAATCCATTGAATCTTGGTCAAAATGAGTATGAAGCGTATCCTGAATTAATTCAATACAACCATTAATCATTTGTAAAGTTTCTAACACAGACTGATCGTCATATGATTTTATACCATTTAATATATGTAAAGCAATATAGCCAGCTTCGTCTTCGGGCAAATTCACACCAATTTTTCTTCTAACAATTCCCAATCCAATTAAACCAATCTTATACTCTTCTTTATACAAAGTTTTTATTTCTGGAAGAACTAAATTGGGAAGCTCAATTTTATTCTCTAATCTTTCAATTGCAAAAACAATATGATCGGTTAAAGTAATAATAATTTGTGGCTTTAATTCCACCTTCAAACGTCTTGCTGCAATATCCATTATTTCTTGTGAAACCTTGAAATATTCAACAGGTGTTCGCATAAAAAATTGAAACATCGCATTATTTTCTCCACCTTGGTAATAATACTTCTTTTCTATCTTACCAGGATCTACTTCGTCCCCAACTTTTTTTTGAAAACCTATACCCGAACCCGTTAAAATAAGATCTTCTTTGTTTTTTGAGATGGTGGCCACCGCATTGTTATTAAATATTTTAACAATTTTCATTTTAATCTCCTCCAACAAAAAAAGACCCACTACTAGCAATACTCAATCACTAGCTTATGGGGTCTTGCCTGATCTCAACTCAGTAACAATCCAAGTACACTTATATAATAATCAAAAAATCAGTTTTGTCAACACACTTTTTGTTTTATTTTCTGTCATTTGTAAATGGTTACATCGATGAATACTTTGATTTTTAAAAGTTAACTCAAAAGAAATATTATAATCCCATACAACATTTTATCAGTTCCAAAAAGAATCTTTTTCACTTTATATATAACACATATTAAGACTTTCATGTAATCAAACTGTCAAACAATCAACAAATTTACAAAAATCAATAATGCTTTCAATTGAAATTGTCTATTATAGAAAAATGCAAAAAGCACTAATCACCACCGACAATGGAAAAAGATTAGTGCTTCAGCATTAATTTTATTTCAGAGTAACCACTGCTTTCCCAGTAGTCGTTCTCTATATGTATTATACAGATAAACCAAATGTATTTCCACAACAAAAGCTAGAAATCCCATACAACATTTTATTTGTGTTAAAAACATCTATTTTTACTTTATATAAAGATAATATTAGTACTTTCATATGATTCAACTGTCAAATAAATTTCAAATCAATTAAAATCCCATACAACATTTTATTTATGTTAAAAGCATCTATTTTCACTTTATTTAAAGTGAATATTGAGATTTTTGTGTGATACAGCTGTCGAAAAAAAAGAATAATTCAAACGAACTATCCTTTCTTTGGTTGAATCCAATACATACTTTCTGCGACACGAACCTTCAAACCATCCATTATCATTTCTTTCTGCTGAAAGTTAGCCAAAACATTCAAGCGATTCCAGAAAGTTCTTTCGCAAGTGGATTTTCCATCAATAAAACATTCCATTTTGCGTCTCCCTCGACGTCTATCATAGAATATTATGAATCCGCTTACAAGTCTTGACTTTATTTATTTTTATGATTCGTTATTTTACTGAAATAACTGTGTATCCCGCATTTGTCACGGCATCACTCAACATCTGATCTGTGACATTCTCCGTGCAGTTTAATGTAGCTGTTTTTTCATCTAAACTAACCACTACATCACTTACACCTTCTACTTTACTTAAGGCATCCTTTACATGTGCCACACAATGCATGCACATCATACCATCTACTGTTACTACTTTTTTCATTTTCTTTTCCTCCTTATATTCAACGGGAATATAACCCGCATCTTCAACCGCTTGTCTTAAAGCCACCTTATTCACTTGTTGCACATAGTCAATATCGGCCTTACCTAAATTATAATCCACACGAACTTCTTTTACATTTGGAACCTTCTTTAAAGCATCCTCTACTAACCATGCACAATGTCCACAAGACATACCATCAATATGCATTGTGTACGTTTTGACTTCTTCACTTTGAACTTTAGGTTTAAAATAACGAAGTCGCAATGCGTTTGTGACAACACAAACACTACTCAAAGACATACATGCAGAACCAATCATTGGTGATAATCGAAGTCCAAATGCCGGATACAATAGGCCTGCCGCAACTGGAATTCCTAGAATGTTATAGAAGAAAGCCCAGAATAAATTCATCTTGATATTCTTGATGACATCATTTGATAAATCGATTGCCGTCACTACATCCAATAAAGAGCTTTTCATCAAAATCACATCCGCACTATCCAAGGCAATATCGGTTCCAGCACCAATCGCAACCCCAATATCAGCACGCATTAATGCAGGCGCATCATTGATTCCATCACCCACCATCATAACCTTCTTACCTTGTTCTTGAAGCTTACGAATTACACTCTCCTTATCTTGTGGCAACACATCACTAATCACTTCATCCACACTTAAAGATTTACCAATCGCATTCGCTGTTTTTTGATTGTCTCCAGTCAACATAACCACACGCATATTCTTCTTTTTAAATTGTTCTAATGCAACCTGACTCGTACTACGAATGGTATCCGCCACACTAATTAAACCGATCACATTTTGATCTTTCACAAAAATCAATGGAGTTTGACCTAAACTTGCATAAGCATCTAAGTCTGATAAAACATTTTGATTTATTTGAATATTTTTCTCTTCTAATAACCTTTTATTTCCTGCCAAATACACATGTCCATTTAGCTTAGCCTGAATACCACGACCCGAAATGTTTGTGAATTGTTCAGGTTGTTGAAGCTTTATATTTTTATCTTTCGCATACTCCACAATGGCCTGTCCCAAAGGATGTAAAGAACCACTCTCTAAGCTTGCCGCCATTGAAATAAAGTCATTCATACTAATATTTGTATATACCTTAACACCTTGAACACTTGGCTTTCCTGAAGTAATCGTACCCGTCTTATCCAATACAATCGTATCAATCGAATGTAGCTGTTCTAATATGGCAGCCGACTTAATTAAAATCCCATTTTCCGCTGCCTTACCCGTACCTACCATAATCGCAACTGGCGTAGCTAAACCTAAGGCACAAGGACAAGAAATTACAAGTACACTAATCGCATTGGATAACGCAAATTGAATCGTTTGACCACTGATCAACCATGCGACAAATGTAATCAATGCGATTAAAATCACAACTGGAACAAACACTCCACTCACTTTATCTGCCAAACGAGCAATAGGGGCCTTTGAATTACCTGCATCATCGACTAGCTGAATGATCTTAGCCAAAGTTGTATCTTCACCTACTTTTTCAGCCTCAAACTGAAAAGTACCATTCTCATTCATAGTAGCTGAAATAACTGAATCCCCTACATTCTTTTCTACCGGAAGACTCTCACCCGTAATCGCCGACTGATCCACATAACCTGTACCCGAAATGACTTTACCATCTACTGGAATTCTTTGTCCCGGACGAATCACAACTACATCATGAATTCGAATACTTTCACTCGATACAACAATTTCTTTACCATCCCTTAAAATTGTCGCATTTTTTGGTGCTAAGTCCACCAACTTGTCTAAGGCATCACTCGTTTTTGCCTTGGATCTACACTCCAAATACTTTCCAACACTAACCAAAGTCACAATTGTTGCGGCCGACTCAAAGTATAAAGAGTGCATTGCCATATGGGCCATTTCCATATTCTGCACACCAAAATAATAGGCCATCTGATAAATACCGACCAAGCCATACACAAAGCTTGCACCTGAACCCATCGCAACTAAAGAATCCATGTTTGCCGACTTTTTAATTAAAGCCTTAAAACCAGTAATAAAGAAATGTCTTTGAATAAACAATATAAATAGACATAGAATCAGCTGTGTTAAGGCTGAAACCATCATCCATTCCATACCCTCTAAAATAGGAAGGCCCACCATAGGACCCATCGCAATCAGAAGTAAAGGAACCAATAAAACTAAACTTAAAATCAATCTTTGTTTAGCACTTCTTTGATCCGATTCCACTCGATTCTGACGATTCTGCCATACTTTACGAACCTCTGTCTTTTGACCATGCACACTAGCTCCATAGCCAATCTGTTTTACAGCTTCACAAATCGTTTGTTCATTCACCTTATCTTGATCAAATTCAACCTTCATTGAATTCGATAATAAAGAGACATCACAATGACTCACACCATCTAACTTACTCACAACACGAGTTACATTAGCCTGACAAGCCGCACATGTCATGCCTGTCACATCAAACTTTTCTTCCATTAAAACCACCTACTTTAACTTCTTTACTAAATCCATAACCTCACTCATGATTTCTGTATTTCCATTTTGCACATCCTCAACAACACACGTATTTAAGTGTTCCTGCAAAACAATGTATCCAAACGCCTGCAAAGCACTCTCTACTGCCGCTACCTGCACTAAGATGTCGCCACAATACCGATTCTCCTTCAACATATTCTCAAGTCCATTCAATTGTCCTACCATACGATGAAGACGATTCGTCAATTGTTTGATTTCTTTCTCATCTCTAGGCTTATGCTTTTTATGACAACACTCACTCATTGATCTCACCTCGATATAATGATATACCCCCTATAGGTATATTTCAAGTGATATGATTTGTGGCATAATAAAAGAAAGGAAAAACTCTATGAAATATAATTATTACGTGTACCTGCCAAGAATTGGAACCATTCTTGTCATGTTTTTAACGTGCAGTGCACTCTTCTCAAAAGAAATCTTTTTTAATATCATATACCTTGTTTTTGTCGTGCTCTTTAGCCAAATTCTATTTATATATGAAAAAAGACTATTAAAAAACAATGAACCACAATACGAAAAAATCAGTTTTCGCGATTCATTGTTGATGTATCCCATTCTATTAAATATTGAACTATTCCTATTTGCGATTGTCAGCCTATTTAGTATATTGATCCTTCTATGCATCAATAAAACCATTATGGCACTCATCACAATTGGAGTTATCACAATTATTATTTCACTCTATTTCAATATGCGAAGACACTAGTCTTCCTTTTTTTCTGTCTGATTCAACATACGATATCCAACACCCACATGCGTCTGAATATACTTCGGATTTGAAGTATCCGGCTCAATCTTTTTACGCAAAGTAGCCATAAACACTCTTAGACTTGGCGTTTCTGTACCTTGAACACTTCCCCATACTTCTTGCATGATATAATTATGTGTTAAAACCTTATCGGTATTTTTAGCTAAAACACACAATAATTTATATTCAATCGGAGTTAAATGGATTTCATGCCCATTCTCATATACACAACCCTGCGCATAATTGATTGTCAAATCTCCATTTTCATATACACTCTCATTTACACTTATGGTCTGACTATTATTTAATCTTCGAATCGTTACACGAAGTCTAGCCAACAATTCATCCACTGAAAATGGTTTTGTCAAATAGTCATCGGCCCCTAAATCTAAAGCTTTTACCTTATCTTGATCTTCACTTCTTGATGAAACCACAATAATTGGAATATTTGACCAAGAACGAACCTTCTTTATAACATCCAAACCATCCATATCTGGCAATCCTAAATCTAGAAGCATAATGTCCGGATTATAAGAAAGCACATTCATGATTCCTTGCTTCGCTGTTTTTGCCAGACGAAACTGATAATTTTCCATCTCTAGAGTTGTCGTAATCAAATTCCCAACCGCAATATCATCTTCAATTACTAAGATTTGAACTTTATTCATACAACTTTACCTCCACTGCATCCAATACAAACTTAAAACAAGCTCCATGAGGCGTTACATTCTCAACCCAAATCGTACCACCATGCGATTGAATAATAGATTTACACAAAGATAGACCTAGACCCATGCCACGTCTTGTATCTCCACCTCGGTTATTTTCCGTATAGAACATCTCAAACAATTGTTCAGGATGTAATACACCATTTCCATCATCTTGAACTTCTATTAAAATTTTATCCTCAACCCGCCTAGCATTCAAAGAAATATTTGAATTTTCAGGCGTATATTTGATCGCATTATTTATTAAATTCACTAAAACCTGAATAATCAAGCGTGCATCCATATTAGCCATCAATAAATCATCCTCTAAATGCATAGAAATATTATGTTTGCGTTTATTACGACCCAAATGATGAATAGCCTCTCTAAAAATATCCTCAATCATTTCTGGTTGTAAATTCAACTGCATCGTACCATTTTCAATTCTCGTTATAAACAATAAGTTTTCCACCAAATCATACAACCACATCGCATCATTATAAATATCTTGATACAATTCCTTCTTCTTTTCTTGTGAAAACGCATTCTCGTTTTCCAATAATAAGCCGGCATTGCCTGAAATACTAGTCAGTGGCGTTCTTAAATCATGCGAAATCATACGTAATAAATCGGCTCGCAACGCCTCTTGTTTGGCTTGTTGCTCAATCTTTAGATTTTCTAAACGAATCATTTCCTTCTCTAAAGCCATACCACACTCGTCCAATATCGCAAGCCACAAATTTTTTTCAAAAGAATCTATCTTATCTTTTAATACAATTCCAACCACACCTAATACTTCGTGCGTTCCATTAATAGGCAAATATAAACACATCGAATCCGAATGATAACTCGTTGTCTTTCCAGCCTCATGCCTATTTTTATAAACCCAAGCCACAATATCCGTTTCTACAGGACACTGTCCTAATAGAATAGGCTCATCATTATGTGGATACAACACTAAATCCGTATCCAATAATTTATGCAGCTGTTTTAACATCGAAGCATAGATCGCATTCATATCATTCGCCTTTTGAAGCATCTGGCTCATCTCCAATAAGACTTGCGTACGATACACTTGTTTGGCATTTTCGAAAGATTGTTTCTTTAATCTTGTCATTAACGAACTAGATGACATGGCCACCACAAACATAACAATATATGTCGTAATATAGCTTGGATCACTCAACAAAGAAAAGTAGGGGTATGTAAAGAAAAAGTTAAAGCATAACACTGAAAATAAAGACGCCAATAAACTATAGATATATCCACTTGTCCAAATGGATACAAATACAATGCCCAAGATATAGATCATAATAGGCGTTGTAATCAAGAATTGAAAATGCATAAATCCCTTTCCAATAAGCGTACAAAGAAGAAGAATCCCCATCATTTTTAATGTATCTTTCAATGAAAAGCTCAAAAGATTAAAACTAAAATGAAACATGCGACGATAATCCTGCGGATAATTCACAGAATATACATCAATATTTTTTAACTTAAACAATGCTTGTTTCGCCAATTTTTTTTCTAAAACAACACAATCTACCTGAGAAACACCCACATATTCCACAAGCTGAGGCAATACATCCTGTCCATAAAGAATCGTTACTTTTGCCCCTTTACTCTCCGCATACTTAATATTTTCACGTAAACAACTCTTTGATGCCGCACTTATCCCCTCATATTTTGGAGTTTGCACAAAAATAGCACTCAATACTGCATGATTGCTTTTCGCAATTTGAGCTCCCTTATCAATAACTCTAGAATTATATTTAGAAGCCGATAAACATATTAATACATTCGCCATAAAGTTAGTATAACACAAGCCCACAAAGAATCATTCATCTTAACATTGTCTTAACATAATGTTAGAATACTTTATAGAATCTTAATACAGACTAGTGTAGAATGTTTTAAGATATTAGGATAGGTGGTTTTATGTTTAAAAAACGTATGAAACGCATTACCCCAGGACAAATGATTATCCTCAGTTTTGCGACTATGATATTTATCGGTGCCTGCCTGCTTATGCTTCCATTTTCCACAAACGATGGTAAGGGCGCACCCTTTTTAGATGCATTATTCACTTCAACCAGTGCCTCCTGCGTAACCGGACTGATTATGCATGACACAGCACAATATTGGTCCCCCTTTGGACAACTCATTATCTTGATTCTGATTCAAATTGGAGGTATGGGCGTCATTACGATGGCCATTCTACTCTTTGTTCTTGGAGGCAAAAAAATTGGTTTTAAACAAAGATATTTTATGCAACAATCTATTTCTGCCCCAAAACTAGGAGGTATTATCCGAAACACAAAATGGATTATAAAAGCTACAATATGTGTCGAAGCACTAGGTGCCATCTTATTAGGCATACGCTTCTTACCGCGTTTTGGACTTGTCAAAGGCCTATGGTATTCCATATTCCATTCCATCTCAGCCTTTTGTAACGCAGGTTTTGATCTAATGGGCACAAACCAAGCTTACTCATCTTTAACAGGATATGCTGGCGATATTTTAGTATCCAACGTCATTGCAGCACTAATCGTACTTGGTGGTTTAGGCTTCTTTGTCTGGAAAGATGTTGTTGAATACAAACATCATTTACATAAATATTCACTACAATCCAAAGTTGTATTATTTACTACTGCAACATTGTTGATCATCAGTACACTCTATTTCTTTATCAATGACTTTAGCCATTGGAATATGCGTCTAGCCGATCAAATCAACGTTTCCATTTTCCAAGCCGTATCCCCAAGAACAGCCGGATTTAATACGATTGATTTAAACAAAATGAATCAAAGCAGCATTTTCTTTATGACACTATTAATGTTGATAGGAGGAAGTCCACAAGGTACGGCCGGAGGATTTAAAACAACAACACTAGCCGTATTAATTCTAAGTATTCGTGCTGTATTCAATCATAAACAAAACCCACAATGTTTTGGAAGACGCATTTCCATGGACACATTAAACAATGCGACCGCCCTATTTATGTTGTTTATGGTATTATTCTTTACAGGAACATTCCTTATTTCAGCCTTCGATCAATTACCCATTCTTGACGCCCTATTTGAAGCGGCCTCTGCCATTGGTACCGTCGGATTGACATTAGGAATCACACCTACATTATCAAGTGCATCACATTGTATTTTAATTTTCTTGATGTTCTTTGGAAGAATTGGAGGCTTAACTTTACTTTTAGCCATTTCGAAACATCAAGTTGTCGCAAACACAAATTTACCACAAGAAAATATCACAATTGGATAACAGGAGGAACATATGAAATCAGTATTAATTATTGGTATGGGACGTTTTGGACGTCACATGGCACAAAAACTATATGATTTAGGACATGACGTTTTGGCCATTGATAAAAATGAAGAAAAAATCAACAAAGTCCTTTCTTATGTCACAAACGCTCAAATCGGAGATTCTACCGACGAAAGCTTTATTGACTCACTAGGCGTATCGAACTTTGATCTTTGCGTTGTAGCCATTGGAGATGACTTTCAAAGCTCACTCGAGACAACAGCCCTATTAAAAGATTATGGATCAAAACTTGTTGTCGCAAGAGCCGTGCGCGATGTACACGCTAAATTCTTATTGCGCAATGGAGCCGATGAAGTTGTATATCCTGAAAAACAAATTGGTAACTGGGCCGCCGTACGTTTTTCAAGCGAAAACATCTTTGACTACGTACAACTTACTCCAGAATATTCCATTTATGAAATTGCCGTACCAACCGCTTGGATTGGAAAAACCATGTTAGAACTCGATATTCGTAGAAAATACCATATCAACATTCTAGCTACAAAATTCAATGGAATTCTAGACCCACTTCCTAGTGCTGAACATACTTTCCAAGAATCCGAAAACATTCTTATTCTTGCACAAAATTCAGACGTACAAAAATTCCTTCGCTTTTAATGAAATCTTAACATGATTCCTCATTCTTTTACACCATTTAAACATTTAAAATTCTACAATAAAGGTGTAAAAAAGAGGCGATTATTTATGTTAGGAATTTTATCAATAGGATCCGTAATCTACATTTCTTTCTTAGTCCCACGACTTTTAAATCACATCTTAAATATCACTCACCATTAATGTATACCGCGAGCATATCAATTATCCCCATTTTTAAGTTATAAATATACTTAAGAAAGGGGATTTTATTATTATGAAAACATGGAAACTAGTCAGTGGAATCATTTCCATTGTATTAAGTGTATTTGGCGTATTCCAAAGTATGATGGCAGGCCTTGCCAACGCACTAGAAGAAAGTGGACAAGTAAGTGGAAGTGCAGGACTTGTTGTTAGTATATGCATGCTTTGTGGAGGAATTGTATCGATTGTATCTAGAAAGAACAATTCAAAAGGAACCAACATTGCACTTATTATTCTGTTTGGTTTAGCTACATTCACAGGCTTTGTACTTGCAGGAAACTACTCCGACCTATATATTTGGTCAGCATGGTGCTTGATCAATGCAGTACTTGCCTTCATCTCATTAAGAAAAGGTGCCAGTAAAATCTGACACCTTTTAAAAACGCTTTACTTATCAAATAAATAGATGCTTTTACACATTTTTCCGCACTTTTTAGTATTGTTTTTACACATTTTTCCGATATTTTCAGTATCTATTTTGCACATTTTTTCTCTACATTAAAAAAGACAGCATTTAAGCTGCCTATCTTACCATATCACGAGTGATGTCTTTTAAGCTTTTAGCCCCACACATCTCCATAGTATCTTGAAGTTCACTGCCAAGTTTATCCACTAAGACTTGAATACCTTCTTCTTTTGCTCCATAGATCGCATTCACAAATGGACGAGCTACAATGACAGCATCCGCACCTAATGCCAAAGCCTTAAAGATATCGACACCATTACGAAGTCCACCATCCACAAAGATTTTCATACTGCCATCTACAGCTTTTACAATCTCTTCGAGTACTTCAGCAGTTGCAGGCGTCTGATCTTGAACTCGACCACCATGATTCGAAACCACAATTGCACTAGCTCCCGCTTCTTTTGCCTTTAAAGCCCCCTTCACGCTCATAACACCCTTCACAATAAATGGTACAGGTGTATTTGAAATGATTGCCTTTAATTGTTCTGTATTCATTCTTCCTGCAGGAGGCTGACACCCCTTTAAGAAAGGAAGTCCAGCTGCATCTACATCCATAGCTACCGCAAAGGCATTACTGTTTAAAGCTAAATTTAGCTTTTCCAAATAAGTCTCTAAGCTCCAAGGTTTAACGGTTGGAATACCATACCCATTATTCTCTTTAATAATTCGTGTCGCATTTTCCATTATACTAGGATCTTTTCCATCTCCTGTAAACGCACAAATGCCAGCTTCTATACAACCTTTTACTAAGATATCATTATATCCATTATCATCATATGCATCTGAATAGTGCATGGCTACAGCTCCTACAGGACCTGCAAAAATCGGATATTTAAATGTATGACCAAATAGTTCTAATTCTGTACTTACTGGCTCATTATCTGTAATTGTATCCATATTTACACGAATGTTTTTCCAAGCATCATAGTTACGCATCGCAACATCCCCAATCCCTTTAGCACCAGGACCTGGAATCGTATTTCGACATGCCTTTCCATCACATACAGGACAAGACTTACATAATTTTGTCCCCATCACTTCACGACTTTTTTCCATCAATTCCATATAATTCATAATCATTCCTCCATTACATTCGCTATAACTAAACCTAATATTCCGGCTACCAGTTTCACAACCACAAACCAAGTCACACTTGCAGGATTGACTGAGGCAATAAAACCGAGTTGTCCGCCAAACACAAAAGCTCCACTCAAAGAAAAGGCAGCATTTATAATCTTGCCCTTCTTATTCATCTTACTAAATAAAGGAAGCATCGCAATACTTGTTCCAAAAGATAAGATAATTCCCATCACTGAGTATTTATCAATATTTAGTATTTGACCTACTCTTTCAATCTGATTTGAAAACTTTCTTAATACAATTTCACAAAACACTAAAGAACCACATACAATAATACTCATTTGAAATACAATGCGTAGTGCTTCATTGATTAATGTCGCGTTTGTGAAGTTCAAATTGAAAAAGAAGGTTAGACAAACTAGAAAAAAGAAAATATACCCAAGCATTTGTACTAATTTAGAAAAAACGGTTAATACTACAATTAATGTTTGAAATGAAATAAAAAATAAACCAATCAAAATAGCACAAATAAGAATTACGGGTAAAAACACAATCAAAAAATGATCAATATGCAATAAAAAGCCACAACCAATAAGAATAGGTAATAAACCTAAAATACCATACACAACTCCTTTTAAATAGTGATTCAAATCATCTGTATCCAGTTCATTTAAAAAGATTGGCAATTGAAAACTAATTAAGCATCCTAAAGTGGACGTTAATAATACACCACAGAAAATCAAGATATTATCTGCATGTGTCATAGACTCTATAATGGAATATCCACCAAGATCTGGCGCCAACAAACTTGAAATAATCATTTCTTTATTTTCAAATAAAGTGGCATGACCATTTAAGAACGCAATCGCAATACAATAAAAGCCTCCTACGCTCATCATAAAATCGCCCATCGTTATAATGCCTCGATCAAAAGAAGTGGCTAGTCCAAGTCGATTCTTAAACATCTTGTCAAATAAGCCTAAAGCAGCAAAGCATAATAAAATAAAAATAATCGGATTCATGCATTCATTCTATAATAATAATGAAAAAAAGTCGAAGAAATTTTCTTCGACTAATGTGCGTTACTTGCCGAAACTTTTACTCTAGACCACAAATCCGCAATGATCTTACGTGTAGTTTCATCATATTGGAATACTTCATCCTTATCGTAACCAGCACGAGGTGTATATGCGTTGATACCATCATAATCTCCGTCTTTGCCACCAAGTTCTTCCATAACTTCTTTATTTGGTGAAGTATATCCAACATAACTTGAATTATCCATAGCTGCATCATAGCTAGTAATATAACGAATAAACTCATTCGCAAGCTTAGGATTCTTCGCATTCTTAGGAATAACCATCGCATCTGACCATAAGTTTGTTCCACTCTTTGGCATATAGAATCCCATATTTTCATTTTCAGACATGACATAAGCCGCATCTCCAGAATAAATAACTCCTAAAGCCTTTCTTGCCTGTGCCATATTATCAATAATTTCATCTGTTACAATTTCTGGATCCATTGTCTGAACACATTGAATCAACCAGTTATATGCTGCATTCAATTCATCTTGACTTGTCGTATTCATTGAATATCCAAGAGCTTTTAATGCCATCATGAATGAATCTCTTTCAGAATCATATAGATAGATATCTCCCTTAAATTTCTGATCTAAGAAAATATCCCATCCATCTTTTTCCAAATCTTCTTCAGATACTTTTCTCTTATCGTATACGATACCAACAGTACCCCAGAAATAAGGAATTGAATATTCATTCTTTGGATCATACGGAAGACCTTTGATCGCATCCACCAATTCACCTAAACATTCTTTGCGAGTTTCTGGCTCTAATTTTTGAATCATTTTTTCCTGCATCATTCTTTGAATCATATAATCACTTGGAACTAATACATCATACGCATCGCCATTGGCAACCTTAATATACATCTGCTCGTTTGAATCAAAGTTATCCATGATAACCTTAGCTCCCGTTAACTCTTCAAATCCTGAAATGATATTTTCACCTGTATATTCACCCCAGTTATATACATGTAAAGTCTGTCCCGCATAAGGTAAAGTACTTGCTGATTTATTTAAGCCAAATAAAGAAGCCACTAAACCAACGACTACAACACCTGCAACAGCCCATTTCCAAGGTTTATTTTGTTTTGAAGGACTTGTCTTTTTACGAATGATAGGTAAGATATTCACAATTGTTAGAGTGATTGTGATCAACAATACAACCAACGTACTAATCGCATTTACACTTGGATTAATACGCTTAGACATTGTATACACCATAATACTCAAGTTTTTCACGCCTTGACCCGTTACAAAATATGAAATAACGAAATCATCAAAAGACATTGTGAACGCAATCAAAGCACCTGAAACAATACCCGGCATAATTTGAGGTACAATAACTTTTACTAAAGCTTGCCAAGGCGTAGCCCCTAAATCCATTGCAGCATCGGCCAAGTTTGGATCTAATGATTTGATCTTAGGCATAATACTCAAAATAACATATGGAATACAGAAAGCAATATGTGCTAATAATAATGTCACAAATCCCTTTTCAATTTGGAAAGTAATAAATAGAAGCATCAATCCAATGGCAGTAACAATTTCAGGGTTCATGATTGGAAAATCATTGACCTGACTGACAAAAGCACGCAATACTTTCTTTGACTTTGATAAACCAATCGCAGTAATCGTACCAATAATTGTAGAAATAATGGTTGCCAATAAGGCAATAATAATTGTGATATACAAAGATTCCATCATACTGTGATTTTTAAGCATAGCCTCATACCAACGTAACGAGAACCCTGTAAAGTGTGTTAATGATTTTGAACTATTAAAGGAAAAAATAATCATGAATAATATTGGTGCATAAAAGAACACCAATAATAAAGCCATGCCTACTTTACCTAATACTCTCTTATCTTTCGACATGCCTATTTTTCCTCCTTATTACGCTCTTCCAATTTCCTTACAAGCATCATTAGAAGCATCATGATCATAGCCATGATCATTGAGATAGCTGAACCAAAGTTCCATTCTCCCACAGTAATGAATTGGTTTTCAATGACGTTACCAATCAAGAAGAATTGTCCTCCACCCAATAATTTAGGAATGAAGAATGAACTTACAGCTGGCAAGAACACTAATGTGATACCTGAAACTACGCCCGGTAATGAAAGCGGGAAAATAACCTTCCAAAACGTTTGGAATTTATTGGCCCCCAAATCCTGAGCCGCCTCTAATAAAGATTTATCCATCTTCGTTAAAGCCGTGTTGATCTGCAGAATCATAAATGGCAAGAAGTTATACACCATACCAATCAATACAGCAGCCTCTGTATATAAAAGTTCTGTATGAATTCCAAACAAGCCTAAAAAGCTACTAATAATTCCATCACTTGATAAAATACCAATCCATGCGTATGTTCTTACAAGCATATTGATCCATGTAGGAAGAGTAATCGCAAGAACTAAGATTTGTTGAACTTTAGGACTATTCTTAGAAATAAAGTATGCGATTGGATATCCAATCAACAAACAAATAATGGTTGTCTTAATGGCAATCCATAAAGAACGCCATAAAATCAACAAGAAATCTTTGTCTGTAAAGAAACGAACATAGTTATCTAATGTAAGCTTAAAGTGCACAATACTGTTGCCTTGCTGAATGATTGAATAAAACGCAATCAGCAACATCGGAAGCAACAACATGATGCAAGCCCACACAATATAAGGGATTGCTAATTGTTGAAATTTTTTCATTTTCTAGAATCCCATTTTCTCCATAACATGAATATCTTCCGCAAAGAAAGTAAGTCCGACTTCTTTTCCTTCCTCTACATAATCCGTTGTATGAATCTTAAATTCACGACCCGTTGTCCAGAAAGTAACCTTATAAATTCCTTCCTTGATTGTTTCAGGATCAAAATCATAATCTACATCTAGATCTACTGTTTCGTTTTCGTCATCCAACTTCCAACCCTGTGCATTTGCCCAAGTCTTCAAGTCTGTATCAATAGCCATGGATTCCTTGATTTCATCCACTGTTTTAAAGAAGTTAAACGCAGAAACGGCTTCATTAGCCTTCTTGTTTTCAACAACCCTTTGGTCCACAACCCAAATCTTACGCGTAATTGAAGTTTTATTGTTTGTTGAGAAAGTAACAGTATATTCTCCTACTTCCTGTTTTAAATCTGTATCAATATCATGAATTGAAATAAACTCATCTGTTTCAGGATTCCAAGCCTGTGCATCGGCACGCGCAATGATTTCTTTATCATCAATATCCTTCATATCTTCTAAGTCTAGATAGAAGTCGTTGGCAGAAATCTTTTCTTTTCCATCTTCACTTGTGATCGCATAGTTCTTGTTTACGTGCATATTTACCGTAACGTGCGTACCAGGAACTGTTTCCACCATAATTTCATAGTGAACACCTTTAAATAATACACTCTCAACTTCACCAGTCATCTTGCCATCTTTCACATCCACAATATCAATATCTTCTGGGCGAATTACGACATCCACCGGTTCATTTTCTTTATATCCAACATCGACACAATCAAATGTAATATCATCAAAACGCACTTTCTTATCGCAAACCATACGTGCTGGAATAATATTACTTTCCCCAATGAACTTCGCAACATATTGATTGACTGGTTCATTATAAATGTCTTCTGGACTACCAACCTGCTGAATCTCGCCATCCTTCATGATAACAATCTTGTCTGACATTGTTAGTGCTTCTTCCTGATCATGCGTAACGAAGATAAATGTGATTCCTACTTCTTGTTGAATCTTCTTTAATTCATACTGCATTTCTTTACGAAGCTTTAAATCCAACGCACTCAAAGGTTCATCCAACAATAATACGCTTGGCTCATTAACTAAGGCACGCGCAATCGCAACACGCTGCTGCTGACCACCGGATAGTAAAGTAACATCTTTATTTTCAAATCCTTCAAGACCAATCAACTTCAACATTTTCATGACCTTTTGATCAATAACGTCCTTACTCATCTTTTTAATTTTCAATCCAAACGCAATATTGTCATACACATTCATATGAGGGAATAGTGCATATTTTTGGAAAACCGTATTCAACTCACGCTTATAGGCTGGCACTTCACAAATATCTTCTCCATTCAAGATGACTTGTCCTTCGCTAGGTTCTAAAAAGCCACCTAAAATACGTAATAAAGTTGTTTTTCCACAACCACTAGGACCTAATAGTGTGACAAACTCATTTTCATATATATCTAAATCAATACCCTTTAACACAACTTGACCATCAAATTCTTTTACGATGTGGCGAAATTGAATTAATTTATTCTTTTCCTGTTCCATGTATGTTCTCTCCTTGTCAATTAAAATACAGGCGGTGTAGATACCCATAATACTTTGGCATCCGCACTCGATACGTTTTCTAAATAATGCCCTTCCTTACCTGTAATATAGAAGGTTTCTTTTGATTTAACTTTTAACCTTTTATTACCAACAACTAAAACAACACTGCCCTTTAAAATATAGCCAAATTCTTCTCCCTCATGAGCCTTGACTTCCTGTGACTTTGCGCCCGGTTTTAAAGTCAATAAAAGAGGTTCCATCTGATTCTTCTGGGCATTAGGAATAATATATTCCGTAACCAAATCATCTTGCTCATTCACAAAAAAATCTTGCGTATGGAAAACAATCTGCTCTTCCTTGCTTGATTGAAAGAAATCTGCCAAATTGGTACCTAAAGCTTCCAATATATTCTCCAATGCAGAAATGTTTGGACTTGTTAAGTCGCGCTCTAACTGCGATAAAAAGCCTTTCGTTAATTCACTACGATTCGCAAGTTCTTCCAAAGTCAACCCATTCTGGGTTCGAAGCTCTTTTAGTTTTTTGCCTATTTTCATTCAATCACCCCTGCTTGTTTTTTATACTAAACTTTTTGTTTCATTAAAAGAACAAGTCTATTATATAGGAAACCATCAATTATGCAAGAAAAAAAGAGCATTTTTTTGCTCTAAAGTTAAAGTTATTTTACTGCTTCATATTTCTCAAACGATACAATACACAATTTGTCATAACTGCCAAATATAAAGCCTCACTCATACCTTGTGTCTGTAAAGTCAACGGATAATTATCACGAATCATAAAGTCCATACTGATGTTTGTTCTTTGCGATATTTTTAAGATCTTATCCACATTGATCTGTCCCTCATCCCAATACTTAGCAGTATTTCTCGTTACTTCCATATATTTGCCAAATTGAGTTTGTGAAAGCGAAAAAACAACTTCTCGTATAAAACGCATACGATCACCCATATCATTTTTTAAATTGTATTCAAAATCCTTAAATTTCGAACTTCTTTTAATATCTGTAAATAGTTCAGGATGAATCAATTTCATAATATCTTGAACCTGATTCCATGTTAAGCCTTCTAAATTAACGGGCTGATTATACATTTGATCAAAGAAAATCGAATCAATAGATTGATGATTATAATCTGCAAGAATAAGTACAATACGCGTTTGCGTGCGATCCTCAGAATGAATTTGCCTTCTAAAATTACGCAAAGACATATGGGCTGCTTTGGCAACTACTTCCTCTGAAATATTATTATCTTCAATAAATTGCACAATTTGTTTCATAAAAAAACACCTCCACGTTAAACATAGAGATGTTTTTTACATTTGTACTCGACCGAAAATCGAAAATCGGTCGATGAAAACGATTTTTTTAAGCTTTTGTCGTATTTTCGTTTTGAATATTCTTAATAATATCCGTTAAATCCGCTTCATTGATAGCACCATCATAGAAATCATTCAACGTTTCAATCAGACCCTTATCATCTGGTAAAACCGTTTCAAACACTTCTTTCATGTGTGCAGCCTCCTGACTTGAACCTGCATACTTAACAGTCGCATGAATCATAGATGTATAGATAACATTCACCAACATTAAGTGATACTTATTGTTGTAGCCATCATTACGATTATCAATGATTGTATTGGCACTGATTAGAGCTGCACCTTGATACTTGGCTAAAGTAGGAAACTCTAAATAAAGTCCCTTTACCGTCTTATATGTCATTAGTTTCAGTGCATATACACACGCAAATTGTTCTAAATCACCTAACATACGTAAATGATCATCACTGTCTAGAACCTTTTTAAAATTGATATCTAATAATCTTGCCAAAACATCACTCACACATTCAAGATTGGTCTTACAAACCACTTCCTGACGACCATCTAAATCCGTTGTGATTATGAATAAATCGCCTTCGCGATCATAAAATATATTATCTGGATGTCTTAAATTCACCATGTGATCACCTTTTAACGAATAAAATTCGTACCCTTTCTAATTTCCTTTTCAGGCAAACCATACGCTTCTTTACCTAAGGCAATACTTTTCATCAAGAACGTCATATTACGAGCTAAAGCACGCATTGTTTGTTTACCCTCTTCATCCTGATTGGCTTCTTGCGCAGTATTTCCATGAATTGAATTCCAATATTGACTCGAAACAACAGGCATACCACTGATTGTAAAATACTTATTTAATTCATCAAAAGTAGCACTCGCTCCGCCACGACGACAAGAAACAACACTAGCCCCCACCTTCATTGTCTTATCAAAACGCGAAATATAGAACAAACGATCTAATACTGCAATCAATGTTGCATTCGCGCTGGCATAACGCGCTGGCATAATATACAGGACTTGAAACGACCAATCCATCCGCTTCTTCAAATTTAGGTAACAATTCATTGACAATATCATCATATACACACTTGCCAAGTTTCGTACAAGCACCACAAGCTAAGCAACCACGAACAGCTAAGTTTCCAACTTGTATAATTTCGGTTTCAACCCCATTTTCTTTAAATACAACTTCCATTTCACGCAAAGCCAAATCATTCACTCCACTCGCATGTGGACTACCATTCAACATTAAGACTTTCATATTTTTCCTCCGAAAAAACCTATCTCTATTTTATCATTTGCGTCAACATGATAAAATGATATTTATGAAACGAATAGTAACTGGAATATTAGCGCATGTCGATGCAGGTAAAACCACTTGTATCGAAAGTATGCTTTATACATCAAAAACAATCCGAAAATTAGGACGTGTCGACCATCAAGATGCCTATTTGGATTATGATAATCAAGAAAGAGAAAGAGGCATTACCATTTATTCAAAAGAAGCTCACTTTCATTGGAAAGATAGTGAAATCTATTTGATTGACACACCCGGCCACGTCGATTTTTCAAGTGAAATGGAAAGAAGTCTTCAAGTATTAGATTTAGCCATTCTTTTAATCAACGGACAAGACGGTATTCAATCTCACACTTCTACCATTTGGAAATGCTTAAAACACTATAAGATTCCTACGCTGATCTTTATTAATAAAATGGATATTAGCTATAAGACACAAGAAGAGCTTATGAATGATCTTAAAGTGCATTTTTCATCCAACTGTATCAATTTTAAATCAAAAGATGCTGAAGATGAACTGTCCATGTTGAATGAAGATATCATGAATCACTATCTAGAAACCGAAGAAATCGATTCATCACTTCTTCAACAAGCCATTTTTAAAAGAGAATGCTTCCCCGTATTCTTTGGTTCTGCCTTAAAAATCCAAGGCATCGAAGATTTAATGGATGCGATCATCGATTTATCTTTTATCCAAGATTACCCTGAAGATTTTGGTGCTCGTGTATACAAGATTTCAAATGATGACCAAGGCAATCGTTTAACCCACGTAAAGATTACGGGTGGTGTTTTAAATGCCAAAGATAAAGTTGGTACAGATGAAAAGGTAGATCAAATTCGTTTGTATAACGGAAAACAATTTGAAATGGTACAAACCGCTTATCCAGGAATGATTTGTGCACTAAAAGGATTGAACAAGTATGAAGTAGGTCAAGGGCTAGGCTTTGAATCTGACACGACAAAACCACTCTTAAATGCCTATATGAATTACCAACTCCTACTTCCCGAAGGTGTAGATGCACTCACTATGATGCGCTACTGCAGTGTACTTGCTCAAGAAGATCCGCAGCTACAAATTGAATATGATGAGCAGACGAAACAAATTTTCTTAAGGCTAATGGGATCAATTCAAATGGAAATTCTTCAAAAAGAAATTGAGAAAAGATCTAAAGTTAACGTTGGTTTTACAACGGGTAAAGTTTTATTTAAAGAAACCATTCAAAATAGTGTGATTGGTGTAGGGCACTTTGAACCTTTAAGACACTATGCCGAAGTACACTTAAAACTTGAACCATTACCTAGAGGTAAAGGACTTGTGTTTGAATCAAACTGTTCCAATGACGATTTAGCTTTAAACTGGCAAAATCTGATTTTAACGCATTTAAAAGAGAAACAACACAAAGGCGTATTAACTGGATCGCCAATTACCGACATAAAAATCACTTTAGTGGCCGGTAAAGCCCATTTAAAACATACAGAAGGTGGGGATTTTCGGCAAGCAACCTATCGTGCTATAAGACAAGGTTTAAAAGAAGCAGAATCTGTATTATTAGAACCTTATTATAGTTTTGAATTAGTCGTTGAAAATCAATATGTTTCAAAAGCCTTGTTTGATTTAGAAAACAGGCATTGCTCATTTAAAATTGAAGAAGACATGAACAATCTTGTTCACATAAAAGGAACGGGACCCGTTCGTGAGTTGATGGACTATCAAAAAGATGTCATCGCATACACAAAAGGAAAAGGCCAATTTATTTGTGAATTAGAAGACTATCATGAGTGTTTTAATCAAGAAAAGATCATTGAAGAAACAAATTATGATAGTGAAGCCGATTTAAACAATCCAACCGGATCTGTATTCTGCGAACATGGAGCAGGTTATTTTGTGCCTTGGGATGAAGTCAAGGAGCATATGCACATCCAAATTAAAGAAGCCAACACAACTTCCTATGCTTCTTATGTAAAACATACTGTTCGTGAAGAAGAATTAAAGAAAGTATTTAATTCACTTGGTGGAAACAACAAGAAATCTGAAAAGCCAATCAAGAAAAAAGCGAAGGTTGATATGAATTTAAATCAGATTCATGTCGAAGATAAAAAGCCAGAATGTTTAATGATTGACGGTTACAATATGATTTATGACTGGCAAGATTTAAAAGATATTGCCAAAGTAAACATTGAATCTGCTCGTGATGAATTGATCAATCGAATCTCGAATTATCAAGGATATAAGCGGATCAAAGTCATCTTAGTATTTGATGGATATCGCGTTAAAAACAATACAGGTTCACATTTTAATCAAGGAAATCTAGACATTATTTATACTAGATACAATCAAACAGCAGACAGCTATATTGAAAAGGCTGTACACGACTTAAAAAAGAAATATGAATTATCAGTTGCGACAAGTGATGGCTTGATTCAAAATGCGATTTTGGCCAATGGCGCAAAAAGAATTTCAGCTCGTGAACTTGAGATCGCCGTAAAAAACGTAAACAAACGAGCTCTTTCATACCTAAGGAAATAGTTTATGATATAATTAAGTGGCGAAAAAGATGGAGGAATTTAATTATGACAAGAAAGATTGCCATTATTGGAGCCGGTCCTGCTGGCTATACATTAGCTCAAGAATTAGTTAAAACAGAAAATGAATACCAAATTGATATTTTTGATAAGGAAGCTGAAATTGGTGGAGCCATTTACACAGGTATTCCTGAATATCGTATGCCCAAAACATTCTTAGAAAAAGCCTATAACGGATTGATTGAAGCCGGTGTTAAATTCCATTTTAATACTTTTGTGGATCAAACTATGTTTAAGGAATTACAAACAAACTATGATTATGTAGTTGTAGCAATTGGTGCCCAAATTGAAAATACTTTTGGTTTTGAAACAGGTAATGGCGTCGTTGCCGGCTTAACATTACTTTACGATTTAAATATCAATCACAAACAAGAAGACTTCAAAAAATATAAAAAGGCCATTGTTTGGGGTGGTGGAAATGTTGCGATGGATTGCGCAAGATCATTAGTTCGTATCATTGATGATGTCACAATCGTATATCGTAGATCTTTACAGGAAATGCCTGCAAGTCCTGCAGAAATCAAAGCCTGTGAAAAAGAAGGGATTAAGATTGCCTTCTTAAACAACATTAAAGACATTTTAAAAGATGAAAACGGAAATGTTTGTGGTGTTCAAGTTGCGAAAATGGAACTTGGAGAAATGGATGAATCTGGAAGAGCAAGCTGCCACGAAGTAAAAGATTCATTATTCACAATGGATTGCGATCTAGTTGCGATGGCTATTGGTCAAAAAGTAGACTTCACTCCATTAAATGACGATTTAAAAACAACCAATACACACGCCTCTACATTAAAGAATGTATACATTATTGGAGATGCCTTCACTGGGCCAAAAACAATTGGTAGTGCTGTAATGGAAGGTAAAAAGATTGCCAAAGAAATCATAGGAACGAAATAATCGTTCCTTTTTTCTTTGGAAAACAAAAAAACTACCCACACCAACTCTTGCAAAGTTTGTAGGTAGTTTTTACTACATCATAATCTCTTTTCAAATCCACCATCAATTTCTTGATCCTCGCTAATTGTCACAAAAGCCTTTGGATCAATTTCATTGATAATTTTTTTGAAGTTACGAATCTCATACTTATTGACAGCACAAAATAAAATATATTGGTCTGTATCTGTATACGCACCTTTCCCCATCCAATACGTTACTCCACGGCCGGTTCTTTCCATGATCACATTTTTCATATTCTCTTTCTTTGTGAAAATCAATACAGTCATGTTGATATTCTGATAATGGATGCGATCACTAATAAAGTAAAGAATTGCCACAAAGATAATGGAGTAAAGTGATGTCTGCAAATCAAAAATAAAGGCACAAATTGTAAATAAAATTGAGTTGATAATAATTGAAAGCTTACCGACTGAAAAGCCTGGTTTTGTCTTAGATAAACATACACCGGCAATATCCATACCACCGCAACATCCACTACTCTGTAAAGCAAGTCCAACTCCAATACCACACATTAAGGCTCCAAAAATACAATTTGAAAGCATATCTGGCATAATCACAAAAGATTGCTTTGGCAAAATAGATAGAGTAATGGTTTGCACCACCAAACTAATGACCGTCTTGATACAAAACTCTTTGTTCATAATCTTAAATCCCATCACAAACAAAGGAATATTAATCATAAAGTTAATGATTCCCACCAAATTCATATGCCCAAGACTTGGAATCATCTTCACAATAAAATACTCAATAATCTGTGCAATACCAATGGCACCACCAAAATTGATTCCATTAGGTGTCACAAATAAATAAATTCCTAACGAAAGTAAAATACTTCCTATAATTAACTCAATATACTTTTCAATATTTTCTCTCATTCTAAAACCCTCTAAACACTAGGCATTATATCATTTTTGCATATTTTTAAAGAATATTTTTTACTTTTATGCATATTTTTTCTATTTGTCTGTAATTTGGTAGTACAAATGACGAATCGCCATGATAGGATGATACACCAACATTCTAGGACCAGAAAAACGCATGACCTTACGAATCTGTTCTCTTTTATCCTTCTTGTAACAATGTACCTTACATTGCGAACAAAATGTCTTTGTTTCCATAAAAGGACGCTTTTCAATGTGCATATTAAGTCCGCCTTGTTCATGTACAAAATCAAGGATACCCACCTTTTCTAATACGCTATTCATTTCTTTTTCAGAGGCATCTTTAGCCACCGACAAATTGTCTTTAAGCGTTCCACTAAACAAATAGCTTTCTAAAGAAACCAAAGCCATATATGGATAGATATTAATATCCTTGATTTCATAATTTGATAGCATCAGTTCACCCCTATAATTCGAATATTGTCCCATCAATAAAGAGACAATTGTACTCTTACCACTCTCACCTACAAAACCAATCATTTCTTTAAATGCTTTAAAGTGTATACCCTGTAAAACTTCCTTATCGGTATATCCAAAGTGTAGATTGTGAGCAGAAATTGAATATGAATCTAATTTTACATTTTGTTTCTCCTCTATTTCCTTTTCTAATATCGCAAACAACTTATCACTTGCCCCATACCATTCATCGCAATATGAAAATATGACCCTAACTGACGCATAGGAATCAGTGGAACACATATAAGTAAAACTAAAGCTACTTTCAGATCCATAAAAGAAATAACAATAAACAAAATCATTGGTGCAATTAAAGAATAAAAGAATTGCGGAATATAATTCGCAAAATAGGTTTCTAATTGTTCAATACCTTCACTTGATAATTGTACAATTTCTGCTGTACTCCACTTATTTGTATACTCAATTCCAATTTTAGACAGCTTCTTATATAAACGAGAGCGAAGCGTTTCCTTGACAATATGACTCGATAAATACGACATCTCAATTGCCTTTTGATTTACAATATAGCGAAGTATTAAACATATAAAAATGATTCCAATACATAATATATTTCTATGTTTTGCGATAATCAAGCATAAACATGCCGTAGAACATACGTTACAAATTAATCTTATCCATTGATATAACACATTCTTTTGAATATACGGAATACTTTCTTTTACCGAAAACAATAATTTTTTATTGATCATAATTCACCTCAGTTAGTCTAAATAAATTGAGTTTATAATAACTAACAATAAATATCAAACAAAAAAAACAACTAGATTTCTCTAGTCGTTAATTTCAGATACCTTAATTGTTTTTATGACAGGCTGCTTACTTTCGGCAATTGTACCATTATCATCCATGGGATCTGCATCCTCACAAATTTGATCTACGATCTTCATTCCTTTAGTAACATGTCCAAAAGCTGCATATTGTCCATCTAATGAATCATTGTCTTCTTGCATAATAAAGAATTGTGAACTTGCCGAATCATAGTCTGAACTTCTAGCCATAGAAATAACACCACGCTTGTGTTTAATATTGTTTTTTACACCATTCTCTTTGAATTCGCCCTTGATTGTTTTGTCGGATCCTCCTGTACCATTTCCGTTTGGATCACCACCCTGAATCATGAATCCTTCAATAATTCGATGGAATGTCAATCCATCATAAAAGCCAGATTTGGCAAGATCTACAAAGTTTTGCACTGTAATAGGCGCTGTTTTCCCATCTAGCTTAACCGTAATTGTTCCATAATCCTTCACTTCAATCTTTGCGGTATAATCCTTTGTCTCTTTTTGACATCCAAACAAAGATATACATAGAACAAACGAACATAAAATCGTTATTAACTTTTTCATTGTTTCCACCTCCATCTTATTTTAACAATACACAAGAAAAGGAGCAAGTTCATGCCCCTTAGCGATTCGATTTTTCAATCCATTCTTTTGTCTTCATTACCTTATCTGGAAATGTCTTAAAATCTTTTAACTTCCAAGTCCAGTTTTTGTTTGATACTGTTCCTGGTGTATTGATTCGTGCCTCTTCTTTATATCCACAAACATCCCAAATAGGAAGAATTACTGTATCTGCATCTGTATCTAAAGCATATTGACAAAGCATCTCATTAAAAGAACGACTTGAATATCCCTGATTTTTAAAGAAACGACGCAAACTAATACGCTTATTTGAATCATACGTATAATAATCTTCATTACATGTCGCATTATCATGTGTTCCTGTATATAATACAGAGTTTTTCTTTGCCTTTTTCTTTAATTGTTTAGCTTCCATTCTAAACAATAAAACATCCATTCCTGGAATTCCATAATCTTCCTCAAGTTCAATAACCTCAGGACGAATCAAACCTAAATCTTCAGCCACTAAAACAATATCTGGACATGCCTTTAAAATCGCATCCATCAATTTATGAGCTGGACCTAAGATCCATTTTCCTTCAATAGCTGTTGGACAAGACGCTGGTATCTTCCAATATGTATCAAACGCTCTAAAATGATCGATTCTCACCATGTCATAACAACGATTCATCCAACTCATACGATTACACCAGAAAAGATATCCATTTTTTTCCTGCGCATCAAAATCATAAATTGGCATTCCCCAACGTTGTCCAGTTTCACTAAAATAATCTGGTGGACAACCCGCAATATATTCTGGTTTTCCTTCTTCATCCAATAAGAAAGATTTACGGTTGCACCATACATCCGCACTATCTAAATCTACATAGAATGGCATATCTCCCATGATTTTAAGATTTCTTGCGTGCGCATACATTTGAATTTCATCCAATTGTTTATAAAAAACAAACTGTAAAAACTCAATATAAAAAATCTCATCTTTATAATCATCCAAATCAATATCACGATTTTCTGGCCAGTTCTTATATTCATCTTCCCACTCAAACCATGGAGCCCCATTATAAAAACTCTTAAATAAAGAGTAGGCAGTCCAATCCTCTAGCCAAAATGCATCACGCTTAAATGCTTCAAAATCTTCTTTAAATGAATCAAATTCCTTTTTAAAAACTTTAAAGGCCTTTTGAAAATAAGATTCCTTGAATTCACGAATCTTGTCATATTCAACAAAGTCTTTAAACTTATTACAATTCACAATTGAGCTTTGCGTCAACAACCCCATTTCACACAAACGATCCAAGTTAATATAGATAGGATCTCCCGCAAAACTAGAATATGTCTGATATGGAGAATGAGTGGGGCCTGTCATCTGCAAAGGCAAGATTTGCCATATGGTATACCCTGCATCCGCAATAATATCTATCATTCGAATTGTTTTTTGCCCTAAATCACCAATCCCTTGATTTGCAGGGATAGAGAAAACAGGACATAAGATTCCTGCACTTCTATTCATTTTATCACCGTTTTGTAATCCCTTTCATTACTTCTATTTTAACACACTTTTATAAAAAAGAACTATATATTTCAAAAAATTATATAGTTCCTATTCCATAGAGAATAAATCTCTCAATTCTTCCTTGGATAAAGTCGAAATGCCACCATTTGAATTTTCGACAAATATATCACTCATCTCTTTTTTGCGCTTCTGCATCTCGTAGATTTTCGCTTCTATTGTGTTCTTCATCAACAACTGATACACTAACACATTTTTTGTCTGACCAATACGATACGCACGATCTGTTGCTTGATTTTGCGCACTCACATTCCACCAAGGATCATAATGAATCACAGCTTGTGCCTTAGTCAGATTTAGCCCAGTTCCACCGGCCTTTAATGAAATTAAGAATACATCCGAATCATCACTCTGAAAAGCATCTACTTCTTCTTTACGTTTCTTCTTATCAACTGCACCTGTAATCATATGGTATTTGATGCCTCGCTGCTTAAACTCTTCGATAAAGGAATCAAAAATACTTGTGAAACTTGAAAACAACAAGACTTTCTTACCATTCTCTTTTAATGTCTCAATCAATTCAAGACACATTGTAAACTTTGTACTCTCACCCTTATAGTTTTCATATAACATTCTTGGTTCGCAACAAATCTGACGAAGACGCGTCATCATCGCGATGATCAAAATCGAATCCACTTGTTCCAATTCTAATTGTTGCTGAAGCTGCTCATTGACTTGAGCAAGATTTGCAAGATACAATTGCTTCTCCTCCGGACTAAAGTTTAACCATATATCTTTCTCAACCTTATCCGGTAAATCCTTCAACACTTGTTTTTTCGTTCTACGCAAAATAAATGGCGACACCAACTTTTGAAGTTTGGACTGTCTGTCATCATCCCCCATCTGAATGGGTTTCTCAAAATTCTTTGTGAAATAATTCAAACTATATAGATAGCCTGGCAACAAGAAATCAAAGATACTCCACAATTCACTTAAACTATTCTCAATTGGCGTTCCTGTTAATGCCAAACGATGTTTACTTTTTAAAGCCTTTACACTTTGCGCATTCTTTGTCTTAGGATTCTTAATAAACTGTGCCTCATCTAGAACAATATATTCAAATTCCATAGGCATATACAATTCAACGTCCCTACGCAAATAATCATATGTCGTAATATAGAGTTCGTGATTTTCCTGAATAATCTCTTTACGCACTTCTTGCGTTCCCGTAACACAAACAGCGTCCACACCAATCTTAAACTTTTCAATTTCTGACATCCAGTTATACATTAGACTACTTGGACATACAATCAAACTCGGTTTATCCTTTGAAACAAACTGTTCATAAAATACCAATACTTGAATAGTTTTTCCAAGTCCCATATCATCGGCAAGAATTCCATTTAAATTCATGTTTTTCAAATCATACAACCATTGAATGCCCTGCTGCTGATACGTGCGCAATAAAGATTTATACTCATCCTTCAATTGAATTGTTTGTTCTTTCACTTTCATTAATCGATCTGTATATTCTGTAACCGAATCATCATTACGAACATCCAATTCTGAATCCACATCCATTAAATGGAAAGCCTGATATGCTGGTTTTTCAATTGTTTCTTTCTTGAAATCCTTAGTCGTTAAATTCATTGTAAAAGCCAATTCATTCAACTGTTCTAAACCTGTATCTTCCAAATCAATCATTTCGCCATTCTTTAACTGATAAAACTTTTTCTTCTTTCGATACGCATTTAAAATATGTGACAATTCATCTGCGTTCACATCACTATCTAGTTCCATCTTCAATAAATCATTTTGAACATAGACCTTTACACTTAAATTCATACTGTGACGATTCTTTAAACGTTTCAATTCCTCAGACACATACACATTCGCTTGTTTTTGAATCAAAGGAATTCCATGATCCAAAAAATTATATAACGCATCGCTTCGACCTTTAAATACAGCCTTATTATCTTCAATCTTTACCGCATAATGCGAAATAATTGCTTCTATACTGGCAATTTGGTTGGAATCTGTATTTGTGAAAAAACTCTTTTTTTGATTATTTTCTAGATAGTTTCCCCATACAATCATATTCGCATTTTCAAGATCTGAATACACACGAATATTCTCAATTACAGTCGCATATTTTTCTACATCTACATTCGTTTCTAATTGAATATAATCCATATATGGCTGCAAGCATTGTAAGTAAAAAGCTCTAAAATCACTTTTTTTAATCAACCAACCATCTTCTTGCGAAACATTATACGCAAGTGAAGCTAAAAAGCCATCCGCATCCAATGTGTATCGCGTAATATTTTTATAATCCGCTACATACAAATGTTTATTACCAATTAGAAAATTATCATCCAAATCTACATTGAGTTCGAAACAATCATCATATTCAACCAATTTTATAACTAATTTTATATCTTTTTCATCCGTTTTAAATTCGGTATAGTCATTAGGCAAAGATACATTTAAATCAAAGAAATCATCCAGACATTCCGAATAGATTTCCCCGTCTTTTTGCCAATCTTTTGAAAAAGTATATTTCATCAAAAATGCATAAATCTTTTGACTTGGCTCATCCAAATCTTCTGGATTTAAATAAATCTGTGTGTTTTTCCCAAAAGATTCCAATTTCTTTTCAAAAAAGCCTAGCATTAAAGTTTGAATATTCTTTACTATATATGCACGATTCACTTGAATCTTTAATTTAAACGCTGCCTGATCATAATAATATGAATTTGTAGGATGCAACGTCAAACGAATTCGATTCTCGTTTTCCTTAAAGAAATTGTTAACTTTATCTTCTTGTTTTTCTTTTAGAAAATCAAATGCCGTCTGATTCAAGCTATGAATTCTTCGACGCTTTCTTTCCAATTCTTCCTGCCGATTTTTTTCTTCAATATATTGTTGATACTCCACACAAAACGGAAAAATCTGGGGATTGATCGCATTAATGGCACGCACTACACTTACTAAATGCACACACCCTTTATGTGTCTCTTGTGAGCATGTACAATTTGTAGTTAATATCGTACCATATTCATTCACTCTAAAATTAATAATTTCCTCATTCCAACGCGTTTGAATAATAGCCTTTACTTCATAATATAAAATCCGATCATGCACTCTTTCAATTGAGATACGCTCAATCTTACCTGCATAATAAGGATCATTTGCCTCATAATATATCCATGAATTTTTAATAAAACGATTTAAAGATTCTTCATAAATGCGCATATTTCTTCCCACCTAACTTACTCCTTATTATACCACAAATTTGACTTTCTATTTTTGAGTTGTTAATGTATGAGAAAAGAAAGAAGAATGATTATGAACACAAAAACGTATACAACCTTACCACAAGAAGCCAAAGACATTCGTATTGAAGTATTCGTGAAAGAACAAGGCTTTGAAAACGAATTTGATGAAATCGACACTATTAGTCATCATATTGTTGCCTTTGATGAAAGAAAACCCATCGGAACATGTCGTTTCTTCAAAGAAAACGATCACTATACCATTGGAAGGGTGGCTGTATTAAAGGAATATCGAAATCAACATATGGGTAATTTACTACTTGAAAGTGCCGAAAATGAAATCAAAAAATTAAACGGAGACTTAATTGTGGTACACGCACAAGTTCGTATCCACCCATTTTACGAAAAACAAGGCTATATTCAGTTTGGTCAAATTGACGATGATGAAGGAGTCCCACATATGTGGATGAAAAAAAAGATACAGTATTAAGCTACTGTATCCAAAATATCCTTCATCTTTTTTGCGAGTCCCTTTGTCTTTTCAACCGATAAAGAACAAATCGCAACACGAATACCCAAATTTACTTTGACGGTAAAAATGTTGTTTTCCATTAATGCCTCATGGAATTTGTCACGTGTTTCATTATCCATAGATAAAGTTACGAAGAATCCTTCTTTGTAAGGATAATGTTTTAATCCCACTTCCTTCGCTTCTTTGACAAAGATATTTCCACGTTCTTTTAATAAATTTACATAGTGCAATCTTTCTTTATCATACGCATCTTTATGATTGTCTAATACATCTACAAATGTAGCCATAGCTCCATTGTTGATATTTGACCAAGTCGCACGCGCATCCTTTTCAAATACGATCTTCACTTGTTGCACTGCTTCTTTTTCTTGTCCTAACACAATGGCAGCACCACAACGAAGTCCATAGCTCGTCATTGATTTTGATAAACTAAATGCGACAATTACGACAAAGTTTTTCTCAATTTGATCAAACTGTGCAAAATATTCTTTCGCCTTTTCTTGTCTAGAAGAAAAATCAATATACGCAATATCATTCAACAATACTACGGCATGTGTTTTTGAACATTCATTCAAGAAAGAAATGACTTTTTTCCATTCGTCTTCACTTAAAGAATAACCAGTTGGATTGTGACAAGGATCGTTGATCACAATGACTAAACGATTTTGTTTTTCCATCACATTTTTACATGCCGATTTAAAAGAGTTTAAATTAAAGTGATCTTCTTCAAATAAACTATATTTTTCCACATTCAAATTGTGCATCTGCGCCATTAGTGCATAAGATCCCCATGCGATTTCTGGCAAGACAACTGTTTGTCCCTCATCTAGACACTCTTGTAAAGTCATACCAACAGCACCGGTTCCTCCAGGTGTTGCGATAACTTCATGTTCTAAGTGTGAATTCCCATTTAATACCCAGTCATATACTTTTTGTCTAAAGTCTGGATTTCCTGTAAAACTAGCTGCATAGGCTGCCAATACTTTATTATCCAAGTTTTTTAATGAACTAAATACACTGTCTAAGGCAACCAAAGTTCCCTCTTCATCATATAAAGAACCAATTGTCGCATCTACAACATTTTCACTTCCCACCTTAGCCTTAGCCTCTTTTGCCTTGGCAACAATTGAGAATACAGTATCTACGATTGGTGTTTGATTGACACTTTCCTTCACAAAATTCATACTTATTTTTCCTCCTTTAAAGTATATGCTCCCAATACTTTTACACTTTCACACACAGACTGTACCTCTCGAATACAATCATTTGCCTTTGACATATCCCCTTCAATTTCGACAAAGAAGAAATACTCAAAAGGTTTATTTTTCATCGGTCTAGACTGAATACTTTCCATGTTCAATCCATTCTTGGCAATACAATCAATGATCTTTGCCAAAGCGCCACTCTCATGTTTAACCGATAGAACCATACTAAAGCGATTGCCCTGCATTTGTGGCTTTAATCCAATTACTAAGAATCGCGTTGTGTTAGTCGCATTTTCTTGAATGTTTGTAGCCAACACCTTTAAGCCATACAGCTCTGCATTTTCCTTAGCACCAATAGCTGCTTTATGCACATCCTGTTGTGCTGAAATATATTGAGCTGCCATCGCCGTATTTGGATAGGCCACCGTTTGTACATTTAATTCCTTTAAAAATTCTTTAGACTGTGAAAGTGCTTGATCCTTTGAATAGACCCACTCCACATCTTTTAATGTACTGCCCGGAATTCCAAGTAAACATTGTTCAATCTTTTGATCATAAATTGACTGAATATACACTGGATATTCCATTAATAAATCTAAGACTTCTCCAACCAATCCAGAATTCGTATTCTCAAAAGGAATCACACCATATTGTACGTCTGAATGGACAACCATTTGAAAAACTTCCTCAAAACTAGAAACGCCCACTTTTGGATTGGAAGGAAACAACTTCTCGCTCACCATATGCCCAAAGGCACCTTCAACTCCACAATATCCAACTTTATCATGAGACTGCAACGTTCTTTGATAGGCCTTCGATTCTTTCATAATGAACTTTATAAAAGACTCATAATATTCTTTATAACCCGGATTCTGAATAAACTGCAGATTCTTTTCAATTACAACCTGCTCTCTACCTGAATCTAGAATTGGTAAATCATTTTCTATTTTATACGCAATCACATCTTTAACGGCATCCAACCTGGCTTCATATAGCTTAGCCATTTCACGATCAATCGCATCTATTTGCGTACGTGCTTGTTCCAACTTATTCATAGGTTCACCTCAATGAATATCATACCATAATTTTCATCTGTTTTCTGAAAATGAATGTATCATTTTTTATCATTTATTTATTACTAATTTTAAAATGACTAAAAGTAGAAAATCAAACGACTTTTTACTTCATAATACTCTCAAATTCATCAATTAAAGAATCAAATAATTCAATCGCATCTTCAATTGGTTTTGGACTTGCCATATCAACCCCAGCCATACGCAATAATTCGACTGGAGACTTTGTACATCCTCCCTTCAAAAAAGATAAGTATGCTTCAATATCAGCTTGTGTTCCATGAAGCAATTTTTGTGATAGAGCCATAGCTGCACTAAATCCTGTCGCATATTGGTATACATAGAAATTCATATAGAAATGTGGAATACGAGCCCATTCCATACTAATTTCATCATCCACAATCACATCTTCTCCATAATAGAATTTATTTAAATCCGCATAGATTTGATTCAATGTATCACTTGTCAAAACTTCGTTGTTTGCTGTTTTTTCATTGATGATCCTTTCAAATTCCGCAAACATACACTGTCTAAATAATGTAGTTCTAAATTGTTCCATAAAGTGATTTATCAAATAAGCCTGGAATTTAGGATCTGAGTTTTGTTTGCGCAAATAATCCATCAATAAAGCTTCATTACAAGTACTGGCAACTTCGGCTACAAATATTTTATAATGACGATCTAATGGAGCCTGATATTTTGTAGACATATAAGAATGCATCGCATGCCCCATTTCATGAGCTAAAGTAAATTCTGTATCTAAAGAATTTGCAAAGTTCATCAAGACAAAAGGATGTACTCGTTGTCCACTAGAATATGCGCCTGAACGCTTTCCTTCATTTTCATATACATCGATCCAACGCGAATTTAATCCTCTTTCATAAACATTGGCATATTCTGTTCCATACAATTGAACGGAATGTAAGATATCTTCTTTGGCCTGTTCAAAAGATACAGGAACGTTACATTCATTGACCATAGGTACATATAGATCATACATATGAAGTTTATCTTTCTTCATAACTTCTTTACGAACTCGCATATATTTATGTAAAACATGGATATTTTTATGTACCGTTTCAATCAATTGTTCATACACTTTTGGTGAAACATTATTCGCATCGACTGCGCATTCTAAACTCGATGCATATTTACGTGCTGTACTATTAAATTTCAACTGATTTGTCTGTCCATTTAAACAAGCAGCTAAAGTATGGATCATAGAACCATAGCCTGCATAAAAATTACGATATGCACTCTCTCTTAGCACTTCATCTTCCTGCTCTAACATATGGATAAATGTACCTGTAGTTAAAGTGTGTTTATTTCCTTTTGAATCGATCGCATCTTCAAATTTTAAATCCGCATTGTTCAACATTCCAAAAATCGAATAAGGTGTGTCTTGCATCAATGAACTGGATGCCATTAATTTTTCTTCTGTTTGAGATAATACGTGTTCTTTTAAACGACATACTTCTTCTAGATATACACGATATCTTTCTAAGATGGGTTCAGATGCATAAAAAGACTCTAAATTTTCAATCTGCATGATTTGTACATCACTAAAAGATAGCTTAGTAAAAACTTCAACCGCTAATGCATTGGCTTTTCCTTTTAATTCTTGATGATGGGCATCTGCCGTATCTTGATCTGACAACAAAGAAGAATAGCCTAAACAATCATCTAATAGACATGTTAATTTTTCATATCCCTTTAAAAATGATAATAAGTTGGATGCATCATCCAATTTTCCATCGCATGCACAAAGCTCATTTCCTAATTCTTTACAAGTATCTAAACAAGCTAGAAATGCTGCTTCATCTTTAAATATATCTTCTGTTCTCCAAGTGTTTTCTATTTTTTGTTCATTACGCTTCATGAGTAAACAACCTCCATTAATACGTCTATTGTAGCACATCTACATCATTTCAAACGAAACTAATCGAATATCATTATTTTTTGCGTATTCTATCGCATCTTCTGTAAAGCCAGAATTAGAAAATGCCATTAAACTCTTATTTTTATATTTAAAAATATCTTTTCGGCTATTTAAAACAGTTAAAACTCGACTATCTAATTCTTTATTTCTCCACTTACATTCACACAATAAGCACGAATCTGAATTTATGGCTACTATGTCAATTTCTGCTTCTTCTATTTTTAATGGGTCATTCCCCCACCACTTGCCAATCTTTTCCGGAGTAAACGGTAATGTCAGGAAAACTTGTTCTTGATATATATATTCTGTACACATTTTTTCAAAAACATACCCCATATAATCCGATATTTTTGGTTTAACGTATTGACCATATATAATATGGCCCAAACCCATTTGTATATTTGAATAATTTGGTCTTACAAATTTGTACCAAAACAAAAACATTGTATCTTTTATTTCATATATTGTTTTTCGACTTGATTCTTTTTCAGTAACAGGATATATTTTTTCGACTATGTTTAATTCAATCAAAGACTTCAATAAACTACTGCAAGCAGACGTATCTAGACCCACTTTATTTGCGATTTCATTTAAATGACTAGCCCCCGAAGCAATGGCGCCAAGTATACTATTATAGCTTGCGGGATTTCGCATTTCTTGTTTTAAAAGATTAGTTGCTTCTTCAAAAAAAGTTCCATTTTCATCAAAAAACAAATCTAATATATTCTCATCTAAAGATTTGTTTGTATCTATTTTTGAAAGATATTCAGGAATTCCTCCTGTTATGCCATATGCGATTGCCTGACTTTCTTTATCATAATTCACAAGCATTTTTTGCGTTCTAAAAATGTGAAAGGTGTAATTTTAAATTGTGCACTTCTTCGACCATATAGTGGGCTTTTATATCCCAACACTTGATTTTCCATGAAACTCATACTTGAACCACACAGAATTAAAAACATATTTTTATCTTTCCAGCATAAATCAATATGCTTTTGAATAATAGAAGAAATAGGTGGATAGCTTTCGGCTAAATATGGATATTCATCAATCGCAAGAACTATTTTTTGATTTGTTTCTAACATTTTATCAATCGCATTAAATAAGCTTTCAAATGAATCGTATACGATTGAATCATTCTTCGAAACCACTCGTGACAATCCAATTAAATTTTCTTTTTGTGTCCCTTCCAACGAAACGTACAATAAACTCTCTTTATTTTTCAAAAATTCCCGAATCAAAGTTGTTTTTCCTACTCTTCGACGCCCATAGATTACCGCAAACTGAAATTCATTCGTTGAATACATTTTTTCTAATTTTATTAATTCACTTTCTCTACCAATAAACATATAAGATCTCCATTTACTAAGTTATGACTTACTTAGTTATAACTTAGTAAGTTATATCATTCCTTACAACTTTGTACAAGAAAAGACGGGAAAACCGCCTTACTTTATACTATCAACTAATTTTTTTACCAACTCTACATCCACTACATCATAGTCATTTTCATGTGGACTAGCCAAGTAACTATAAGAAACGCCATTTTTTGTTGTTGTCGCATCTGCCTTATAGCTCTTACAAGACGAATGCACCTGATATACACCTGTATAATTCATCATCATTTTTGCGTTTTCTGCATTCATTCCACTGCCAGGAAGAATCTGAATCTTATCACCATATTGATTATTCAATACTTTAATTAAATCAATACCTTCCATAGCTTTTGCTTTTTGTCCACTTGTAAGTACGCGATCCGCCCCTAAATCAATCAATGTTTCAATGGCTTCAAACGCATCTGGCGTAACATCAAAAGCTCTGTGGAATACAGCTTCCTTATTGTACGAATGAATTAAGTCGATCATTCTTTTTGTGTCCTCTTCACAAATTGTGCCATCCTCATTTAAGAAACCAAACGCAATTCCATCAGCACCATGATCCAAAAGAATCTTGGCATCTTCAAACATAATTTCTACATCTTCTTTTTCATAACAGAAACCAGCAGCACGCACACGTACCATACAAATTACAGTTAAGTCTGTTTCTTTTTTTACACGAACTAGACTCGCGACACTTGGTGTTAAGCCACCAACACTTAACGCACTATTTAATTCAACCCTTTTTGCACTACCCTGATATGCAGCTATACAATCTTGATAACTACCTGCACATACTTCAATCATTCTCTCCATTAGCCAACCTCACTATACTTAATGCGTATATTTTCGCATTTAAAATCAAATCACTACGATCCATCCATTCATTCGGATTGTGCCCAATGCCCTTTTGTCCAGGAAAACTAGGTCCAAAAGGAACTATATTTGGCATGATCTTCGCATAAGTTCCACCCGTAGTTGTAACTGGCGTACCATCCATGCCTGTTACCTTTTCATAAGTCGCCTTTAATGTTTGACATAAGAATCCATTTTTATCAAAATAAACAGGATCATAATTATGTATACATTCTACTTGTAGTCCTTTGCTTAATTTAGATTTGATTGTCACCTCTATTGTATCATTACTAATACTTGCAGGATAGCTAAAAGAGAAGTCAAAGCCAAGTTTTCCTTCTAAATCCACCAGCTTTTTATTGCTCATCTGCATTTTACCAAATTCAGGATCCTCCATGTTTAGTCCCAATTTATTTCCAAATCCATTATCTGATAAAATATATTCATTAATAAATTGGTTGAATACAGTTTTATTTTTAACAGCCGTACTCACACGATAGGTACTTCTTCCTCTTTCCGCATATACAACCGGATATTTACAATCGGGTGTCCAGCCCATAATAGGTGGTTTTCTGACTTCAAGGAAATGTGTTAAATCTTCAAATCCCGTTTCTTCATTGGTTCCAAACAAAATATAAACAGGACGCTTTAACTGAATTTTCAATTCCTTTATGGCATATAATGCGTATAAACAAGATAAAGTCGGCCCTTTATTATCTAAAATGCCGCGGGCAAAGATTCTGCCATTTTCATCTTCATAAGCTGAGAACGGAGGATGATTCCATCCTTCTCCTACAGGTACAACATCTAAATGTCCCATAATGCCAATATAGTCTTCTCCTTGACCATATTTGGCAATACCCACCATATGATCGACGTTTTCTGTTTCAAAACCTAATTCACGAGCTAATTTCAATGCTTCTTCTAAAGCTTTATTTACGCCTTCTCCAAAAGGCATACCTGGCTTAGCTTCACTTTGTACACTATCGATTTGAACAATTCTTTTGATTCCTGAAATCATCTCATCACTGATTTCATCGATTTTCTTTAATAATGCCTCTTCCATTTTATTTCCTTACTAATGGAGCTGTGCGCGTAGCCATATAGTTGTCCATCCATTCTTTACTTGCGACTTCAAATGTGCATTTTCCATCCTCATCATGATTTACTAAATATACTGTTGGGACTTGTTTTTCAGTTGCCACTACAAAACTAAAACCTTCAATATTTGTAGCACAACCCCATTCCCCCTTATTATTCATCGCAATCAAAGACATGTCTCCAGCTTTCCCTCTTCTTCGTTTTAATTCTAAATCAAAATCGTGTACAGCCTTTTCACACGCTTGTTGAGGATGCATGCCTTCTTTCATTAGGCGAACAATTTCATAAGAAACACAGCCCTTCATAACATCTTCACCTAACCCTGTAGCACTCGCTCCTCCAACAAAAGAATCTACATAGAATCCAGAACCACATACAGGCGAATCGCCTAGACGTCCTGGATGTTTCATGAACAATCCAGAAGTACTTGTAGCACTTGTCATATGTCCTGCAGTATCTAAACAAACCATGCCTACTGTGTCATGTCCTGAATATGGTTTTAATTCCGTATTTGTGATTTCTTTTGTACGATTGTGATAATGAATCTTGGCACGATCTGTAAGCATTGTTTTTCTTTCAAAGCCATGTCTTGAAGCATATTTTTCAGCACCTTGACCAATTAGGAAGTTGTTGGCATCATAGTGCATTAGACTACGTGCAATACTAACAGGGTTGGCAAAATCTTTAACGCCTCCAACACATCCAAATTCTAGTGTATCCCCATCCATAAAAGCAGCATCTAATTCCACTTCCATTTCTTCATTTGGAAGTCCTCCATATCCTACACTTTTATAGTATTCAAAATCCTCTACAGCTTTGATTGCTTCTTCAATCGAATCTGCTGCACTTTCGTTATTTTTTAACATAGAATCTGCTTTTGAAATTCCTTCTAAAGCCATTCTCCATGTTGCGATAATTCCGTACATATCATTCTCTCCTTATTTTGTTAAATCAAAACTACTTTGTATAAGTTCTATTATTTTATAATCACATATTGTATCGTCTAGTACAACCGAAATCCATGTTTTATGGTTCATATGAAAAGCTGGATAAATTCCTTTTATCTCATATAGTTCATCTCTTTTTGAGATATCAATCTTTACATTCATTATATTCAACATATGACTATCCCCATTTTTTAAAAGGGCATCTAACGAAACATACATAATAAGGGAAAACCACTTATTATTGTCTAAATGACGAAAAACACCATTGTCATCTTTCCATGGAAAATCCAGTTTTACACCATACCTTTCATAAATCAAATTCGCAATGCGATTGGCTTGATCACTCGCAAAAAACACATCTGTACATCATGCATCCGCAATTCTTTTTAATATGGATTTGTATGCTTCACGAACTTTACAGATATACTCTCCATCATAGGATTCGATGCGTAGCGGCATATATTCTTCATCACTGAAATTATCAATGACTTTACCTTTTAAAACATCCGATATTTCAATTATAGCTTTAAAATCTCCATCCATAAAATCTTCTGAATAAATATATGTGTTATTCTCAAAACAAAGCCCAAATTCTTTCAATTTTTCAAAATCAAATTTCTTCTTTAAAAAGATTTCATCCTCAATATGTATCATATTAACTCCATTCAAAATTTGATTTACCTGCACCAAGCTCAAAGAAATATTTTCCTATGCCTAAATCGATTTGTGATAGAGGTCCATTTTTCACTTTAAAACTCACTTTATTTCCCACACCATTTACTATATACGGCTGTCTATTTAAAGCACTTGGTGCCAATAATAAAGCTTTGATACCCGCGTTAAACCAATCTGGAACTACTCCTTGGTAATGGCTAATTTGATCAGCTGTCTTTGATTTGTGCGGTACACCCTGTGTTTTTCCATATCCAATCGCAATGACACCATTGACTCTAACATCTTTATCATCTAAATGTTTAAAAGCATTCTTGCCATTAAACATGCCTCCACACCACCATGTATTTAGCCCAAGGCTTTGGGCATACAAAATTAAGTCAGCGCCACAATAGCCTATCTTTTCATCTAAACTTGAACATTCTTTACCTGCAAGAATGATATAGTTTTGTACTGTATTATTCGACATGAGTCTAGCCAAACTAGAAATACCATCGGAGTTGTTCATCACGAGTTTCAATGTCAAATCATACAATTCATTGTTTTGTTCAATACGTGCATTTAATAAACTTATTAAATCAACATCTAATGGTTTATCTAAATATTTCCGTACTGTGTGTCTTTTTTCAATCATCATTTTCTCCTAAAATAAGTCTAGCATTGCATCTAAATACATTGCTTCACGAACATGAATTTGGTATTGTGGTTTTACCATATAGTAAAGAATAAATTCTAATAATAGGGCACTTCCTAAATCTCTTCCTTCGATTTTAAAATTTGAATAGCCCATAGGAACATAGATATTTAAAATATCCTCTAAACTAATAAATGCAGGATTTTCCATCACTCTAGAAAAACGATACCCTTCCTTTGAAAAAGGGGCCTTACATACATGATCCATACAATCAATACCTAGATTTTGTCTAGAAACCGATTTATAACATTCCTTACGATCTTTACATCCATACCAGCAACATTCGTTACATAAAAATTCTACCTTTGGTTTATATACTTCAGATAGTGAATTCAACTTTTCTAATTGTTTATTCAATCGAAAATCAGGGACTACATACGTAAAGTCTGAATTTTCTACTTCCTTTTCAAAATCATTAAAATCCGTTAATACTTTTGTGGTTGAAGATACAAAATATAGATTTGTATATTTTGATTTCAAATATTTCATCAATAAATCTGAATGAATAATAATCCCATTGTTTAAATCTAAATTCAACAATCGACATAATTCATTGCATTTTATATCGGATAAATGTTTTTCTTCAATCAAAGAATTACTAAATGTAAGACGTGAAGATATATTGTATTCTTTCATCAAAGCAAATACTTTTTTTGGATCACAATCTGCATAACTGATGCGTCCACCAGACCATATACAATCAGATGGTGAGCCATAAATAGAGCCAATCTTACACCAGTCATAGAAATATTCTGATTTATTTTTAAATAGGGGCAAAAACTTTTTATAAAATTCATAGAATTCAAATAAGCCCGGTAAATGATAATATACATTCATATTCTTAACCTCTTGATAAGAGTATTTTACACTTTTATGAGCGAATATAGAAAAATCCAACCTTTCGATTGGATTTTATTGAATTTGTGATTTTAAATACGCAAAGATGAATTCATCAAGATCTCCATCTAATACAGATTGAACTTGGCTTGTTTCATAACCTGTACGAACATCTTTAACTAAGCTATATGGATGCATGACATAGCTTCGAATCTGGCTTCCCCATTCATTGGCTGACTGCACACCTTTAATTTGAGCAATCTTCTTTTCTTGTTCTTCAATTTCTAATTGATATAAACGAGACTTTAAGACACGCAAACATTCTTCTCTATTTTCATGCTGACTACGTCCATTTTGACATGTAGCCACAATACCCGTTGGCTTATGCACCATACGAACCGCGCTATCCGTTTTATTGATATGCTGTCCTCCAGCACCTGAAGCACGTTTTGTTTCTACAATCAAATCTTCTGGTTTGATGTCAATTTCAATTTCATCATTAAATTGAGGCATAACATCTAAACTCGCAAAAGAAGTGTGTCTTCTAGCACCTGAATCAAATGGCGAAATACGAACTAAACGATGTACTCCTTTTTCGGATTTCAGATAGCCATAAGCCTTATCTCCTTCGACAAGGAAAGTTACACTTTTAATACCAGCTTCATCCCCTGGTAAATAATCTAGAACACTCACTTTAAAGCCATGTTTTTCTGCATATCTTGTATACATACGATACAACATGCTTGCCCAGTCACAAGACTCGGTTCCACCAGCTCCAGGGTGAATTTCTAAAATGGCATTGTTTTGATCATATTCATGACTTAATAAGACTTGGATTTCAAAATTCTCGAATTTCTTATCCATATCCGCATATTCTTCTTCGGCAATCATCATCAGTTCTTCATCAAATTCAGACTTTAATTCATCAGCCGTATCATTTAGTGAAGTCAATTGTAAATCTAATTCTTCATAACAATCCACAATATCTTTTAATGCGTTTTTTGCACGAATCACTTGTTGAGCTTTTTTTTGATCTTGCCAGAAATCTGGTTCTAAAGTTTGTTTATCATATTCTTCAATTTGTTTATTTTTACTAGATAAGTCAAAGTGACTCACCTAAAGAATGTAATTTCTCTAGGTGAGTACTCACTCCTTGTTTCAATTCATATAGTTCCATTAAGCTGCATGCTCCTTACGAATACGAACCTTTAATAAAAAGAATGTGATTTCACGATCAATTCTTTGATTCATTTCTTCAAACATATCGAATCCTTCTTGTACATATTGTTGTAGAGGGTTATTTTGTGCATAAGAACGCAAATAGATACCACTACGCAATTTATCCATCATATCAATATGGTTGATCCAGTTACGGTCAATATTACGTAACACAACTGTCTTTTCAAAAGGCAAGAATTGACGCTTAACATCTTTGATTTCAGCTTCATATTCATTCCAAATCTTATTTACACAATATTCTTTAACTTCATCATAAGACTTTCCTTCAAGTTCATTTGCACGAATCGCCTTATCTTCAGCCATACCCATCATTTCAATGGATTTAACAACGCCTGCAACATCGATTGTTTGTTTCTTTTGATCCGATAAATTAGCTTGTAAAGTTTGTTCAATTGTTTTTTCAAATACAACACGAACCATATCATGCACTTCATCTGCTTCTAAAATACGATTGCGCTGTGCATAAATAATTTCACGTTGACGACGTAATACATCATCATAATCTAACAATTGTTTACGCATATCGAAGTTATATCCTTCAACACGTTTTTGAGCCATTGTGATTGATTTTGTAACTGCCTTTGATTCAATTTGTTCATCACCCATTTTTTCAAATAGCTTTTGTAGCTTGTCGCCACCAAAACGAACCATCAATGAATCTTCTAAAGATACATAGAAACGTGAGAATCCAGGATCTCCTTGACGACCAGAACGTCCACGCAACTGGTTATCAATACGACGAGATTCATGTCTTTCACTACCCAATACAGCTAAACCACCTAATTTACGTGATTCTTCTGTTAATTTAATGTCGGTACCACGACCAGCCATGTTTGTCGCAATTGTAACTGATTTTGGACGACCCGCCTTTGCGATGATTTCTGCTTCACGAGCATGGTTTTTCGCATTTAATACTTCATGAGGAATGTGTTCCTTATTTAATAATTGTGAAATAACCTCACTTGTTTCTACCGCAATCGTACCAACTAGAACTGGTTGTCCTGTTTCATACAAACGTTTTACTTCACGTACCAATGCAGCATATTTATCTTTTTTATGTGCATAGATTTCATCAGGAAGATCCTTACGAGCTACTGGACGGTTTGTAGGAATAACAACAACTTTCATATTGTAAGTTGATAAGAATTCTTCTTCTTCAGTTTTTGCGGTACCCGTCATACCAGCCAATTTTTCATATAGACGGAAGAAGTTCTGGTATGTGATTGTCGCCAAAGTCGAAGTTTCTTCTTTGATTGGAACCCCTTCTTTAGCTTCAATAGCTTGGTGTAAACCATCTGAATATGCACGTCCTGGCATCATACGACCTGTAAATTGATCAACGATAACAATTTCTTTTTCATCACTAACTACATATTCAACTTCACGCATCATGATGTAGTTTGCCTTTAAAGCCTGGTTAATGTGGTGAACAAGTTGAGTGTGTTCAATATCGTAAAGGTTTTTGATCTTAAAGAATTTTTCTGCCTTATGAACCCCATCTTCACTCAACATGATCTGACGTGTCTTTTCATCTATATCATAATCTCCAGAAATCAAAGTTTTTTCATGAGTAAACTTATCTGTTTCATATTCTGGAGCTATTAAAGTCTTCACAAAACGATCCGACTGAATGTATAAGTTTGCGGTTTGTTTTTTACCACCTGAAATAATCAATGGTGTACGACTCTCATCAATTAATACAGAGTCAACTTCATCGATTACGGCCATGTGAAGTCCACGCATTACACGATCTTCAACTTCTGTAACCATGTTGTCACGCAAGTAATCAAATCCAAGTTCTGAGTTTGTTGTATATGTAATATCACATGCATACGCATCACGTTTTTCTCTTGGTTTTAAATCACGTGTATTTACACCAACAGTTAAACCTAAGAAACGATAAATTTCGCCCATCCAGGCAGCATCACGACCAGCCAAATATTCATTGACTGTGATTACATGAACCCCTTGACCTGCAAGTGCATTCAAATATACACACATTGTAGCTGTTAAAGTTTTACCTTCACCAGTCTTCATTTCTGAGATATCACCTTTGTGCATCGCAATCGAACCCATAATCTGAACTTTATAAGGTTTTTCGTTGATTATACGATAAGCAGCTTCTCTAGCTGTTGCGAACGCTTCAGGAAGAAGATCATCTACCGTTTCTCCATCCGCAATTCTTTTTCTATATTCATCCGTTTTTGCACGCAACTCATCATCTGATAATGCCTGCATTTCTGGTTCATATTTTAATACTTGATCTGCAATCTTTTCTAATGCAGATAATTCACGTTGTTCTTCTGAAAATAATTTTCCAAAAATTCCTGCCATAATATAAGTTCTCCTTTTAAAGACTATACTATATTTTAACATAGAAACGACACGATAAATAGGGCAACTCAAATAAAAAAAGAGAATTTCACATTCTCTTACACAATTTTTCTTTCGAACGGGTCGCAACTCATTCCCTTCTCTAAAATTTCTTTTGCCCATTCCTTAGCGCCAAATAAAGAATGATCTTTGTAGTTACCACACTCTTTTTCTTCTGTACCCGGAACATCTTCCCATTCTGTAGTCGTGATTAGCTCTAAAGCTTCTTTTACGGCAATCGCAACATCTTTACTTGAATGTTTTCCCCATGCTAAAAGGTGAAATCCTGTACGACATCCAAATGGTGAACAATCTAAATACCCAGTAATTCTAGGGCGAAGATATAATGCGAACAAATGTTCTAAAGTATGCATAACTCCGGTTGGTATCTCTTGTCGATTCGGTTGACATAAGCGAACATCAAAATTTGATACAATATCTCCGTTAGGTCCTTTTTCTTCACTTATCAAACGCACATAAGGCGCTTTTACTTTAGTATGATCTAAAGTAAAACTTTCAATTTCTATTTTTTCCATAAATACTCCTCTACTTGTTTCATAAACGGCATAAATGCACTTGGTAATGCGACATACTCTTCTATTTCTTCAATTGTTTTATAATTTGAATCTTCCCTATCTACTATACACAACGTCGCATCCATATGCCACTCCACATGTGAAAAAATATGTATATAAGGTTTTAATTCAATACTTTCTATAATATGTTCTGGTTTCGTTTCATCAAAGCCATAAAGTCCTGCCAACAAACCGGTATCCGCTCTTTTTACAACATGAACCTTATTTTGATGTATCCAAACATACACATGTTTATACTCGATTTTACGTGCACTTTTCTTTGGCTTATAAGGCAAAGAAGCAGGATCTGAAGCTTCGCAATATTTTTTGATTGGACAAATATCACACCTTGGACTTTTGGGAATACAAATAAGTGCTCCCAGTTCCATCAACGCTTGATTATAGTAAGAAATCTCTTCTTTTGAAGGAAGACTTTCATCTACTAACATTTCAATCTGTTTCTTCACACTTGTCTTGGTAACATCCTCATAAATATCATACAACCTAGAAAATACACGAATCACATTCCCATCGACTGCACTTACTCTTTGTCCATACGCAATGGAAGCTATGGCACCTGCCGTGTATGGGCCAATTCCTGGTAATGTTAATAATTTTTCTTTTGTGCAAGGTAATTTTCCATTGTGTTTTTCAACACATTCTATGGCACATTTCTTTATATTTTTACACCGCGAATAATAACCTAATCCTTGCCATAACTTATTTAGCTTCTCATCATCACACTTTGCGACACTCTCAATATTCGGTAACAGCTGCATCCACCTTTTAAAATATGGAAGCATAGCCTCAATACGAGTTTGTTGGGCCATGATTTCACTGATCCATATTTCATAAGGGTCTTTCTTTAAACGAAATTCTAAAGGACGATGATTTTTAATATACCAGTCTATTAAATCTTTTTGAAATTCTTTCATAACTAAAAAATAGGCAGGGGATTAAACCCTGCTATATATCCATTGGCAGTTCCCTGTGATTTTTACATCACCACTATTCGCATCAATAAATACAGAATCTCCTTTATTTACTTCTAAAGTTGTACCATCATTTTCAATTGTCGCATTACCCTCAATCAACAAGATAGAACCAAAACTTTCATCATCAACATAAAGCGTTGTTGTACCATTCAATGTAGACTCATATGTAGTAAAGTATTCGCAAGTTGCCAAACGAACAGTATCACAATCACCATTCTTTTCTTCAGGACCACATGGTTTAAAATCAGATTCAATCGGACTTAGATTTGAAACATCAATCGCCTTTTGAATATGTAATTCACGAGGTTTACCATCTTTTCCAACACGACCAAAATCATAAACACGATATGTTGTATTTGAGTTTTGTTGGATCTCACAAATCTGAATTCCTGCACCAATCGCATGAATTGTACCCGATTTTATAAAGAAAACATCTCCCTTATGTACTGGAACCGCTTTTAACACATCTAATAAAGTATTATCATGAATTCGACGTTCAAATTCTTCTTTAGTAATTTCTTTATTTACACCAAAATATAAAAATGAATCTGGTTCACAATCTAAGATATACCACATTTCTGTTTTTCCATATTCATGCTCAACACGAAGCGCATATTCATTATCAGGATGAACCTGAATTGATAATGGTTGTTTAGCATCAATAAATTTAATTAAGATTGGAAAAAACTCAAATGTGTTTCCCTTTGTTCCTAAAACACCCTTTCCTTTTTTCTCTAAATATTTAGGAAAAGATAAGCCTTGATATTCACCACTCGCAACAATACTTGGACCATCTGGATGCACAGATAATTCCCAGCTCTCCGCAACTGGATCCATATCTGTTTTTTTACCATAGTTTTCTTTTAGTTTAGTACCACCCCACAGGTAGTCTTTAAATGCAGGAGTTAGTTTAATAATTGACATTTTATGTACCTCACTTCTAGTTCTATTATAGTTAGTTATTCATATAATGTCTACTTCTCCACACTTCTTAAAACAACGTCTACATCAAGACTAAATATCATTATCTAAATGGTATCAATCCTGCATATATCTATATTTTTTTCAACTTATCAAGAAGATGGATGCGAAATCCACATCCATCTATTAAAATCCATTTCAATAATCTCAAAGATTTGTTCAATATTAATTGTTCCTTACACGTTTCGACTACACTTAAGCTTTCATCAATAGCCTTTCAATCGACTCTTCACTTACCGAGAAGATCGATGCGATACTTGAAATACTGAATCCTTTGTCTACCATTGTTTGATACATTTCAAGTTCTTTTTTCTCAATGCCTTGTTCAATTCCTCGTTCAATTCCTTGTTCAATGCCTTGTTCGATTCCTTTTTTTATTCCTTCAGCTTCCCATTCCTTTGACTTTACTTCCAGCCATCTCTTTTCAGCTTCACACATTTCAATCTCCTCCTTTTCCTCTAATTCTTCTAAATCCAACCATTCTACATCCGTCAATGTCTTGACGACTTTTAACACAGTGCTTTTCACAAGTCCAAAATGATTGCTCGTTCCTTCATAAATAGACTGATCATAAATGCTTCGACATATGTAGAATAAATTGTGCACGTCTTCTTCATTAAAATTATATGAAGTATTTCCTGTGATTTCAATCAGATTCATTTTGTAGTCATGGAAATAGGATTCAAATCTTTCATCCGCCTCGACTAGCTGTGATAGCTGTCTTGCTGCATTCCAGGGCCTTTCACCTGTATAGAATACCAGAATGTTTACCATAGGTAGTTTTTCTTTAGCCTTATTCTTCTTTGACTTCTTTAACATTCGCTCATAAGCTACATATTCATATACGGCCGCTCTTACAACCATTGAAGGATCTACACAACTTTGATTTTCAATAATGAATGCACTATAAAGATTTCCATCATTGTACTTACGAATCACATCCACATGCTTTTCTAGATCCATATTCGAATCATTCATCTCAGAATCAAGTTCCATACAGTTTTCAGGTTTAAGAACTCTTTCTCCATCAAAGAAGTACGCATTAAAGAAATCGACAAAATAGGTATTGTTTTCTAAAAATTCCTTCATAATTTTGTCTTTTGATTTATTCATGTGATTTCATCACCCCTATCTCATATACGAAATAAATTGAGGTTTTCCAAAAAAGATGTATATTTTGATAATTTCACATAATTCAATCGGATTTCACAACATTTACCAAAGTTATACTAAATTTATGACAACATGGAATGTTATTCTATAAGTGCCTTAAAGATAAGGCAATGAATATAGAAAATAAACCAATATTCATATCTCTCTCCTAAAAAAATAATAATAAACAAAAAAGAACCATTCTAGACACCAACACTAGAATGGTTTCTTTTCTACTAAACTTGTAGAATATAGCTATTCTTTGCTACAATACAACTATGCCAAGAATTCAAAATGATTGTATAAATACAATAGAAATTAAAAAAAGTAAATTTATTACCTACCTTCATAGAACACAGGATGAACAAGAGGCAAAAGACTTTTTAAAAGCTATAAAAAAAGAACATCTCAATGCCAATCATCATTGTACAGCTATGATTATAGGAAACATTATGCGATCTAACGACGATGGAGAACCGAGTCAGACAGCAGGTCACCCTATGTTAGATGTGTTGATGCATAATGAAATGCAAGATATTCTAGCCGTTGTAGTACGCTATTTTGGAGGAATCAAGCTTGGAACTGGAGGACTTGTAAGAGCCTATAGTTCGAGTATTTCCCAAGCCTTAAAAGTGGCAACACTGACAACTGTAACTACACTTCAAGAATATCAAATTCATTTTTCTTATGATCTCATTGGAAAAATTGACCATTACTTTAGAACACAAAACATTGAAGTTATTGAAAAACAATATGAAGAAGATGTTGTCTATCATTTCCTTGTTCAAGAAGATATTTCTAAAGATTTAATGGAACTCACAAATGGAAAAATAAAAATTCAATACATACAAGACATTGAAACCGAATGCGTTATTTAATCCGCATATTATGAATATGATATACTTTAGAAAAGCGAGGTACCTTTATGGATAGTATTTTTACTCTTATTGCCTTTTTTGTGATTATCTTTATATTTGGAACCCTAGCAAGCTGGCTACTTCCATTTATTTTGCCAATCATCATTTTCTTCTGGATTATTTCCCTATTTACAGGAAGAAGGCATGTTCACTTTCACACTTATCGCAGTACACAAAGCCAAAATGAACAACCAAAATCAACTCCAAAACATGGAGCTATTGATGTTGAATATACGGAACACGAAGAAGATGGAGATAACCAATGATTTGTCACAACAGTGTTGGATATGATGCACAAATCAAAGACTTGTTGATTAAATCCGCATTTAATATGGATAAAAAAGAAATCGATGCCTGGATAAAATATCAATACGATCCACAACACATGTTCTGTTTTTGGCAAAACGATAAGATTACTTCTTGTCTTCAAGTTACAAAAAGAACTATGATGTTTTTAGATCGACAAATGCACGTATCTGTGATTGGTATGGCTGCAACTTTACCAGATTATAGACAAAGAAAACAATTTTCTAACTTATTAGATGCTGCCATTTCACAAGCTACCTATAACGATTTATTAACCATCACATACACAAACATGCCAAAATTATTTGAGGCAAAAAGCTTTCAACACATTTCAAACACAAAAGAATATTGGATTGGAGCTCCACTATGCAGAAGTGGTAATCCTTATCATGTAAAACAAAAAGCAGAGAACTTATACACATTATATTTCCAATTCATGCAGTATTTTGATGGCAGTATTCTATTAAGTGAAGATGAATTCAACAAACTTATCCAATATCATAAAAGCTTAAAAAAATCCATTGTCACAATGGTTAATGAAGATAAACAACCGAAAGGATTTGCGATATATTCCACAAAAGACAATCAGGCTCATGTAGAAGTTTTAGTTTACTTTGACTCTCAAGCCATCCAAGATCTTCTAAGTTATTTATCCATCAACAATGAAGTAACATCCATTCTAATCAGCGAAAGTGAAAGATTTGATAAATTATTCCCACTTCATTTTCCTAGAACCGATAAAAAATTAATGGTCAGACTCAACAATTATAAATTATTCGATAAATTCTCTAACACAAACGTTAGAAACGCAAAAACAGCTTATGAACTATTAGAAAAGCCTACATGGAACCATTTCCAATAGGCTTTTTATTATGAAACGCAAAAAAGGAGGCATCGCTAAAAACCTCCCTTTCTGCTTAGAATAATGGATTTAGATACTTTCAACAAGCATCCTCCATTATCTTAACACGTTTTAAATGAAATGAAACAAATTATTTTTGTCTTGCCAAAATCTCCAACATATTTCGAGCCACACTGTACTCATAATAAGGACCCAATTGATTGTTTGCGGCATACTTTGCCTCTTTCAAAGCTGTGCATGGCGCATACGAATGTTTGAACATCGACAACATCTGTAAATCATTGCCACCATCACCATATACCGCTATTTCATCATCTTCAATATGTAAATACTGCCCTAACCAATGTACGGCATTTCCCTTATTCACACCTTGTTTCGTAATTTCAATCAAATTCTTATCGCAAGGCGCATTCACAATTGAACTCGAATACTTTTCTAAAAATTTATACAAACGGTTATACGATTTACCAGGCTGCAAATGTGAGTTGATCTTACAAACATCTTTAGATAAAATCCCCTCTTTCGATTGATCAAACACCAAGCGCTTTGAGATATTCTCCATAAAGAACTTCGCTACTTCAATATTATCCCCATCCGGATGAGGCATTCTCTCCATTTTCTCAAAAAACTCCTCTTTCGATTGTTTCGTGTACGTTTTATAGGGCGTAATAAATTCTAAATCTAAGTCATCAAACTCTTCTAGAATAATTTTCAAAATATCCTTATCAATTAAATCTAGTTTTAACGTTTCACCTTCAGGGCTCATAATCAAAGCCCCATTCATGCAAATACGATAAATCTTATTCTCTAACCCATTCAATTCCGTCATTGAACAATCACGACCCGTTGAAATCGTAAAAACTGCATTTTCACGCACAATCTTTTCAACCGTGGCCTTGATCAATTCATCAAACTGATGACTTCTAGCAAGTAAAGTACCATCTAGATCCGATGCGAACAACTTAATCATTTGAACTCTCCACTAACGAATACGCAAGCTTCAACATATTGTCAACATTCTGTAATCCATAATCCAGCGTTTCAATTTGAGCCACTGGAATTTTAACTTTCTCTTTCATTTCCGAAATTTTAAAACGAACTTGTGGACCCACTAAAATACAATCATAGTCCTGCCACTTTGATTCATAGCCTCCAACACCCGTTGCCTTCACAACTAAATCTTTTCCGTTTTCACTTGCCCATTTTTCCATTTTTTTAACGATTAATCCGGTCGACATTCCACCGGCACACACAAATAATATTTTCATATTCACCATCCCTAAAACTCAATCTCTCCTGTTATATGATATGCCCTACGATAACTCACATTACGATTTTTACGCTTCATATTATTGTCTTCTCCAGGAAAATACATCGGATTTTTATGTGTTTTTTTATATCCTTCATAAATATCCAAAGCATCCTGATACACTTCTTTTACATTCATCGTTCCATACATCATAGCTGGAATTACATAGATAGGAACTTGATTACCATACTTATCAATATAATCGTCAAGCTTATATGAAAGATGTGGACAAGCCATGACTACATCATATTCATCATAATGTTCATACACTTCTTTAAAAGGACAAAAACCTATCTTCAATTTATCATCATACCCTTTTTCAACTAATTCACTTTTAACTTTACGCATCAATACGCTGCTTGAAAAGCCACCGCCACAACAGATACACACCCTTAACATGCACTTACCATTTTTGTCTGAAGCTGATAATAAGCACCAATTAGATTGGCATCATTTCTAAATTCACAAGCCACCACATCAACAGGACGCAAAGGAAATACAGGAATAAATAACTTCTTATATTGTTCATTGATTTTTTCAATCAATAATGGCTGCGCTGAAATCCCTCCGCCAATCGCAAATTTTTCCGGATCAAAAATAGCCTGAATATTATAAAGCTGTAAAGCAATATAGAAACAAAATTCATCTAATGCCGCCAATACTTTTTCATTGCCAGAGTTAGCCATCTCAAAGATTTGTTCTCCACTATACTTTTCATCTGTTTCCAAATATTTTTGTACTAAACCTAATAAACCAGCAATTCCACTTGTGAAAGCCCATAAGCCATGATAATCAGTAGGATACGCATTGTTTGTGTATAAACAAGACACTTCTCCTGCTGAAAAGCGTCTTCCATTATGCACTTTTTTATCTTTAATCAAACATCCACCAATGCCCGTACCTAAAATAATCGCAACACTATCCTGAACATCTTTTAAAGCCCCATATCCAACTTCTGCACTCCCTGCACACTTGGCATCATTGCCAATCCATACAGGAACGCCATATTTTTCACTTAATATCTTTTCAACAGGTTCATTTTGAATATATGTCAAAGCTCCACCTGTTAAGGCAATCCCATTTTCAGAATCTATCACACCAGGCATGCTTAATGCGATTCCATCAATATTACTAGGTATAATCGTATCCATCGCATCATATAAATCTTTTACTGTACATTCACAATTTTCATCCATCGAAGTTGGAGCTGGCGTCTTAATTTTTCCACTATCCAATTTATTTCTATTTTCATCAAATAAGGCATATTTAATTGAACTGCCCCCTATATCCATCGCAAATATTCTCACAACAATAGCCCCCTATCTCGATAAGATGTATCTGCCAAATCAAGAATTTCAAAATGATCTGTATATTCTAAAATTGTCACTGAACAATTCTCAACGTCCCCCACTTCTTGCATATGCTTCATAAATTGAGCTTCATCCAAGTAGTTCAAAACTGACATAATCACTCCACCATGCGCAACAACTAGTACATTACCCACATGTGATTTAGCGATTGTTTCTAAACACGCCATAAACCGTTGATTACATGTAGGCAAGGTTTCTCCACCATACATCTCAAATCCCTTTTCATACACACTAATATCCGTAAATACATCAGCTTCTTTTTCGCCTTCTAACGATCCAAAGTTTAACTCTTTCAATCCCTTAACATAAGCATGGGGCACACTTCTATCTTGTAGAATATAATGCATCGTATCCATAGCTCTTTCACTTGTTGAACTATAGGCATACTCAAAAGAAATCGACTGCAGTGTTTTTGACACTGCAACCGCTTGTTGAATACCCTCTTGTGTTAATGGAGAATCACACCAACCTTGTACTTTCTTTTGTTGATTGAATAAAGTTTGTCCATGACGCACAAGATAAATTTTCATTAGTCTAAATTCTCTCCATTAGATGCGATCACTTTTTTATACCAATAGAACGAATCTTTACGACTTCTCGAATAATCTCCCGTACCATCATCTTGTTTATCTACATAAATAAATCCATAGCGCTTGCGCATCTCACCAGTTCCTGCAGAAACTAAATCAATACATCCCCAAGTTGTATACGCAATTAGATCTACACCATTTTGAATGGCTTTATCCATAGCTTGAATGTGTTGTCTATAGTAATCAATACGGAATGGATCATGAATGCTTCCATCTTCTTCCACAGTGTCAAATGCACCCAAACCATTTTCAACAATCAATAGAGGCAATTCATAACGGTCATACATCATTTCTAAATAGTACTGTAAACCTGTTGGATCAGTTGCCCATCCCCAATCTGAATATTGAAGATATTCATTACGTGCACCTGCAGAGAAGTTTCCACTCACTTTGTCAGTTACTGTATGTGTAGTCACAACCGTAGACATGTAGTAAGAGAAGGAGTACATATCTACTGTACCTTTTTTCAAATCCTCTAAATCTTCCGGTAAAATTTCTAATTCCACATTATGCTCTTTCCACAAACGCTTTGCGTAAGTAGGATATTTACCCTTACATTGCACATCGCCACAATAGAAGATTCCCTGTTCCCAAGTATGACGATTTAAAAGAATATCACTCGGATCACAAGTCATTGGATAGAATGTAATTCCACAAATCATACATCCAATCTTATTTTCTGGATCAATTTCATGTCCAATTTGAACGGCTTTGGCACTTGCCACAAACTGATGATGTAAGATTTGGTACGCATTTTGGTAATCCTCATCACTCGCCTTATTGCCAAACATTTCCAAGAACATAACTGTATTATTGATTTCATTGAATGTTAACCAGTATTTAACCAAGCCCTTGAACTCTTCAAAACATGTTCTGGCAAAACGCGTATAGAATTCAATCAACTTACGATTCTTCCATCCACCATAATGTTCTTCTAAATATAATGGTGTATCAAAATGCCAAATAGTTACTAATGGTTCAATATTATATTTTCTTAATTCTGTAAATACATTGCGATAGAATTCAATACCCTTTTGGTTTGGTACTTCTTCATCCCCATTTGGGAAGAGTCTTGACCAAGAAATTGACATACGGAATGTTTTAAATCCCATTTCACCCATTAAGGCAATATCTTCTTTATAATGATGATAAAAATCAATTCCATCATGATTTGGGTATAGATAATCATCTAGCACCGCATAATGTGCTCCTTCAGGAATGCCTCTTGGACTTTCTGGTTCTGCATGAGGATTTCCATCCTTATCAATATATGTCACTAAACGAGGCGCATTTACACTTCCTCCTGTTTTTACATCCGTTAAAGCTGGACCTCTGCCATCTACATTCCATGCACCTTCACATTGGTTGGCAGCTGTTGCACCACCCCATAAAAATCCTTTTGGAAAACTCATCTTACTTACCTTCACTTTCTATACTTACATTTCCACTACTAACACCTGTAGTAACCTCATCCAATGGAAGCCACTCCAGTGCTTTATAAATAAACGTATCCCAGAATACCCAGTCATGACCTCCAGGGCCTGTTTGGTATTCATGTTCTATTCCTTTTTCTAACAAATACTGATGGAATTGTTCATTCTGTTCTTTCAACATAAAATCCTCGATTCCACAAGCCATAAATAACTTAGGAAACGTATCCAATTTTAAACCATCCACCAAGGCATAATAATCCATATCACTGCCTTTTAATTTTGAAATATCCCCAAAAATTGATTCATAATAATAGCGATTGCCCATTGGATTTACATCCTCATATTTCGATGTATATACCTCATCTAATATCAATGCACTTGATAATGCGACAATCGAACCAAATGTATCATGATATTTCAAACCATTACGCAATGCACCATAACCACCCATCGATAATCCTCCAATGAAAGTATCTTCACGCTTTTTCGACAATGGGAAACTTCTTCTTGTGAATTCCACAAGTTCTTCTCCAATAAACGTTCCAAAATTATCCATACTATGTGGCTGATCTACATAGAATTTATTTTCTCCACTTGGCATCACGACCGCCAAATTTTTTTCTTGAGCCCAAGCTTCAATTCTTGTGCCATTAATCCAGTCAGATGTACTGCCAAAAATTCCATGAAGCAAATACAACGTTTTAAAGGTTGTCTGTGGCTTGAAATTTGGGTCTGTGAACACATATTTATCCGTTGGTAAAATCATCGTTATATCGACTGTGCGCATTAATGATTTTGAAAAAAAGTTACATGTTAAATGGGCCATACACTATACCTCATCATATGTATATAGATGAATGTCATGTTCTTTTACATATGCTTTTAATTCTTCACTCGTTAAAAAATCCGCTTCTAATACTCTAGGCATTGTTAGACTGGAAACCGATAAAATATATTGATCTAAGTAACCTGGATGACAAACCATCATATTAAATCCATCTTTTGCCTCATCGACCATCTTTTTAAAGGATACCATTGGATCATAACCAGGAAACATACTGTCCATATACATATGCATATCTTGCCCATTCACCTTTTCACATCCCATAATCAAAGTTTTTAAATTGTGCCGATTCCCCACAATTTCAATGGCCCTATTTAAGTTTTCGCTCATGACAGCATGCGCCTCAAAATAAGCCGGTTCTTTTCCTGTTATTTCTTTAAAACGATTATATTGCGCTTCCACTTCTAGAATAGCTTCATCTAAATCCACAAAATCCTCTTTTGTACTGCGATACATCTTACTCGTTTTAAAAGTTCCATCTTCTTGGACTAAACTCGAAATAGATGCAGGATCACTAATGGGTTTTCCCACACATACATTTGTATGTTGGCCTAGACAAATATCATAATCTTTTACCAATTCATAACCATGAAGACTGTCTGGCATATTCACCATAAAACCAATATTCTTAATGACACCATTCTTTACCGTTTCATATATTCCATAATTTACAGCTTTAGAAAAACCTAAATCATCGGCTCTTACCATTATTTTTTTCATATTGTACCTCACAAGAAAAGGCGAAACAAAAACTATTCCGCCCCCTCCTTCTTACTAATCTAAATCTTCACCTTGTGTTTCAATCACTTTTTTATACCAATAGAAACTATCTTTCTTATAACGATTCAAGCTTCCATTTCCTTCATCATCACGATCTACATATACAAATCCGTAGCGTTTACGCATTTCACCAGTTCCCGCAGAAACTAAGTCAATGCATCCCCACATTGGTATATCCCATTAGGTTAACACCATCTTTATTGATTGCATCATCCATAGATTGAATATTTTGACGTAAGTAATCAATACGATAATCATCATGCACTGTTTTATCTTCTTCTAAAACATCTGACCATCCAATACCGTTTTCAACAATCCAAATTGGCTTATTGTAACGATAATACAATGTGTTACATGCCAAACGTAAACATGCAGGATCCGTTGCCCATCCCCATGCGTTTGTCTTTACATAAGGGTTGGTAACACCCATTACAAAGTTTCCACCACTATCATTACCCACATCATGCGTAGTTACTGTACTGCTTCCATAACATGAGAAGCTTAAGAAATCTGCGGAGTATTTCTCTAATAATTCATAGTCTTCTGGATAATCCTCTAATTGAATTCCTTTTCTTTCATATTCTTTTAATTTAAATTCAGGATAGTGTCCACCCGTCTGAACATCCGCATACCAAATTGTTTGTTGACTGCGCTCTAATGCCAAGATTTGATCAGCTGGATCACAAGTATATGTATATACAGGTCCATATGCCAACATTTGTCCAATCTTGATGTCCGGATGATTTTCATGACAGAACTTAACAACTTTAGCACTTGCGACAAATTGGTTGTGTGCACCTTGCGCTTTGGCTTGTTCACTGAAATCTACAAGTCCACCAGCCATATATGGCATCATAGACATAATGTTGATTTCATTAAATGTTAAATAGTATTTTACTTTTCCAATATAGCGCTCAATAACTGTCTTTGCATATTTTTCAAAGAAATCAATACAACGACGATCTTTCCATCCACCATATTTAATCGTCAATCCGATTGGAGTTTCATAGTGAGATAAAGTAACCAATGGTTCAATACCATATTTCTTACATTCATCAAACACTTCATCATAGAATTTTAAACCCTCTTCATTTGGCCGTTCATCATCTCCATTTGGGAAGATTCTTGCCCAGTTCATAGACATACGGAATGTTTTAAACCCCATTTCCCCCATCAGAGCGATATCTTCTTTAAAATGATGATAAAAATCTGTTGCTGTATGACTTGGATAATATTCATCTTCTAAAACTGCTGGAATCGCTCCTTCTGGAATAAAGCGATCTGTTGCCGATGTAAACATCATTGGTGTACTTCCTGTTTCATTTGTCTGTGGGTTTCTCCAAGTAACACGACGAGCCACTGTGTGTGAACCATTCGTCAAAGTATCACTTGTGTTGATCCCTTTTCCACCTTCTAAATATCCACCTTCATATTGGTTGGCAGCTGTTGCACCACCCCATAAAAATTCTTTTGGAAAACTCATATATACCTCTTTCTAAAAAATAACGACGCCAGCGACTAGGCCTGACGCCATGATGTTTATTATTCAGCTTCTGCTGCTAATGCTTCCTGTTCTTTCTTGTATAACTGATTATCATATACCTTGAAGAATGGATACCATACTAGTCCTGATGGAATCAACATTAAGTAATCCCAGATTGCGTTTTGCCAACGTAGTGTTCCTAAGAAGGCTGCGAATCCCATTGGCATCAATGTCATGATTGGTACAAATCCTGGTACTAAGAATCCTACTTTGTATCCAATCAATGTACACAACATAACCAAGAAAATATTCAACACGTATGGAATACATAAGATTGGATTATACATAATTGGCATACCGAATGTCACTGGTTCGTTGATTCCGAACCATCCTGGAATTAATGCGATCTTTGATACGGCTTTGATCTGTTCTGATTTAGCCTTTAATCCAAACAATACTAATGGCAATGTATTTCCTGAACCACCACATACACCAACACATCCGAATAACGTTACTGGATAGAATACCAATGCGTCATATCCACCTTGTGCAAACGCTGCTGCATTGTTTGTTGCTGCCTGTAACATCAATGGCATTAACACTGACATGATGATCATTGTTCCGTGAATTCCAAAGCACCATAATAAGGCTGCAAATGGCATCAAGATGAACATACCTGGAACAGATACTAATGCGTTTAATGGAGCTGACAAGATAGCCATGAATCCTGAACAGATTCCCATTGTTCCACCTGTACTAGTTGAGATAATTACTTCTAATGCATATAAAGGAATTAATGCGAATGCCAAAGGTAGAATTGCTGAGAATCCATTTACCAATGATGGTGGACATACATCTGGCATCTTGATTCTTACATTGTGATCCTGACAGAATTTTTCAACCTGGCATACGAACCAGCATACAAAGAAACTTACGAACATACCTTGTGAACTTAAATATGTTACATCGATAACACTTGCTCCTGCTTCATTTGTTCCCCAAGTACATGCGATAAGTGCAAAACATACGGCTGTCTGCACACTTGTCATGATTGGCGATTTCAATCCTAATGCTTTTCCATAGTTGTAAGCCATGATCAATACGATCCACAATGACAATAGATCCATTGTAAAGTGATATGGAGCATATAATACGTTATATACAGCATCTCCATTCTGGAAGATTCCAAACATTGGTCCTACAGCACAAATGATTGAGAAGATCGCTCCGACCATGATTGGAGCCATACATGACATCATTGCACCTTGTAATGCGCTTAAAAATTTGTTTGATCCTAATTTCTGTCCAAACTCTTGAAGTTTGACCATAAAAGGACTGTTAAAAATACCATCCATTATTCTATTTCTCTCTTTCTTTCTCTTATTCTAAATTATTTCTGTGCGTATAGTTTATTAGCGATTTTCATAATATTTGCACAGTTGCCTACGGCATAGTCGAATGAAGGAATTCCTTCTGTTGGAAGTCCTGTATCCTGTTTGATTTGGTTCAAACGGTAGCTTACCTGAGGACCAGTCATGATGATGTCATAGTCTTTATATACATCCAAGTATTCTGAAAGTCCTACGGCATTGATACTGTTGTCTTCGCCTCTTTCTTCCCAGTATTTCTCCATTTTTTTCATCAACAATCCTGTTGACATTCCACCTGCACAAACTAATAAAATTTTCATTCTGTCTTTCCTCCATTCTTGTACATGATGATCATTTCCTTAATCAATTCCTGTGCTAACATACTTGTCATCAAGTGATCCTGTGAATGTACCAGTAACACATTGACGGGTGTTGGGTTTCCATTCACTTCATTGAACAGCAAGTCTGTCTGCGCTTTGTGCGCCAATGTTGAAGCCTCATCTGATTTCTTCATCAGTTCATCTGCTTCATCGAAATTTCCATGCTTGGCAGCTTCTAAAGCTTGAAAGGCAAAGGATCTTGCATCTCCTGCATTAGCGATGATCCCAAAGGAAATCATTTCGACAGATTGTTCTGTCTTGTTTTCTTCAGCCATTTCAACAGCTCCTTTCTTATCTCAACTCTTTACAGTCTATACTTTAGTGTATAAGTTTTTCTTTGTCAAAGCGCTTTCAAAAGTATAAAAAAAACGATTTATACACAAAATTAGTGTATAAATTAGTGTTTTCTGTATAAATTGACTGTTTCTAAATAGTTTTCTCGTTAGTGTATATAATATTTCAATTTATTTTAGTTTGTGTATAAACACGAATACACTATGTATACATTCTCTAAATTACAGAAAAATATGGGTAAAAAAAGAAAAGACGTCGTCTGACGTCTAATCTAAATCTTCCCCATTGGATTTAATACATTTTTCATACCAGTAGAAACTATCTTTACGGTAACGATTTAATGTTCCTTTACCCTCATCATCCATGTCTACATAGATGAAGCCATAACGTTTACGCATTTCTCCTGTACCAGCTGACACTAAGTCAATGCATCCCCAAGGTGTATACGCAATTAAATCTACTCCATCTTCAATGGCTTCTTTCATAGCTTTTACATGAGCTTTCATATAGTCAATACGATAAGGATCGTGAATCTTTCCATCTTCAAATACATCAATAGCACCCAAGCCATTTTCAACAACCATCAAAGGCACTTGGTAACGATCATATAGTTCATTTAATGAGTAACGAAGTCCATCTGGATCCATTCCCCATCCCCATTCAGAATATTGAATATATTCATTCTTATATCCCATAGACATGTTTCCGGCTCCATCACGCTTTGCCTCTTTGTGCGTTGTTTCACAGCTCGTCGCATAGTAACTGTAACTAAAGAAATCTACTTTTCCTTCTTTTAATACATCTTTATCTTGTTTAAAGAAACCAGGATCTAAATTATACTTCTTCCATGATTTTCGTGCAAAACCAGGATATGCTCCGCGCACTTGTACATCCCCACAATAGTAGAAACTATCCTGCATATGGTGTTGATTCGCAAGAACATCTTTTGGATCGCAAGTCAAAGGATAACTAATCATTCCTGCAATCATACATCCCATCTTAAATTGAGGATAATGTTCATGTGCATACTTCACCACTTTAGCACTTGCCACAAACTGATTGTGTAATTTAATGTACCCTTTCTTTGCGATTTCATCTGGACAATTCGGAATAAAAGATACAGCCATGATTGCACTGTTGATTTCATTAAATGTCAACCAATACTTAACTAGATCTTTATACTCTTCAAAAATAGTGTGACAATACTTTTCATATAAACCAATTGTTTCACGATTTTGCCAGCCGCCCAATTTTTCTTCCATATACAAAGGATCGTCGTAATGCGAAATTGTGACTAATGGTTCAATACCATACTTATGTAATTCTTCAAATACACTACGATAGAAATCCAACCCTTCCTGGTTTGGCTTTTCATCATTTCCATTTGGATAAATTCTTGGCCAAGAAATTGACATTCTAAACATTTTAAAGCCCATTTGTGCAAAAAGAGCAATATCCTCTTTATAATGATGATAAAAATCTGTTCCGATATGATTTGGATAATAATATCCATCTAAACATGCATATTCAGCCCCTTCAGGTAAAGTACCACCAAACATACTCATTTTACCTGTTGTACCATCCGCATTTTTATATGTCACGTAACGAGGTGTATCTTTTGTAGCACCTGTTGTTACATCCGTCATAGCTGGACCTCTTCCACCTTCGTTCCAGCCACCTTCATATTGGTTGGCAGCCGTAGCTCCTCCCCAGTAAAAATTCTTAGGAAAACTCATTTGATTTACCTGCTTTCTATTAAATTATGTTTTACAAAACTCTTATACAATCCATCATGCTCTACATCATCTGTAATTTCATCACAGACAGCCTTACACTTTTCTGTTCCATTTCCCATGCCTATACCTATATCTACATGTTGTAAAAGTTCAATATCGTTATCCGAATCCCCAATCGCAATTGTTGATACATCTTCTAATCCGATATGTTTTAACAAGATATCAGCTGCATCTGCCTTATGAATACCCTTAATGCTGATTTCTCCAGATACTTCACGAATCATAGGAATGGTATTTTTTATGATGTTGAAATGTTCATGCAAATCCTTATAGATTTGATCAAAGTTATTTAAAGTACATAAAAAGGAGATTTTATTCACTTCATAAATTTGTTGCGAACCATCCACTACAATCATTGAACTCGTATACTCTTCAGCCCCTTCTGGTATAAAATCCTTAAAGACTTCTTGCATCCAATCATGATACAGTGTATCGACATACATGCCGTGATTGCATTCTAAGTAATAGCCAATCTTGTTTTTCTCAAAATACTGGATCAAAGCTTGAATATCATTCTCATCAAAAGTCAAATGACGAATACATTGACCTTCATATTCAATATATCCACCAGATGAACAAATAATTCCATCAAATCCAATATTTAATATGGATTCGAATAATTCTGCTTTACATCTTCCCGTATTCAAGAAAACATAATGACCTTTCTTACGCGCATTTTGGATTGCGTAGACAGCACTTTCTGGTATCTGTTGTTTATTGTCTAGTAGAGTACCGTCCACATCTACAAAAATTGCGTATTTCATTAATCTAAATCTTCTCCATTTGAAGAAATGACTTTCTTATACCAATCGAAAGAATCCTTCTTACTACGATCTCCTTGGCCAGTTCCATCATCTTGATAGTCTACATACACAAAGCCATAGCGCTTGTGCATTTCACCAGTTGAAGCCGATACTAAGTCAATGCATCCCCATGGGGTATAGCCCCATAAATCAACACCATCAATTTCAACGGCATCCTTCATAGCCTTAATGTGATCACGCAAGTAATCAATACGATATGAATCATGAATACTTCCATCTTCTTCCACTTGATCTTGTGCTCCTAAACCATTTTCAACAACCATCAACGGCAATTGGTAACGATCATACATATAGTCTAAAGATAAACGAAGTCCAGTTGGATCAATTTGCCATCCCCAATCACTTGCCTTCAAGTATGGATTTTTCACTCCAAACATCATGTTTCCACCTTGATTAGCCAAAACTTCAGGATCATCTGAAGCACAGTTTGACATATAGTAAGAGAAACTAATGAAGTCAACTGTACCATTCTTCAATGTTTCTTTTTCTTCTTCAGTTAAACTAAATTCAATTCCATTTCTCTCATATTCCTTTAGTTTATAAGCCGGATAATATCCACGAGCCTGAACATCACAATAGAAATAGCTTCCATTAAAACTAGACCAAGCTTTTAAGACATCTCTAGGCGCACATGTATGAGGATAAATCATTCCATATCCAATCATGTTTCCCACTTTATTGTTCGCATCAATCGCATGTAAGATTTGAACAGCTTTTGCGCTGGCAATCAATTGGTGTTTTGCGGCATCCGCAATCTTTTGTGGATCACGACTCGGAACGCCCGCAGCCATCCAGCCACCAAAGCCTAAACAGTTGATTTCATTGAACGTTAACCAATATTCAACTTTACCTTTATATCTTTCACCAACTGTCTTGACATAACGACAGAAACATTCAATTGTACGAGCATCTACCCATGAACCCCATTTATTTGTAAGTCCGACTGGTGTTTCATAATGAGACAAAGTAACCAATGGTTTAATTCCATGTTTTAAGCATTCATCAAAAACATCATTATAAAATTTCAATCCTTCTTCATTTGGTTCTTCTTCATATCCCAATGGGAAAATACGTGTCCAGTTAATCGACATACGGAATGTTTTATATCCCATTTCACCCATTAAAGCGATATCCTCTTTATAACGATGATAAAAATCAGCACCATCATGACTTGGATAATCGAATCCATCATAGCATCCAAACACGGCATCTTCTGGTGCATCTAAACCAAACATCATGTCGGCATGTACAACACCATCACTTGTTTTATAAGTTACTTTTCTAGGTTGTGTTCTAGAACCACGAGTACAACAGTCTGAACTGCTGACACCTTTTCCACCTTGGTCCCATCCACCTTCATATTGATTGGCAGCTGTTGCACCACCCCATAAAAAATCTTTTGAAAAACTCATATATACCTCTTTCTATTTTAAGAAGCAAATGCCTCTACCTGATTTTACTTCATTCAATAAAATATGATCGGCTTCTGGAATATGACCAATACGATTTCTTTGACCATCCACCATCATATCTTTTAATACAATTTGTACTTCACCACGATAATGCGCCAAGTTATCATTCACAATGACTACATCTCCACGATGATAGTATTCTTCATCTATTTTTCTTTCTGGAATATTCTTTTTACCGTAGAACATTCTTGTCCAGCGAGAACGAATCATGTAGTATGGTGTTTCTCCACATTGGTGATACATATTATCAAATAAAATTTCTTTTTCCAAATCTGTGACACCATCATCTAAAATGACTTTAAATGGAACTCTCTCTACATCTCCATGAGGAAGCAGTTCTGCCAAGTAGTCTTCTCCAACTAGTTTTGGTATATTGACATAAGCTTGGTTCATCACTCGATCAATTGCTTTAAATTCTTCTTCACTCGCAAAAGCATTTCCGAAGATGATTTCATCCACATCACCTACCGCAATCCAATGACGAACCTGCAATTCAGCTGGAATCCAACGGTGATCTTCAACAGTTGGAAGTCCATCGTGTACTGGCCATGGCCCATGTGTATTGTCTTCATTACTAGAAATAAAGACAGCACTAGGAATACCCAAATTTGCCAATTCTTTATTGACCGAACAAATACTTTCTAAATCGGATGCTGTATAGCGTTCTGGATAGAAATTGTGGCAAGTTGAGAAGTTCTTTGGATTTGCCCCATTTTCTAATGCCATACGAACAGCTTGAATCATACAACTTGATAATTCGATTGTAATGTTATAAGGGTTGTTGATTAAAGTCACATCTCTTTGGTCAAAATATGGAAGGTCCATACGAATGATGTCTATTCCCATTTCTTTAAAGATGGAGATGTCACTTTCGCTAGCACCCATTTTCTTAAAGAATGCGGTGTTGCAGTCACCAGATACTTTCATTCCATGTTTATGTGCTAAATCACAAAAATTTTTAAAATAATCAAACACTTCTTCTTTTGTGCCCGGAACACTAAACATACTTGTAAAGATTTTTGTGAAACCATAACGACTTGCCATTGTTAAATAGTTTTCGATTTCCTCCATAGATTCTTGTTCTGGATATAAAGAAACACCTAAAATTGGTTTTTTTACTGGTTTTGTTTCACCTAAAAGTCCCATAATTATTTTTCTCCTCTTTTTCTAAAAAATAACGACGCCAGCGACTAGGCCTGACGCCATGATGTTTATTATTCAGCTTCTGCTGCTAATGCTTCCTGTTCTTTCTTGTATAACTGATTATCATATACCTTGAAGAATGGATACCATACTAGTCCTGATGGAATCAACATTAAGTAATCCCAGATTGCGTTTTGCCAACGTAGTGTTCCTAAGAAGGCTGCGAATCCCATTGGCATCAATGTCATGATTGGTACAAATCCTGGTACTAAGAATCCTACTTTGTATCCAATCAATGTACACAACATAACCAAGAAAATATTCAACACGTATGGAATACATAAGATTGGATTATACATAATTGGCATACCGAATGTCACTGGTTCGTTGATTCCGAACCATCCTGGAATTAATGCGATCTTTGATACGGCTTTGATCTGTTCTGATTTAGCCTTTAATCCAAACAATACTAATGGCAATGTATTTCCTGAACCACCACATACACCAACACATCCGAATAACGTTACTGGATAGAATACCAATGCGTCATATCCACCTTGTGCAAACGCTGCTGCATTGTTTGTTGCTGCCTGTAACATCAATGGCATTAACACTGACATGATGATCATTGTTCCGTGAATTCCAAAGCACCATAATAAGGCTGCAAATGGCATCAAGATGAACATACCTGGAACAGATACTAATGCGTTTAATGGAGCTGACAAGATAGCCATGAATCCTGAACAGATTCCCATTGTTCCACCTGTACTAGTTGAGATAATTACTTCTAATGCATATAAAGGAATTAATGCGAATGCCAAAGGTAGAATTGCTGAGAATCCATTTACCAATGATGGTGGACATACATCTGGCATCTTGATTCTTACATTGTGATCCTGACAGAATTTTTCAACCTGGCATACGAACCAGCATACAAAGAAACTTACGAACATACCTTGTGAACTTAAATATGTTACATCGATAACACTTGCTCCTGCTTCATTTGTTCCCCAAGTACATGCGATAAGTGCAAAACATACGGCTGTCTGCACACTTGTCATGATTGGCGATTTCAATCCTAATGCTTTTCCATAGTTGTAAGCCATGATCAATACGATCCACAATGACAATAGATCCATTGTAAAGTGATATGGAGCATATAATACGTTATATACAGCATCTCCATTCTGGAAGATTCCAAACATTGGTCCTACAGCACAAATGATTGAGAAGATCGCTCCGACCATGATTGGAGCCATACATGACATCATTGCACCTTGTAATGCGCTTAAAAATTTGTTTGATCCTAATTTCTGTCCAAACTCTTGAAGTTTGACCATAAAAGGACTGTTAAAAATACCATCCATTATTCTATTTCTCTCTTTCTTTCTCTTATTCTAAATTATTTCTGTGCGTATAGTTTATTAGCGATTTTCATAATATTTGCACAGTTGCCTACGGCATAGTCGAATGAAGGAATTCCTTCTGTTGGAAGTCCTGTATCCTGTTTGATTTGGTTCAAACGGTAGCTTACCTGAGGACCAGTCATGATGATGTCATAGTCTTTATATACATCCAAGTATTCTGAAAGTCCTACGGCATTGATACTGTTGTCTTCGCCTCTTTCTTCCCAGTATTTCTCCATTTTTTTCATCAACAATCCTGTTGACATTCCACCTGCACAAACTAATAAAATTTTCATTCTGTCTTTCCTCCATTCTTGTACATGATGATCATTTCCTTAATCAATTCCTGTGCTAACATACTTGTCATCAAGTGATCCTGTGAATGTACCAGTAACACATTGACGGGTGTTGGGTTTCCATTCACTTCATTGAACAGCAAGTCTGTCTGCGCTTTGTGCGCCAATGTTGAAGCCTCATCTGATTTCTTCATCAGTTCATCTGCTTCATCGAAATTTCCATGCTTGGCAGCTTCTAAAGCTTGAAAGGCAAAGGATCTTGCATCTCCTGCATTAGCGATGATCCCAAAGGAAATCATTTCGACAGATTGTTCTGTCTTGTTTTCTTCAGCCATTTCAACAGCTCCTTTCTTATCTCAACTCTTTACAGTCTATACTTTAGTGTATAAGTTTTTCTTTGTCAAAGCGCTTTCAAAAGTATAAAAAAAACGATTTATACACAAAATTAGTGTATAAATTAGTGTTTTCTGTATAAATTGACTGTTTCTAAATAGTTTTCTCGTTAGTGTATATAATATTTCAATTTATTTTAGTTTGTGTATAAACACGAATACACTATGTATAGCATGTTAGAACTATCAAAAATCTTTTTAATGTAGTGATATAATTTAGACATGAAATTAATAAGAACATTTGAAATCACTTCGGATGAGTTTTATGACTATCTTGAAGCTCAATTATTAGAAGAGATTTCTAAAACCACAAAAAAGAATGTAAAGAAGAGTGTAATCAAATCTGGTTATAGCTACGAAAACAAGGATGCCAGATCAAAGATTGTCATTGATAAGTATGTTCGTGGGCAGATTTATCAATCTACAGTCAAATCAGCTACTTCATTTGTTCGTGTATGTTATGAAACACAAGAAACGAAAGAGGGATTAAAAATTAGTTTTGAACAATTTATGAGTGGAGAAGAAAAGCTTCCACAAAAAAATGTTTTATATCGTATATGGCATAACTGGATTACATTTGGAAGAATGTCTCACGTTTTATATGATATGCGTGATGATATTATTAAGATTCGTAATGGTGAAAAGATTATAAAGGGTAATATGCAGCCTGAAACGCATAAACATTTAAAGAAATTATTAACCAAAAAAATAGAGGAACAAGATCAATAGTCTTATTCCTCTTTTTCTTATAGTTTATTTAATATCATAATAATGGCAGCCATTTGATTATCATCAATAATCACTTTAAAAGCTTTTTCTAAAGGCTTTAACACCTTAGACACAACTTTAAAATCTTCTGGATAATCCTCTAAGATCGTATCTGCATCTTTGCATGCCTGCTTACAAACACCTTGTTTACAGCTTTCTAGTAAACATGCGATATGCACGAATAGGCCTACCTTTTGGTCTGCACTTAGTGAATAAATAATTTCCAATTCATCAATAATCGATGGTAAAATCGATTTTAATTTGGATACAGAAATACACTTGAATTGTTCTTCCAAGAAAGAGTATACGGCAGAATAATCTAATTGTTTAGATTGAATCGGTTCAAACATCAATATTTTATCAATAGCTTCTGGTTTGTTTTCAAACACTTTTGTCATAGAAACAAAAGGAATTCCCATTAATTTAGGATCATACGTTCCAACAAAACAATGAATACGATAGATTTTCTTTAAAGCCATGACTTGCGAAATCAACTCTTCACGCTTAGAAATAGCCAAAGGCACTGTTTTAAAGCCCAAGTTTGAATATTGGTCAATATACTGTTTCAACTGGAAGGCCCCACCCTCGCCCGTATGACATAATGTGATGATAATTTCTTTTCGTGAATCATTCATCTGTAGCATTGTCTTCATTTCACGCATTGTTGTATGGTACAAATACTCTAAATCTGTTTCCTGACTACACTTTCTAGCAACGTCTAACCCCAATAATGTGATAGGAAAATAAATATAGCGAATCTTGATATCCGTTTCCTCACTGATTGTATCTAACATTGTCTTGATCGAACCCATATCATAGATAACGACAATCCCTTGTCCATCATCAATTCGCTGAACTAATGTCTTGATTTCCTGTAAAGCCGTAGCTGAATCCTTTTCTAAACACAAATCATAGGCATACACATTATTTGTATGTGTTAAAGTATTTGTGACATCACGCAAAGAAGTCGCAACCCCTTTACCATGGAAAATATACAAAAGTACAGGATGTCCTTCTGTATCTTCTTCGTCTTTAATTAAGAACATCGCAATAATAACAATTTCCTCAATTGGTAGCTCAATATTAAATGCATCCTTAAACATTTGTCCTAATTGAATGGATATTCCATATTCCTTTGGATATTCTTGTACAATATGCACAATCTGATCATCATCCACACGCGATTGATTTAATTGTAAATTCAAAAGTGAATTCATATGCAGGCATAAGCCATAGAATACTTGAGGCTGAATTTCTCTTTGAAGCTCATTTTTACAAGTATCCATAATCTTAGTTACCATATGAATAATTTTAGGATCTACAATTTTAGACAATTGTTCCGTATCATACTCATCATTAAAGCTACGATAATAGTTGTATCGTTTAAACAACGTATTAACATGACTATTAATAATATTATGAATCGTTTCTGTGTTGATACCACGCTTTGATAATTCAGTATATTGACTACGGATTTCCGCATATAAATCATGTGTATCCTGATACCTAATCCATTGAGATTCCTCATGACAATCATAAATAAACAACATCTGTGATCCTAATAAATCAAAAATTTCTGTTGATTGTGTTCTTAAACGAATCAAACTTTTCTGAACCTCATTGTTTAAATCTGAGATGGTTACCTCAATATTTGAATTTGGATCATCCATGACACGAACACACGCCGTTGCACATGCTCTTTTAATTTCCATTTCCAATCCTTTAACATTTAAAGGAAAGTCTGTTAATAATAAAGCTTCTAATATTTCGCGCTTTACTTCAATATTCTTTTTGGCATTATTAGCCTCAATCATAAAGAAATAATTGATTAAGGCAAGTTTTTCACTTAAAGGACGACTGGCCAAATCCGGCAATTGAATAACCATAGACATTCTTTGGCTAAACTCTGCATATCCATTTGGGCCACAAGATAACACTAAGAATGTAGAATTTGCATCCATAAAGTCTTTACGATCTTCACTAAACAATAAACCTGATTCCAAAAATTCCGATAAACGACTTTTTTCCGTTGAATTCAACAATTCAGCATTGTCAATAAACAACAGCCCCCCACGACTTTTCGCAAATAAAGAATCCTCTATATTCTTAGGACTAAACAATTTTTCATCTAATTCTTCAATATTATTTTTGTAGTGGCGACAATTTATTTTATAAATCGGTGCACTCTCACTAAATACACCCGCTTCTTTACCATATAAATATAGTGTATACACAAAGTGAGTGGTTCCACTTCCTGGTTTTGCGGTTACTAATACATTCAAACTATTATTTGGATATAAGATAGCAGCCTTAGCAACCTGCAACGCATTGGCAAGACTACCATCGGTTCCAATCATCGCTTTACCCACTGTATTTAATTCATTACCTGCTTCTTTTTGTGGCAAATAATATAAAACTGGTCGAGTATTTGTTTTTTCCAGACGTGCATCTTTAACCAATTCATTCAACAAAGTTGAAACATTCGATCTTTGTAGCTGAAAATAGTCCGCAATGATTTTTGTGCTGATTCCATCTTTATAGTCTGAATTCGTCATTAATTGTTTTTGTACAAACTCAAATACATTTTCTTTTGTCGTTTTCATTCTATTACACTCCATTAAATGCTTTCATCGCCTGAATTATACACTATTATACACAAAAGAAAAAGCCTACATTAAGCAGGCTAATTTTGCATATGAATTATTTCTTCTTCAATCGTTGGATATGAAATAAGTGTTTCACCATCTAAATTCTCATTAAACATATTCACACCACTGATCTGATGATTATTGTATGTCGTATAATAGTAAATTCCATTTCTTAAGTCGCAACAAGACGTATAAATTGTATATTCATACTTTCCTGGTTCCACTTCACAAAGACCTTTTTGTTGCTTGACACTACCAATAATGTGGAAATATTGACTTAAATCATTCTTATCACTCGTCGCATTGGCTCTTGTATAGGCAACACGCACAAATCTGGATCCACTCGATAAGTCTCCAGGAAGTCCCATAGCTCCAAAGCCACGTGAATAGGCAGTTAAATCCAATCCAAAGTTATTTACAGGCTGTTTGTTTGATAAATACATATAGTCATTCAAACGAAATAACTGCATAGGAAATGGCGGATTGTTTGTCAAAACATGCGTAGGATTATCATATACATGCATACCATCTTCCATACACTCCACGACAATGCTTTCATTTTCATCACTGATCATATAGTGTAATTCAGCTACTGGAAATTGTTCATTAAATGGTGTCGCACAAACATTTGTATTTTCTAATACGACTCTTGCCTCTTTGACACTTGCACATTGCGATAAGATCCAAGGAATAAATTCAAAGGCAGCCACATTGTTCTTGTCTTCTTGGACTTCATAAAAATTTGCATTCCCAACAAAGTTTAATCCAGCCATTCCCAAGCCTTTCTCATTCATGGCATCATAATACAATGGATACTCTTCAAATACATGGGACATACCAATCAGAGCATAATGACTTTCATGTTTATCTAAATGTCTAAAATGAAAATCATAATTGCGCGGCGTAACAGCTACTTGTTCTCCATATGAAAATTCATAATCTAAATTCCTTCCAAAAAACTGATTAAAGCTTAATGCGGTACACATTAAAATCATCTCCTTCTACTTAGCAGCTTAACACAAACTACAAAAAGATTACACACATAATAATGAACAAATCAAAATATGTGTTCATTGCGTTAAGTACCAAAAAAATATATATTTGAAGTGTCATAAGAAATGCCTTATCTTATGATTAACCCTTTGGAAAATTATTCAACCCTATAAACTCAAGATACATTTTTATCTTAATAATTTTCCTCTCCCTAAAGCAATGTCAAGCCCGGACATTGCTTTTTCTATTTTAACGAATAAAATGTATCGATTACATCCAATAAATCATCAACGCTTAAGTTACAATCCATATCCAACCAATACGCAATTGTCGACAGCATCCCCTGTTTTATAAATTCCATTTTGTACTGTTCTTTTAGATTAAAACTATCCATTTCATGATGTTTAAACATATCTTCAAAACCAACGGACATTCTATTAAAGATAGGCGAATGAAAACTCACTCGATAAAACAACTCATTCTCTTTTATATACAACAAGATTGATCTCATATTTTCTCTTTTACTAGAAGAATGTGAATTTCTAAATATATATTCCATATTCTCAGCATGAATAAGCCACATCTTCTCTAATACACCATACACATCTTCAAAATGATTATAGAAAGTAGAACGATTAATATGCGCATCTTCACAAATTTCTTTGACCGTTATTTTCTGTAGATCCTTCTCTTCAAGAAGTCGTGTAAATACATCTAAAATTGTTTTTTCATTATTTTTATATTGTTCATTTGCCTTTTTATTCATATCCCATTATTCCAACACTTATCTAATTATTGATGATTGTAGCATACACCTCTACTTTTTATAATACAAGTGTAATTTGAAAGTGAGGAAAACAAATATGCTAAAACTATATATTGTACGTCATGGAAAAACACTATTTAATGAAAAACACTTAATTCAAGGTTGTTGCGACTCACCACTAACAGCTGAAGGTATTCAACAAGCCCAGAAACTTCATGATGAATTAGAAAACATCCCATTTAATGCTTGCTACGTATCTCCAATGCATCGTGCCATTGAAACAGCCACAATAATTATTCAGGATCGTGATATCCCACTTTTCATCAATAACAACCTAAAGGAATTTAACTTTGGATCTATCGAAGGCGATAGCGAAGACAAGTTAAAAGACATCTATCCGATTATGCAAGGTTTAACTGTTGATAACTTTGATGGAGAGACGATGCAAGAATTCACAAAACGCATCTTAAAAGGTCTTGATGAAATTCATAAAGACCATAAAAATGGAAATATTTTAATCGTGACACATTCAGGTGTAATTACAGCCTTATTAAGCACCATCAGTAATTTACCAAAAAATGATATTGTTCACATCAAAAACTGTTCTGTAACTCAATTAGAGTGGAATTATGGTTGGAAATTATGCAATTAAAAAGACGGTAACCCGTCTTTTTTAGAATGCAAATACAATTCCTACCACTGCACTAGCTACAATAAACCAAATTGGATGTAATTTTGGTTTATACTTACTCAATGCCAACAATACGAATAGACAAATAAACTGCTTCCAGTGAAATGTTGAGAAAGTGTAATCACCAAATAAAGTTGTCACCAAAATATCAATGGTTGCCACGGCAATAAAGGCAACTACAGCAGGTTTTAATCCGGCAAAGATTTGTTGAACAAGTGTAACCTCTTTAAATTTCTCTAAGAAATTAGCAATGATACAAATAGTGATCAAACTTGGTAAAACCAAACCGATTGTTACCACAATGGATCCTAATATATCATATTGACTAAAGCCTACATAGCTAGCCATATTGACACCCATTGGACCTGGTGTAGATTCACTAACCGCAATCATTGTGGATAGATCACTCATAGTATACCAGCCATAACGAACCCCAATCTCTCTTAAGAAAGGAATGGTCGCAAGACCTCCTCCTACCGCAAATAGGCCAGTTTTGAAAAATTCTAAAAACATAAGTAATAACTTAGTCATTTTTCTTTAACCATCCTATTCTAGAAAAGACAACACCCGCAATACCAGCACCAATCACAAGTAACACCGTAGATACTTTAGTAAACATCGCAAAAATAAGTGCCACCGCAAAAATCAAGACACCAATCTTATTCTTAATATTGCCCTTACCTAATTTTAATACCGCATTGATCATCAACATACATACAGCTACACGAATTCCATTTAGGGCATGTTGTACAATGGCTAAACTTGAAAAGTTTGTGATCAAACCTGCAATTATACTAATAATGATAATAGATGGAGTAACTACACCTAGAGTAGCTGCAATCGCTCCTGGAACTCCGGCTTGATAGTATCCAATAAAAGTGGATGTATTGACCGCAATAACACCGGGTGTACATTGACCAATCGCATAATAGTCCATGACTTCATCTTCTGTAGCCCAATGATATTTTTCAATAACTTCCTTTTGAATCATTGGCAACATGGCATATCCACCACCAAAAGTAAATAGACCCATCTTAAACCAAGAAACATATAATTGAATGAGTTTCTTCATTTTACTCTCCTTTTAATACAAATTTTTCAATGACTTCACAAACAGCGCCTTCTTCACAAGTAGCCATTGTGATATAGTCGCAATCCGGCTTGATACCTGGCGCTGCATTTTGTACTCCCACGCCTAAGCCAGCATCCTTAATCATGGATAAATCGTTATAGTTATCCCCAATCGCAATCGTATCCTGAATATCAATATGTAATAGATTGGCTAGTTTTTTTAGTCCAGCCCCCTTATTTACACCCTTATGATTAAATTCAATATAACGATTACTTGAATATGAAACATCCATATCATACGTAATATCCTTTAGATCACGATCAATGCTTTGAAGATACTCAAAATCTGTATTTGTATATAATACTTTTACAATTTCTTGTCCCTTTAAAAAATCAAGATTTTGATCAAATACCTCAATCATTTCTTGACGATTCTGCACATATCTTTTTTCATCTTCCGTTAAGTTATATGCATATACCGCATCACGCGTGTATACATGAATGACTACATCATACTTTAATCCACGCTTATATAATTCTTCAGCTTTTTCAAAAGAAATACCTTCAAAATGTAAAAGTCGATTATCCTTATTTTCAGTGATAGCACCCCCATTATATGAAATCACATATTGGTTCGCTTCATCAAAAAGATCCAATTCCTTTAATGTACCCTGAACTGTGTTATAACCTCTTCCTGTTGCCAGTACAAATTTAACACCTAAATCTTTCAACTTCTTAATGGCCTCAATATCTCTAGAATCAATTGTTCGATCAGGTTTAATCAAAGTTTCATCTAAATCACATGCAATTAGCTTATACATAAGTAAATACCCTGGTATATTGTAATTGACCCATCTAGCTGGTCATTTACAACATACATCTCCTTTCTTTCAACCTTTAATAACCGTGGTTGAAGACGGTTTTGTTAATTTGT
>ERZ773164.115-NODE-115-length-87493-cov-34.897127_pt1 | contig 87493 bp, 87 predicted proteins | sample MGYA00511917_ERZ773164 | MGnify/ENA primary metagenome ERZ773164 (study PRJEB29015, sample SAMEA2737847) | human gut metagenome | biome: human gut; feature: human-associated habitat; material: faeces | place: China | collected 2012 ...
GCTTAAGTTACAGGATCCTGGATTCGGGACCAGACGGTACTCAGACGACGCTTACGCTGCTGGCACATTCTGACCATTACTTCTGCGGCCTGAGCAGGCTGGCTTGCCGGGTAAGCAGCCAGCGCCGGGGCGGATGTCGTTGTGATGAGCAGTGCGGTAATAATATGCTTCTTTATTGTGTTACCCTTCATTGAACCTGAATGCCCTGAACCGGGCTATTGTCCCATGTCATCGGTCGGTCTTCCGGAATTGCCGGGGCACTGTTAGTGGCCGGTTTATCAACAACAGGTTTCGCGCTGGCGGGAAGGTCATCTGGTGAAATAACTCGGGTTATCACACCCATCTTCTCACCAACAGCGGAGTTCATCTGATCGCAGAGGGTTTTTATCTGGAGCCGGATACCGCTCTGGTTTATTCCTTCGCTTTTGAATTGCTGCTCAAGAATAAAGCGGTCCTGAAGGGAATGGTAATAGTTAATATTGTCCTTCGTTAATATCATGATGTTGCCGGTATTATCCTGATAGCGATTGCTGCGGATAAGTTTATCCAGTGCGGTTAAAGCCTCATCGCCAGTGTAACCATACTGGTGGCAGGTATTCAGGGTGGCATAAGCCTCATACAGCCCCTGCAAATTTTCTGCGGGGAGTGTTTTTGCCCCGGCACAACCTGAAAATGCCAGAAGCAACATAGCAGCGGTTTTCCTCATTTTAGGTAGTCTCCTTTCATTGACGTTTCATCATCCGTCATGCGCGTTACAGTTAACGGATGCGGATATTTCTGGTGATTTTTCCATGTGTCAACGGGCTGCGTTTTTCCACAAAGAAATACGCGACATTGAACGCGGATTTGCGATGGTTGCCCCGGCCCAGAGAAGGCCAGCTCCTGAAGGACTCAATTTGTTCTTCGGTATAGGGTGTGTCAGAAAAATCGAACAGTACAAGCAGGGCTTTGCCGTCATACTTCATCAGTTTCTTCACCTCCGTGCTGTTGACGGAGGCTGACAGCGCAGAACGGGCAGCTCCCGGCTTACGGACGGCGAACTCTACAGCCACATCGTCAATGACGAAATCAATGTAGCCATGTCCGGACAAACTGCCCGGTAGTTTTCCCCTAACCTCAGGTGAGAGGCTGTCAGCAAACCAGCCCAGTAGGTAGCAACGCACCAGCGGTAATAGCTCCCGCTCATTGCATTCGTTAAGGCGCAGGGTTTTGACAAATGCTTTCCGGTAAAGGGAACTAAAAAGGTACTCAAAGCATTCCGTTACTTCAGTAATAGTGGTCGCCACTCTATGCTCCCTTCAGCTTTCCTTTTTGACAGACCTGCCTGCGTAGCGCTCAGGCCAGATAGTTTCGGGCGTGGTATCCAGTGCCTCAGCAATAATCTTTTCTGCCCGTGGATAGTGGCGCTCAAAAGCGTTACTCAGTGTCCTTGAGGCCAGCCCGTGATGCCGGGAGAGAGCAGACAGGGAAAGTCCCCGCTTGTGCAGGGCGGCGACAATATCAGCCCGGTGCCAGTTAACAGCACTTCCCTTACTTCGCTTTTTTTGCGAATCTGTTGAGTTACTCAATGTATTCACTCCGGGTTGTTAGTACTGGAGATATTAAAAGCGAACAAAGGGAAGTTATCAAGTTCCTTTTGTGGTTATTTGCGCTCATTTAACTAACGCTTTGATAAGAGGTGAAATTTTTATGGGCAGTGAACAGATGACTGACCCCTGCGTTACCGGAATGACGGAGAGTGGGGAGTGGCTTACAGCAGAGCAGTTTGCCGGAATGGAAGGGATGCCGGGCACAGCGAAAGGGGCGCGACTACGTCTGGAAAAGCTCACTGCTCTGCACCCGGAAATCCGCCGCAAACGCACCAGTGGGAAGGGGTTTCTGTACCATATCAGCGCGGCAGGGATGGCACTGAAAAGTGAGCGGGATGCGACAGATACCTCAGCAGACGAGCAGCTCAACCTCTGGATACAGCTGTTTCGCACAATGAAACCGGCCTCCAGGGATAAACTTTTGCAGCAGGCTCTGGCTCAGGTTGCGAGGGACCTGACTAAAGGAGACGTTAACCAGTAACAAGTGATAGATACTCTGGTTGCGCTGGATAAGTGATAATAGGAATCATTTGCTTTAACAGTTTGATTTTGCTATAATTAATACAGTGGCAGTCATTGCGTACTCAGCCACTGTATTAACCCATCCTGGCTTGTTCACAGCCATCACTTTTCCTGGAATAGCAACAATGACACTTCCCCGAGACGTTCATGCGTCCCGTCAGGGCCAGCATGACTACTTATGTGGCATCTACAGCTTGATTAACACCCTCAGTTACCTTTATGACGGCAGAGTACGGCGAGAAAAATTAATGTACCGCCTGCTTAGCAGCTATAAGCGACGATGGGATTTATTTGATCTCCTGACGCTCGGTCTGGACGAGGAACAAATGGACCACCTGATTGGTGATGTTCTCCTGAAAGGGCATTACGCCCGGCATTATCCCCTGAATTTTCATACCCCCTTCCGTTACCGCTCCCTGCGCAGCCGACAGATACTCAGCGACATCAGCGACTGGCTGGCGTTGCCGGAGAACCAGGCGCAGCGCGTGGTGATTCTGGGCACATCCTGGCACTGGTCTGTGGTAGTCCGTACCGATGCTACCCGGCTGTTCCTGTTTGACAGCTTGGGAATACGCAGCCAGCGCAGGGATACGTTCTCCGTACAGCCGGAGCTGAAGCGCCACACGCTGCTGCCGGACGCCATCTATTTCGTCGAACGTGAGTTCTGACCCCTGCAGAAGGAGACTGACCATGACTTTTACCGCCTGCGACCAGAGCGGTTTTTACCGGACCACCGGGCCGGTGTCCCGCGAGGATATTATCCGCTTTGCCCATACGCTGCTCTCCCGCCGGTTTCGCAATCGCCGAAAAATTACGTCCTCTAATGATGTTCACCAGTGGCTGGTGCTGAAGCTGGCAGAGGACACCCGGGAGAGCTTCGGAATGATACTGCTCTCGCAGCAGCACCATCTTCTGGGCTACCACATCCTGTTCACCGGGACGCTGAACCAGACCATGGTTTACCCCCGCGAAATTGTCGCTCTGGCGCTGACGCATCATGCAGCCGCAGTGATACTGGTCCATAACCACCCAAGCGGTGAGCCTGAGCCGAGCCAGGCCGATAAACTCATTACCCAAAAAATTACCGATGCGCTTTCACTCCTTGATATCCGCGTCGTGGACCACCTTATTGTGGGTGGTGACGATGCTTACTCCTTTGCAGAACACGGCCTGCTCTGAGTGACCTGGTTTAATACACATTAACCACGGTAATCCACGTTCGCCTTATCCCTTCATTTTTAAACTGTAAATACTGAGGTTTTAACCATGAACATCAATGCCGTTATTCAGCCGGCAGGCTTTGTGCTGCCTGTCAGTCTGCAGCTGTTCGACATGCTGATGGTAGAAGCAGGCGAAAAAACCGCTAGTAAACATCGCATTACCGCCGTTACGCTCAATTTCCGGGACCCGAACTACAGCGCGGAGCGGGGCGGCTATCACCCGGTGGAAATTCGGCTGGTTCACCAGGGGGATGAATGGTGCCTGGACTACGCCACCGATTTTGGCTATGTCGGCAACGCTTACCCCGAGCTTGAGAAAATCATCGATATCAGTTGGTCGCAGGGCTACGTCTGGCACTGCCGTACAGGGGATTTGTCCCCGTCTGAGGCGCGGGCGCTCTACACCCTGTGGGAGCGCAACTTCCTGAGCTATCACGCCAGTGGGGTCTACATCACCCGAGTGCTGTGGGAAAGCTGAACTACTGACCTGAGCTGCCGGGCGCACCGGTAAACATCCGTTCTCCCTTCTGGCGGGCGGGTTTCCATAAGCGCGGCTCGGGTTGCCGTTCATGTTCGCGCCCTCTTTTCAATACCATTCACATTACCCACGAGAATACTGTCATGAAAAAACAACCTGTCTCACTGGCTCGGGAGACATCGTGCTGCCTGTCGCCTGCTGATGTCTGGCGTACCCTGCTGACTCACCTGCTGGCACAGCACTATGGGCTTGCCCTCAACGATACGCCGTTTGGTGAGGAAGGCACCATTCAGGCGCATATTGACGCTGGTGTTACCATGATGGAAGCCCTGAATACCGTCGTTGAGAAGTATGATCTGGTACGTACAGATCGGGACAGTGTGGGCCTTCACCCTGGCTCCTCATTGATTACTGCTATTGATGTTCTCCGGGCGCGAAAAGCCACCGGGCTCCTGAAGCGGGGAGCATATCAGTTCGTGAGCCACATCACGCAGGGGCGCAGGCCCGCCCCGGACAGTGCAGTAACCGCCGGGCCCTCCGCGCCGTTACCATTGCTACCATCGGACACATTCACCCGACAGGACGCGGTGTCCATTATGGCGGTGTATGACTGTGTGGCTATTGAGGATGACCAGCATACCCATTTCCGTCTGGCAATACGCGATGCTGAAGGTCAGCTTATCTGGCGGGCCTGGAACTTTGAGTCCGGAGCCGGGCAGGGGCTTAACCACTATCTGCAACGTTATGGTGTGAAAAAATGACCACACAGGGCTGAATGGCATCCCCAGATGAATTGACTGCTTCCCCGGTCTGCATGGCCGGGATACTCCATTTTTAAGTATTGAGGATGATGTTATGACCTCGAACCGCAAGGGCAGGCGTGCGGAAACTGTGCGCCAACAAAACGTCCCCACCATCAACCCGGCACAGCTTTGGCTGGCAGGTCTGACGCGCGCCGGGCGCAAGGGGATGCAAAGCCAGCTTCGGCGCTGTGCCGGTATCCTGCTTCCGGGCTCGGATACCGACAGCTACCCCTGGCAGATGCTGAACTACACGGGGATGATGCAGATCCGTGCGCACATGCTGGATGCTGGCTATGCTGTCGCGACTGTCAACATGGCACTGTCGGCGCTGAAATCGGTTGCCTTTAGCGCGTTCAGTATGGGTCTGATGGATGCTGACACGCTTGCGCGCATACGCAACGTCAGGCGGGTCAGTGGTGACGGTTGTAGGCTGGGGCGTGCGCTGGCCCGCCATGAAATCCGGTCAATGCTGGCGGCGGCAGCGACGTTCTCCACTGTGCGCTGTCAGCGCGAACGGGCCATTTTGTTGCTTCTGTGTGGTGCCGGGCTGCGAGCGGGTGAGCTGGTTGCCCTGAATGCGGAGGATATTGACGTTGCCGCAGGGATTGTCTGGGTCAGGGAGGGAAAAGGGCGCAAAAGTCGTGAAATTCACCTTGCCGCGAAGGTATGCACGCAGCTGCGCCGTTGGCTGAAGTGCCGTGGAGACCATGAAGGGCCGTTGTTCAGTCGTATCAGCCGGGCAGACCGGCCAGGGCCACACAGGCTTACCACGACTGGATTGACGGGGCTGTTGGCACAGCTACGCGAAGCCGCTGGCGTGGACTATTTCACCCCGCACGACCTCAGACGAACGTTCATCACACAGTTGCTGGAGCAGGGAACCGACCTCAACGTGGTACGCCAGCTTGCGGGGCATGCCGATATCGCCACAACCACCCGATATGACTACAGGGGCCGGGGTACGCAGGACAGAGCCTCCAGGGCTTTCTGTTGCTGGTAAATCTTCATGGGGTGGGGGATGGCCTTCGTCACCTGCTGATTAAATTCACCAGAGGGTCCCGGAGATATTTTTGATGCCCCAAAGGCACGTCCAGGGCGGGCTCAGTGCTATGGGGAGGCCGGGAAAGTACGACCAACTCACCACCCCTGCTGAATGACACTATCGTACTTCGCGGCGCGGAGAGTATAACTTGGTAGCTGAGTATTTCTCAGAGCGATTAAAGTAGTTGTCTGTATGCATGTAGCGTCGGGAAACCATGAAACTAAACTCTGAATTCATTTAGCTGAATTTGCAGGCAACTACGCCGAAGGACTGTCTGCCCGCTCTGTGCCATCCAGCTTTTCCATTGTTTGGATTACCCAGCGAAAATCATTTATTTTTTCAGTCGTTTCCTTGCTCCATGTTTTGCCCGTTACTGCTGTTTTTTTCTTCTCTATATCCACTGGCGATGGATATTTTTTACAAAATTTGAGCATGATATCCTTCAGTTCACACTTTTCCTTCAACTCATGAAATTTCAGATAGAGTTCTTTCAGCAGTTTCGCTTCTTTCGATACAGGTTCATATAAGTAGTCGATGTAGACCATGTTGATCATGTTATCCAGCGCCTGGCGATATACTTTTCCTCTTCCTTTCTTCAGCATTGAATAATCGTCGTCGTCAAGCCAGTTAGCGATCTCCAGTAAACGCTCCTGGCTGTCTTCATGCAGGTTGATTTCAAACCGCTTTCCATATTTCTCCTCCAGCCCTTTGCGGCTTTTCTGCTTAGGCGTCCTGGGCTCCGCCTTAGCCATATTTTCTTCGTTTTTTCCCATAACTCATACCTCATTTCGGATTGCCACTATCAGAGATCTTTTTGGACCGTCATAAATCAATGACGGTCATTCTACTCCAAAGAATGACCGTCCAAAAGTGGGCCGCGAACACTTTGACCGGCGATCGCCATGAATAATCGGCCGAAATCAACTTTGTAAAGGGAGGGCTGGCCGCCCACTGGGGGTGGATAGATGGAGTTAAAAATATGAATAACTGCAGGCTGCTCGATATCAAGACTGTGCTCGGGATGTACCCAGTATCACGCGCAACGTTATATCGCCAGATCAAGGCGGGGCTCTTTCCGGAGCCTGTACGCATCGGTGCCCGTCGGGTGGCATGGCGTATGGAGGATATCCACGCGCATATCAGTGGGCTGCCCAATGTTGAGCTGGCTGAAGCAGCTCGTCTGTAAGCCTCATATAGCCCCTCGTACAGGGGTTCATTCACCATAGTCAGTAGCACCTCTACGGATAGCTACTGACATGAATTGCCGTGAGGCTAAGGGAACTGGCGATGATTACAGTTAATCGTGAGCGTGTGGACAATCTCTCCGGGTCTGTATACCTGGGGCGAAATACTGACGGCAATAGGTGCTATGGGCGAATTGATAAACTCGCCTGGGTAATGGATTTGTCTGATGATAGCGAGAATGCAGTGCTGAGTGGGCGTCTGGCTGGGCTGAGAGCGGGAGGGAACTATATCGTGCGGTGCCGCCCTGCCGGTAAAGGGGAGTGTTCTGGCCTCTATCGATCCGTGGTGGAGATCCGTCTCAAGAGTAAATCCAGTCATCATCCGCTGATGCTGGTCATTTACTTTGCGCCGACGAATACGGTGCGGGGCTCAGTGCGTATGGAAATGAGTCCTCAGCACTATTCAGCAGAGCAGATCACAGGACTGTTCATCTGGCTTGGGCGTAAGGGACGTCTGGGGAAGTACCTGTACAGGGGCTTGCGCCAGGCATGGGTGACGTCCATTCACTACGCACTGGATGTAAAGGGAATGAAACTTCATGACTACCTGATTGGTCTGGCAAAGGTTCATGATGGTGAGTTTTACGATTTGCATGGTGAACAGGAAGGGTTGCGTCTGGGCTCTGCCACGCTGGTAGCCTCTGTCTACGCCAAGGTCCATTCTCCGTCGTTGAGCGTGGAGGAGCGCTATGCATCTCCAAAGATTACGCTGGAGGAGGCGCAATTCGAGCGTTTTTTACGTCTGGAACTCCGCCTGCAGCCGGGGCGCCAGCAATTGAAGCTAAGTCAGATGACGAGTATGACCTGTCTGGTCAGCAGGCTGATGTTCTGGCGTCGGGAGGTACTCCAGGATCGTCGGCTGGATCCGGATTTTGCGCAGCGGCTGGCGTTGATGTCAGTACCACGTGCACGGGCCACGTTTGAGCCCGCGAGGAGTCTGAATGGCCACAGAGTCAGTGCAACCCCAAAGGCTGCCAGGAAACGCGTGGACAAGGTCATGGCTAATTACCGGGCGGCATTGTTTGATTCTGCGGCTATCTGGGACCAGTTACCGGTCATTCTCGCAAAACTCGGGCTTCTCGCGCAGCCTCAGTACTGGATTTACCGTAATCGCGTGAAGTGGCGAGGGAGCCGCTGAAGATAAGCCAGAAGCATATTAGAGGGGGTGTGATGCCACCCTCGTCTGTGGCGACCAAAAAAATGGCTCCCCCTGATATGTTCTGTGAGGCACGCCTCATCACAGCTGAACAGGGGGTGTGGCTATAGTATGGTGTATACAGTACATACCAGTACCAGTCTGTTCCCCCTCTGGAACCCTCAATGAGATTGCGACAAGTCACAAGGCATTGTTTTGAGGAAAATTCAGATCCTGAGATAGCCCCCCAAAAAATGCAGCCAGCCTGAGTCACATCACTCTGCGCAACCGTAATTCACTGTGCAAATGTACAGCCTGTAAACAGGCAGCATGTTCATAAAACGGAGCACAGTGAAATGAAAGCCTACTGCACACAAAACAATATTCTCGTCACGGAAAGCACGATGAATGCTTTCAGGGAGGCCATTTTTAGCGTTCCATTCGACGACACATGTGACGGGCGATGCAAGCCAACGTGGTATATGTCCATTGCTATTTTTTTGCAGCATCTTATTTGCAGCGCCACTGCGAGCCGTAACACGCGTAAGCGGTCGCAATTTAAGGGGAACCGACTATGGACCTGTTCAGTTCCGTTTCCTTATGCACTGGGAGAAAAAGTGGCTCCGGCAGTATTCAGACGCTCAAGAGAGCTACCGTTTGAAAGAGCGCTGGAAAAGCTGGAGGAAGTAGGGTTTATCAGAATCATTACACACGATGTTATACGTCACAAATGCCGGGAATTTGCGCTTTCTCGGCGGTTTCTCGACGTGCTGTTTCCCGGGGACAGAACTGCTTATCTCAACCTGGAAGATCGGTATGGCTATCTGACCGATGTTTACCGCAGACGTATGGGACCGATGACGCTGGAAGAACGGCTTGCTCAGGCCATGTTACGAAAGTGCAAAGTCAGGCATTTAACGTCAACCCGGAATATACCTGATAAGGCCTTTCGTGAGCGGGTTGCAGCGGTGTATGACCGGCTTGAAGCGTTGCCGGTTAACATCGATGCGCTGAGGATGTACTGTAACGAGCAACCATCCACTGTGAACAGGGTTTATTATCACAATTTTATCAGCCATCTTTGTGAAGCCGGTGTTGAGGCTATCAGCCTGAGTCCGTTAATCGTCTCATATCGGCAGGTATATCGTACGGCTAGGCTGGGCGGGCGTTCGTTTGAGGTGGGGAAGGGGTTTCAGTATCTGCCAAAAGGCATGAAATGGGCATGTCTGGGGCAGGGCTATAACTACGATATAAAAAGCAGCCAGCTTGAGATACTGCGTCATGAGCTGCAGCGTATCGGATTATCCGATAAAAACCTGAAGCGGCTGGAAACGGATTACATTACAAAGAAACTGGGCGTCACCACGGATGAGGTAAAACAATTTAGGTTTGCTGCTGTCTTTAGCGCTGGTTCGGTCAGCCTTTCAGTGAAAAGTGGAGTAAGGAAGAGGCTGAATAAAGTTCTCGGCGATAAGAGGGCAGAAAACGTGCTCAAACGCTGGAAAAAATTGATGCAACCGCTACGGGAAGATCTGAAGAGGCTGATCGAGGATTATCTGGCGACGGGAACCACAAATCGATACGGGCTTTGCGTGAAAAATGCTGTGGGACAAAATTTTAACTGTAGCTGGAAGAATTTCAGCGCCAGACAGGCATGGCAGCCAGCGCAGATGCACCGAAAGCTGCTTGCGCACATGTTACAGGGGCTGGAAAGTCAGGCTGTGTACGATTATGTTGCCAGCAATAAAGGCGTTTGTGCGCTAGAGCATGATGGGTTTGTTACATATGAAGAGATAACTGACTGGTCCCATCCATATCTTTTGATAGAGAAAAAGCATTGAAGCAAGTTATACATTATCTAAATCTGAGGGCTCATAGATTGGGCTGTTGCTCGGTTAAATCATTGTATCTTTTCAGTATGTTATAGTGTATTCTCATTTAAAGTGAGCGTAACTATATCCTGAGTCAATTGAAAATATGAAGCAAGAAACGATCGTTCAAAAAATTTGGAGTCTCTGCAACATACTAAGAGGTGATGGTATCACCTATTATCAGTATGTTTCTGAACTAAGTTATTTGCTTTTTCTGAAGATTGCTCAAGAAAATGGTTCAGAAAAGCTGATACCTCAAGGCTACCGCTGGGCTGATCTTGAATCCCATCCAGAAGCAGGATTATTAGGGTTTTATCAAGAGATGCTCACTCACTTGGGTGCGCATGTTAAAAATGAAATCATAAGAGAGATTTACGCATTCCCTACAACCGTTTTCTCCCATTCTGAAAATTTAAAAGCTGTTGTAGATGGTATTTCGAAAATAGAGTGGCACCAAGTAGGAAAAGATGGGTTTGGCGACCTCTATAGTGGTTTAATTGATAAAAGTGCTCAAGATACGCGTTCGGGAGCCGGGCAGTATTTTACTCCACGCTCTTTAGTTAACACGATAGTGAGATTGATAAAACCGAGTCTTGGCGAATTGATTCAAGATCCTGCGTCAGGAAGTGGTGGCTTCTTAGTTTCTGCTGACAGCTATATTCGAGTCAAATATTCACGAAAAGAGTATCAATTGAACCCTCCTAAATATCAAGGAGTGGAAATAGAGAAAAATACTCGTCGAATTTGCTTAATGAATACCTTTTTACATGATTTAGATGCACACATTATCTATGGTGATGCACTGACTGATGACGTAGCAGGGTTGGATGAAGCCGATGTAATCTTAGCCAATCCCCCTTTTGGCAATAAGGCTGGGGGACAACGTCCTTTACGTAACGATATTCCATTCCCCAATACAAATAAGCAATTAGCTTTTTTGCAGCATATTTATTTGAAGCTTAAAGCTGGCGGTCGAGCTGCTGTAGTGGTACCCGATAATGTACTATTCGAATCTGGGGTTGGTACCGATGTACGTCGTGACTTAATGAATAAGTGCAATCTTCATACTATCTTGCGACTGCCCACTGGTATTTTTTACGCCCAAGGTGTTAAAACCAATGTTCTGTTCTTTACTAAAGGCTCTGACAAAGATAAATATCAACAAGATAGCTGCACTGAGAACGTCTGGGTATACGATCTACGTACCAATATGCCAAGTTTTGGTAAACGTACACCCTTCGGTAATTCAGATATTGGCTTTGCGGCAGAAGATTTCGGTACAGATCAGCACCTCGGCGCGTTCGAAAAAGTGTTCGGAGATAATCCAGACGGCACCAGCAAGCGCACCGAAGGTGAATACAGCTTTGGTGCAACAGATATTGAAATTGATACAGAAGCAGTAGAAGAAAACCTGAATGTTGATGAACAGCTAGCCCATTCTCGCTGGCGCTACTTCAGCCGTGAGTGGATAGCCAATAATAAAGGCGATTCGCTGGATATCTCATGGTTAAAAGACAAAAAGAGTGTCGATGCGGCTGGTTTATCCGAGCCAAACGTTCTCGCTCGCGAGGCAAAAGAAGAATTAGAAGCAGCATTGAGTGAGCTGGATAGTTTATTGATCGCATTGGAAGGGGCCGAATAATGATTGAGACTTCTTTACCATGGCTGAGAGTCCAGCTCGGTGACGTAGTTCCCTATGGTAAAACCGAAAAATGCGAATTATCTGACGTTACAGGTAACACTTGGGTACTTGAGCTCGAAGATATAGAAAAAGATAGCTCGAAGATCATACAACGGCTAGATGCAACTGCACGACCATTTAAAAGCACGAAAAATAAATTCCGTAAAGGAGATGTCCTTTACGGGAAACTGCGACCTTACTTAAATAAAGTTGTCATTGCGGACAGTTCTGGCGTTTGTTCGACTGAAATCATGCCTCTAAATGCTGAGCCATTTATTGACAATAGGTACCTCTTTTACTGGTTGAAAACTGAAGTTTTTATTGATTTTGTAAATTCTGTAAGCTACGGCGTGAATATGCCTCGACTCGGAACTAAAGATGGATTAGCTGCTCCATTTATTGTAGCTCCGCTTGCTGAGCAAAAAGTTATTGCCGATAAACTTGATACCTTGTTGGTGCAGGTGGATGCCATTAAGGCTCGCCTCGAACGCATCCCAGAAATCCTAAAAACCTTCCGCCAATCGATCCTCACCGCCGCAGTTAGTGGGAAGTTGACGGAGGGATGGCGATTAAAGAATAAACTCAGTAATGTAGTTGTAAAACAAAATATCAATCTACCAAAATTAACCCCAAATGAACACTACCTCGAACATGTTGAAGGATGGCAATGGGTAAGACTGGGTTCTGTTGTTAGTCTAATAAACGGCGATAGAGGAAAAAACTACCCTAATAAAAATGAATATGTTAAGGATGGAATACCGTTCATAAATACAGGGCATATTAATTCAGATGGAACACTTTCTGATGAACGCATGAATTTTATTTCCAAGGATAAGTTTGACTCCTTAAGTGGGGGAAAGACGAAATCAACAGATCTAGTTTATTGCCTCCGAGGTGCAACTATGGGAAAAACTGCACGTGTCCACTACAAAATAGGGGCAATAGCATCCTCTCTTGTAATTATCCGACCGAGTGATTACATAGACAGAGATTTCGCATATTATTTTCTTATTAGCCCTCCGGCTAAAGATTTAATTAATGAATTTGATAACGGATCCGCTCAGCCAAATCTATCTGCAAAGAGTTTGTCTACATACCCTTTACAACTCCCTTCGTTTAAAGAACAAATCGAAATCGTCAGTCGCGTCGAAGAAATGTTCAACTTTTCATCTCTTGCCGAAGCAAAAGCTAAAACTGCATTAGAGCGTGTCAATAAAATTACTCAATCAATCCTAGCCAAAGCTTTCCGAGGCGAACTCACTGCAGATTGGCGCGCCGCCAACCCGGATTTAATCAGCGAAGAGAAAAGTGCTGAAGCTTTGCTGGAAAAAATTAAGGCAGAACGTGAAGCCATCGAAAAACAACCTAAGCCAACACGTTCCGTTATAAAAAAAAATACAGGTGGCCGTATGAGTAAACAGATTATCAAAGTGGTTGAAGCGCTAAAACAAGCGGGAAAACCGCTTAGTGGCCAACAATTGTTAGCTGCAGCTGGTTACCCTAGTGATAGCAGTACTGAGCAACTGGAACAGTTCTTTCTGGATATACGTGACGCTCTTACCATAGAAGAGTCCATTGTAAAGCTTGAGCGCGGTGGCGACAGTCAAGATTGGTTCGCCTTGGCTAATAATAAAGCAAAGAACTAAGGACAGCCCATGAAAGTCGACAAACTGCATATTCGCTCACGCTTTAAAAATCTTGAAAACGTGAAAGTGGACTTTGACGAAAACCACCTGATGACCGTTATCGTAGGCCGTAATGGTTCCGGTAAGTCCAATGTTCTAGAAGCCTTGGTTGCTATATTTCGCAATCTTGATTTAGGTGAAGCACCAACATTTTCTTATGAGTTGGACTATCAACTAGGTGAGGAAGCCGGGGTTAAGTGGTATGACGTCAAGGTTGATGCAGATCCAGACCGCGGAACGCTAGCAAAGCAATACCAAGTTTATGTCAAAGATAAACACGATAGCAAAGCGGATTTCAAGCTTACACCCTTCTCCAAAGTGAAACGCGATAAGAAAACCAAACAAGCAGAGTTTCTTCCTAACTTTCTATTCGCCTATTATTCCGGACCATCGGATAGATTAGAAAAATACTTTCGAAAGCATCGTGATGATTATTATCGAAACCTACTCTACAACAAGCTTGACTTGAAAGCAGATATTCGTTCTCTATTTTATGCCAAACCCTATCACAGTCAGTTTGTGCTCTTGGCATTTTTCCTGTCAGATGAAAATAGTCCTCAGCGCAAGTTTATTAAGGAGCATTTGGGTATTGAGGGATTGGACAGTATTCATTTTGTGATGCGCCAACCTGAGTGGGCTAAGCTGAAGGGGGAATTATTCTGGGGAGCACAAGGTGTAGTTCGTCGCTTTTTGGATGAATTGATACAGCACACATTGTCACCGATAAAAGTAACTCGTCAAGAAGATACGTCGTTAACGGGTAGTTATATTCGAAATGAGTTCTTTCATCTATTTTTACCTGACGTAAACGCACTACATGAATTTGCTAGAGATCTCAGTGCTGACGAACTGTTTAAAATGCTTGAAAGCACTCTGCTGTCAGAAATTATCTCTGAGGTTAGCATACGGGTGAAAGTAACCAGCAGCAGGGAGCCTCTCACTTTCCGTGAACTTAGCGAAGGTGAACAACAGCTATTAACCGTATTGGGCTTACTCTGGTTCACCGGTGGTAAAGATTCCTTATTTTTACTCGACGAACCTGATACCCACCTTAATCCGTCATGGGCCGTTAAATACCTTAAATTCCTGCGTGAATTCGTACCCAATCATGAAACCAGCCATTTACTAATGGTCACACACCATCCTTTAGCTATTGCCGAGCTGAAGAAACAACAAGTACAAGTCATGTGGCGTGACGATGAAAATAATGTTCACTCACAAGAGCCTTATATAGATCCTCGTGGCGCTGGCTTTATGGCCACACTTACTGAGATTTTTGGTCTAAATACAACACTGGATCTGGAAACCCAAAAGTTATTGGACGATAGGAACGAACTAGCCCATATCGAAAATCGAACAGAAGATCAGAACAACCAGCTTGACCTTCTTAATGATGAGTTAAACAGACTAGGATTTTCACTTGAAAACAGGGACCCGTTATACAGCGAGTTTCTTTTAGCATGGCAAGACCTAAGATACAGCGATAAACCACCACTAACACCGGATAAAGCGGCTCAGAGACGAGCTGCTATGAAAAATGTAATTGAGGCGCTTAAAGCTAAGAAGGGTTGCTAATGATTTACATCAAACGAGACGCCACGCTAATTCCTGCAAAGGTACTTGCCGTTGCCCAACGCGCGCAAGATGCTCTGGAACAGCTTCCCGCTGAGCAGAGGAAAGGTTTCATCAAGAAAAAGTCTCATATATGGAGAGGCTTTTCTAAATACCTAGCCCAAATGTCTTATGGGAAGTGCTGGTATTCAGAAGCTAAAGATGCAGGTGCAAATTTCGATGTAGATCATTTCCGACCTAAGGCTGAAGCAAAGAGGACAGAAGATTTGGTCGATGCGGATGGTTATGCGTGGCTCGCATTTGATTGGGAAAACTTCAGGCTTTCTGCTCAGAATTGTAACCGTTTAAACACAGATGAATCAGGTAACACGGTAGGAAAAGGCAGTTGGTTCCCGCTGCTAGATGGTAGCCCTAAAGCCTGCTGGGATAATCGCTGTATTAACGATGAAAAAGTCACTTTGCTAGACCCTGTAGTTAAAGCTGACCTCACCTATATAGACTACGACGACAGCGGTAGATTTACTTCAAGTAAGCTCTGCGTTGGTAAGGCAGCATTAAGGGTTAGGCAATCTGGCATTATTTATGGCCTCAATTTGGAGAAAATGCGTGAAGCACGATTTCAGGTTATGAGGGAGGCTAAAGAACTCCTTGAAACTATTCACCAATGTGCCGAAGACTTAGACCCTCTGGGCAATGAAGCCCCCATGAGAACTATTGAACGACAAATAGAACAACTCCAATCCAGAACCCGGGCCGATGCACCATTTAGCCGTGCAGTAAGAACACAACTGATAAAACTCGGTGCAGAGGATTACTTAATTGATCGAAGTTTGGATGCAGCCTAGTTGTTTATCTTTCTGATAATGGGGTTGTCCGTTAGCCAACCTGATATATTGCTTAAAGGGCTTGCCCGATGAGTGAGCCTTTGACGGGGCTTGATATGAATTTGCGTAGAAGTTTTGGTATACTGTTTAAACGATGTCTTTCAGCCCAGATTCAACTTCTTAGGAGTGATTATGAGCACCCACAAAAAAACTCAGGCAAGCTACGCTAAGCCATCTCGTGCTGACATTGTTCGCTCAGTAGCAACATCTACGGCTGTTGAAACAGGGCAGTCCTCCGCGAAGATCGAAGCTTCACTTGAAGCCACGCGCAAAAAATTTGCTCATTTGCGTCTTGCGGTTTAATCCCTTCTTAATGCTTCTCGCACCCAGTGTTTCATCGGCTCATAGTCCATTGATATGCCAGCATGGATGGCCGATATATACTGAGTTTTGTTTTGCTCCCAGCTTTGATAATCCAGCGGTTTGTATCCTCCCTGAACGGCCATCACGTCGGCTAGCAGTCGCGACAGGCGTCCGTTTCCCTCTCTGAATGGATGGATAAGTATTATCTCTACATGGGTTATGGCGATAGCGGTGATGAGTTGTTCTTCGTCCATGCCGCTACACGGTGTGTATTGAGCCAGATACTTAGTGTCGAATTCGTTCAGCAGTTTTGGCACCTGCGCTGAGGGGGCAAACATAAAGCCGCCTTTGCTAATATTCACCGCTCTTTCTTGTCCAGCCCACTCGTAGATGTTACCTAACCAGCGGCGATGCCAGCTTTTTAGCATGGCTACGCTGAGCTGTCCTTCCGGGAACTGCTCTTCAAAAACAGACTGGTAGAGTTGTTCTAACAGGACAAGTTCAGCCTCATCCATCTCATCAGAAGTCGCAATCCCCAGCTTATTAGCCAAAACCTGCTCGCCAGAGTCTTTCTCATACTGGCCTTCACTGCTGGATACATGGTATCGGCTCATGGAGATGCCCTGTGTTATTAGAAGGAGGGGAAAACAGAGAGAGTATAACGCTGGATGAGTACAGCAAACAATATTCTTAAAATCAGATAGTTACAAAAGTGTAGGTTAAAATGTATTTTTTATTCTCTGGTGGAAAATAATCTTTAATAATCAGCATTAACACACCAATGCATCATGGGCGTATGGGCGTCGAAATTTTCTATTGCACTCATGGGGTTATGTCCGGTTCCCTGATATTAAATGGGGTGTGATGGTTTTTATTTTCGTTGTAATCACATAAGGCGCACATGATACCGGAGTTAATCATTTCAGGGGAAGAAGCGAACGGCGAGTTCTTGATGCTGGTTCCGGGAAAGATGCTGTTTTGCAGCTTTTGCGTGATGCTTATGAAGCAAGTACGCAAAATTGCGTCGGTTGGCGAACCCTTCTTCTTTAGAGTCATAGTGCCCTTTAAGATTAAGATGTAATATAAATACATCTTAATGAGGTGGAGGCAGCATGTCCGGCAAGCGTATCTCTCGTGAAAAACTGACGATTAAAAAAATGATCGATCTTTATCAAGCGAAATGCCCGCAGGCGTCAGCGGAGCCGGAGCATTACGAGGCGTTGTTTGTTTACGCGCAAAAGCGGCTGGATAAATGTGTGTTCGGCGAAGAGAAACCAGCCTGTAAGCAGTGTCCGGTGCACTGTTACCAGCCTGCAAAGCGTGAAGAGATGAAACAGATTATGCGTTGGGCCGGGCCGAGAATGCTGTGGCGTCATCCGATCTTAACCGTGCGTCATCTCATCGATGACAAGCGTCCGGTGCCAGAACTGCCGGAAAAATATCGTCCGAAAAAACCTCATGAATAGTATGCCGGACAGGCAGATCTGTCCGGCAATTTGCAGTTAAATCAATGCCGATTTATCAATTCCCAGCCGCTTCATCCGTGACAGCAGGGTCGTGCGTTTCAGCCCCAGACGTTGCGCAGCGCCTTTAGGCCCGGCAACCACGCCGTTGGTTTCTTTCAGCACGCGCACAATCAACTGATATTCATCTTCGCCCTCCTGGGCGACAACCGTTGCGGCAGGCGGCGTTTCAGGTTCCGGTAAAACAATATCTGGCAATGACAGCTGCAGCACGTTACCGCGTGTTAGCAATACCGCGCGCTCAATGACGTTTTCCAGTTCGCGTACGTTACCCGGCCACTCCATGTTGCTCAAGGTGCGCAGCGTCTCGGCAGGAATGCTGTCGATATTGCGCCCCAGACGACGGGCAATTTTGAAGGTAAAGGCTTTCGCCAGCAGCGGAATATCTTCCGGACGCTCGCGTAGTGGCGGCAGGTGAATCGGGAATACGTTCAGGCGGTAATAGAGATCGCTACGGAACTCACGGTCGGCGACCATTTTTTTCAGATCGCGGTTAGTCGCGGCGATTAGACGCACGTCCGTCTGAATGATTTTGTTGCTGCCGAGACGTTCAAACTCCTGTTCCTGCAATACACGCAGCAACTTCGGCTGTAACTCCAGTGGCATATCGCCCACTTCGTCGAGGAACAGGGAGCTTTTATCCGCCAGTTCAAAACGACCGATACGCTGGGCGCTGGCACCGGTAAAAGCCCCACGCTCATGACCAAACAGATCGCTTTCCAGCAATCCGGCAGGCATCGCCGCGCAGTTCATTTTGACCATGCGGCGATTATTACGCCCACTGAGATTATGGATCGCACGGGCAATCAGCTCTTTACCCGTGCCAGTTTCACCGAGGATCAGCACGGTACTGTCACTTTGCGCCACCATTTCAACTTGTTTAAGCACGCTGTACATGGCTTCGCTGCGGCCAATAATCTCGCCAAATTCACTATCAACATTGTTGAGCTGCTCGGTCAGGGCGAGGTTTTCATCAACCAGCCGTTCTTTCAGACGATGGATTTCCTGATAGGCGAGGGCGTTATCGACAGCGATTGCCACACGTTCGGCAATCTGGCGCAGTAAATTCAGATTGGTAGTGGTAAACACTTTCTCTTCGCATTGCGCCAGTTTCAGCACGCCCAGCATGGTGTCGCCAGACATCAGCGGTAACAGGCACAAGGTTTGAATCTGGTTGCCCCAGGTGTCGAACAACATGCGTTCATAGGGGGCTAAATCGTCCCGCTCGTGGAGATTGATCAGCAGCATCTCTTTACTTTTGAACACGCGTTCGGTGAGGGTTCCGGCTTCATCGACTTCGCTCTGTTCGTGGGCGGGATGCTGTTTATCAAGATAGTGAGTGGAGTAGATGTTGAGTTTGTTTTTACGGTGGCTGCGTAAGACGATACTGATATCGTCAATGTCGAAATAGTAATGGATTTCTTTGGCGACTTCGCTGACCAGTTCGTCCATATCCAGGCGGGAAAGCACCGCGTTGGTGATGGCGACCAGGATGCGGAAGTTATCGCGTTCCCGGCATAACAACTCATAGTCGACATTGTTAACGACGCGGCTCTGGATTTGTTCGGTGACGACAGAAACGATCTGCGTAAATGTTTGCAGACGATTGAACTCTTTTTCGCTCCAGGGGCGATCGTCATAACGAATAAATTCACAGCCACCAAAAATATGCCCTTCCGCCGCCAGTGGCATCAGGCAATAGTGACCAAATTTTGGGTATAGCCCACCTGCGGCCAGCTGCGGCCAGGTTTCACAAAATTCTTCGTAACTGCAATGCAGCGTATCAGGGCGCGACAAAATGCTGCGTACCGGACCGTGTGCCAGAACAGTTTCGTCTTCATATTTAATGGGGGTGTCTTTTTCACGCGACGCGTAATAAGGCGCACGTTGAGTCTGCGCTTGCCACAACACAATAGCCGCGTTGTCGGCGAGCGCAGAACGCTTTACCAGTTGCGAAAGAGCCTCACACAGCGAGGCCAGATCGGGCTGCTGCAATAGTGTCCGAGTGATGTCGAACAACCCTTGTTGTCCGAGATCACTCATCGGTGTATATGACATTTTGTTCTTCCAGGAAAGCACCGCAAAGCGGTGCAAAAGGTCATTGACTAACTATAGGAGATTTAGAATTTTATTAGCATATACGCGGAAGCGGTTCGGCGTGTGGTAAATCGAGGGTTCGTTTCACGCCATACAGACCGGCAAGACGAACACCTTTACGTTCCACCACTTCACCAATCAGCGCCGCGTCTTTCCCCAGTGGATGGGAATGTAACGCTGCCAGCACTTGCTCTGCCGCGTTGCGTTCAACAGCTATTACTAGTTTGCCTTCGTTGGCAAAGTTCAGGGCGTCCAGTCCCAGCAATTCGCAAACGCCACGCACGGCAGGTTTAACAGGCAGTGCCGCTTCTGAAAGTTCAATACCACAACCGCAGGCTGCCGCGAACTCATGAACCACCGCGTTTACACCACCACGGGTGGCATCACGCAGCGCTTTCACGCCGGGAATGTCACGCAGCGTCTGAATAAGCGGCGTCAGCACCGCGCAGTCGCTGACCAGTTCGCCATCCAGCCCCAGCTGCTCACGCAGGTTAAGGATAGTCGCCCCGTGGTCGCCGAGTGTACCGCTCACCAGCAATACATCGCCTGCGGTTAGCGTCTGTGCGCCCCAGTGAATATTCGCCGGAATTGCGCCCATGCCAGCGGTGTTGATAAACAGTTTATCTACCGCGCCGCGCTGCACCACTTTAGTATCGCCAGTAACGATGGCAATGCCTGCCGTGCGGGCGGTTTCTGCCATGCTGGTCACTACGGCTTTCAGTGTCTCCATCGGCAATCCTTCTTCGAGGATAAAGCCACAGGAGAGATAGCGCGGAATAGCGCCACTGACCGCAACGTCATTCGCGGTGCCGCAAATCGCCAGCTTGCCGATATTACCGCCAGGAAAGAACAGCGGGTCAATGACGTAACTGTCGGTGGAGAACGCCAGACGATCGCCTTCTGCTACCAGCTGCGCCAGATCAAGACGTGCCTGGTCTTCCTGCTCTGCCAGCCACGGGTTGGCAAAGGCTTCCATAAACAGGCTGTTGATTAATTGCTGCATCGCCTGGCCGCCGCTGCCGTGGGCGAGTTGGATATTATTCACGCTTCATTCTCCTGCTGACGATACTGATACCACGCGGCGCACGCTCCTTCGGAGGAGACCATCAGTGCACCAAATGCGGTTTGAGGATTACAGGTGTTACCAAACAGCGGGCATTGATGCGGCTTACATTTGCCCGTTAATACTTCACCACAACGTGCGCGCGGGTCATCGCAGACCTGCTGCGGTGCCGGGCGGAAATGTGCTTCGGCATCGAATCGTTGATAATCCGGCGTCAGGTGCACGCCAGAAGATTCAATCACGCCTAAGCCGCGCCATTCGCTGTCGCCGTTGACACAGAACACATCAGCAATTGCCTGTTGCGCCAGCAGGTTACCGGCATCCGGTACCACCCGACGATACTGATTCTCTACCTTGCTGTGGGCCGCTATTTTCTGCTCCACCAGCATCACCACGCCTTGCAGTAGATCAAGGGGTTCGAAACCAGCGACCACCAGCGGACGATGAAAATCGCTGGCGATAAAATTATAGGCATCAGTGCCGATAACCATACTAACGTGGCCCGGCGCGAGGAACGCGTCGATACCGTTATCCGGCTGTTCCAGCAAACTGCGCAGCGTCGGGATAAGCGTAATATGCTGGCAGAAGAAGTAAAAATTCTGCACATCGCGGGCTTTCGCCTGTTGCAGAGTGATGGCGGTGGTCGGCATGGTGGTTTCAAAACCTAAGCCGAAGAACACCACTTTGCGGGTTGGATTCTCCTGCGCCAGTTTCAACGCATCCATTGGCGAGTAAACGATGCGAACATCGGCACCGCGTGCTTTTGCCTGCAACAGCGATCCCTGTTTCCCCGGCACGCGCATGGCGTCGCCAAAGGTACAGAAGATGACTTCCGGATGGCTGGCAATCTCCACGCAGGTGTCGATTCTACCCATCGGCAGTACGCACACCGGGCAACCCGGACCGTGGATAAACTCAACGTTTTTAGGCAGTAACTGGTCGAGGCCGAATTTAAAAATGGCGTGGGTATGACCACCGCACACTTCCATAATCCGCAGAGGGCGTTCGGCTGTGTAAGAGAGATGTGAAGCACGTTCGCGCAGATGCTCAATTAACTGCATCACCTGTTCCGGCGCGCGATATTCATCAACAAAACGCATTATTTTTCCTCGCCATACAACAGCGCGCCGACATCCGGCTCAACGTCAAACATGTTTTGTAAGGCGTTGAGAGTGTCGCGTGCTTCGGCTTCATTAATTACGCTCATGGCAAAGCCAACGTGTACCAGTACCCACTGGCCCACGCGCGGCTGACCGTTTTCATCGCAGCTGCCGACTAACGTTAAATCGACATCGCGCTGAATGCCGCAGACGTCGACTTTCGCCTGGTTGCCGTCAATGGTGCGGATCTGGCCGGGAACGCCTATGCACATCGCTGTGTCTCCAGCCAGTTCAGCCACTGGTCCATCCCTTCGCCGCTGGTGGCGGAAATAAGGATGATTTCAATTTCTGGATTGACTTCGCGGGCGCAGGCGATGCACTTCTCAACGTCAAAGTTGAGATACGGCAGCAGGTCAACTTTGTTGAGCAGCATCAGCGAGGCGGCGGCAAACATATGCGGATATTTCAGCGGTTTGTCTTCACCTTCGGTAACGGAAAGCACCGCCACTTTGTGTTTTTCACCGAGATCGAAGCTGGCCGGGCATACGAGGTTGCCAACGTTTTCGATAAACAGAATACCGTTATCGTCCAGTGGCAGGCGCGGTGCGGCGTCGGCAATCATCTGTGCGTCAAGATGGCAGCCTTTACCGGTATTCACCTGAATCGCTGGTGTGCCGGTAGCGCGAATGCGTGCGGCATCGTTCACGGTTTGCTGGTCGCCTTCAATAACTGCGCACGGAACGCTGTCTTTCAGGCGCATTAGGGTTTCCGTCAGCAGGGTGGTTTTACCGGAACCAGGGCTGGAAACCAGGTTGAGCACCAGTTGCTTGCGGGCAGCAAAGCGCGCGCGGTTGCGTTCAGCCAGACGGTTATTTTTGTCCAGCACGTCAATTTCGACTTCCAGCATCCGACGCTGGCTCATGCCCGGTGCGTGAGTGCCCGCTTCGCCATGACCGTAATGCAGGTCGCCTTCTTCAGTCTGGCTGGGGGTAAATTCAGGCGCTTTAATGCCGGTGATTTTCATCTTCGGGCGTGCCGCCGGGGCAAATGGCGCGCTACGAAACGCGGAATGAGGGTTATGTTCATCACCCTCGATATACAGGTTGCCTTCACCGCAACCGCATGTTGTACACATCGCTCACTCCTGGTCTATTTCTATCCGCCGAATCTGTAAACCGTCGTCTGCCACAATCTGCAGCATGTCACCATGACACTGTGGACAGCGGCGGACGCGCTGGGTCAGTAGCGTCACATACTGTTGGCATGTTTCACACCAGCATTCGGCCTCTTGTTCTTCGAGGTGCAGTTTACAACCTTCCGCCACGCTGCCGCGGCAAACCAGATCAAAACAAAAGGCAAGAGAGCTGGTTTCGACACAAGAAAATGCGCCAATTTTGAGCCAGACCCCAGTTACGCGTTTTGCGCCGTGTTTTGCGGCCTGCTGTTCGATCAATTCCAGTGCCCGTTGGCAGAGGGTTATTTCGTGCATATCGCCTCCCATTAACTATTGCCAGCTACAAGCAATAATTGTGCCAGTGTTGATTATCCCTGCGGTGAATAATGTCGATGATGTCGAAATGACACGTCGACACGGCGACGAAATTCATCTTTAGCTTAAAAATCTCTTTAATAACAATAAATTAAAAGTTGGCACAAAAAATGCTTAAAGCTGGCATCTCTGTTAAACGGGTAACCTGACAATGACTATTTGGGAAATAAGCGAGAAAGCCGATTACATCGCACAGCGGCATCGTCGCCTACAGGACCAGTGGCACATCTACTGCAATTCGCTGGTTCAGGGGATCACGTTATCGAAAGCGCGCCTGCATCACGCCATGAGCTGCGCGCCGGACAAAGAACTCTGTTTCGTCCTTTTTGAACATTTTCGCATTTACGTCACCCTGGCGGATGGCTTTAACAGCCACACCATCGAGTATTACGTCGAAACAAAAGATGGCGAAGACAAACAGCGGATTGCGCAGGCGCAACTGAGCATTGACGGCATGATTGATGGCAAGGTCAACATCCGCGATCGCGAACAGGTTCTGGAACACTATCTCGAAAAAATCGCTGGCGTTTACGACAGCTTATACACCGCTATTGAAAACAATGTGCCGGTGAATTTAAGCCAACTGGTAAAGGGACAAAGCCCGGCAGCATGAGCTGAGGCTTTGCCCGTTTTGCAGGCGTTACGCCTGTTTGGGGATGGGCGTGTCGATGAGTGTCGAAAATGACATTTCATCGGCATGTTTTCGTCAAAAATGACAATCACCTGAGGAATGCCTGGTGAATCGTTTTGTAATTGCTGACTCCACGCTCTGTATCGGCTGCCACACTTGTGAGGCCGCCTGTTCAGAGACGCATCGCCAGCACGGCCTGCAATCAATGCCGCGCCTGAGAGTGATGCTGAATGAAAAAGAATCTGCGCCGCAGCTCTGTCACCACTGTGAAGATGCACCCTGCGCGGTGGTCTGCCCGGTTAACGCCATCACCCGCGTTGATGGGGCCGTGCAGTTGAATGAAAGCCTGTGCGTAAGCTGCAAGCTGTGCGGCATCGCCTGCCCGTTTGGCGCAATTGAATTTTCCGGCAGCCGTCCGCTGGATATTCCGGCAAACGCCAATACCCCGAAAGCGCCACCGGCACCGCCTGCTCCGGCGCGTGTCAGCACATTGCTTGACTGGGTGCCAGGTATTCGCGCGATCGCCGTCAAATGTGACCTTTGTAGCTTTGATGAACAAGGTCCGGCCTGCGTGCGGATGTGCCCGACTAAAGCCCTGCATCTGGTGGATAACACTGATATCGCCCGCGTCAGCAAACGTAAGCGTGAGCTGACTTTTAACACGGACTTTGGCGATCTCACCTTGTTTCAGCAGGCTCAAAGTGGAGAGGCTAAATGAGCGCAATTTCCCTGATCAATAGCGGCGTGGCGTGGTTTGTCGCCGCCGCTGTTCTGGCATTTCTCTTTTCTTTTCAAAAAGCGTTAAGTGGCTGGATAGCTGGAATTGGCGGCGCGGTTGGTAGTCTGTATACGGCAGCCGCGGGCTTCACTGTACTGACTGGCGCGGTTGGCGTGAGCGGTGCGCTGTCGCTGGTAAGCTACGATGTGCAAATTTCTCCGCTTAACGCGATTTGGCTGATTACGCTCGGTCTGTGCGGTCTGTTTGTCAGCCTCTACAACATTGACTGGCATCGCCACGCGCAGGTGAAGTGCAACGGCTTGCAGATCAATATGTTGATGGCTGCCGCCGTCTGCGCCGTCATTGCCAGCAACCTCGGCATGTTCGTGGTAATGGCCGAAATCATGGCCCTGTGCGCGGTGTTCCTCACCAGCAACAGCAAAGAGGGCAAACTGTGGTTTGCGCTGGGGCGTCTTGGCACTCTGCTGCTGGCGATTGCTTGCTGGCTGCTGTGGCAGCGTTATGGCACGCTGGATCTGCGCCTGCTGGATATGCGTATGCAACAGCTGCCGCTCGGTTCCGATATCTGGCTGCTCGGTGTGATTGGCTTTGGCCTGCTGGCCGGGATTATTCCGCTGCACGGCTGGGTGCCGCAGGCACATGCTAACGCCTCTGCGCCAGCTGCCGCGTTGTTTTCTACGGTAGTCATGAAAATTGGCCTGCTGGGCATTTTAACCCTGTCACTGCTGGGCGGTAATGCACCGCTGTGGTGGGGGATCGCGCTGCTGGTGCTCGGCATGATCACCGCGTTCGTCGGTGGTCTGTATGCGTTGATGGAACACAACATCCAGCGCCTGCTGGCTTACCACACCCTGGAAAATATCGGCATTATCCTGCTGGGGCTGGGCGCTGGCGTAACGGGTATCGCGCTCGAACAACCGGCACTGATTGCTCTTGGCCTGGTCGGTGGTCTGTACCATCTGCTTAACCATAGCCTGTTCAAAAGCGTACTGTTCCTCGGAGCGGGGAGCATCTGGTTCCGTACCGGTCATCGCGATATCGAAAAACTCGGTGGTATTGGCAAGAAAATGCCGGTTATCTCCATCGCCATGTTAGTCGGGCTGATGGCAATGGCTGCGCTGCCGCCGCTGAATGGTTTTGCCGGGGAATGGGTTATCTATCAATCCTTCTTCAAACTGAGCAATAGTGGCGCGTTTGTTGCCCGTCTGCTGGGGCCGCTGCTCGCCGTGGGTCTGGCAATTACCGGTGCGCTGGCGGTGATGTGTATGGCGAAAGTCTATGGCGTCACGTTCCTCGGCGCGCCGCGTACCAAAGAAGCCGAAAACGCCACCTGTGCACCGCTCCTGATGAGCGTAAGCGTAGTGGCACTGGCGATTTGCTGCGTAATTGGCGGTGTTGCTGCGCCGTGGCTGCTGCCGATGCTGTCTGCTGCTGTACCTCTGCCGCTGGAGCCTGCTAACACCACCGTTTCTCAACCGATGATCACGTTGCTGCTGATTGCCTGCCCGCTGCTGCCATTCATCATTATGGCGATTTGCAAAGGCGATCGTTTGCCATCGCGTTCCCGCGGCGCGGCCTGGGTGTGCGGCTACGACCACGAAAAATCAATGGTGATTACCGCTCACGGTTTTGCCATGCCGGTGAAACAGGCGTTTGCGCCAGTGCTGAAACTGCGCAAATGGCTGAATCCGGTGTCGCTGGTGCCGGGCTGGCAGTGCGAAGGTAGTGCGTTGCTGTTCCGCCGGATGGCGCTGGTTGAACTGGCGGTACTGGTGGTGATTATTGTTTCACGAGGAGCCTGAGAATGAGTGTTTTATATCCGTTAATTCAGGCGCTGGTGTTATTTGCCGTTGCGCCGCTGCTCTCCGGTATTACCCGCGTGGCGCGCGCCCGTCTGCATAACCGTCGTGGGCCGGGTGTGTTGCAGGAGTATCGTGACATTTTCAAACTGCTGGGCCGCCAGAGTGTTGGCCCGGATGCCTCCGGCTGGGTGTTCCGCCTGACGCCGTATGTGATGGTGGGCGTCATGCTGACTATCGCTACTGCGCTGCCGGTGGTGACCGTCGGTTCTCCGCTGCCGCAACTGGGTGATTTGATCACCTTACTGTATCTCTTTGCCATCGCGCGTTTCTTCTTTGCCATTTCTGGTCTGGATACCGGTAGCCCGTTTACCGCTATCGGCGCGAGCCGTGAAGCGATGCTTGGCGTGCTGGTCGAACCGATGCTGCTGCTTGGTCTGTGGGTTGCCGCACAGGTTGCCGGTTCCACCAACATCAGCAACATCACCGACACCGTTTATCACTGGCCGCTGAGCCAGAGCATCCCGCTGGTACTGGCGCTTTGTGCCTGTGCGTTCGCCACCTTTATCGAAATGGGCAAACTGCCGTTCGACCTGGCGGAAGCCGAGCAGGAGCTGCAGGAAGGCCCGCTCTCTGAATACAGCGGCAGCGGCTTTGGCGTCATGAAATGGGGTATCAGCCTGAAACAGCTGGTGGTGTTGCAGATGTTCGTCGGGGTGTTTATTCCGTGGGGACAAATGGAAACCTTCACCGCCGGTGGACTGCTGCTGGCGCTGGTGATTGCCATCGTAAAACTGGTGGTCGGCGTCCTGGTTATCGCGCTGTTCGAAAACAGCATGGCCCGTCTGCGTCTTGATATTACTCCGCGCATTACCTGGGCTGGGTTTGGCTTTGCATTTTTAGCGTTCGTCTCCTTGCTGGCGGCGTGATTAAAGAGAGTTTGAGCATGTCTGAAGAAAAATTAGGTCAACATTATCTCGCCGCGCTGAATGAGGCATTTCCGGGCGTCGTGCTGGACCACGCCTGGCAGACCAAAGATCAGCTGACTGTCACCGTAAAGGTGAACTACCTGCCGGAAGTGGTGGAGTTTCTTTACTACAAACAGGGTGGCTGGCTGTCGGTGCTGTTTGGTAACGACGAACGCAAACTGAATGGTCATTACGCCGTTTACTACGTGCTGTCGATGGAGAAGGGCACTAAGTGTTGGATTACGGTTCGCGTCGAAGTTGACGCCAACAAACCGGAATATCCGTCCGTGACGCCGCGCGTTCCGGCGGCGGTGTGGGGCGAGCGTGAAGTGCGCGATATGTACGGTTTGATTCCGGTTGGTCTGCCGGATGAACGTCGTCTGGTGCTGCCGGATGACTGGCCGGATGAACTTTATCCGCTGCGTAAAGACAGCATGGATTATCGTCAGCGTCCGGCACCGACCACCGATGCTGAAACCTACGAGTTCATCAACGAACTGGGCGACAAGAAAAACAACGTCGTGCCGATTGGTCCGCTGCACGTCACTTCTGATGAACCGGGCCACTTCCGTCTGTTCGTCGATGGCGAAAACATTATCGACGCCGACTACCGTCTGTTCTACGTCCATCGCGGCATGGAAAAACTGGCGGAAACCCGTATGGGTTATAACGAAGTGACCTTCCTCTCTGACCGTGTGTGCGGGATCTGCGGCTTTGCCCACAGCACCGCCTACACCACGTCGGTGGAAAACGCGATGGGTATTCAGGTGCCAGAACGTGCGCAGATGATCCGCGCCATTCTGCTGGAGGTAGAACGCTTGCACTCGCATCTGCTCAACCTTGGCCTGGCCTGTCACTTTACCGGCTTCGACTCCGGCTTTATGCAGTTCTTCCGCGTGCGTGAAACCTCCATGAAAATGGCAGAGATCCTTACCGGTGCGCGTAAAACCTACGGCCTGAACTTGATCGGCGGGATTCGTCGCGATCTGCTGAAAGACGACATGATCCAGACCCGCCAGCTGGCACAACAGATGCGTCGTGAAGTGCAGGAGCTGGTGGATGTGCTGCTGAGCACTCCGAACATGGAACAGCGCACTGTCGGCATTGGTCGTCTGGACCCGGAAATCGCTCGCGACTTCAGTAACGTCGGCCCGATGGTCCGTGCCAGCGGTCACGCCCGTGATACCCGCGCCGATCACCCGTTTGTCGGCTATGGCCTGCTGCCAATGGAAGTCCACAGCGAGCAGGGCTGCGACGTTATTTCCCGTCTGAAAGTGCGTATCAACGAAGTCTATACCGCGCTGAACATGATCGACTACGGTCTGGATAACCTGCCGGGTGGCCCACTGATGGTGGAAGGCTTTACCTACATTCCGCACCGCTTTGCGCTGGGCTTTGCCGAAGCGCCGCGCGGCGATGATATCCACTGGAGCATGACCGGCGACAACCAGAAGCTGTACCGCTGGCGCTGCCGTGCCGCGACCTACGCGAACTGGCCGACCCTGCGCTACATGCTGCGCGGCAACACCGTTTCCGATGCGCCGCTGATTATCGGTAGCCTCGACCCTTGCTACTCCTGTACCGACCGCATGACCGTGGTCGATGTGCGTAAGAAGAAGAGCAAAGTGGTGCCGTACAAAGAACTCGAGCGTTACAGCATTGAGCGTAAAAACTCGCCGCTGAAATAAGGAATCGCCATGTTTACCTTTATCAAAAAAGTCATCAAAACCGGCACGGCGACCTCGTCTTATCCGCTGGAGCCGATTGCGGTTGATAAAAACTTCCGTGGTAAGCCAGAGCAGAACCCGCAGCAGTGCATCGGCTGCGCGGCCTGCGTCAATGCCTGCCCGTCAAACGCCTTAACGGTTGAAACTGACCTCGCCACAGGAGAGCTTGCCTGGGAGTTTAATCTTGGGCGCTGCATCTTCTGTGGACGCTGCGAAGAAGTCTGCCCGACGGCGGCGATCAAACTGTCGCAAGAGTACGAACTGGCGGTGTGGAAGAAAGAAGACTTCCTGCAACAGTCCCGCTTCGCGCTGTGCAACTGCCGCGTCTGCAATCGTCCTTTCGCCGTCCAGAAAGAGATCGACTACGCCATTGCGCTGCTTAAGCACAACGGCGACAGCCGCGCGGAAAACCACCGCGAAAGCTTTGAGACTTGCCCGGAATGTAAGCGCCAGAAATGCCTGGTGCCGTCCGACCGTATTGAACTGACTCGCCATATGAAAGAGGCCATCTGATGAGCAATTTATTAGGCCCCCGTGACGCCAACGGCATTCCGGTCCCCATGACGGTGGATGAATCCATCGCCAGCATGAAGGCGTCGTTACTGAAAAAAATCAAACGTTCTGCCTATGTTTACCGCGTGGACTGCGGCGGCTGCAACGGTTGCGAAATCGAAATTTTCGCCACTTTATCGCCGCTGTTTGATGCAGAACGCTTCGGCATTAAAGTCGTTCCTTCACCGCGTCATGCGGATATTTTACTGTTTACCGGCGCGGTCACCCGTGCAATGCGATCCCCTGCGCTGCGTGCGTGGCAGTCCGCGCCGGACCCGAAAATTTGTATCTCCTACGGTGCCTGCGGTAACAGCGGCGGGATCTTCCACGATCTCTACTGCGTGTGGGGCGGTACGGATAAAATTGTCCCTGTGGATGTTTATATCCCTGGCTGCCCGCCAACGCCTGCCGCCACGCTGTACGGCTTTGCAATGGCGCTCGGCCTGCTGGAGCAGAAAATTCACGCCCGTGGGCCGGGTGAACTGGATGAACAACCGGCGGAGATCCTGCATGGCGATATGGTGCAGCCGCTGCGCGTGAAAGTGGATCGCGAAGCACGTCGCCTGGCGGGTTATCGTTACGGTCGTCAGATTGCCGATGATTACCTTACACAGTTAGGGCAGGGCGAAGAACAGGTTGCACGCTGGCTGGAAGCGGAAAACGATCCGCGTCTGAACGAGATTGTCAGCCATCTGAATCATGTTGTTGAAGAGGCGCGTATCCGATGAGTGAAAAGGTGGTGTTCAGTCAACTGAGCCGTAAATTTATTGATGAGAACGATGCCACGCCCGCCGAGGCGCAGCAGGTGGTCTATTACAGCCTGGCGATTGGTCACCACCTTGGGGTTATCGATTGCCTGGAAGCGGCGCTCACCTGCCCGTGGGATGAATATCTGGCATGGATTGCCACTCTGGAGGCAGGCAGTGAAGCCCGCCGCAAAATGGAAGGCGTGCCGAAATATGGTGAGATCGTCATCGACATTAACCATGTGCCGATGCTGGCCAACGCATTCGATAAAGCCCGGGCAGCGCAAACTTCGCAGCAGCAGGAATGGAGTACAATGCTGTTAAGTATGCTGCATGATATTCATCAGGAAAACGCCATCTATTTGATGGTGAGGAGACTGCGTGACTGACGTTTTACTCTGTGTTGGCAATAGCATGATGGGCGATGATGGCGCAGGTCCGCTGCTGGCGGAAAAGTGCGCCGCCGCGCCGAAAGGTAACTGGGTGGTGATTGACGGCGGTAGCGCACCGGAAAACGACATCGTCGCTATCCGTGAACTGCGCCCGACACGACTGCTGATTGTCGACGCCACGGATATGGGGCTAAACCCCGGCGAGATCCGCATCATCGACCCGGATGATATCGCCGAGATGTTTATGATGACTACCCATAACATGCCGTTGAATTACCTTATCGACCAGTTGAAAGAAGATATTGGCGAAGTGATTTTCCTCGGCATTCAGCCGGATATCGTCGGCTTTTACTACCCGATGACCCAGCCGATTAAAGATGCGGTAGAAACCGTTTATCAACGACTGGAAGGCTGGGAAGGAAATGGCGGCTTCGCGCAGTTAGCGGTGGAAGAAGAGTAGTTTTTCATTAAGGAATCAGGACAGGGATGTTCTTGATGGGGTGAACCAGCTCTGATGCCAAATGCTAAATTGCCCGATGCGCTGCGCTTATCGGGCCTTCATGGTTCGTGCGACATGTAGGCCGGATAAGGCGTTCACGCCGCATCCGGCACTGTTACCTACTCTAAATCTTCCCCATTACTGGCAATCACTTTTTTATACCACCAGAATGATTTCTTACGCGTGCGCGTCAGCGTACCGTTGCCTGCGTCGTCACGGTCAACAAAGACAAAGCCGTAGCGTTTGCTCATTTCACCCGTAGAGGCGGAAACTAAATCAATACAGCCCCATGTGGTGTAGCCCATCAGCGGAATGCCGTCTGCAATCGCTTCGCCCATTGCGCGGATATGTTCGCGTAAGTAGCTGATGCGATAGTCGTCGTTAATCTCGCCATTGGCAGCAAATTCATCTTTTGCGCCCAGGCCGTTTTCCACCAGAAACAGCGGCTTCTGATAACGATCGTACATCATATTCATGGTGATACGCAGACCGAGTGGATCAATTCCCCAGCCCCAGTCGCTCACCTGTAGATACGGATTACGCAGCGATTTCACCACGTTCGCCGCACTGCTGTTGTTGGCGTTCATCTCCGCCGAGGCGCAGCGCGAGGCGTAATAGCTGAAAGAGACAAAATCGACGGTGTTTTTCAGGATTTCATCATCGCCCGGTGCTTTGTTGATGGTTACCCCTTTTTCGCGGAATACGCGGGCAGAGTAAGCCGGATACGTGCCCCGCGCCTGCACATCGATAAAAAACAGGTTTTCCCGGTCTTTCTCCAGCGCCGCCCAGACATCTTCCGGCTTGCAACTGTAAGGGTAGAAGTTACCGCCCGCCAGCATACAGCCCACCTGATTTTGCGGGTTAACCTCATGGGCGATTTTGGTGGCTAGCGCACTGGCAACCAGCTGGTGATGCGCGGCCTGATATTTCACCTGATCCTGATTTTCACCTTCTTCAAACACCAGACCCGCGCCGGAGAACGGGCTATGCAACATAATGTTGATTTCATTGAAGGTTAGCCAGTATTTCACCAGACCATCAAATGCTTCAAAGCAGGTTCTGGCGTAGCGGCTGAAAAACTCCACCAGCTTGCGGTTACGCCAGGAGCCATATTCGGTGACCAGATGCATCGGCACATCGAAGTGGCACAACGTGACCAGCGGTTCGATACCGTACTTTTTACACTCTTCAAAGACAGAACGATAAAAAGCAATGCCCTGCTGATTGGGCGTGATTTCATCGCCCTGCGGAAAGAGACGGCTCCAGGCAATTGAGGTACGGAAAACCTTGAATCCCATCTCTGCCATCAGGGCGATATCTTCTTTATAACGATGATAAAAATCCGTCGCCTCATGGCTGGGATAAAACTCGTCATCTCGCAACTGAAAACGTTTTTCCAGCCCCAGTTTCACCGCCATTCGATGCTCGCCGTGTGGGATCATATCGACAGTGGTCAGACCTTTGTCACCTTCACGGAACGCACCTTCAGACTGGTTGGCGGCAAGCGCGCCGCCCCATAAAAAACTTTCTGGAAATACTGACATTTTCATCCTCAATTAAGACTTACTTCTTTGGCGACGGTCGGTTGTACGCTCTGATACTTTCGCGCCTGGGCAGCCGCTTCCTCAACAGGAATATCCTCAAAGCCGAGCAACAGTGTGAGGATAAACGACAGCACCACCGCCAGCGCCATGACCGCGAACACCCAGACGATGCTCATTGGATTCGCCGGATCGAAGAACTGCACGCTGGTAAATAGCCCCGGCGCTGCCATTGAGTGGCTGGCAAGCCCCGCCATACCGGCAACCGCGCCGCAAATAAAACCGCTGATAAGACTGGCGATAAGCGGACGTTTCAGGCGGATCGCCACGCCATATAACGCCGGTTCGGAAATCCCCGCCATAATGGCTGATGCCGCCGCAGCCAGCGCCGTCTGACGCAGTTCCGGGTTTTTCGTTTTCCACGCCACTGCCAGTGATGAACCGCCCAGCGACAGGTTAGCGCCGATCTCTGACGGCATGACCATCCCTTCTTTGCCGGTTTCGGCAATGGTCTGAATGATGGTTGGCGTAAAGACGCGGTGCATCCCGGTCATTACCAGCAGAGGCCACAGCGCGCCCATAATGGCGACTGAAAGCCAGCCCAGATAACCATGAATGGTGTAAACCAGCGCCGAAATGGCGCTACCGATCCAGATACCAATCGGGCCAATCAGCAGGATTGCCAGCGGTGCGGCAATCAACACAATCAGCATTGGTTTGAGGAAGTTTTTGGTCACCGCCGGTGTAATGCTGTCCACCCAGCGTTCGATATATGACAGGCACCAGGTCATCACCAGCGCCGGGATCACCGTGTAGGTGTATTTCACCGCGGTGACCGGAATCAGGGCAAATTCGACATGTTCACCCTGGGCCGCTTTCGCCATCAGTTCAATAAAACTCGGATGTACCAGCACACCCGCGATGGCAATCGCCAGCGACATATTGGTTTTAAATTTGATGGCGGCAGATGCCGCGACCATCAGCGGCAGGAAGAAGAAAGCACCGTCACCAATCACATTCAGAATGGTTAAGGTCGGCGATCCTTTTGTCAGCACGCCGCTCATCTCGAGGATCATTGCCAGCAGTTTGACCATCGATCCGCCGATAATCGCCGGGATCAGCGGTGACATGGTGCCGATCAGCGCATCGAGGATCCCCGCACCAATGCGACGTAGCGTGAGTTTGGGTTTACCCACGGGCTGTGCGGGCTGCATATCTCCCGGCAGCAGGCTGACGACTTCCTGAAAGGCTTGTGAAACGGTATTGCCGATAATCACCTGACACTGGTTGTCACTACGTACCACGCCGAGCACGCCGGGGATGGTTTTTAACGTCGGGCTGTCGATAAGTGCATCATCTTTGATAACAAAGCGCAACCGCGTCATACAGTGCGTGACCGCCGAGATGTTATCAACGCCGCCCAGTGCCGCTATCACCGAGCGTGCCAGCGCCGCATAATTTTTGGCCATCGGATTTTATCCTGTTATCAGTAGGGTAGATGTAGTTGTTATCAGTCGACGTGACGGAAAAATGCCGATGCTGAAACGGAATTAAGAAACCGGTTTCACAAAATCATGAATAGTTGTCACTAAATAAGCAAGAGAGTGAATTGTTCATTTTTTATATTTGTGAAACCGGTCACCTGAATATTTTTCCCGCCGATTGTGCAAGGACAATCGGCAAACGGTGCAGTACACTGCGTTGATTGCGTGTAAAGGGATGAAAATGATGACGACGATGCTGGAAGTGGCGAAGCGCGCCGGGGTTTCAAAAGCGACCGTTTCCCGCGTGCTTTCAGGTAATGGCTACGTCAGCCAGGAGACTAAAGATCGCGTGTTTCAGGCGGTAGAAGAGAGCGGTTACCGTCCAAACTTGCTGGCGCGCAATCTGTCGGCGAAGAGTACTCAGACGCTGGGGCTGGTAGTGACCAACACGCTTTACCACGGCATTTATTTTAGTGAATTACTCTTTCATGCCGCGCGAATGGCGGAAGAGAAAGGGCGGCAGTTGCTATTGGCAGATGGTAAACACAGCGCAGAAGAAGAGCGCCAGGCGATTCAGTATCTGCTGGATCTGCGCTGCGACGCGATCATGATTTACCCGCGTTTTTTAAGCGTGGATGAGATCGATGACATCATTGACGCGCACAGTCAGCCGATAATGGTGCTTAATCGCCGCCTGCGCAAAAACAGCAGCCATAGCGTCTGGTGCGATCATAAACAGACCAGTTTTAACGCCGTGGCAGAGTTGATAAACGCCGGGCATCAGGAGATTGCTTTCCTTACCGGCTCGATGGATTCCCCCACCAGCATTGAACGTCTTGCCGGGTATAAAGACGCGCTGGCGCAGCATGGTATTGCGCTCAATGAAAAACTTATCGCTAACGGTAAATGGACGCCTGCCAGCGGGGCCGAAGGGGTAGAAATGTTGCTCGAACGTGGGGCTAAATTTAGCGCGTTAGTTGCCAGTAACGACGATATGGCGATAGGTGCGATGAAAGCGTTACACGAGCGCGGCGTAGCGGTGCCAGAGCAGGTGTCAGTTATCGGATTCGATGATATCGCTATTGCCCCCTACACCGTTCCGGCGCTCTCCAGCGTAAAAATTCCGGTGACTGAGATGATTCAGGAAATTATTGGACGGCTGATTTTTATGCTCGATGGCGGGGATTTCTCACCGCCGAAAACCTTCAGCGGAAAACTGATCCGCCGCGACTCACTCATTGCTCCTTCGCGATAAACATTGTCATCACATGTCATCGTCACTAGTGTCGATGACATCGTTTTTCCTGCATTACAGAAATTAATTTCCTTAAATAACAGTAAATTAAAAACTGGCATGATTTGTGAATGTATCGGCGCATTAACTGTCATTGCTGGAGAATTTGATGAACCGTTTCATCATTGCTGACGCGAGTAAATGTATTGGTTGCCGTACCTGTGAAGTAGCGTGCGTGGTTTCTCATCAGGAAAATCAGGACTGTGCATCGCTGACCCCGGAAACTTTTTTACCGCGTATCCATGTCATTAAAGGTGTGAACATTTCCACGGCGACAGTTTGCCGTCAGTGTGAAGATGCACCGTGCGCTAACGTCTGCCCGAATGGTGCTATCAGCCGTGATAAAGGGTTTGTTCATGTGATGCAGGAACGTTGCATTGGTTGCAAAACCTGCGTTGTGGCTTGCCCGTATGGTGCGATGGAAGTGGTGGTACGTCCGGTGATCCGCAACAGCGGCGCGGGTCTGAATGTACGGGCTGACAAAGCCGAAGCCAATAAATGCGACCTGTGCAACCATCGTGAAGACGGCCCGGCGTGTATGGCGGCTTGCCCGACTCATGCGCTGATTTGTGTCGATCGTAATAAACTTGAACAACTGAGCGCAGAAAAACGCCGCCGTACGGCGCTGATGTTCTAAAAATCTTACAGAACTGTTCTGGCATCAAAGGAATTCCCGGAAATATTCGTAGAATACGGAGCGGGCGGTATCGCCGACCTGTGACTGCCGGATGCGACGCTGTCGTGTCCGGCAGGGCGGGTTACGCAATTCATGATGGCGGGAATAACTCAATGGCAAAAAACACATCTTGCGGTGTCCAACTGCGTATTCGTGGCAAAGTGCAGGGCGTCGGTTTTCGTCCGTTTGTCTGGCAGCTGGCACAGCAATTAAATCTTCACGGCGATGTCTGTAATGACGGCGATGGCGTAGAAGTCCGGCTGCGGGAAGACCCGGAAACGTTTCTTGTTCAATTGTATCAGCACTGCCCGCCGCTGGCGCGTATTGATAGCGTCGAGCGTGAGCCGTTTATCTGGTCACAACTGCCCACCGAGTTCACTATACGCCAGAGCACAGGCGGCACCATGAATACGCAAATTGTTCCCGATGCCGCTACTTGCCCTGCTTGCCTTGCCGAAATGAATACCCCAGGCGAACGGCGTTATCGTTATCCGTTTATCAACTGTACCCACTGCGGCCCGCGTTTCACCATTATTCGCGCCATGCCTTACGACCGCCCGTTTACCGTGATGGCGGCGTTTCCGCTATGTCCGGCCTGTGACAAAGAGTACCGTGACCCGCTCGATCGTCGCTTCCACGCCCAGCCGGTGGCCTGCCCGGAGTGTGGCCCGCATCTTGAATGGGTAAGTCATGGTGAACATGCGGAACAAGAGGCGGCATTACAGGCAGCTATCGCACAGTTAAAAATGGGCAAAATTGTCGCCATCAAAGGGATTGGCGGATTTCATCTTGCCTGCGATGCACGTAACAGTAACGCGGTGGCGACACTTCGGGCGCGCAAACATCGCCCGGCGAAACCGCTGGCGGTCATGTTGCCAGTGGCTGACGGTTTACCAGACGCTGCGCGCCAGTTGCTTACCACGCCCGCCGCGCCGATTGTGCTGGTGGATAAAAAATACGTTCCTGAGCTTTGTGATGATATCGCCCCTGACCTTAACGAAGTCGGGGTAATGTTGCCTGCGAACCCGCTCCAGCATTTGCTGTTACAGGAACTGCAATGCCCGCTGGTGATGACCTCCGGCAACCTGAGCGGTAAACCACCAGCTATCAGCAACGAACAGGCGCTGGCGGATTTGCAGGGCATTGCCGACGGATTTTTGATACATAACCGCGACATCGTGCAGCGGATGGATGATTCGGTGGTGCGCGAAAGCGGCGAAATGCTGCGCCGTTCGCGGGGGTATGTGCCGGATGCGCTGGCTTTGCCTCCGGGCTTTAAAAATGTTCCGCCTGTGCTGTGTCTCGGCGCGGATCTGAAAAATACCTTCTGCCTGGTGCGCGGTGAACAAGCGGTGTTGAGTCAGCATCTGGGCGATTTAAGTGACGATGGCATCCAGATGCAGTGGCGCGAAGCGTTACGCCTGATGCAAAACATCTACGATTTCACCCCGCAATACGTTGTGCATGACGCACATCCGGGCTATGTCTCCAGCCAGTGGGCGCGCGAAATGAATCTGCCGACGCAAACGGTGCTGCATCATCATGCCCACGCAGCGGCGTGTCTGGCAGAGCATCAGTGGCCGCTGGATGGCGGTGATGTCATTGCTTTGACGCTCGACGGTATCGGTATGGGGGAGAATGGCGCTTTGTGGGGCGGCGAGTGCCTGCGGGTGAACTATCGCGAATGTGAGCACCTGGGCGGCTTGCCTGCAGTGGCGCTTGCTGGTGGCGATTTGGCGGCGAAGCAGCCGTGGCGAAACCTGCTGGCGCAGTGCCTGCGCTTTGTGCCGGAGTGGCAGAATTATCCCGAAACAGCGAGTGTGCAACAGCAAAACTGGAGCGTGCTGGCGCGGGCCATTGAGCGTGGAATTAACGCGCCGCTGGCGTCATCGTGTGGGCGTTTTTTCGATGCAGTGGCGGCGGCACTGGGCTGTGCGCCAGCCACGTTAAGTTATGAAGGTGAAGCGGCTTGTGCTCTGGAGGCGCTCGCAGCCTCATGCCACGGAGTGACGCATCCGGTGACAATGCCGCGGGTGGACAATCAACTGGATCTCGCCACTTTCTGGCAGCAGTGGCTGAACTGGCAGGCACCGGTTAATCAACGCGCGTGGGCGTTTCATGATGCGCTGGCGCAGGGTTTTGCCGCGTTGATGCGTGAGCAGGCCACGATGCGTGGTATCACTACGCTGGTATTTAGCGGCGGGGTTATTCATAACCGTTTGCTGCGTGCACGTCTGGCGCATTATCTCGCTGATTTCACATTGCTCTTTCCACAGAGTTTACCGGCGGGTGATGGCGGTTTGTCTCTGGGGCAGGGGGTTATTGCTGCGGCGCGTTGGTTAGCGGGTGAAGTCCAGAACGGATAAAACGTGTTGCATTTGGACACCATTGCCGGATGCGGCGTAAACGCCTTATCCGGCCTACACATGCGTCCCCGTAGGTCGGATAAGACGCGCCAGCGTCGCATCCGACATTTTAGGCACAGTAGCCCACCTACATCGGCAATGTTTTCAACAATCCAAATGCCTCTTTCATCCGATCCTCACTGACCACAAAGGCGCGAAGCTGGTCAGCATCGTCAACGCCGCGCGCCACCATTCCCTGGCGTTCGGTATTAATTTGCCAGCGTAAATCCTGACGCTGGGTTTCGCCTGCCAGATGCAGCGGTAATTCCGGCGTTTTGATTTTCACCAGCATCGCCGGGAGTTTCAGCGGCGTGTTATTGCCGAGAAGATTTTTTGCCAGCACCATCGCGCTAAGTTGAATCGGCTGGAGGAACGGCAATACCTGACCGTTAATTTCCGCGCAATCGCCCAGCGCGTAAATATCGGTATTACTGGTTTGCAGATAACTATCGACGCAAACGCCGCGATTAATCGTCAGCCCGGCGCGTCGTGCCAGGGCGGTTTCCGGGCGCAGTCCGGTGGCGGCAATTACCGCATCCACTTCGATATTGCGCTGGCGGTCCAGCGTTGCCTGAATGCCAGAATCCGTTTTTTCCAGCCCCTGTAACTGAGATTTCAACAGCAGATGAACGCCCATCTCCGTCAACCGATGCTGCAAGCGGCTGCTTACTTCCGGTGGCATTAACGACGCCAGAATACTGGCAGCGTTGTCGATTAGCGTGACCGCTTTGCCTGCACGACAAAAATCCATCGCCAGTTCGCTACCAATCAAACCACCGCCAACAATCAACACGCGTCGGGCATCCCGCAGTTGCGTTTCACAGGCGCGATACTCTTGCTGACTATTTAACGTCAGCATTAACTCACGCCCAGGCACAGGCGGGACAAAGGCACTGGCACCGGTTGCCAGTACTAGCTTGTCGTATTGCCACTGATTATTCTGGCTTTTCACCACACGGGCTTCGGCATCGATATCCGTCACCCAGGTTTGTGGAAACAGGTGCAGATTAAACTGCTCGGCAAATTCACCCGCCGTCTGGCGGGTAAGGTCATCGGCACGTTGCCCCTGACTGATAACATGGCTGATGTCAGGTTTGTTGTACTCATCCATGCTGTCGGCGGCAATCAAGGTTAATGGAATAGTGGCGTCCTGTTTGCGAATATTTTTCACCAGTTGTCGGGCGGCGAAGCCCGAACCAATGATCACAATGCCGTTGCTCATTTTGCCTCCGATGCCAGTTCGTCAAAGACGTCTTTGCCGAGGGAGCATTCCGGGCAGAGGAAGTTATCCGGAACTTCACTCCACGGCGTTCCTGGCGCAACGTCCTGCATTGGCTCGCCTTTTGCCGGATCGTAAATCCACTGGCAGACGCTGCACTGCATCCGTGGGCCGAGGTCAGCCGTCGTGGTGGCAGAGGTTTCTTCTTTAACCACCGAATTCACCGTGCTCTGCGGCAGCGGCGCGAGCGCCCACTGACGGGCGATTTCGCGACCGTGTTCACGGCATAACTCCAGAGCGTCCTGGTCTGGTCGCCATTTGGCTTTCAGGCTGAGCGACATTTCGAAACCCGCATCCTGCAGGCGCGTGGAAAGACGATCCACCGCACCGCCGCTCCAGCCGTGAGATCCGAAAGCACTGGCGCGTTTGTTACGGAAGCGTAATCCGGTCATCTCCTCCACCAGCCCGGCGATTTTCGGCATCATCACGTTATTCATCGTCGAAGTGCCGACCAGCACGCCTTTTGAGCGGAAGACATTGGTCAGGATTTCGTTTTTATCGCTTCGGGCGACGTTGAAAATTTTCACCGCCACGCGTGGGTCGGTTTCCGCAATTCCCTGGGCGATAGCGTCAGCCATCATGCGGGTGTTATTCGACATGGTGTCGTAGAAAATGGTGATTCTGTCTTCCTGATAATCAGCCGCCCATTTCAGGTACAGCTCGACAATTTGCGTCGGGTTATCGCGCCATACCACGCCGTGGGAAGTGGCTATCATATCGACTGGTAAGTTAAAGCCCAGGATCTCGGTAATTTTCGGCGTTACCAGGCGGCTGAACGGCGTCAGGATATTGGCGTAGTAACGTTGGCACTGCTCGAAAAGCTCCGTCTGATCCACTTCATCGTTGAACAGATGCTCGTCGCAGTAGTGCTGACCGAAAGCATCGTTACTGAACAGCACCGCGTCGCCTGTCAGGTAAGTCATCATGCTGTCCGGCCAGTGCAGCATTGGTGTTTCGACAAAAATGAGCTGTTTGCCGTTGCCGATATCCAGCGTGTCGCCAGTTTTCACCACATTAAAATTCCACTCCGGATGATGGTGATGACCATTTATCGAGTCGATAGCGTTGGCAGTACAGTAGATCGGCGTATCGGGAATTTGTGCCATCAGTTCGGTCAGCGCCCCAGCGTGGTCCTCTTCTGCATGGTTAATCACGATGTAATCGATATCCGCCAGATCGATTTCATTACGCAGGTTCTGCACAAATTCGCGGCTGAATTTATGGTCGACGGTGTCGATCAGCACGTTTTTTTCTTCGCGGATGAGGTAGCTATTGTAGCTGCTGCCGCGCAGCGTTTTATATTCCGTGCCGTGAAAATCACGCACTTCCCAGTCACGTTGACCAACCCAATGAATGTTATTTTTCACCACAATAGACATAGCAACCTCAATTTATTCAGCGTGTTCTAAAAAGATGTCTTGCTAATTGCAGATTGCGTGCCAGTTTTTTATCTGATTGTTTTTACTCTATAAATAAAATTATGCCCATTAATGAGTAGTCAAAATGACTATCAATCAAATGGTCGATATGACAATATCTATAGTCAAATTGACAGTGAGGCAAAGATGAGTTTTTCCGTTGATGTGCTGGCGAATATCGCCATCGAATTGCAGCGTGGGATTGGTCACCAGGATCGTTTTCAGCGCCTGATCACCACGCTACGTCAGGTGCTGGAGTGCGATGCGTCTGCGTTGCTACGTTACGATTCGCGGCAGTTTATTCCGCTTGCCATCGACGGTCTGGCAAAGGATGTACTCGGTAGACGCTTTGCGCTGGAAGGGCATCCACGGCTGGAAGCGATTGCCCGCGCCGGGGATGTGGTGCGCTTTCCCGCAGACAGCGAATTGCCCGATCCCTATGACGGTTTGATTCCTGGGCAGGAGAGTCTGAAGGTTCACGCCTGCGTTGGTCTGCCATTGTTTGCCGGGCAAAACCTGATCGGCGCACTGACGCTCGACGGGATGCAGCCCGATCAGTTCGATGTTTTCAGCGACGAAGAGCTACGGCTGATTGCTGCGCTGGCGGCGGGAGCGTTAAGCAATGCGTTGCTGATTGAACAACTGGAAAGCCAGAATATGCTGCCAGGCGATGCCACGCCGTTTGAAGCGGTGAAACAGACGCAGATGATTGGCTTGTCCCCTGGCATGACGCAACTGAAAAAAGAGATTGAGATTGTGGCGGCGTCCGATCTCAACGTCCTGATCAGCGGTGAGACTGGAACCGGTAAGGAGCTGGTGGCGAAAGCGATTCATGAAGCCTCGCCACGGGCGGTGAATCCGCTGGTCTATCTCAACTGTGCTGCACTGCCGGAAAGTGTGGCGGAAAGTGAGTTGTTCGGGCATGTGAAAGGAGCGTTTACTGGCGCTATCAGTAATCGCAGCGGGAAGTTTGAAATGGCGGATAACGGCACGCTGTTTCTGGATGAGATCGGCGAGTTGTCGTTGGCATTGCAGGCCAAGCTGCTGAGGGTGTTGCAGTATGGCGATATTCAGCGCGTTGGCGATGACCGTTGTTTGCGGGTCGATGTGCGCGTGCTGGCGGCGACTAACCGCGATTTACGCGAAGAGGTGCTGGCAGGGCGATTCCGCGCCGATTTGTTTCATCGCCTGAGCGTGTTTCCACTTTCGGTGCCGCCGCTGCGTGAGCGGGGCGATGATGTCATTCTGCTGGCGGGGTATTTCTGCGAGCAGTGTCGTTTGCGGCAGGGGCTCTCCCGCGTGGTATTAAGTGCCGGAGCGCGAAATTTACTGCAACACTACAGTTTTCCGGGAAACGTGCGCGAACTGGAACATGCTATTCATCGGGCGGTAGTTCTGGCGAGAGCCACCCGCAGCGGCGATGAAGTGATTCTTGAGGCGCAACATTTTGCTTTTCCTGAGGTGACGTTGCCGACGCCAGAAGTGGCGGCGGTGCCCGTTGTTAAGCAAAACCTGCGTGAAGCGACAGAAGCGTTCCAGCGTGAAACTATTCGTCAGGCACTGGCACAAAATCATCACAACTGGGCTGCCTGCGCGCGGATGCTGGAAACCGACGTCGCCAACCTGCATCGGCTGGCGAAACGTCTGGGATTGAAGGATTAAATAATCCCGGCCTGATAGAAATCCTGCAGGTTTATTGCGCCGGTGAGTTTGCCGTTTTCATCCACCACCGGTGCGGCAGTGATTTTGCGCTTCATCAGGATCTCTTTGGCGTCGATGGCGCGACTTTGCGATTGCAACGTGGTGCCGCCGACCGTCATCGCTTCATTGACTGGCGTGGTGAGTGCGCCGCCGCCAACCAGCCAGCGACGTAAATCGCCGTCGGTAAAGACGCCTTGTACCTGTTGTTGAGCGTCACATACCGCCACCAGCCCTAGACCGGTGCGGCTGAGTTCCAGCATCGCATCCATCACGCTGGCGGTTAACGCCACCTGTGGGATGGCATCGTCACGGCGCATCAGATGATGCACTTTATTCAGCAAGCGAGCGCCCAGTGCCCCGGCTGGGTGGGAGCGGGCAAAATCTTCTTCATTAAATCCGCGCGCCTGCATGACCGCCATCGCCAGCGCGTCACCCATCATCAGGGTATTGACGGTGCTGGAGGTCGGCGCAAGGTGCATCGGGCAGGCTTCGCGTTCTACGGAGATATCCAGCACCGCTTTTGCCGCCAGGCCCAGCGGTGACGTCGGTTTGCCGGTCATCGCCAGCAGCGCGATAGATTTATCTTCCAGACGCGGAATAATCAGATCCAGTTCCTTCGCGCCACCGGAGTAAGAGATAAACAGCATCACATCGCGGCTTTCGATCATCCCCAGATCGCCGTGCAGCGCTTCTGCCGGATGGACAAAAAAAGCCGGAGTGCCGGTACTGGCAAGCGTTGCGGCGATTTTCTTACCAATGTGGCCCGATTTGCCAATTCCCGAAACCACCACTTTGCCTTCACAGTGCAGGATGATATTGGCGGCGCGAACAAAATCATCGCCCAGACGTTCCGGTAAACGGCTTGCTTCCTGCAACTCCAGCATTAACGTCTGACGTCCCGCGTTCAGTAGTGCTTCACTCATTGCTCTCTCCGGTTATGATCACATCGATCCCTTTCTCTTCCAGCGCCTGACGAAACGCCGGATCGATACCTGCGTCGGTAATCAGCTTATCGACGCTTTCAAGACTGCAAACTACGTTGGGGCTTTTACGGCCAAACTTTGATGAGTCCGCCATCAAAATCACTTCGCGCGCGGCATTGCACATTGCCTTACTGACGGTATAAACCTCGTTAAAGGTGGTTACGCCCGCATTGAGATCGATGCCGTCGGTGCCCATAAACAATTTATCGAAGGTGAAATGCTCGAAGGCATTCTCTGCCAGTTGCCCGTGAAATGAGGCCGATTTTTTGCGAAACGTTCCGCCTGGCATCAGGATAGTTTGTTCGTTATCCAGTTCGGATAGCGCATTGACGATATGCAGGCTGTTGGTCATCACCGTGATGTTATTAAAGCGCGAGAGCAGGGGAACCATCTGCAAAACGGTACTGCCAGCATCAAGAATGATCGAATCGCCATCATGGATAAAACTAACGGCAGCTTCTGCAATCAGCTCTTTCTTGTGGGTGTTGATGAGTGTTTTATGATCGATAGGCGGATCGGATTCCTCTTTATTCAACACCACTCCGCCATAAGTACGAATGACGGTTCCGGCATGTTCCAGAATGACCAGATCTTTGCGAATGGTTGTGCCTGTGGTGTCAAAGTATTGCGCCAATTCTTCAACCGAGCATTTACCCTGCTTTTGCAGATACTCCAGAATGGCGGCCTGACGCTGACGAGGTTTCATGGGCGTGATTACCTGATTTAGGTTTCAAAATGATAACTTCGCAAGCAAGTAACATTCACAACGAAATTATCCACGTTTCAGTTTAAGCGCCAATGATAGAGCATTCTGTGATAGTGGATCATGGGGAAAGATCACATCGGGCTGTAAATCACCCGCATGCATACCGGTAATTGCGGGAATTTTTTGCGGTCGGGCGAAGACGGTCAGTCCTTTCATAAACAAGGTGTCGACGATGCGCTGCTGATCGTCCAGCGCGATGGCGACCACGACCCGCGGTTTAAAGCGCCCGCTGGAACGGCCCACGCCAACCCGCCCTTGCTGGCATAGTGTGTCGAAGGCACGGTTAAAACGAGAAATTTGCCAGCCGCCTAAGGCCAGTTGCGCACACCAGGCGATAACGGCGACGGTGATGAGTGCGGATACCATAACTTTTCCTTAATGTAGTGGCGGAAGTCCTGTATGCCTGATGAGCGTAGCGCATCAGGCATTCTATAGTCTCACGGAGATCCTTAATGGATCTCCGCTGTTGATCAGAACATCACCTGACCGCCGGTGACATTGATCGACTGTCCGGTGCAGTACGACGCCTTAGGACTGGCGTAGAACAGCAGCATATTCAGCACATCTTGATAATCGCAGCCGCGTTTGAGCGGTACTTTGTCGATGTAATACTGCTCGACTTGATCCGGTTTGATACCCAGCTTGGTCGCGTATTGTGGCAACAGTGACTGGAACATCGGCGATTTCAGCAGGTTACCGAGCATCAGTGAATGCACCGTAATGCCGTACTCCGCCAGATCCAGCGCCAGTGATTGAGTCAGCCCGACGCCACCAAATTTCGCTGCGCTGTAGCCAGAGTTGTGTTTGCTGCCCACTTTGCCGGATTTCGAGTTGATCTGAATAATGCGCCCCTGAATCCCGTCGCGGATCATCAAACGCGAAAATTCACGCGCACACAGGAAATAACCCACCAGATTCACCTGTAGCGAACGGTCAAAATCGCCGAGCTGGAAGTCGCTGATAAAGGCTGCTTTTGCTATTCCGGCGCTGTAGACCAGCAAATCCACGCGACCAAAGATTTCATCTACCCCACGAGAGAGCGCCAGAACGCTTTGCTCGCTAGTGGCGTCAGCACCAAAACCGTACGCCATACTTTCACCATATTCGGCGTTAATTTCTTGTGCCACATTTGCGGCTTTGTCGCTCTGAATATCGACAACCGCGACGCGATACCCCTCGGCAGCCAGACCGTGGCACAGGAACGCGCCTAAGGTTTGCCCACCACCGATGACAACGGCAACCTGATTCATTTTTTACTCCTTAACAGATTCAAACTTCAAAACCGATCCCGGCGCGATATCGTCGGGGACAGGGCCTGCCACATGGACAGTGCCCGGAAATTCCGCTTCGTTTAAACCATCGAAGCGCAGGGTGACATGACCCAGTTCGCGAAGGTTGTCTTCCGCCACGCTGCCAACAGCGGTCACCGGATAGCGATGCTGCCCGAGTGAAAATTGCAAACCGGGATGGAGTGCACCTTTCAACTCGCCGTGGCAATGAATGAAGCAATACTCTTCGAGGTCCGCAGGCGCGCCTTCACGAAAGGTGATGAGCATCTGGTCACTGAGGGCGTCAATGGCACTCGCGCCGATACGGGTGATGGTGGTCTGATAAATAACGGTCATGTTTCAGCCTCTATTGATAGATAAAACCGGAGACAAACCAGGCGATCAGTACAGTCGGCGCGCCGGTTAAAAAGCGGCTCACCAGTACAGAAGGGACACCGACGCGAACCGTGTCCTGACGGGCTTCCGCCAGCGACAAACCGACCGGGATGAAGTCGCAGGCCGCCTGCGCGTTGATGGCAAACAGTGCCGGTAAAGCCAGATGCGGCGGAATATTGCCGAGACCAATCTGCACGCCAATCAATACGCCGATAACCTGTGCGATAACTGCGCCTGGGCCGAGGAAAGGTGAAAGCAGCGGGAAGGAACAGATGAGCGCCAGCATGACCAGACCCAGTGGATGGCTCGCCAGCGGAGCAAGACCGTGGGCAATCCAGTCACCAAGGCCAGAAGCCATAATGATGCCAATGAGCGCCGAGACGAATGCCATAAACGGCAGAATGGTTTTTAATACAGTGTCGATGGTGTCACGACCAGATTGAAACAGCACCGCAACGGTGGACCCCATGCCCATTCCCACCTTCGCCAGTAAACCATCGCTTTGTTCGGTGATTTTCTTACTGGTGTCATAGTCACGGCCCACGGAAGAGGGTTGTGGTGTCGCATCACCTACTACAGTGATGTTTTCTTCTTTTACGCCAGAGACATAAATATCTTCCACAATGTACTGCGCCAGCGGACCGGACTTGCCCGTCGAGTGGATATTAATGGTGGGAATACGTCGTTTCGGATAGATGCCGCAGCGTAATGTGCCGCCACAGTCGATTACCGCGACACCAATTTCCGCCTCCGCGGGTTCACCTTCTTTAAATCCGTCAATAGCCTGCCAGCCAGTAAGCTGTGCCAGTTTGTCAACAATCGCAGGCCGGGTACCGGCGGTGATATAGACGATTTTTTTTCCCGGCGTGGCTTTCAGCTCAAGCGGGCCGCCCCAGCCACCCGTTCCTTTTTCGATCCGAATATGCGTCATGATGTTGCTCCTGCCAGGTGAACTTTTTGTTCAAGTTGAATGCCCATCTTTTTCTCAAAAATGGCGGTGGTCAGATCGGTCACCCAGCCGCGGAAGAAATTGGTGACCAGACCAACCAGCAGATAACTCACCGCCAGTGGGCCAAGTGGCAGGTTCAGCGTTGTCAGACCGCTGGCAATGCCAAGATAAACAAACAGTTCGCCAGGGTTGATATGGGGGAAGAGGCCATTCATTGAGTGGCAGCTATAAGAGGCCGCCGCGTAGTAGCTGGGTTTGTACTTTTCCGGCATAAAGCGACCCAGGCTTAGGGTCATCGGATTGCAAAAGACAAACGTGCCAATGCACGGTAACAGTAGGTAACGGGAAACAGGGTTACCGGCGCAACGTTGAGCAAAACGTTCAATACGATGCTGACCGATAAAATTAATCAGTGCGTTCATGATAACCAGCAGGCTAATCAACAGCGGAAGAATGCCGGTCACCATCCCGGTAAACACCTCTCCGCCCTTTTGGAACAGCCCGATAAACCACTCTGCACCATGAGTAATGGTTTCTATCATTGTTCTCTCCTTCAGGATTTATTGTTTTATTACCAAACGGCAACCTAATCTAATCAGATTGAAAGATTTAAAAGTGTTATTTTGATCGCAAAATGAAAGATAAATATTTTAATTTGAAAGTTTGAATAAAAGGATAGCGAGGGGAATGAGTTGAGTTATGTAAAGTCCGTATCGGGCAGTGACTACCGCTTCCTTGTGCGGGGCGTGATGCTTTACCATACTTGCCCCTGGTTGAATCTGTTAAATGGACCCCTCATGTTCAAGCGTCGTTATGTAACATTGCTTCCCCTTTTTGTGTTGCTTGCCGCCTGTAGCAGCAAGCCAAAACCTACTGAGACTGATACGACCACCGGAACGCCGTCTGGCGGCTTCCTGCTTGAGCCGCAGCACAATGTGATGCAGATGGGCGGCGATTTCGCTAATAACCCGAATGCCCAGCAGTTCATCGACAAAATGGTGAACAAACACGGTTTCGATCGTCAGCAGTTGCAGGAAATTCTCTCCCAGGCGAAGCGTCTGGATTCGGTACTGCGGCTGATGGATAACCAGGCACCAACCACATCGGTGAAACCGCCATCAGGTCCGAACGGCGCATGGCTCCGTTATCGCAAAAAATTTATTACGCCGGACAACGTGCAGAACGGTGTGGTTTTCTGGAATCAGTATGAAGATGCGTTGAATCGCGCGTGGCAGGTGTATGGAGTACCGCCGGAAATTATCGTCGGGATTATCGGCGTTGAAACCCGCTGGGGGCGCGTGATGGGGAAAACTCGCATCCTCGATGCGCTGGCAACGCTGTCATTTAACTACCCACGCCGCGCGGAGTATTTCTCTGGCGAGCTGGAAACCTTCCTGTTGATGGCGCGCGACGAGCAGGACGATCCGCTCAATCTGAAAGGTTCCTTTGCCGGGGCGATGGGCTACGGACAGTTTATGCCGTCGTCTTACAAACAATATGCGGTAGATTTCAGCGGCGACGGGCATATCAACCTGTGGGATCCGGTTGATGCGATCGGTAGCGTGGCGAACTATTTCAAAGCGCACGGCTGGGTGAAAGGCGATCAGGTCGCGGTAATGGCAAACGGTCAGGCTCCAGGCTTGCCAAATGGCTTCAAAACTAAGTACAGCATTTCGCAGCTTGCCGCCGCAGGTTTAACGCCACAGCAGCCGCTGGGCAACCATCAACAAGCCAGCCTGCTGCGTCTGGATGTTGGCACCGGCTACCAGTACTGGTACGGTCTGCCGAACTTCTACACCATCACCCGTTACAACCACAGCACCCATTACGCAATGGCGGTCTGGCAGTTAGGACAAGCCGTGGCGCTGGCGCGAGTACAGTAGCTATTTACAAGAGGGGGGCGTGAGCTTCCCTCTGGCTAATCAGCTTTTTTCTGAATCCTCCTCGTAAAATTGCAACGCCAACACCATCTTCCTGACGAAAGTGCTATCTTGTCCGGCATAAATTTTTGACTGACAGAGGTTGTGATGACTGACAGTGAACTGATGCAGTTAAGTGAACAGGTTGGGCAGGCGCTGAAAGCCCGTGGCGCAACCGTAACAACTGCCGAGTCTTGTACCGGTGGTTGGGTAGCGAAAGTGATTACCGATATTGCCGGTAGCTCCGCCTGGTTTGAACGCGGATTTGTCACCTACAGTAACGAAGCCAAAGCGCAGATGATCGGCGTACGCGAAGAGACGCTGGCGCAGCATGGCGCGGTGAGTGAACCCGTCGTGGTGGAAATGGCGATAGGCGCACTGAAAGCGGCTCGTGCTGATTATGCCGTGTCTATTAGTGGTATCGCCGGGCCGGATGGCGGCAGTGAAGAGAAGCCTGTCGGCACCGTCTGGTTTGCTTTTGCCACTGCCCGCGGTGAAGGCATTACCCGGCGGGAATGCTTCAGCGGCGACCGTGATGCGGTGCGTCGTCAGGCTACTGCGTATGCATTGCAGACCTTGTGGCAACAATTTCTACAAAACACTTGATACTGTATGAGCATACAGTATAATTGCTTCAACAGAACATATTGACTATCCGGTATTACCCGGCATGACAGGAGTAAAAATGGCTATCGACGAAAACAAACAGAAAGCGTTGGCGGCAGCACTGGGCCAGATTGAGAAACAATTTGGTAAAGGCTCCATCATGCGCCTGGGTGAAGACCGTTCCATGGATGTGGAAACCATCTCTACCGGTTCGCTTTCACTGGATATCGCGCTTGGGGCAGGTGGTCTGCCGATGGGCCGTATCGTCGAAATCTACGGACCGGAATCTTCCGGTAAAACCACGCTGACGCTGCAGGTGATCGCCGCAGCGCAGCGTGAAGGTAAAACCTGTGCGTTTATCGATGCTGAACACGCGCTGGACCCAATCTACGCACGTAAACTGGGCGTCGATATCGACAACCTGCTGTGCTCCCAGCCGGACACCGGCGAGCAGGCACTGGAAATCTGTGACGCCCTGGCGCGTTCTGGCGCAGTAGACGTTATCGTCGTTGACTCCGTGGCGGCACTGACGCCGAAAGCGGAAATCGAAGGCGAAATCGGCGACTCTCACATGGGCCTTGCGGCACGTATGATGAGCCAGGCGATGCGTAAGCTGGCGGGTAACCTGAAGCAGTCCAACACGCTGCTGATCTTCATCAACCAGATCCGTATGAAAATTGGTGTGATGTTCGGTAACCCGGAAACCACTACCGGTGGTAACGCGCTGAAATTCTACGCCTCTGTTCGTCTCGACATCCGTCGTATCGGCGCGGTGAAAGAGGGCGAAAACGTGGTGGGTAGCGAAACCCGCGTGAAAGTGGTGAAGAACAAAATCGCTGCGCCGTTTAAACAGGCTGAATTCCAGATCCTCTACGGCGAAGGTATCAACTTCTACGGCGAACTGGTTGACCTGGGCGTAAAAGAGAAGCTGATCGAGAAAGCAGGCGCGTGGTACAGCTACAAAGGTGAGAAGATCGGTCAGGGTAAAGCGAATGCGACTGCCTGGCTGAAAGATAACCCGGAAACCGCGAAAGAGATCGAGAAGAAAGTACGTGAGTTGCTGCTGAGCAACCCGAACTCAACGCCGGATTTCTCTGTAGATGATAGCGAAGGCGTAGCAGAAACTAACGAAGATTTTTAATCGTCTTGTTTGATACACAAGGGTCGCATCTGCGGCCCTTTTGCTTTTTTAAGTTGTAAGGATATGCCATGACAGAATCAACATCCCGTCGCCCGGCATATGCTCGCCTGTTGGATCGTGCGGTACGCATTCTGGCGGTGCGCGATCACAGTGAGCAAGAACTGCGACGTAAACTCGCGGCACCGATTATGGGCAAAAATGGCCCAGAAGAGATTGATGCTACGGCAGAAGATTACGAGCGCGTTATTGCCTGGTGCCATGAACATGGCTATCTCGATGACAGCCGATTTGTTGCGCGCTTTATCGCCAGCCGTAGCCGCAAAGGTTATGGACCTGCGCGTATTCGCCAGGAACTGAATCAGAAAGGTATTTCCCGCGAAGCGACAGAAAAAGCGATGCGTGAATGTGACATCGACTGGTGCGCACTGGCGCGCGATCAGGCGACGCGAAAATATGGCGAACCTTTGCCAACTGTCTTTTCAGAAAAAGTTAAGATCCAGCGTTTTCTGCTCTATCGTGGCTATCTGATGGAAGATATCCAGGAGATTTGGCGAAATTTTGCCGACTGAACGCATACGGTATTTTACTTCCCAGTCAAGAAAACTTATCTTATTCCCACTTTTCAGTTACCAGCCCGGCGGTTAAGACACGCTGGAGCTGGTGGCGATATTTCGTTAGCTTGATTTCAGGATAATTATGAGCAAGAGCACCGCTGAGATCCGTCAGGCGTTTCTCGACTTTTTCCATAGTAAGGGACATCAGGTAGTTGCCAGCAGCTCCCTGGTACCCCATAACGACCCAACTTTGTTGTTTACCAACGCCGGGATGAACCAGTTCAAGGATGTGTTCCTTGGGCTCGACAAGCGTAATTATTCCCGCGCTACCACTTCCCAACGCTGCGTGCGTGCGGGTGGTAAACACAACGACCTGGAAAACGTCGGTTACACCGCGCGTCACCATACCTTCTTCGAAATGCTGGGCAACTTCAGCTTCGGCGACTATTTCAAACACGATGCCATTCAGTTTGCATGGGAACTGCTGACCAGCGAAAAATGGTTTGCCCTGCCGAAAGAGCGTCTGTGGGTTACCGTCTATGAAAGCGACGACGAAGCCTACGAAATCTGGGAAAAAGAAGTAGGGATCCCGCGCGAACGTATTATTCGCATCGGCGATAACAAAGGTGCGCCATACGCATCTGACAACTTCTGGCAGATGGGTGACACTGGTCCGTGCGGCCCGTGCACCGAAATCTTCTACGATCACGGCGACCACATTTGGGGGGGCCCTCCGGGAAGCCCGGAAGAAGACGGCGACCGCTACATTGAGATCTGGAACATCGTCTTCATGCAGTTCAACCGCCAGGCCGATGGCACGATGGAACCGCTGCCGAAGCCGTCTGTAGATACCGGTATGGGTCTGGAGCGTATTGCTGCGGTGCTGCAACACGTTAACTCTAACTATGACATCGACCTGTTCCGCACGCTGATCCAGGCGGTAGCGAAAGTCACTGGCGCAACCGATCTGAGCAATAAATCGCTGCGCGTAATCGCTGACCACATTCGTTCTTGTGCGTTCCTGATCGCGGATGGCGTAATGCCGTCCAATGAAAACCGTGGTTATGTACTGCGTCGTATCATTCGTCGCGCAGTGCGTCACGGTAATATGCTCGGCGCGAAAGAAACCTTCTTCTACAAACTGGTTGGTCCGCTGATCGACGTTATGGGCTCTGCGGGTGAAGACCTGAAACGCCAGCAGGCGCAGGTTGAGCAGGTGCTGAAGACTGAAGAAGAGCAGTTTGCTCGTACTCTGGAGCGCGGTCTGGCGTTGCTGGATGAAGAGCTGGCAAAACTTTCTGGTGATACGCTGGATGGTGAAACTGCTTTCCGTCTGTACGACACCTATGGCTTCCCGGTTGACCTGACGGCTGATGTTTGTCGTGAGCGCAACATCAAAGTTGACGAAGCTGGTTTTGAAGCTGCAATGGAAGAGCAGCGTCGTCGCGCGCGCGAAGCCAGCGGCTTTGGTGCCGATTACAACGCAATGATCCGTGTTGACAGTGCATCTGAATTTAAAGGCTATGACCATCTGGAACTGAACGGCAAAGTGACTGCGCTGTTTGTTGATGGTAAAGCGGTTGATGCCATCAATGCAGGCCAGGAAGCTGTGGTCGTGCTGGATCAAACGCCATTCTATGCGGAATCCGGCGGTCAGGTTGGCGATAAAGGCGAACTGAAAGGCGCTAACTTCTCCTTTGCGGTGGAAGATACGCAGAAATACGGCCAGGCGATTGGTCACATCGGTAAACTTGCTGCGGGTTCTCTGAAAGTGGGCGACGCGGTGCAGGCTGATGTTGATGAGGCTCGTCGCGCCCGTATTCGTCTGAATCACTCCGCAACGCACCTGATGCACGCTGCGCTGCGCCAGGTTCTGGGTACTCATGTATCGCAGAAAGGTTCACTGGTTAACGACAAGGTGCTGCGCTTCGACTTCTCACACAACGAAGCGATGAAACCAGAAGAGATTCGTGCGGTCGAAGACCTGGTGAACACACAGATTCGTCGCAATTTGCCGATCGAAACCAACATCATGGATCTCGAAGCGGCGAAAGCGAAAGGTGCGATGGCGCTGTTCGGCGAGAAGTATGATGAGCGCGTACGCGTGCTGAGCATGGGCGATTTCTCTACCGAGTTGTGTGGCGGTACTCACGCCAGCCGCACTGGTGATATTGGTCTGTTCCGCATCATCTCTGAATCGGGTACTGCTGCAGGCGTTCGTCGTATCGAAGCGGTAACCGGAGAAGGTGCTATCGCCACCGTTCATGCAGACAGCGATCGCTTAAGCGAAGTCGCGCATCTGCTGAAAGGCGATAGCAATAATCTGGCTGATAAAGTGCGCTCAGTACTGGAACGTACGCGTCAGCTGGAAAAAGAGTTACAACAGCTTAAAGAACAAGCTGCCGCACAGGAGAGCGCAAATCTTTCCAGTAAGGCAATTGATGTTAATGGTGTTAAGCTGTTGGTTAGCGAGCTTAGCGGTGTTGAGCCGAAAATGTTGCGTACCATGGTTGACGATTTAAAAAATCAGCTGGGGTCGACAATTATCGTGCTGGCAACGGTAGTCGAAGGTAAGGTTTCTCTGATTGCAGGCGTATCTAAGGACGTCACAGATCGTGTGAAAGCAGGGGAACTGATTGGTATGGTCGCTCAGCAGGTGGGCGGCAAGGGTGGTGGACGTCCTGACATGGCGCAAGCCGGTGGTACGGATGCTGCGGCCTTACCTGCAGCGTTAGCCAGTGTGAAAGGCTGGGTCAGCGCGAAATTGCAATAATATAAGCGTCAGGCAATGCCGTGGACTCGCTTCACGGCATTCGCATTAACGCTATCGACAACGATAAAGTCAGGTTGAAGTTGTGTATATCGGCTAAACTTAGGTTTAACAGAATGTAATGCCATGACTGCTTAGATGTAATGTGTTTGTCATTGCTTACTTTTTGGCGTTATATGATGGATAATGCCGGGATACAGAGAGACCCGACTCTTTTAATCTTTCAAGGAGCAAAGAATGCTGATTCTGACTCGTCGAGTTGGTGAGACCCTCATGATTGGGGATGAGGTCACCGTGACAGTTTTAGGGGTAAAGGGCAACCAGGTACGTATTGGCGTAAATGCCCCGAAGGAAGTTTCTGTTCACCGTGAAGAGATCTACCAGCGTATCCAGGCTGAAAAATCCCAGCAGTCCAGTTACTAATCTTTCCGCGTCTCATCTTTATCGGTGAGACGCACCCTCAAAATTTCTCCTTCACTCTATAGTCTTTTCGCTTTACTCCCGTTCATTCAACTTAAGTCTCCATTTTTTTGCATTACTACTATCTGTCAGACCTCCATTCTTCTGTTGATAAAACACTCTTTTTGACGTTTTTACAGACTAATTGAACGTGAAGTGTGCAAACGATAAAAGTGTAGGAAAAATTGTTTGACTTATAAGTCTCAGAAAGTAATATGTGCGCCACGCAGCGACGATGAGCGATAAACAAGTTCTTCGAAGCACTCGTAAGAGGCGTGTGGTGAGGTGGCCGAGAGGCTGAAGGCGCTCCCCTGCTAAGGGAGTATGCGGTCAAAAGCTGCATCCGGGGTTCGAATCCCCGCCTCACCGCCATTTGCATCCGTAGCTCAGCTGGATAGAGTACTCGGCTACGAACCGAGCGGTCGGAGGTTCGAATCCTCCCGGATGCACCATATTCTCCGTAACCTTCAGCAATGAAGGTATCGAAGAGATAGCGGTATTAACCGCAGGCACCAGGAAGGATAACGTTGCGCCAGCAACGGCCCGAAGGGCGAACGTCAGTGAGTCATCCTCCCGGATGCACCATCTTCTCCAAAAAATTTCCTTCAAAAATATCTCATTTCTAAATAACTCCTTTATCCATTTCCTGAATTTTCTTCTCCTTCGCCATCAGCGACAAAATCAAGCAATTACGCTAAAGTAGCGTCATATTTTTCGACTTGCGAGAAGACCATGTACGAGCGTTATGCAGGTTTAATTTTTGATATGGATGGCACAATCCTGGATACGGAGCCTACGCACCGTAAAGCGTGGCGCGAAGTATTAGGGCACTACGGTCTTCAGTACGATATTCAGGCGATGATTGCGCTTAATGGATCGCCCACCTGGCGTATTGCTCAGGCAATTATTGAGCTGAATCAGGCCGATCTCGACCCGCATGCGTTAGCGCGTGAAAAAACAGAAGCAGTAAGAAGTATGCTGCTGGATAGCGTCGAACCGCTTCCTCTTGTTGATGTGGTGAAAAGTTGGCATGGTCGTCGCCCAATGGCTGTAGGAACGGGGAGTGAAAGCGCCATCGCTGAGGCATTGCTGGCGCACCTGGGATTACGCCATTATTTTGACGCCGTCGTCGCTGCCGATCACGTCAAACACCATAAACCCGCGCCAGACACATTTTTGTTGTGCGCGCAGCGTATGGGCGTGCAACCGACGCAGTGTGTGGTCTTTGAAGATGCCGATTTCGGTATTCAGGCGGCCCGTGCAGCAGGCATGGACGCCGTGGATGTTCGCTTGCTGTGAGTGAAGCGTTATCGCTTTTCTCGTTGTTTGCCAGTAGTTTTCTCAGCGCTACACTATTACCCGGCAACTCCGAAGTCGTGCTGGTGGCAATGTTGCTTTCCGGGATCAGTCATCCCTGGGTTTTAGTTTTAACAGCAACAATGGGTAATAGCCTTGGAGGGTTAACTAACGTTATCCTTGGGCGTTTCTTTCCATTGCGTAAAACATCGCGCTGGCAAGAGAAAGCTACCGGCTGGCTGAAACGCTATGGTGCAGTCACGCTATTATTAAGCTGGATGCCCGTGGTTGGCGATTTACTGTGTCTGTTAGCGGGATGGATGCGCATCTCGTGGGGACCGGTAATCTTTTTTTTGTGCCTTGGTAAAGCGTTACGCTATGTTGCAGTTGCAGCAGCGACCGTTCAGGGCATGATGTGGTGGCACTAATTGTAGGCCTGCACATATGGTCACCATTACAGTTATGCTAATTAAAACGATTTTGACAGGCGGGAGGTCAATTTGATCCCGGACGTATCACAGGCGCTGGCCTGGCTGGAAAAACATCCTCAGGCGTTAAAGGGGATACAGCGTGGGCTGGAGCGCGAAACTTTGCGTGTTAATGCTGATGGCACACTGGCAACAACAGGTCATCCTGAAGCATTAGGTTCCGCACTGACGCACAAATGGATTACTACCGATTTTGCGGAAGCATTGCTGGAATTCATTACACCAGTGGATGGTGATATTGAACATATGCTGACCTTTATGCGCGATCTGCATCGTTATACGGCGCGCAATATGGGCGATGAGCGGATGTGGCCGTTAAGTATGCCATGCTACATCGCAGAAGGTCAGGACATCGAACTGGCACAGTACGGCACTTCTAACACCGGACGCTTTAAAACGCTGTATCGTGAAGGGCTGAAAAATCGCTACGGCGCGCTGATGCAAACCATTTCCGGCGTGCACTACAATTTCTCTTTGCCAATGGCATTCTGGCAAGCGAAGTGCGGTGATATCTCGGGCGCTGATGCCAAAGAGAAAATTTCTGCGGGCTATTTCCGCGTTATCCGCAATTACTATCGTTTCGGTTGGGTCATTCCTTATCTGTTTGGTGCATCTCCGGCGATTTGTTCTTCTTTCCTGCAAGGAAAACCAACGTCGCTGCCGTTTGAGAAAACCGAGTGCGGTATGTATTACCTGCCGTATGCGACCTCTCTTCGTTTGAGCGATCTCGGCTATACCAATAAATCGCAAAGCAATCTTGGTATTACCTTCAACGATCTTTACGAGTACGTAGCGGGCCTTAAACAGGCAATCAAAACGCCATCGGAAGAGTACGCGAAGATTGGTATTGAGAAAGACGGTAAGAGGCTGCAAATCAACAGCAACGTGTTGCAGATTGAAAACGAACTGTACGCGCCGATTCGTCCAAAACGCGTTACCCGCAGCGGCGAGTCGCCTTCTGATGCGCTGTTACGTGGCGGCATTGAATATATTGAAGTGCGTTCGCTGGACATCAACCCGTTCTCGCCGATTGGTGTAGATGAACAGCAGGTGCGATTCCTCGACCTGTTTATGGTCTGGTGTGCGCTGGCTGATGCACCGGAAATGAGCAGTAGCGAACTTGCCTGTACACGCGTTAACTGGAACCGGGTGATCCTCGAAGGTCGCAAACCGGGTCTGACGCTGGGTATCGGCTGCGAAACCGCACAGTTCCCGTTACCGCAGGTGGGTAAAGATCTGTTCCGCGATCTGAAACGCGTCGCGCAAACGCTGGATAGTATTAACGGCGGCGAAGCGTATCAGAAAGTGTGTGATGAACTGGTTGCCTGCTTCGATAATCCCGATCTGACTTTCTCTGCCCGTATCTTAAGGTCTATGATTGATACTGGTATTGGCGGAACAGGCAAAGCATTTGCAGAAGCCTACCGTAATCTGCTGCGTGAAGAGCCGCTGGAAATTCTGCGCGAAGAGGATTTTGTAGCCGAGCGCGAGGCGTCTGAACGCCGTCAGCAGGAAATGGAAGCCGCTGATACCGAACCGTTTGCGGTGTGGCTGGAAAAACACGCCTGACAGAAAAGAAAAAGGCCACTCGTGAGTGGCCAAAATTTCATCTCTGAATTCAGGGATGATGATAACAAATGCGCGTCTTTCATATACTCAGACTCGCCTGGGAAGAAAGAGTTCAGAAAATTTTTAAAAAAATTACCGGAGGTGGCTAAATGCCGTTGTTAGATAGCTTCACAGTCGATCATACCCGGATGGAAGCGCCTGCAGTTCGGGTGGCGAAAACAATGAACACCCCGCATGGCGACGCAATCACCGTGTTCGATCTGCGCTTCTGCGTGCCGAACAAAGAAGTGATGCCAGAAAGAGGGATCCATACCCTGGAGCACCTGTTTGCTGGTTTTATGCGTAACCATCTTAACGGTAATGGTGTAGAGATTATCGATATCTCGCCAATGGGCTGCCGCACCGGTTTTTATATGAGTCTGATTGGTACGCCAGATGAGCAGCGTGTTGCTGATGCCTGGAAAGCGGCAATGGAAGACGTGCTGAAAGTGCAGGATCAGAATCAGATCCCGGAACTGAACGTCTACCAGTGTGGCACTTACCAGATGCACTCGTTGCAGGAAGCGCAGGATATTGCGCGTAGCATTCTGGAACGTGACGTACGCATCAACAGCAACGAAGAACTGGCACTGCCGAAAGAGAAGTTGCAGGAACTGCACATCTAGTCAGTAAACTATCTTCACAATTAATTGAAAAAAGCCAGTTCAAATGAACTGGCTTAGTTGTACTTAGTGCGCACCGCCTCCGCCGCCACCTGCGCCAAATGGCGGTTTAGCAAACCACACCAGCCCCAGCAGGACGAGGAATATCCCGGCTGACATCCAGAAGATCTCATTGGCGGAAATAATCAGCCCCTGATTGGTGATCTGCTGGGCAATCCAGCCTGATGCCTGCTGTTGCGTCATCCCAAGCCCTTCCAGTTGACTGTACATCGCCTGGGCATTCGGGTTGAACGGGTTTACCGACTCAGTCAACTGCGCATGGTGCATCGACTCGCGGTTGGTCCACATGGTCGTGGTTATCGACGTGCCGATAGACCCCGCCAGCGTTCGCGTAAAGTTAGAGAGGCTCGATGCCGCCGCCAGTCGTTCCGGTGGCAAACCAGACAGCGTAATGGTGGTCAGCGGCATAAAGAAGCAGGCCACCGCAAACCCCTGGATAAACTGCGGCCAGGCCGACGCGCCAAAATCCATACCTGGTTCAAAGGTATAGGCACGCCAGTAGAAGCAGACGGCATACATAATAAAGCTGAAGGTTACCAGCCGCCGCATATCCAGTTTATGCGCGAAGCGGCCGATAATCGGCGACAGGATCACCGGAATAATCCCTACCGGCGCAGAGGCCAAACCTGCCCAGGTCGCCGTGTAACCGTAGACCTCCTGCAACAACTGCGGCAGCAGAACAATAGCGCCGAAGTAGAGCATATACGCGAGGCTGATACACAAGCAGCCGATGGTGAAGTTGCGCGACTTAAACAACGACAGATCGACTATCGGGTTATCGTCGGTCAGCTCCCAGACAATCAGGAAGCAGATAGCCACCACCGCCACCACGGTAAGGATGATAATTTCCTGTGATGAAAACCAGTCCAGCTCTTTACCGCGGTCGAGCATAATCTGCAGGCTGCCGATACCAATAACCAGCAGTGCCAGCCCCACGGCATCAATCCGCCGCCGTTCGGTGCGGGTTTCACGTCCGCGCAGAGTTTGCAGTGTCATCAACACCACCGCCACGCCAATCGGCACGTTGATGAAGAATATCCAGCCCCAGTGGTAATTATCGCTGATATAACCGCCGAGGATCGGGCCGCAAATTGGCGCGACAATCACCGTCATCGACCACAACGCCAGCGCGATCGAGCGTTTGGCTGGCGGGTAGTTATTCAGCAATAGACTTTGCGAAAGCGGGATCAACGGCCCGGCGACAATCCCCTGAATCACGCGGAAGAAGATCAGCATATTCAGGCTGCTGGAGACACCACACGCCCACGACGCAATAGCAAAGGCGATGGTGGACCAAAGGAACAGTTTCACTTCCCCGACGCGCTTTGCCAGCCAGCCGGTAAGCGGGATCGAGATGGCATTCGCCACCCCGAAAGAAGTGATTACCCACGTTCCCTGGCTGAGCGATGAGCCCAGATTCCCGGCGATAGTGGGGATCGCCACGTTAGCAATGGTGGAGTCCAGCACCTGCATGAATGTCGCCAGTGACAGCGCAATCGTCATAATGACCAGTTGCGCGCCTTCCAGCGGTTTTTGCTGTTGCATCACACGCACCTCTGGATTAGCCAGCGTTAGCTTTTACGATATCGTCGATCAGTTTATTGACAGGTGCCAGGCTGATTTCACGCGCGGTGCTTACCGCTACCGGAGTGGAACGTACTTTATTTGCCAGTACCTGACCGTCACGGTTAGTGGTATTGACGCTCACCAGCGTGGACAAACCGATACGCAGCGGATATTGCTCCAGCTGTTTCTGGTCCAGTTCGATACGCACAGGCAGACGCTGAACGACTTTGATCCAGTTACCGGTCGCATTTTGCGCTGGAAGCAGTGAGAACGCGCTACCTGTGCCCATATCCAGACCAACCACTTTACCGGTGTATTTCACATCATCGCCGTAAATATCCGTGGTGATAGTGACCGGCTGACCGATACGCATATTGGCAATCTGCGTCTCTTTAAAGTTGGCATCCACCCACATATTGGTGGCTGGAACGACCGCCATCAGCGGCGTCGTTGGGCTAATTTGCGCCCCAGGCTGTACCGCGCGGCGGGAGACATAACCGGTCATCGGACTGATAATACGAGTACGCTCCAGCGCCAGCCAGGCGTTACGTACTTCGGTGGCAGCCTGTTGCACGGCTGGCTGATCTTCCAGTTTAGTCCCCAGAATCATCGCCTGATTGGCATTGTATTGTTGAATCGCGACGTCCAGTTGCGCCTGGGCACTGGTGACGGCGTCGCGGGCGTGTTGCAGCTCTTCGCGACCAATCAGGTTGGCATTGCCCAGCGGCACACGGCGGTTGTAGTCGCTTTGTGCTTTCGCGAGGGCGATTTTCTGCACCTCAATATTCGCCTGCAACTGCTTGCTGTTAATCATCAGCTGGTGGGTTTGGCGAACGCTGGAAGCCAGTGCAGTTTTGGCTTTTTCAAACGCCTGGCGAGCATCTGTCGGGTCGAGAGTGACCAGCACGTCGCCTTCTTTTACAAAATCGGTGTTATCGGCCCAGACTTTCGTCACGCTGCCAGACACCTGAGACATAATTTGAATTTGATTCCCTGCCACGTATGCGTCATCGGTTTCTTCGAAGTGACGCAGTACCAAAAACCAATAAATCCCTATCGCTACGGCAATAATTATAAAGAGCAAGGTGAGAAGGAGGAGCAGACGCTTACGTTTGCCGCTCTTCTTTACCGGTTGCTGCGGGGTTTGAGTCTCCGCATTTGCGCTCATATTGTTCTCCACGATCTTCTTAACTCATCGGCTGAGCCGACCTGCTTGCCAAAAAGGCCAGCATGTTGCGATGCTGGCCAGTCATTTTTTCTTTTATAAATCTGGATTTTTGAGCGAGATGACGCGTTAGCTCATCGCTTCGAGAACCACACCGTCTTGTTCCATCTGGTCGAGACGGGAGAGCAATTTGCGGGTGATTTGCTCGAGCTGATCTTTTTCTGTTGTGCTGAGCGCGGACCAGAGTTGATGCAGGCAGTTATGCTGCGGTGGTAAAACCTCGCGCAAAAACTCGTGACCTTTTTCCGTTAATTGCAGATGCAGGCAGCGGCGATCGTTATCGCTTTCACGACGTTCGATCCAACCGCGTTTTTCCAGTTCATCGGCAATACGCGTCGCGTTGGTACGGGATGATCCAAGAGCACAACTTAATTCAGAAGGCTGAATACTGTGGTTTTCCTGAGACTCCAGCGTAATCAACGCCATAAACAACGTCTCGTTAATCCCCTGAGCCTTCAGCATTTTATTGCGGTTCTCCAGCAGCTTGCTTTGCATGTGCATGCAAAGACGAGTCAGAAGGATCTCCTGATAAGGAAAATCTTCGTAGCGGCTGGCGCGAAATTTTAGCATTTGTTCAATGGGCGTAAACGAACTATCCATTTGGGTATGACCTCATTAATTTCAGCCGATATAGTAACGACAGTGACAAATAAAGTAAATGTATTGTTTTAGAAAAATGATTCTTGTGGGTTATATAATCGCCATCACTTTCCAGGCGAGCCCATAGGCCAGCGCACTAAGCAGTGTTGGGATGATAATGCTGCGTGTTTTATAGAAACTGGCACCCAGTACCGCGAAGCCGACCAGCGTGGGCACGAAACGGCGTGTATCGTGCATCACTTCTGGTGCGGTAGAGACAACCAGCAGAGCGCATATCGAGGCGATGCCAATGGTGTCGAGCAAAATACCTACCGCGCCACGTTTGGTTAGGCGGGCATTACCCACACGCAGGCGCAGCGGCAAATAGCGGAAGCAATAATTCGCCACGCCAACTAGTAACCCAAGCAGCAGAACCTCATAGCTCATCGGGCGCTCCTTGCCAGAATGCCTGGATTAACGCAGTGAGGCAGCCACAGACAATGCCTGCCAGAATGGCGACGGGAATAGAAAATAGCGTTACGCCTGCAAGGGCACCAACTAACGCTGCGGTAACGCAAAGAGATTGTTTGCGCTGGAAAGAGGCGAGCAGGAAACTCATAAAGAGTGCCGGAAGCATAAAACCTAATGCAGCTTCAACGGCGGGATAACCTTGCAGCAAGCCGCTGCCGGAGAATGCCCCTATTACCGTACCAAATACCCACGATGACCATGAACTGAAGGCAATGCCGATCATCCAGTTCTCGCTCCAGCGGCGATTATTGCGTACCAGTTTTGCGGTTGCGGCGGCAAAAACCTCATCCGTCAGGCCAAACGCCCACAGGGCGGTTTTCGATTTTTGCAGACGCTGAATAATACGGCTACGCAGTGACGGGCCATACAACACATGGCGAACATCCATTGCCATGACGGTCAGTGCAGCAATCCACAAACTACTCCCGGCTGCCAGCATCGCGGTAATGACGAACTGGCTCGCGCCTGCATAAATGATGCAGGAGAAAAAAACGCTTTCGAGAGGAGAGAATCCCAGACGGGTCGCATTCAGACCGAACGCAAAGGCCACCGGAATATAACTAATAACAATCGGTAAACTGTCTTTGCATCCTTCCATGAAGGTCGCCGAACCAGGAGCAGGCTGTGGAGTAGGGCTTTCCATAGAGTGTACGCTTAACGATTGTTAATATTATAAATAGACTGAATGAATATCTTAACCTTATCAGACTGATGGGCTTCTTAACACCCTTATAAGTGTAAAGCCACGAAAACGGTTGCTGATTGCTTAATTTGCGGCTTCCTGACGATGAAAACCTCGCCACCAGACCAGTAAGTTAACCAGGGCAATCGTCGCGCCAGCCAGACAAACGCCAGCCCAACCGCCATGTTGCCAGGCTGAGGCTGAAATTAGCGAACCGGCGGCACCGCCAATAAAGTAGCTAGTCATGTAACCTGCGGTCAGGCGATTGCGCGCATCAGGATGTATCCGATAAATTACCGTCTGGTTAGTGATATGCACGCCCTGCACGGTGAGATCCAGCACCAGGATTCCGATAATCAACGCCAGTACGGAAGTGTGACCAAACCAGATCGCCAGCCATGAAAGTAATAGCAGCAGCAGACCGAAAGTTGTGGTGTGGTGCGATTTGCCCTTATCGGCAAAACCGCCCGCCGGACGAGCGCCCAACGCTCCGGCAGCTCCCGCAAGTCCAAACAGACCAATGACACCATCGCTGTAGTTAAAAGGTGGAGCGGCAAGCAAAAAGGCCATTGAGGTCCAGAGAATGCTGAAATTGGCAAAGGTCAGGCAGCCCAGCAACGCGCGGGTACGCAGAATTTTATCGCTGATAAACATACTGAAAACGGAACCCAACAACTGTGGGTAGTTGAGGTGGGTTTCTGATTTCATTTGTGGCAGACCACGCCATAATGCCAGCGCCATCAGTGCCATTAACACCGAAGCAACCCAAAAGACGGTGCGCCAGCCGCCGAGATTCGCCAGCAATCCGGCAACTGTCCGTGCCAGCAAGATCCCCAACAGCAGACCGCTCATAATAGTGCCAACCACTTTGCCGCGTTTATCCGGTGAAGCCAGCGTCGCTGCCAGCGGAACCAGAATTTGTGCCACGACTGAGAATAAACCGGTTAATGCCGTACCGAGGATCATCATCGCCAGCGACTGACTGCTGGCGGTAATCAACATGCCGCATGCCGCCAGTAAGGTCATCGAGACAATCAGGCGGCGGCGTTCGAACATATCACCGAGGGGAACAAGAAACAGTAGACCTGCGGCATAGCCCAACTGCGCGGCGGTAACAATAAAGCCTGCCGAACTGGCGGAAAGGGAAAAGTTACGCGCGATGGTGTCGAGCAATGGCTGGGCGTAATAGTTACTGGCTACCGCCAGACCGGTGGCGATAGACATCAGCACGATCAGCGCCGGGCTAAGCTCATGATTAGGTTTAGTCATTATTTTTGTTCATCAGGTGATGATTAAGCTGGAAATCAATAATAGCGGATGTTGATGAATATGGGATGAAAGATAGATTGTTGAAATGTGCGATGTGGTTTGTAGGCATGATAAGACGCGCCAGCGTCGCATCAGGCATTGTGCACAGAACGGCGGATGCGGCAAAAACGCCTTATCCGCCCGAATAAAAATTACTTCTGCGCTGCCAGCGCCTCATTCACCCAGCCATCGAACTGCTGCTGGTGGGCTTTGATCCAACCATCAACGTGTCCCTGAATATCGCCTTCTGAGGCTTTGCCGTCATGCATAATGGCGTTCTGGGCGTTAATATCTGCCACTGGCAACTGCATAATGGCAAACAGTTTCGCTGCTGCCGGGTTTTTCTCGGCCCAGGCTTTGTTGGCAACGATATGCATGGTGCTGACCGGGAAGCCATAATTCGCACCATTCGGCAGTTTGGTATCGGCGTTTTTATCGCCCGGCAGTGCGGAGAACGGCACCTGCAACCAGACGACATCTTTGCCCGGCTTCAGTTCGTTACTCACCCAGTACGGCGTCCAGGTGTAATAAAACACCGGTTTGCCCTCTTTGTAGCGACTGATGGTGTCGGCCATCATCGCTGCGTAGTTCCCCTGATTATGCGTCACGGTGTTGGTCAGTTCATACGCGGCAAGCTGGTGGTTGATCGCACCTTCGCAGCCCCAGCCAGGGTTACAACCGGTTAAATCCGCTTTTCCGTCGCCGTTGGTATCGAACAGTTTGGCGATCTTCGGATCTTTCAGTTGTGCGATGTTGGTGATTTTGTACTGGTCGGCGGTTTTCTTATCGATCAGGTAACCCTGTGCCGCGCCGTTAACAAATACCCCTTCACGATAAAATTTCTTATCGCCACCGGCAGCTTCGTACATGTTGTCATGCAGTGGCGTCCAGTTCACGGCGGTGAAGGTTGCATCGCCGGAAGCAAGCGAGGTGTAGCCAACGTTGTAATCTACTTCGCTGGGTTTGTTGACGGTATAACCTAATTTCTCCAGCGCACGACTGACCAGCAGCGTCTGGAAGGTTTCTTCAGTGATGGTGCTCTGAACTGGATTAACAGTAATGCCTTTGCCCGGCAGATCGGCAGCAAAAGTTTGTGTAGAGATAAGCGTGGCAAACGCTGTCGCAAAAAGTACGCTATGTCGCATTGTTATTCCTTTTTTTGGCAGGGTGATAATGCCCGGCGTCACCGGGCAAGTGCAGAGTTACTTAATGAATGGGCGGGTCAGCAGACCAACAGGGCCAGTGGTGTACCAGCGACGGTTGCCGCGACTGCGTGAGTCGCGCCCAACGGCCTGCGTCAGACGATCGAGGATAATGGCGAGGATCACAATCCCGACGCCGCCAACGGTGGCAAGCCCCATATCCAGACGACCGATACCGCGAAGTACCATCTGACCCAACCCGCCGACGGCAATCATCGAGGCGATGACCACCATAGAAAGGGCCAGCATCAGCGTCTGGTTAACGCCCGCCATAATGGTCGGCATCGCCAGCGGTAACTGAACTTTGAACAGCATCTGGCGCGGGCTGGCACCGAATGAGCGCGAGGCTTCAATCAGATCCGCCGGAACCTGGTTAATTCCCAGAATGGTCAGACGGATAATCGGCGGCAGAGCAAAGATGATCGTCACCACCACGCCCGGCACGTTACCGATACCAAATAGCATGACGATTGGCACCAGATAAACAAACGCTGGCGTGGTCTGCATGGCATCAAGCAGTGGACGAATAATTTTCGCCGCTCGCGGACTTCTCGCCAGCCATATCCCCAACGGCAAACCGATGACGATACAGAACAGCAGGGCGGTTAACACCAGCGCCAGAGTCACCATTGCCTGCGACCAGGCACCGATTGCGCCGATGGCAATCAGCGAAACCAGCGTCGCCACACCCATTCCGACCCCGGAAATCTGCCAGGCGATGAGAGCGAAAACGATAATCGCCACCGGTGCGGGCATACCCAGCAGCAATTGCTGGAAACCGTTGAGGATATAATCAACCGGAACGCGCACGCCCTGGAAGACGGGACGGAAATGGGTAACGACCCAGTCGATCCCTTCAGTGACCCAACTGTCGAGCGGGATCAGCGTTTTATGGAACGGATCGAGAATATTAAAATGCTCGACGTTTGGCGCAGGCGTACTGGTCAGCCAGTCAGCACCACCGCCGTCAGTCGGTGCAGTCGTCGGTGTACCCCAGGCGTCTGCGGATTGCGCGGCACTGTCCGCCGCTGGCGTGGTATCCCACGGATTATTTTGATCAGCCATTATTTACCCCCTCACGATCTAAAGCGCGCAGCAGCATTCCTTTCGAAATGATGCCGACATACTGTTGGTCCTCGTCGACCACGGGCACCGCACAGGGTGCCTGTCCGACATGAGAGAGCAACTCGCTAAGAGGCGTTTGTGCATCGACTGCTAACGGCGCATCAATCAGCGCCGCATCAAGACCTTGCTGCTGCGTTAACGCGGTTTTAAGCGAATCGATGGAGACTGCGCCGACAAACTTATTACCGCGTTCGATAACGTAGCCATATTCGCGATCTTCATCCTGCAATAATTTCAGTGCCGAACGTGGGCCGAAGCCAGGGGTTTTACGAATTAAGCCATTCGGTGTCCGGCGGGCAATATCTTTCGCACTGAATACCTGACTAATATCAACGCCACGGAAGAAGGTACGGACATAATCATTCGCCGGATTATTGAGAATTTCATCCGGTGTGCCGACCTGTACCACTTCACCATTTTGCATAATGGCAATTCGGTCGCCAATACGCATGGCTTCATCAAGATCGTGGGAAATAAAGACAATGGTGCGCTGATGTTTCGCCTGTAATTTTACCAGCTCATCCTGCATCTCGGTGCGAATTAATGGATCGAGCGCCGAGAAGGCTTCGTCCATTAATAATATATCCGGATTAATCGCTAACGCGCGGGCTAATCCCACACGTTGACGCATCCCGCCAGAGAGTTCATCCGGGTAGCTGTGGGCATAATTTTCCAGCCCGACCTGACGCAGTGCATCAAGGGCTTTTTCCCGGCGTTCTTCGGCATTAATTCCGGCCAATTCCATACCGAACGCAGTATTGTCCAGCACGGTCATATGCGGCATTAAGGCAAAGGACTGGAAGACCATCGCAATCTTTTTTCTGCGCACCTCACGGAGTTCGGCGTCGGATATTTTGGCAATATCCACACCATCAATCAGCACTTGCCCGCGGGTGGGTTCAATCAGGCGATTGAGAAGGCGTACCATTGTGGATTTACCCGAGCCGGATAATCCCATGATGACAAATATCTCGCCTTCTTCAATGGCCAGACTGGCGTCTTTTACGCCAAGCGATAGCCCAGTTTTTTCCAGAATTTGTTCTTTTGAAAGTCCTTGTTCGATATATTTGAACGCTCGCTGTGGATGCTCGCCAAATATTTTATAAAGATTTTTAATTTCTAATTTAATTGCCATGCAATAGAAAGATTCCTTTATTTGTCTATGTCGATATATTACCCAATGGAAATAGTCACTTTTTTCTACCCTAACATACTGAGAATCTGAGGCAACCCCTGATGGCAAATGTGGCATGAATATTGATGCGAGCAAATCGCCGGAATTTCCCGTGATATAAGGGCTGAGAGCAAATCGAGAAAGTTGATATTTTTTGTCAAAGATAGCGAAAAAACGCCTGAATATTGTGGTTTCAGGCGAATAATGCAACAGAGTATCAGTGTAGATCACCACAAATTATTTGCGTGATAAAAAGCTATTTGGCGGGAATTATTTCCCTGCTGCGGGTAGTGATATTTTTGAAAATAACACCCTCAGAAATTCCAGTCTTCATCTTCTGTTTCAACCGCTTTCCCCATCACATAAGAGGAGCCTGAACCGGAAAAGAAATCGTGATTTTCATCGGCATTCGGCGAAAGCGCGGCGAGGATTGCCGGATTCACTTCCGCCATTTCTGCGGGAAATAACGGTTCGTAGCCCAGATTCATCAAAGCCTTATTGGCGTTGTAACAGAGAAACGCTTTCACATCGTCAGCCCACGGGGTTTCGGCGTACAGCTCATCGGTGTATTGCAACTCGTTGTCGTAGAGTTCCAGCAACAAATCGAAGGCGAAACTCTTCAACTCTTCACGTTGTCCCAGAGATATCTTTTCCATGTTTTTCTGATATTTATAGCCTATGTAGTAACCGTGGACTGCTTCATCGCGGATAATCAGACGGATCAGGTCCGCGGTATTGGTCAGCTTTCCGCGGCTGGAAAAATACATCGGCAGCCAGAAACCGGAATAGAACAAAAAAGATTCAAGAAACACACTGGCGATTTTCTTTTTCAGCGGATCATCACCGCGATAATGTTGCTGAATAATCTGAGCTTTTCGCTGCAACGGTGCGTTTTCTTCACTCCAGGCGTAGGCGGCATCGACATCTTTGGTCTGGCATAGCGTCGAGAAAATCGAACTGTAAGAGCGGGCATGAACCGCTTCCATAAAGCTGATATTCGATAATACCGCTTCTTCATGAGGCGTGAGTGCATCGGGCATCAGAGAAGGCGCGCCGATAACATTTTGCAGCGTGTCGAGCAGCGTCAGGCCAGTAAAAACGCGCATCGTCAGTTGTTGTTCTACGACAGTTAATGTCTGCCAGGCAGGAATATCGTTCGACAGCGGCACCTTTTCTGGTAGCCAGAAATTGCTGGTCAGGCGATTCCACACCTCCAGATCTTTATCGTCAGATATCTTGTTCCAGTTGATGGCGCTGATACGTGAGAGTTTCATAGATATTCCTTAAAGTGCACAGGAGACGCAGCCTTCAATTTCAGTGCCTTCCAGCGCCATCTGACGCAGGCGGATGTAATAGAGCGTTTTGATACCCTTGCGCCAGGCGTAAATCTGCGCTTTGTTGATATCGCGAGTGGTGGCGGTATCGGGGAAAAAAAGCGTCAGCGACAGCCCCTGATCGACATGGCGAGTCGCTTCCGCGTAGGTGTCGATGATCTTTTCTGCGCCAATTTCGTAAGCGTCCTGATACAGCGCCAGATTCTCGTTAGTCATAAACGGGGCAGGGTAGTAAACGCGTCCTGTTTTGCCCTCTTTGCGTATCTCTACTTTCGCCACAATCGGATGAATACTCGACGTAGCATGGTTGATATAAGAGATAGAACCGGTTGGCGGCACCGCCTGAAGATTCTGGTTGTATATGCCGTAGCGCATCACGTCGTCGCGCAGCTGCGCCCACATCTCACGGGTAGGTAACGTAATACCGCTACGGGTAAACAGTTCGCCAACTTTCGCCGTTTTCGGCTGCCAGTTCCCTTGCAGATATTGGCTAAAATATTCACCACTGGCATAGCGTGACTGTTTGAACCCGGCGAAGGTTTCACCGCGTTCGCGTGCCAGCAACATCGAGGTACGCAGTGCATGCCAGGTGATGGCATAGAAATAGAGATTGGTGAAATCCAGTGCTTCCGGCGAACCATAAGCGATGCCTTCTCGCGCCAGATAGCCGTGTAAATTCATCTGCCCCAGTCCGATGGCGTGCGAGGCGGCATTTCCGGCTTCGATGGACGGCACGCTGCGGATATGACTCATATCTGATACTGCCGTTAAACCGCGCACGGCAGTCTCTACCGTGCGGGCAAAATCGGGGGAATCCATGGTGTGCGCAATATTCAACGAACCTAAATTGCAGGAAATATCATGGCCTGTGCGGGTATAGTCGAGATTCTCGTCATACTCTGAGGCGCTGTTAACCTGCAAAATTTCTGAGCAGAGATTACTCATATTTATGCGCCCGGCGATAGGGTTAGCACGGTTTACCGTGTCTTCATACATGATGTAGGGATAGCCGGACTCAAACTGGATTTCTGCCAGTCGCTGGAAGAAATCACGGGCGTTGAGGTATTTTTTGCGAATGCGTTCATCGGCAACCAGTTCGTCATAGTGTTGGCTGATGGCCACATCGGCAAACGGCTTGCCATAAACTCGCTCTACGTCATAAGGCGAAAACAGCGCCATCTGCGCATTCTCTTTTGCCAGATGGAAAGTGATATCCGGGATCACCACGCCAAGCGACAGTGTTTTAATGCGGATTTTTTCGTCGGCATTTTCCCGTTTCGTGTCGAGAAAACGCAGAATATCGGGATGATGAGCATGTAAATAGACTGCACCAGCCCCCTGACGAGCGCCGAGTTGGTTGGCATAGGAAAATGCGTCTTCCAGCATTTTCATCACCGGAATTACGCCAGAAGATTGATTTTCAATACGTTTAATTGGCGCGCCCGCTTCTCGCAGATTCGACAGCAAAAATGCTACGCCGCCGCCGCGTTTCGACAGCTGCAGTGCGGAATTTACCGCCCGACCAATCGACTCCATATTGTCTTCAATACGCAGCAAAAAACAGGAAACCAGTTCGCCGCGCTGCTGCTTACCGCAGTTGAGGAATGTTGGCGTGGCTGGCTGAAAGCGTCCTGACAGCATTTCATCGGTCAGTTGCAACGCCAGCGTCTCATCGCCTTGTGCCAGCGTCAGCGCCACCATCGTTACTCGATCGGCAAAATCTTCCAGATAACGTTTACCGTCGAATGTCTTCAACGTATAGCTGGTGTAAAACTTCCATGCCCCGAGGAATGTCTGGAAACGAAAACCGCTGGTGTGTGCGTGGGCAAACAGCGTAATGACAAAGTCGCGAGAGTAGCGATTAAGAACGCTTTCATCATAGTAACCTTCGTTGACCAGCCAGTTCAGGCGCTGCTGCTGGCTACTGAAGGTCACACTGTTCGGACGCACATGCGTCGCAATAAAGGCGTCAACGGCCTGGCGGTCTTTATCGAACTGAATGCGACCTGCGCTATCGTAGAGGTTAAGCATCGCATTCAGCGCGTGGTAATCCATCGTTTCCTGCGTCAGGCATTCTGCGGTTGTCGTTGCCAAAATTCGGTTACTCCTTTACGAACGTTTTCGATATCGCTTTGCGTACCCATGAGTTCAAAACGGTACAGCCACGGCACGCCGCATTTCCGGGCAATCACATCTCCGGCGCGGCCATACGCCTCACCAAAGTTGCGATTACCAGAAGCAATAACGCCGCGAAGCAACGCCCGGTTGTGCTCGTCGTTTAAAAAGCGAATTACCTGTCGTGGCACCGCGCCAGCCGTACCGCCGCCGCCGTAAGAGGGCACGATCAGGATGTAAGGCTCGTCTACCTGAATCCGTTCCCGCTCATTGAGCGGGATGCGCACCGCGGGCAGACCTAAACGTTCGATAAAACGCTGCGTGTTTTCGGAGCTGCTGGAGAAGTAGACGAGCTGGCTCATGCACTGGCCGCGTGTGGCGCTGGATGCAGACGGTTAATCATGTCCGGACGGAAACCAGACCAGCTAAGATCGCCAGCAATCACTACCGGCAACTGACGAAAGCCCTGAGCACGCAACGCTTCTGCCGCTTCAGGAACGCGATCGACATTAATCATTTCAAAATCAAAGCCCCGGTTTTCCATCGCCCGTTTGGTGGCGTGGCACTGAACGCAATCGTTACGAGTGTAAATAGTAATGCGCATGATTCGTATTTCCGTTTAAAATGAAGATACGGCGCGATGATACGCGTCGGGTTGTCTCTCTGTTGATACAGAGATACTAGATGTAGTTGAAAAAAGATTCAACCACACAATATATAGCAAATAGTGGTCGAAATTACCCTGGATATGAGCGTGACGGGGTAGGGGGATTTTTGTGATTCACCAGGCAAAAAGAAACCCCGAAGACAGGCTTCGGGGTCAAAGACGCGTATTTATTATCATTTTTGCACTACGATTTGCGCATGCTTAACAGTGCGCCGATAAAAATACCTACCGCAGCTGCTGTACCCACGCTACACCAGGGTCTTTCACGAACAAAAGAATCCGCGCAGCCAACGGCATCGCGCGCGGCTTGCTGGACGCGAGTACGACCATGCATTCGCGCCCTGGTTTCTTTCAGCAATGCCTGAGCTTTACTGCGTGCGGCTTCAGCTTCCCCTTTGGCGTCGCTGCCCCAGGACTTCAATACAGATTCGAGGCTGTCAGCTAATTGATTGACATCATTCTGGATATCCTGCACGCCATCATCAACGTCGTTGCGGTTCGGTCGGTTAAACATATGATCCCCCATTAGAATTCGATGTAATTTTCAGTGTAGACCATAATTTTCTTAACTGAGGTTCATCGCGGCTTTATGGACTTTTCTGAAAGCGTTGTGAATGCGCAATCAGGTAAGGTAGGCCCGCGGTTGATAATAACGAGGATCAAATATGTATTTACGACCAGACGAGGTGGCGCGCGTACTTGAAAAAGTCGGTTTTACTGTCGATGTGGTAACCCAGAAAGCGTATGGTTACCGCCGTGGGGAAAATTATGTCTATGTTAATCGCGAAGCGCGAATGGGACGTACCGCTCTGGTAATTCATCCAACATTAAAAGAACGCAGTTCGACACTGGCTGAACCCGCTTCCGATATTAAAACTTGCGATCATTACCAGCAATTTCCGCTCTATTTAGCAGGCGAGCGACACGAGCATTACGGTATCCCGCATGGCTTTAGTTCGCGTGTTGCGCTTGAACGTTATTTGAATGGTTTATTTGGCGAAGCCAGTTAAAGACGCGACTGGCGATGCCAGTCGCGAAAAGAAGAGTCAGGCTTTTACCTGCTGGTAACGGCTGACTTTAAACAGTCGGCGGCAATAATCGAGGAAGTAGCCATAAACCGCCCCCATCAACATCGAAACAACGATGTTTGAACTGACCGCCGCCATAATCTGATGCCAGTCTGCGCCCACCACTAACAAGATCGCCACATACACCGGTGACTGGAACGTCACATAAGCCAGGATATCCGCCAGATTTTTTATCCAGCCCGACGGGCTAACTTTGCGTGCCGCGCGCATAAACAGATCACGGTACATACCGTATGGCCATGCAATTAAGATGTTCACCGGAATCGCTACCAATCTGGAATAAAAAGACTGTTCGAAGCTCATTCCGGAGAGGAAAACTTCAATACACATGTTCACGACAGAACAGTAAACAACCATCGCGAACGTATCTGCAACTGCATGACGCAAGCGTGACTGCGGTGAGAACATGCTAATGCTCCTTAATAAAAGCGTAATGGGATGTTAATGGAGATGAAAGCAGTGGATCTCATTGCCATCTGCATTTTCGCATAGCGTATATCGCTGGCTATGACTAATCAATTAGTGAAAAATTTTTATTTAGTCAGTTTTTGTAGATAAAATATTCCGTAACGGCTCGTTTTTTGTACATTGTGGATTTTTACATGCCGATATGATTTATTTTTAATTAAATCAATTAGATATGGCCTTACCTTTAATATCACTAATGAAAGTTTGGGGGTGAGGTAACGCTATAAGCGTAGAGAATTCGGTGTATGTAGTAGCTGGGTCATTTTCAGCATTTTTTATGCCAGACAATGTACATTAACAGCAGAAAGCACCAGTGATGGATGTTTTCTTTTATTCTGTTATATTGCATTTTTATTCACTTTGATTTTGTCAGGCTTGCGGAATTAGCGAGCAGAGAGCGCCGCTCTGTTCACCAATAATCTAAATTACTCATCAAAATGGCTAATATATAATCTTGAAATTATTCTGAGAGTTTCAGAAAATAACAGCTGAAATAATCTCGCGCAGGACTGTAAATAGATTAAATTTTGTGGAAATATAATAAGTGATCGCTTACACTACGCGACGAAATACTTTTTTTGTTTTGGCGTTAAAAGGTTTTCTTTATTATGTCCGTAATGTTACAAAGTTTAAATAACATTCGCACCCTCCGTGCGATGGCTCGCGAATTCTCCATTGACGTTCTTGAAGAAATGCTCGAAAAATTCAGGGTTGTCACTAAAGAAAGACGTGAAGAAGAAGAACAGCAGCAGCGTGAACTGGCAGAGCGCCAGGAAAAAATTAGCACCTGGCTGGAGCTGATGAAAGCTGACGGAATTAACCCGGAAGAGTTATTGGGTAATAGCTCTGCTGCTGCACCACGCGCTGGTAAAAAACGCCAGCCGCGTCCGGCGAAATATAAATTCACCGATGTTAACGGTGAAACTAAAACCTGGACCGGTCAGGGCCGTACACCGAAGCCAATTGCTCAGGCGCTGGCAGAAGGTAAATCTCTCGACGATTTCCTGATCTAATTACTGAGGCCGGATGTCGCTGCTAGGGCGCGTCCGGCGTCGCTTCTCAAGCTCGTTGGTTCCACGGCATCTTATCTAACAACCTTGCCATTCCACAAAAACCGCTGATTCCTGCAAACAGTAACCCGGCACCAACAAAGCCACTTAATAAGAAGAAACCGCTATTTACGGTATAACCCAGTACAACGCCGATTAATATTAAACCACCCGCAGCGATCTGCACCTGGCGCATTAACGGCAAGGGTTGAGATTTATTTACCGCTACTGGCAATCCTGCTTTTTTCCAGCCATCAATCCCATCTTCGAGTAAAAAGATTTCTGCGGGGGCGGCAATCGCTGCTAATTTATCGGCATTATTACTGGTGCGTTTACCTGCCTGGCAGTGGAATATAATTTGCTCGTGACGTAATTTAGCCGGAAGACCTGACTGTTCCAGCACGGATAATGGAGCCAGATCTGCTTCAGGAATATGTTCACGAAGATATTCATCAGCATCACGAATATCGATTAACTTTGCGCCGCGTGCGATTAATTCTTGTGCATCATGCGGCGAAATGGTTGTCAAAGCCATAGTGACTCCTTACGGACAATAGACATTTTTCAGGGTGGCGATAATGGCATTTACCGCCTCATTTTTAATGGAATATAGAATGCGTTGGGCATCCCGTTGGCTGTCGATAAGCCCTTCGTCCCGCATACGAGCGAGATGCTGTGATGTCGCAGAGGCACTCAGTCCGGTAATGCGCGTCAGCTCTCCCGCGCTGGTGCCGGGGGAACCGCTAAGCATGCACAGAATCAGCAATCGTTTAGGGTGGCTCATTGCTTTCAATAAGGCCGCTGCCTGTTCGGCACTGGCCTGTAATTGCGCGAGTTCAGTCATATTTATTTAAGTATTTTCTAAATTAAGTAAACTCTAAACTAAAAATGCAACATATACCAGCCTCAGCAGCGTAAATGAGAGTAAAAGCGTAAGCTGAAACTGGCAGGCTCCGCTAAAATTACTACGCTTAAGAGATAAAATCTCTTTTTAAACAATGAGTAATTTTCTTATAGGGAGTACATATGGGTTTCTGGAGAATCGTCATCACCATCATTCTGCCGCCGCTCGGCGTGCTGCTCGGTAAAGGGTTCGGTTGGGCGTTCATTATTAATATTCTGTTGACACTGCTTGGGTATATCCCCGGTTTGATTCACGCGTTCTGGGTGCAAACCCGCGATTAAACCTGTGCTCATCCCCGCGGCGTTAACGCGCCGCGTTCCTCTGCTACACTTTCTGAGTGTTTCCGTTAACGAATGAGGTAGCTATGGGTCTGTTCAATTTTGTGAAAGATGCCGGAGAAAAACTCTGGGACGCGGTTACAGGTCAGCACGATAAAGACGATCAGGCGAAGAAGGTGCAGGAGCATCTGAACAAAACCGGTATACCGGATGCCGATAAAGTGAATATTCAAATTGCCGACGGCAAAGCGACGGTCACTGGTGACGGCCTGAGTCAGGAGGCGAAGGAGAAAATCCTTGTTGCGGTGGGGAATATTTCCGGTATTGCCAGTGTCGATGATCAGGTGAAAACGGCGACACCAGCCACTGCCAGCCAGTTTTATACCGTTAAGTCTGGCGACACTCTGAGTGCCATTTCCAAACAGGTCTACGGTAACGCTAATCTGTACAATAAAATCTTCGAAGCGAATAAACCGATGCTAAAAAGCCCGGATAAAATTTATCCGGGGCAAGTGTTGCGTATTCCGGAAGAGTAGTTAATTGCCAGCCATCGCCTGCTGGATAATGGGAATTGGCGTCAGTAAATGCTGGCGCATTAACTCACTGGCGCGCGCGGTATCTCGCGCCAGTACCGCCGCAGTCAGGGTCTGGTGCTGATCGTGTTTATCCTCCAGCATTTCCACCGAAAGCACCGTTCGCCGCAGCCAGATAAATCGATAACGCGCCGCCAGATCAAACAACCGTTCACGCATTTGCAGCAAATAGTGAGAACCACAGCCCGCCACAATTGCCGTATGAAACGCCTGATGACGCAGATCCCACTCATCAAGCATTTTCTCGCTGGCGTCACAGGCCTCAAGCTTACTCAGCAGATGCGCTTTTGCGAGAACGTCTGCCTCCCACTCATCGCCACCGCGGGCAATCGCCAGACTCACTAACATCGCTTCCATATTGGCGCGGGCGTCGAAAATATCGAGCAGCTCCTGCTCTGACATAGACGCCACCCGATACCCTTTTTGATTCACCACCGTGACCAGCCGTTCCGCCACCAGTTGCGAAAGAGCTTCCCGTAACGGCCCAACGCCAAGTGCATAACGCGATGTCAGCAAACTCATTCGTAATTTTTCATCCGGTTGAAAATTACCGCGAATAATATCGTTCTTCAGCCAGCGATAGCCATCCAGAGACGTAATGGTCATGGTGTGACTCCTGATCATGATCAGCGCGTATTATGAACGGGTGTTTTTTGCCACAATACCAGCTTTTTCCAGCGAGCCATAATTGGCACGGTACAGATAATCCCTATCGCTAATAAGCCGGTGGAGATCACTTCTAACTGTTGCGCCGGACGGAATAGCATCACTACCAACACAAAGGTAATAAAGCCGATGACTAGCCAGGTGAGCCACGGATAAAGCCACATTCGCAAGCGAATTTCGCTTCCTTCTGCTCGCAGAATTTTGCGCATCCGCAACTGTGAAACGGCGATGACTAAATAAACCAGCAGGGCGATAGCGCCGGAGCTGTCGATCAGAAATTTAAATACCTTCGCAGGCGCGTAATAGTTCACCACCACCGTTAAGAATGCCGCGCCGGTGGAGAGTAACACCGCCACGTACGGGGTTTTACTGCGGTTGATTTTACCCATTACCGCGGGAGCATCACCGCGACGACTTAAGGAGTAGAGCATCCTTGACGCGGTATACAGCGCCGAGTTCAGGCAACTGGTTACGGAAAGTAATATCACGCAGTCCATGATTAATTTCGCATGGGGAATATTGAGCAATTCCAGTACCGAGCGATAAGAACCGACGGCTTTTAGTCCGGGCATATTCCACGGAATTAATGCCACGACGACAAAAATAGAACATAAATAGAAGATAGAAATACGCCAGATAACCGAGTTGGTGGCGCGGACAATATGTTTTTCCGGCGTGTCGGATTCCGCGGCGGCAATGGTGACAATTTCTGCGCCCATAAACGAGAACATGGTGATCAACATCGCGCTTAATACCGCACCGAAACCGTTGGGCATAAAGCCGCCGCTATCCCACAATCTTGAGATCCCGCTCACTTCGGCATACGGGTAAAAACCGCTAATTGCGACTGCACCAAGGAAAATAAAGGCCAGGATAGCGATGACTTTGCACAGCGCCAGCCAGAACTCAAATTCGCCGTAGTTTTTAACGCTTAATAAGTTACTGCCAGTTAAGGCGAGGGTAATGACGAGGGAAAATAACCAGATGGGAATGCCTGGAACCCATGAGTGCAGGATCATGGCGGCGATGTTGGCTTCCAGCGGGATAACCAGTACCCAAAACCACCAGTACAACCAGCCGATGGTATAGCCCGCCCAGCGACCAATGGCTTTATCGGCATAGGTGGAAAACGAACCGGTATCGGGCGTGGCAACCGCCATTTCCGCCAACATCCGCATAATCATAACCACCAGTAGCCCGGCGAACAGATAGGCCAGTAATACCGCCGGGCCCGCTTCGGCGATGGCGACGCTGGAACCGACAAACAGACTTGCGCCGATAACACCGGCAATAGACAACATGGTGACGTGGCGTGACTTCAGCCCGCCGCCTAACTCATGTGGTTGCGATGATTGCCCCATCCTGAATCCTCTCGAAAGTGTGTCACTTGGGAGAGCGCCCCGACATTTCCCGCGCCGGGTCACGCGTATAATTGTTATTGATTCTTTTTGCCGGAGAGCGGCTCCGCCTTACCCGGCCAACATAGATTTCTTCCTGTTCACGTACAGATTGTCGGATGCGGCGTAAACGCCTTATCCGACCTGGATCCCCGTAGGCCGGACAAGACGCGCAGCGTCGCCTCCGGCATAGGAGCGGCGCTACTGCTTCGCCTCATCAAAACACTGGCTGATGATCTCCAGACCCTGACGGATCTGAGCGTCTTCAATGGTGAGCGGTACAAGGATGCGCAGCACGTTGTAATACGGGCCGCAGGAGAGAAGAATCAGGCCTTTATCGCGGGCGCGAGCCACGATCTCGGCGGTGAGTTTGGCGTCCGGCTTGTTGTGATCGCCGTCTTCAAACAGCTCAATGGCGATCATCGCCCCCAGCCCGCGTACGTCGCCGATCTCCGGGTGTTTTTCGGCTATCGCCAGCAATCCGTCTTTCAACTTCTGCCCCAGATCGTTGGCTTTTTGCAGCAGATTTTCCTGCTCAAACACCTTCAACACTTCCAGCGCAGCCACGCAGGCAATCGGGTTACCCGCATAGGTGCCGCCCAGACCGCCTGGAGCGACGGCATCCATTACTTCCGCGCGCCCGGTGACGCCCGCCAGCGGGAAGCCGCCCGCGATCGATTTCGCAAAGGTGGTAAGATCCGGCGCAACGCCCATCTGCTCCATCGCAAACAGCGTGCCGGTACGCCCCGCGCCGCTCTGCACTTCATCGGCAATCAGCATGATCCCGTGCTCGTCACACAGAGCGCGTAAACGCTGCATAAAGGCTGGCGACGAGGCGTAGAAACCGCCTTCGCCCTGAACCGGCTCAATCACGATGGCGGCGATATCTTCCGGCGCGGCATCATTTTTGAAGATCCGGTGGATGCTGGCGATAGCGTCATCCTCGCTTATGCCGTGCAGCGGGCAAGGATAAAGCGCGCGATAAACATGACCCGGCATCAGCCCCATGCCCGCAGAGTACGGATTCACCTTGCCGGTCAGCGCCAGCGTGTAATGCGTGCGCCCGTGATACGCGCCGCTAAAAGCGATGGTGCCGCTACGTTTGGTGGCGGCGCGGGCGATTTTCACCGCGTTTTCCACCGCTTCAGAACCTGTGGTGACCAGCAGCGTTTTCTTGGCAAAATTGCCTGGCACCTTCTGATTCATAATCTCGCACAGCTCCAGATACGGCTCGTAGGCCAGCACCTGGAAGCAGGTGTGCGACAGTTTTTTCAACTGCGCTTCCACTGCAGCCACCACTTTCGGATGCAAGTGCCCGGTATTGAGCACCGCAATCCCGCCCGCGAAATCAAGATACTCACGGCCTTCAACGTCCCACACCCGGCAGTTTTCCGCGCGGTCAGCGAAAATCGGGTGAATTTGCCCAACACCACGGGGAATCGCCTGACTGCGGCGCTGCATTAACTCTTTATTGCTGCTCATTCGCGTTCTCCAGTTAAAGACCGATGCACATATATTTGATTTCTAAGTAATCTTCGATGCCATACTTCGAACCTTCACGACCCAGACCCGAGGCTTTAATGCCGCCGAACGGGGCCACTTCATTGGAAATGATGCCGGTATTGATGCCGACGATGCCGTACTCCAGCGCTTCGCCCACGCGGAAGACGCGGCTTAAATCACGGGCGTAGAAATAGGCGGCAAGGCCAAACTCGGTGTCATTGGCTTGCGCAATCACATCGGCTTCATCTTTAAAACGGAACAGTGGGGCGAGGGGGCCGAACGTCTCTTCTTTCGACACTTTGGCGTTGGCTGGAACGTCCACCAGAATGGTCGGCTGGAAGAAGTTGCCGCCGCGTTCATCCGCTTTACCGCCGCAAACCACACGCGCACCTTTCTCCAGCGCATCGGCAATATGCTCTTCCACTTTTGCTACCGCTTTTTCATCGATCAGCGGCCCGATGGTGACGCCTTTCTCCAGCCCGTCGCCGATGTGCAATTTGCTCACCGCCTGCTGCAATTTTTCGGCAAAGCGGTCATACACGCCGTCCTGCACGTATAAACGGTTGGCGCAGACGCAGGTTTGCCCGGCGTTGCGGAATTTCGAGGACAGCGCACCTTCCACGGCTTTGTCGAGGTCGGCATCGTCAAAGACGATAAACGGCGCGTTGCCGCCCAGCTCCAGCGACACTTTTTTGATGTCTTTCGCGCACTGTTCCATTAACTGGCGGCCAATTTCGGTCGAACCGGTAAACGACAGCTTGCGCACCAGCGGGTTGCTGGTCAGTTCGTTACCCACCGCGCCCGCCGAACCGGTGACCACGTTAAATACCCCAGCCGGAATGCCCGCGCGAATCGCCAGCTCCGCCAGCGCCAGCGCAGAGAACGGCGTCTGACTGGCAGGCTTCAGCACCATGGTGCAGCCTGCCGCCAGCGCCGGACCGGCTTTGCGGGTAATCATCGCCGCCGGGAAGTTCCACGGCGTGATAGCTGCGGTGACGCCAATCGGCTGCTTGATAACAATCAGGCGCTTATCGGCCTGATGACCAGGAATGGTGTCGCCATAAATGCGTTTGCCTTCTTCAGCAAACCACTCAATAAAGGAGGCGGCGTAGCTAATTTCGCCTTTCGCTTCAGCCAGCGGTTTGCCCTGTTCTAGGGTCATCAGGCGCGCTAAATCGTCCTGATGCTCCATCAACAAATTGAACCAGTTGCGCAGAATGTTGGCGCGTTCTTTGGCGGTGAGCGCACGCCAGGCGGGCAGAGCGCGGTTGGCGGCGTCGATAGCGGCGCGGGTTTCATCAGCGCCCATTTTGGGTACGCTACCCAGCTTGTCGCCGTTCGCCGGATTGGTGACATCGATGACCTCGCCATTGTTGGCGTCCAGCCATTCCCCGTTAATCAACGCCTGCTGGCGGAATAATTTACTGTCGTTAAGTTTCATTGTTACGTCCTGTTTTCAAAGGTTATTGATTAAATGCGGCGTGTAAGGCATCCACACTACGTGCCGCTCGCAGCGTGCGTCCGGGGTTACTCTGGCTTGCCAACAGCGTTTGTACCTTGCTGACAATATGCGCACCAATAGGAATTGCTGATGTCGCTGCCGGGGAGGGCGCATTGCAGGTGTGGATCGTGCGCGGGGTGGTGACAAACAGAAAATCGTCAATCAGCTTGCCGTCCGGCGATACCGCCTGCGCCCGCACACCGGCGGGCCAGGGCTGGAGATCGCTTAACGAAAGCCGGGGACAATACTTTTGCACCAGCCGCAGATAGCCGCTTTTGCACAGCGAGTTTTTCATCTCGCCCAGTCCTGAGCGTAGATGGTTTTGCAGCACCCGGCGAATCCCCGACGAGCCCAAAATTTCCAGCGTGTCGCTAAACGAGAAGTCGCGCTTGTGGTAGCCTTCGCGTTTAAAAGCCAGCACCGCGTTTGGCCCGACGGTCACGCTGCCATCGATCATTCGGGTGAGATGCACGCCCAAAAATGGCATCGCGGGGTCGGGAATGGGGTAAATCAGGTGGTTAACAATCTGGTTATGCTCCGGCGCAAGGCGGAAATACTCACCACGGAACGGGCAGATGATAAAGCCCGGTTCGAGTCCGAGCATTTTCACCAGCCGGTCAGCCATCAGCCCGGAACAGCTAATCAGCGTCGATGCTTCATATTCGCCGCCCTGGCGGGTACGTATCACCACGCCGTTTTTATGCTCACTGAGGCCGCTGACTTCGGCGTTATAGATAATCTCGCCGCCTCTGGCCTGGAAAATTTTTGCCATCGCCGCCGTTACTTCGCGGTAGCTGACAATGCCGCTGGACGGCACAAAAATACCGCCAAGCCCGGTGATATTCGGTTCGCGCTCGCGCAGTTCATCGGCGTTTAACCACTCGCGCTCGATACCGTTTGCCGCCGTGCGTTCCCACAACGCGCGCATCCGTTCCATTTCGAGTTCAGAGGTGGCGACCAGCATCTTGCCGCAGTTGTCATAGCGAATGCCGTTTTGATCGCAAAAGGCTTTAGTGGCGCGGTTTCCCGCCAGGCAAAACTGTGCCTTCAGGCTACCGGGCGTGTAATAAACCCCGGCATGGATCACGCCGCTGTTGTGGCCCGTCTGGTGACAGGCCGGGCCGGACTCTTTTTCCAGCAACGCAATGCGGGCGTCCGGATAGACATCAATCAGTTGCATGGCGGTCGACATGCCGATGATGCCGCCGCCAATAATCACAAAATCATACATCCGCTCAATTCCTTTGCGCTTACTGATGCGTCTGGTAGTGGTTAGAGGCGTAAGCGAAATAGCCACGCTGGCGCATCAGTTCACGGCGCAGATCCGGGTGCGGAGTAAAGCGGTCGCGACCGTGCAGCCAGAACAGGTTGTTAATCAACAGGAATTTGCCAACGGGAACGGGCACAGAAAGAATGCCTTTGCTGGTTTCAATGGCGTCGGAAAGCTCGCTCAACCACACGCCTTCTTCGAAGCCTTTCGGCTGGACGAACTGGTCGATATAGCGCATCACCGGGCGACCCTGTTGATCGACGTCGAACACCGGATGAAAAACATCTTTGCTGACGTTTTTACTCGGCGGCGCGGCAAAGCGCATCGGGCGACGCGCCAGCGGGTGGCGGAAATAGTTGTCGAGATGTTCCCAGTCATCGAGATGCAGCAGCAGCGAATTTCCGCCCTGCATGTTTTGCTCGTCGATTTTCATCATCAGCACGTAATCGGTTATCTCTTCGACATACGTGCCGTCGTTGTGTAGCTCCATCACGCGGTGCGGCTGGCGCAGATAGCTGTCTGAGTTATCGACATTTTTCACTACAAAACGCGCGTAATACTGACCGCTCATCGCATCGAAATTGGAACGGCCAATCAGATGCGCCACCGCCGTCGCCAGCTTCACCATCTCATCCGCTTGCTTCACATCATCGACACCCACCGCATTGATCAACAACGCACCTTCAGCGCGGTTTAGCAACGTCTTCAACAGCAATGGTTGCAGCTGGTTCGCACATAGATCGTCAAGAATTTTGGCTACCCGAAAACGCAGAAACGATTTGTACTCCAGCGCCTGCACGGGCCACTCGGCAACCTGCTCAAGAAACTGTTTGGTCGTCTGTTCGGTGAAGGTGAGTTCCAGCAGACGCGGGGATTGCGCCGACGGGGTGAGGGTGAATCCGCTATAGTCCTGGCCTGAATCGACAGCGTTATTTTGTACGGCGGTCAGTGCATTCATCAGAAGCGATCCTCTTATGAGATGTAGGGTGACATGGCGATGCTCATTTCGTAGCCATAATCTAAAAATATCTACATTTCTGAAAAATGCGCACAAAAGCGGCATATTGTTTTCTTATTGTGATCAAAAGCAACAAATTAGTAACATTTAACGTAGGGTATTAAGGCAAAGTGAGACAGGAAATGAATAACTAAAGCAACAGGTTAGGGGGAGTTAACATTAGAGAACAGATTATCTGGTCGATAAAAAACAGTAAATGGCTTCACTGCAAAATGACCGTTAGTAAACTAAACATATTATCTGCCCCGTTTTATCGGGGCAGATATAACATTAAATTATAAATAGAGATAGTTCGGCGGTTCTCCTGTTTTCCCTAAAAGAAGAGCGCTACGCCCAGGAATATTGATATTTAGAGTTCCGCCTCTAAGCGTAAATACTTTACCAGGGGGGATAATTTTTCGGGTATTATTAATAATAATGTTAACGCTATTACTCCCCATGTTTTTGTATATTCCAGGTTGCAATTTGTTAGGCCAGGTACCTTCAACTTCTTCGTTTCCTTTATTTATTATAACTAGTCCATCATGAGGAGAGTGATTAATGTTCACAGAATCCCCACGACTAAAGGCCAGAACGTTTTTAGTTGCAGATACACCCTCAAATGCGCTCCATATTCCTGCTTTATCTATATATAATGCGTGGAATTCATTGTAGAGCTGCTGATAGGTAGAGCAACCTTTATTAAGCTACGCCTCACCGCCGACACGCGTGGACCCATCATAATTTTTAATTTCAGTCGTTGATTTTAATACTTGGCCATCCCAGTAAACTAAAGGCCTGCTGAACGGCAGAGCGGCTATATATGCCATTGCTAATTGTTCATCTTGTTGATGGTTAAATAGAAAGTCATTGAAAAGATTACCATTGTTAGGAAAATCGTGGTTAATGTTAATCAATATCCGTCTTTCTGATGGGATACTTGAGATTGTGGAACCCGGTTTTGATGCAAGGGTTTGAAGATCTCCACCAAATGAAAAGGCTTTTATCGTTTTCATGAGCAATGAAAAATCAATGGCGCTTAAATCATCTCTTTCATAAAGCAGTGATGACATTTGTTGTTCATCCAACTGACAAGTTACCAGATATTCCATGTAATTCATAACGGCTTTTTTATGATATTTTGGGTTAAATAAGTTAGTATTGTGTAACCGCTCATTATAATTTTTAAGCGGTGGGGTTATTGATCTTTCTATTTGTTCATGTTTTGAGTGTTTTGCCGCATCATAACGTAAACCTCGTACGCCATATTTTCGCATTTCACGAACGTATTGATTTTGCAACATAATAACCTGGTCACTTTTGGGTGTTGTTTTAGGCATTCCATTTAAACGCTTTTCTTTTAATGCATGGAGGTTTTCCCATTCATCCTTAGAGATGTTATCTTTACTTGCTTCGAAGTCTTTTGCAGTGAGATGTATATCTTCTGGATGGATTTGTTTACGTTCTTTTGTTACTGGATCTTTAATGAATGGAATCAAAACCTGACCTTGCTAATAGCCAGGGATACCACCTTCTATATCTTTACTGATCTTCGCTCGTATATCAGCAGAGGGATAATCCAGGTCATTTTTACCACTACCCCCAATTCCCATAAAGTTAAAGGTATAATCAGGAATGATATCGATACCAAATTTTTTAGCATCTTTAACCAATGCAATAAAATCCTGCAAATCTCCCATTGGATTATGGATGGTACAAAGATCTTCGGGTTGATAAGCATGAAACCAGTAACCCTTTTCTTCTTCGGGAGTTTCTGGTCCGTCGGCGCGGAAAGTTGTCACTGGAGGGATTTGTATATACCCATAATGGCAACGTGCAAATTCAGACATATTTTCTCTGATCTGCTGGTAGGTGGCATTAAAAGCATGAAGAATCGCTTCGCCAGGTTTTTTGGGGGTGATGATTTCACATTGTGATTTCTGAACAGCAGTAAGAGATTTACGCTCAAGTGTTTGCCGTAGATGTTCTAGATTGATTAATATTTTAAATGTTTCTTGCTGTCCGGAAGGTGACGTCACGTTAATATTATATACATCGGCTGCCAGCTCATAGTCAGGAATGTTAATAGCATATGCAACATATTTATCTTTTGGGGAAGGTTTGTCAGATATAATGTGGGTGAAATGTTCAGCACGACCATACTGATAAACACCGCTGTTATCACCTCTTTCAATCATTGTATCTCGTTGATAAACCTATGTTTTTCTTTCTCCTATCCTGTCTGGCGCTGTAATGCTACGCTGTGCTGCTTTATTCAACTCTCGGTAAGTTGTATCTGGAGAAAGGGAAATTTTATAATCGTTTTTTAACAGATCATTAATAACTTTTTCTGCGTGAAAAGTTGATATAATTTCTCTGTCTTTTAATCCTTGAGGGTAAACTCCACAAGAATTAATAATATTTGTTATACAGTTTAGATATTCTAATGTATTTAATTTGGAATTTAGATCCCCGTCAGTAATGTTCCATGATAACAATGTGGGGTTGTCGATAGGTAAATTTCTGGGTCCTGGTTTTATAGAAAACATAATAAAGTTCCTCTAATGGTAGAGTAATATGATGTATACGGAAGCATAAAAATGTTTAATTGTTGTGAAAGTAATTGCAAACAGATGTCCTACTTTTATCCAATATTTATATGGAAAAGGATAATGCTTAAATCTGTTTTATTAATTATCGATGTGGTCTGGAGAGGCAACTGTCAAAAATCGCTCATACGAAACTAATGATTAGCAGAATAAGATCTATGAAAGAATATATTGCTATACGAAGTTTATTTTTATGGAGTGAAAAGTAACAGATATCATAATGATGCGAAAACTCTTCAGCTAATGTAATAAAGTTATATTATTAGATACAAAATCATTACAAAGTATCATTGAATCGATGATAACTATAGATAGTGCTAATTATTAACATTTGCTTGTTGACTGCGAGTATCGACTTTGCGAATGGAGGCGGTGTCGGGTTTTATGTCGCGTGTAATCACGACCCAAGGTGAATGGGAACGCATAAAAATCTGTTATTTACATCATATGATCATCATGTTTATTGCGTGGTTTATAAGTATTGTTATTGCACACTCAAGGCCCTTTAGGGAAGGTGCGAATAAGCAGGTCATTTCTTCCCAAGCTGACTCGCTGATTAAAATT